>JAEEGH010007614.1_pt1 | contig 25974 bp, 26 predicted proteins | sample 9134181 | NCBI WGS metagenome assembly JAEEGH01 (sample SAMN16246544, study PRJNA631951) | gut metagenome | biome: gut microbiome; feature: rumen; material: DP-attached | host: Bos | place: Iran: Karaj | collected 2018-10
TATATTAAAAAAGTTTGATTGTTCAAAACTGACCGCAAAGTTACAAAAAAAACTCTAATCTTTAATGTTTAATGTTTAATGTTTAATGTTTTTTTTAATGTTTAATGTTTAATGTTTAATGTTTTTTGCGTCCTATGTATTATAATGTAAGGCCGACTTTACAAAAACAGCTTTATGCCACCCGTTACCCAGCAACCTGGCTGGGGTACATTGCCGTAATCCACATACCGATGGCCCGTCAGATTGTTGCCCTCTACATATATAGAATAGGTGTCTTTCGTCCAGGCCAATCGGGCGTCGACGACGGAGTAGGGGTGATAGCTCTTCACCTCGCCGTCCACAGTAGTATACGACCCCATGCGGTCTTGCCAACGATAGCCTAATGTCAAGTCAAGACGCTCCGTCAGGCGCATCCTCAGTTGTGCAGTCAGCTTGTGACGCAGATACTCTAATGAATATTGCGACTGCAAGTAATCTGCCTCCTGTTTCTGCTGATGCAGGTGGCAGTATGCTATCTGTAAGATGGCTGATGGAAGATGTATGATGTTTGCCACATCCATTGAGATGCTGACCTCTTGCCCTAAAGTATTTACTTTCGTGTGGTTTACACTTTGCCAGACAGGGTCAGCCTCGCGCGTGTCCATCACCCAGTCAATCATGTTGCTGGCGTGATGGTGGAAGATGCTGGCTTGCGCTGTCAACCATCGGGAGCTATATTTTACGCCACCCTCTACGGCCTGCATCTCCTCTGGTTTCAGATACTTGTCAGCCTTGTGACCACCCACGCTGTAGTAGAGTTCAGTGAACGACGGCATGCGTAATGATGAATTGTACGAGGCATACACCTTCCAATGGTCGCCCAATCGGAAGCTGGCGTCAATGCCAGGATAGAGTGTGAAGGGCATTTCGTTCCAGGTATTCTTCACAGCCACGAAACCAGCAGACAGTGTGAAGCGTTTCAGTAGAATGTTATGCTCCAAGTGGAAACTGAGGTTCGAACGGTTCAATCCGTACTTGTAGTGTCCATGCGGATTGTTCAGTGGTTCGCCCAAATTGCCGCTCACAATGTCCTCGTTGCGGAATTCGGCACCAAAGGCAGTGCGTCCTGCAACCCAGTCGAAATAGCTGTTCAGATTGATGCCAAACACGTCTGTCCGATGGTGATTGAAAGGCACTTTTGACTCATCGCCACGAATCAGCTCAAACCTGTCGTACGAGCGGTTCCAGTAGATGCTGGGCTTGAAGTGCAACTCGTAACTCTTGCCTCTTCCTTCATACATCTTACATCTTACATCGCCCTGAAGCGCCGCAAACAGCTTCGTGGTCCGTTCGTACTGTTCGTCGTACTTCGCGCTATAAAAGGTATTCGAACCAAAGCCTTTAGTACTTAAACCCACATGCCAGTTCAAGCGTACTTGTTCGCTTCCGTACGCACCCTGATAAAACGCTTTACCACCACAATAATCGCTATTCAGTGCACCAGCCTTCGAACGCTGGTAACCGTCTGAGCGCGTAAAACTGGCACTGAGGGATGATGTAAGATGGCTGATGGTAGATGGCATAGAAATGCGTCCTGCCGCAGACAGATAGCCAAACGAGCCACCCTCTATCCGTGCTTGCGCTTTACTCCCCTCTCTACTTGGAGAGGGGTTGGGGGAGAGGCTCACAATACTCCCCTCTCTACTTGGAGAGGGGTTGGGGGAGAGGCTCACGATATTAATCGCTCCCACCAACGACGATGTGCCATACACGCGGGCTGCTGGCCCTTCAAGCACCTCGATGCGAACGATGTCGCTGACGTCGCAGGGCAAGTCGAAGGCATTGTGACCCGTTTGTGGGTCGCAGATGTTGATGCCGTTCAGCAGAATCGTAATCTGTTCGCTGGTGCTGCCCCTGATGCCGATGTCCGTCTGGGCACCGATGGGGCCTCGCTGGCGCACGTCGACGCCAACAGCTGTCTTCAGTAAGTCGTTAATACTTTGTACTGGCGCCGCCAGAATGTCTTCGCGGCTCAGTACAGTGACCATTCTCGCTGCTTGCCCAAGTGCAAGCGGAGCGCGTGAGCCCGTCACCTCGACGTCGTCGAGCGTCGCCTCCTTGTCTGGGGATTCATCGTCTGCGATGTTGGTAGCTAACCCGCCAACGACACTGAGCGTGTCAGGTGTGGTGACAGCTGCTGCACGCAGCGTTGCCACACTCAATACGCCAATGGTGACGACGCGACCCAGACAGGCAAACAAGGCATACCCCTTCCGTGTAAACTGTCGGAAGCGGAGGGCTTTGCGCTGATTGAATAGTGTCTTGTACTTCATGTTATATTATCTAAATAGATATTGTGCAAATTCGTGCAGCGACTTGCGCCATACCTGCCATTCGTGGTCACCAGGATAGGAGTTGAACTTTACCTCCACACCACCGTCGCGCATCTTCTTCACGATGTTGCGCGTATATTCAATGCGTGGGTCCTGCTCACCACAACTTACGAAGAATACTTCCAGCTGCTTGTTGAACGCCTTCGTATTGCTGAGCATGCCTGGTACCTCTTTCTCTAAGTCGAAGTTCGAGGCCCCACGAATGCCACCAAACATACCTGTTGAGAAGACGCCCACGTTGGCAAACACCTCAGGCGAGCGCAGGCCAATGTAGAACGACTGTCCGCCACCCATCGAGAGACCGCACATAGCACGACTTTTACGATCCTTTTTCACACGATAGTTCTTCTCGACGAAGGGAATCACGTTGTCAATAAGTTCACTGCGGAAAGTCTGCATGCCCTGCCAGCTGTAGCCGCCACCAAAGCCGCCGTTACGTGAGCGGACGTTACTGTTGGCACTCACCACAATCATCGGCACCGCTTTGCCTTTCGCTATCAGGTTGTCCATAATCTGAGCCGTACGACCCTGTTCCATCCATCCGCGATGGTCCTCGCCACCGCCATGCTGGATATACACCACGGGATAGTCCTTCTTGCCCTCGTCGTAACCTGCAGGGGTATAAATCATCAGCGGACGCCACGCCCTCTCCACCTTACTATAATAATATACGGTGCGCACCTCGCCATGCTTCACGTTCTGCACCTCGAAGTCGTCCATGCCATTCTCGGGAATCTCAATGGCACTCGACCAGCGGCTACAGCCATAGAACGACTGGCTGGCAGGATCGGCCACCGACACACCGTCAATTATCAGCGAGTAATAGTGGAAGCCTGGTACCTGCGGTTTCGTTTTCACCGTCCACATGCCACCATCGCCCTTCGTCATGTCGTATTTCGTGCCGCCTATGTCCACCTGCACCTTCTGAGCCTCTGGAGCGCGTACGGTGAACTCCACCGAGTTGTCACTTAACAACTTCGGACCTTGCGTCATGTTGATATTCGTTACAGGTATGATCCCGTCTATCCTTATCATATTTTTCGAGTCACCTACGTTTACTCCCTGTGCTGCCACGTTGGTACAACATACGGTCGAAAGCATGGCGACCAGCATCATCTTCTTTGTCCTTTTCATAATCGTTGGTGTTAGTTCCTGTTCAAAATCGTATGCAAAGGTACGATTTAGCGAGCATAAAGCCAAATTTTTGAGCAGCGAATACAAAGAAATGTTTGCATTTCCTTTATTGAGTCGTGATACAATTGACCAAGGGTCACATTTTTTTTGAGCTTTTTCGAGCGTGAGATTACAACGGCACTACTCATGGAAGATACGTTAACATCCGATGATGAAGACGTGCAACCGCCTGAGCCTGAACAATTTCCAATCGTCTTTTAACGGATATGGGTGGATGAGGTTGGTCATGTTTCCTAAACTTATATATATGTATTTATTTAGCCTACCGATAAACAAATGCTATATATAAAGTTGCGCATGATAGGTCACCCCATCTACCCGAATATATTACAATCGTTTAATAACTAATAAGTTACAGCAAATGTTAATACATTCATCAACTAAAGCCCTGAGAAACCATTTTCTCCTTAAGTACTTTTCACGTGCAATCCAGTTAGCGTGCAATAATTTCTAAGGTACTTTTCAATTTTAAAAGTTTCGCAAGCTCAACTTTTAGAGGTGAGAAGCTAGAGATGAGAGAAAAGGTCGCCGAAAGGCGCCAGAGTGCTCTGAAAGGCGGCATCACGCCAACCAAATGTAGTACCTTTGCACTTGATAACAAGTAAGAAATCTCCGATGAACTCCAAAGACTTTGCCGACTACATGAGACGCAACCTCGAGCAGGCCAAGCAAATGGAGGCCGCTTCGAAATAGAGCAAAAGAACGACGAAGGCCGATATTCCAATGGAACATACCTCGTTTGGGATGTTGTCCCTCGCAACGTTTTGGTCGATGCCGATGGCGATATGTACGTGGTGGATGCAGAAATAAAAGGATTATGACAGGGACCCAAACTACCAACGAGTGATAAGTAGCGCATAATGCTCAATACTTCCGCTTTATTCCTCGTTGCCCGAAAAGGCGGGAGGGTTCCGAATTTTAATGAAACCCTAATGATGAATGTTGCAGCATTAACTGCATTATTCTGCTGTTGGGCGAGACGTTAACCTGTCTCCACTGTTTTCATAAATAGGGATAGGGGCATAAGCCTCTATCTCTTTTTTTTATATGTATGTAAGGCTCATTATTAAAAATGATACCCAAAATGAAGATTTTTGAGTAAAAATGCTTGTCATATGAAAAATAATTCATATATTTGCCACTGAGTTTCAAGTGCTTCTATGCGTGGGAGTGCGCTTTAATGGCTCAAAACTTAATAGAAAAGAGTTGATTGGCTCGTTATCCTCTGTTGTAATTGGACACTTCAAACTAATGTGGATGATAGACAATGGCTCACTTCATTAGGATTATTGTACCCTATTGTAAGGGCATAATATATTCTAAGGTTGTGGACTATTGTTTCATTATACATTAGTGGGTAGTCCAAACCTCAACAGAATAGTGGGCAATAGCTCCACAACTCTTAAAACTACTAACTGCTGATTTCATGGGGCTGATTAGCGTAAATTATATAATATGGACTCAAGAGATTATGAAGTAATTCAGACACTAAGTAAGGAATCAAAGGTTTTGTTATTCTTTTTAGTCTATAGTGTGGAATGGGCATTAATAGGCAGTCCACAAAATGATGATAGTAAATATTGCAAAGAGAGAGATAAGTTTTTAAAATCCATTGAAACAACTTTTGATGAACAAACAGAGATCTCGTTGAAATACGGAGGAGATCAAGAACTAATGGATTATGAAGGGAATATGAAGAAACTAGCAAACTCCCTTAATAAAAATTCTCAAAGACAGTTCTGCCGTACACATTTATGGAGACTGGTAGATGAATTAGAATTTGACTATTTGAAAAGTAATCCATTCAATGATGAACTTGTATATAATTACAAATGGAATATGGTTAATAAGATATTGAAGGATAAACTATTTGGTTAGTTACTTTTACAATGATAAGTTGGATTAAGAGACTTTTCTATAAAAAAGAAAACGAATCAGTAAAGGAGAGTATCAATGTAGTTGCAAGCATTGGTAAAGCTAAATCTTTATATAAGGATTTAATTATCAAAGCCCATCCAGATAAGCACCCTAACCAATCAGAATTGGCTACTACTCTAACAGAATTGATTAATAAGAATAGGTATAATTACAGTGAATTACTTAAAATCAAAAAACAAATAGAAACGGAATTACAATGAAGATAATAGAGTTTTTAAAAAATCTACTTAATTCCCTGCTTGATGGCTCGTTTGAGCGGGTAAGAATTATAAAAAGTATGAATGAAGCATTTCACGAATACTATGTAACGGGCGAGATAGACCGCTTATGTAAAGTATCTATTACTTCTGGAAACCAAAGTTTCAGACATGAAATGAGTACGATGTTTTTTAGAAGTGGCTTTAGAATCTCAATAGAAAACGATTCAAGCATTAGGGATTCTGAACTCAGAGACATAGCCCAATACATACTTACCAATACTGCATTTGTTAGGCAACTTATGAGTTTGGGATTTGACACACTGGTAGTATCTGGTAAAACAACAAATAAAAGTATGATGTACTCATTGAAACAACATACTACACTTACTAACTTTTTTATCTCATAATATGGATTGGTTTAAAGTAAATAAAGGTAATGCCATAAAGAGTATTGTCTTGTCAAAATATAAAGTAAAAAGAACAACACAAGAAGGGTGGTTTCGTTCAAAGGAAATAATCACAGAAGATAATTATGAGGATAGTAAAGCTGTTTTTTTAAATGGAAGAATATATAAAACAGAGGTAAGATCCAAAGGGGATTCGCCATTAATTACAACATACTTATATAATGATATTTTGGGCTTGATTAAAGAGGAGAACTCTAAAGAAACTAGAGTTAAAATAGTAAACAGGATTAATGATTGTGAATACAGTCACTATTACTCAAAATACTCAAATTCTGGAGTATCTATTACAAATGTTTTTATTAAAGAATACAGATGGGGGAATTACAGGTCAGATGGAAAAATAAAAAAAAGAGATTGTACTATTCTTAGTGCTAGTGCCATACACAGTAATACTCCTTCTTTTGAAAACTATATGGTTAATATGCAATCCAGCACCTCCAATGTAGTCAATAGCATATTTAATGAAATAAGAAGATTAGAATCCCTTATGACATACATGGAGGCTGGTTGTACTAAAGAATTAAAGGATGCTGTTGATTATTTAAGACTATATGGTCCATTCTATGCCCCAACAAACTATCCAGACTGTATTAAGGTATTCTTTCCACATTTAAAGCCAAGTTCAGTTACAGAAGAATGGATTTATGACTTCGATGGTAATATTCTTCAAGACGGCGATGGAACATATGAATATTTAAATGGAATACTTACTAAAGCTAAAATAAATAACAAAACAATGGACTTTATTTGTGACAACTATGGTAATTGGATAGAATGCAGATGTTATGATGAGAATGGTGACTATAGTGAATTATTTACAAGGCAAATAAAATACATTGAATAAAGATTATGCGTTAAATCTACTTATTTATCGCCTTATTAATAGTGGTAGCCTCAACATAATATAAAACAACATGGAAGTATTAGAATATCTGGAGAGAGAATTAGACGAGCTAGCAAATGAATATCGGGAGCATAACAAGGCCATAGAACAATCTCCAGATTTCCAAAAGATATTGCCAGAGGTAGAGAAAGAAGTATATACCCAATTCACCTTAGATGGTATTAGGAATATGGAGCTTTACTTAGCAGATGGTGGAGAGGACGAAGAAACTGTATATGATGATGAGTTTGGTGCTCCAACTGAATATGATATATACCTCAGAAAGAAGTCGAACAGGATTAAGGAGGCTAAAAGACTATTGGAGATGTACCCCGATAAGCCAGAACATGCAGCACGCTTGTTTATACAGCTTGGTAGCTGTCATAGGATATGGGCAATGAAGAAAAGGATTCTCAAAGAGAAGTACGGTATCACATGGTATGCACCCTCAGAGGTTAATCCAGATTGTATATATGATTAGACACATAACAATTATAACAAACAAATATGGGACGAAATGTAAATTACGACTATTGGGTAGAGAGTATCAATAAAATGAGTGAGGATGAACTTGTTAGCATTCTCCAAAACTCTGGTGGTTATAATCCAGAATATATACAGCTTTTAAAAGACAGACTCGCTAAAGATTTTCATTACACGCAACAAGTACTTGACGATGCTCTGGTGAAAGCAGAAGTTAATTACCATAATGAAAAGGTTGCCGCTGAGACAGACAGGCTTTTAGGTTTGTTGGGTAAGTTCACTGTCATCGTTAGCCTCATATTCTTGAATGGTTTTGCTATTATTGCTATCGTGATATTGCGTAATTGGAAGACCAAGAACTCATTAGGCCAAAGACGCTATCTGTATAATGAGGTTAGTAGGAAATGGCTACAAAACAGTGTTTACGTATTTCTTGCAATTTGGCTAGTTCTACTGGTTATATCTTTCATCTTTAATCGTCTTTCTGAATAGAATGTGAAATAAAGAATGATTGGAAATGAGTAATAATAGTAAATCACTTTTGAAGTCTTGGGAAGCTGAGATTGCCAAAATGGGGAAAGACGAGCTTCAATACGCCTTGTCATTTCCAGATATATACTACCCAGAGTATTTGGAGATGGTAAAGGCTAGGCTTGATGAACTCTCTTCCGTTCCAGACAATGAAGCCATGAAAGCCATTGTTAAGAAAATCCTAGAAGAATATGGCTGCCCGTATGAGGTTAACGAAAAAAATGGTGGAATTAGCTTCATGTTTAGGGGTATGAACTTCGTTATCTTTCTGGAAAGTGGCCATTTCCTTGAAATATGGAACTATGAATGGAAAAAGGTCAGCCTTGATGATGACGATGAGGTACAAAGGCTGATAAAAGCAATCAATATAGCTAATGGCAAATGCCCAGTATCTACAGTCTATGAGATAGACGAAGAAGAACAGGCTATATACGTTTCTTGTACTGCAAGCATCCTCTATCAGCCAATGGTATTCAATCTGAAACAATATCTTTATACAAGACTACTCAATTTCTTCTTTGCTCATGACATCATAAATGCAGAAATGACCCTTATGGCTGAGAGAGAAGCCTCACAGCAAGGAAGAAATATTAATGTAAAACAGCCAAATTAATTCTATTTGGTAATGGCAAAGCAGCATATTGTTTTTTTTACTGGTGCTGGGATTAGCGCTGAGAGCGGACTGGCAACTTTCCGTGGTAATAATGAACTGTGGACTAATAATGAGTGGCAATATCTTGCAAGTACAGACGGCCTTTATTATGATACAGAGAAATCTTTGGAGTTTTATAACTGGCGACGTAAACAGTTAGCAGAAGTTAAGCCCAATGTAGCACATCTATTGATTGCTGACCTTGAAAAAGACTACAAGGTTTCTATTATTACTCAGAATGTTGATGATCTGCATGAGAGGGCGGGCAGTTCCAACATTATTCATCTTCATGGTGAGCTAAGAAAAAATGGTTAAGAATGTTGAGAAGAAAGAAGAGTACATTATCTCCTTTACAAAAGAGGATGATGGGTTCTAAAAAAATCAAGTAAAATGGGCTCTTAGACAACCAAAAGAATGAAGATAATCTTTCTAGACTTTGATGGTGTGATGGATACGGAGTATTATGACCACATACTCAGTGAAGCCGGTGAGCCTATTTCCGATGAATATGGCTTACTTTTTGATCCAGAGTGTGTAAAGAACCTCAAGTACATCATTGATAATACAGGGGCTGATATTGTAGTTTCATCAACATGGAAGGATTTTATGAGTTATAAGGAAATCCAAGATATGTGGAAATACAGAGGGTTGCCTGGCTTTGTAACAGATGTTACACCAACTACAGCAAAACATAATCGTGGAGACGAAATAGACGCATGGCTCAAAAATTGTCCTACAGAGAGTAATTATGTTATCATTGATGATTTAGAAGCCTATAACTTTAATGAGCATCTAATTCCGAGGTTGCTTATTGTGAATCCATTCTTCGGACTTGATGAATATACAGCAGAGAGGGCGATAAGAATACTTAATGGTTTATAGAGTGCAACTCCAGACGAAAAATCGTACTTTAGGGGAACATAAACATTTTTTCTTCCAAGTGCACAGCGGAGGCCCTACTTCGCACTTGTTGGTATTACATCACATGTGATAATCATGGCGAATTCAAGGCCTTGAAGATAGGGCTCGCCTAGAGAGGTCTATGAGAGGCCCATGAGAGGCCCATGAGAGGCCCATGAGCAAGCATAGAGCAAATATTAAGATGTCTGAGGGATGTGCGTCCAAGTGTGGTTCCGACCAACTCTCGTCAAGCTCACCATTACTCACCACCGCCGTTGTCCTTTCTCCCAGTTCTGGTGTCAAATGGCGAAGGTAGTCATAGTGGATTTTATACAAAGCTAATGCATTCCAACCATGATACCGTTTTATGAACGGCACTATCTCGTCAAACGAGACCTGATGCAATAATTCGTAAAGTGTCATATTCTTAATGGTTTAATCAAAATAGTCACACTTATCCCAATCCAATTCGTCGCCATACTCTTCGTCCTTATATGTATGGTAGTCATATTCAACATGTATTTCAATGTTGAAGTCCCTGACCCAAAGCAGGTCGTAGATAGAGAAATCCAGATGACTGAATAGATTGTGGAAGGCATAAGTAAGGTGCATATCCTTTGTCATCTCTCTGTCAAGCCCCTCATTCCAGTTATCTAAATGTTCATTCAGATACAGAAACTCATTCTCTGACTCTATTTTAGGATCGTGGCTATTGATGTCAAAACTGTTCACCCCGTCCTCACAATACAAAAAGATATAATCATCGAGGGAACCATTAAGGACTGCCCACATTTTTTTTGCTCGTATCGACTGTACGGGATGAATCTTTGAGTATTCATACCCCATAAAACATTTGCCAATTACGTCTATGCGGCCATTCTTATCTAGCTTAGAAATACTATAATATAAGTCTATGGCTCGTTTCCGCATTTCAATCAACTGCTGTTTCATTGCCTCGTTGAACTCTGCCAATAACTGCTTATTCTGTTCATCCAGAACAAACATACTGTTTAGAATCCGCCTCCTCACTTCCAGCAAACTTTTGATGGCCTTTTTGTTTTCATCATTATACCAATGTTTTCTTTCAGTCTCGTGGTAGAGATCGAGAATCTGTTCCTCAATGCTACGCACAGCTGTACTATTGAAAATTTCCTGAGCTGTCATGTTATGGATAATTACTTGTTTAACAACAGATGATTATTTATATAAGTTTCATTTATGCGTGAATTAGCAGATGATATAAAAACTATTATTGTCTTTTTATATTCAATTGCCTCTTTTTCTATTGAATGTAAATATTGGAATATATCACATTCATTGTTATACCATAAATCTGACAAGTTCTCTATCAAATATATCTTAGAAAAGGAATTGGTGAATGACAATATCTTAAACTCATCAAAGAAGACATAGTTTGTCCAGAACGAACCATTAGGTATATAATCGTTCAGTTCTTCTGGATGCCAGAAAAATCCGTGATTATTGTACTCCATCATTTCTTGTTCCAACCAATTCCTTTCTAATTCGTCTGACGCAGCCTCAATACATTTGGCTTTAATGGAGCCAAGAACTTCGTTTTGTATTTCTTTCTTAGTGGAACTTGAATATATCACTACGGGTAATCCTAATTCTACAGCCAAATTATATACATGCCTACTTATTTCTGAGGCGGGATGCTTTGAACACACGAACCATAATCCAGGTTGGCTTAACTTCTCATATGAATCCATTTTATCCATAATCATAACTTTTTTGATGCAAAGAAAACAAAGACCTCAGCCATCTTGTGGCAGACTTTTTGTCAATTTATTGGATGTCCTTCCTTTTTCTCGACAATACAGTTCAATTTCTCCGTTATATCTCAACTGATAAATCCTTCTCATAATTATGCTGTCGGGTATAAAGAGGTGATCGTATGCCATCATTACATTTCCAACGACTCTTGATAATATTGAATACTTTTGCATAGATTTTATAATTGAATCATCCATAAAGTTCTCAGGATATTCTTCGATTACACCATTATAAATACTACTGAAACGATAATACGAGGATGTTTTTAACCATCCGCTCCATTGCACTCTACAATCAAATTTTTCATCATTATTTAATGGCTTTGCAAGTGAAAGCATATCGTATGTGTAAATATCATGAGGACTAACATATCCCATATCAGGATACGATCTTGATGGATATTTAGACAGATGCTTTTCCATAAACCCTTTACAATCTCTTATATCAACATGATAGAGTGTTCCTTCTACCAGAACAGACATCAGGTAAAGCAGAAATAGTTCGTGTGCAGACCATCCATGCCAGACAATAACCTTTTCGTATTGTGAATAGTCAGTTGTAACGAACTTCTTCAATTCCTCAAAGACTTCAATATAGTTGTGTGATGCTAAAGCAAAACACAATTCTTTATCTGAGAAATCTTTAGGGATATATCCGAAAGAAAAATCAATGGGAAGATATATTATCTCTGGGTAAAAATCCAACTTGCCCAATCCCATTCTAACAATACCCTTTCTTGAAGGACTGCTAACAACGTGAAGTGTCTTTTTTTTCATACTTTTTATGTTTTATTGATTTCATGCCACAAAGAAAACATTGACCTCCGCCAACTGGTGGCAGAGGTCTGAGAAAAATTCATCATCAATAGTATTATTGTGATATATCTACTTGCTGAACTGCTTACAATACTAATGGATTTAGTCCGAATTATACTTCTCGATGACTTGTCTGAACTCTATTGAATAATTGGCTTTCAAATAAGCCATTTGATAGGCCAGCCAAGTGTAGCAAACGGCATGAGACTTATTAAAAGCATAAATTCCTTTACGCTCCATCTCATTCCAGACCTTTTCAAGAGCATTCTTTTTATGTCCATTCTTCATTCCACCTTCTATGAATTTAGGTTTCAGAACAGAGAGTGCATCTGTTTTTCTTCTTCCGAGGGCTTTTCTCAACAGGTCACTCTCACCTCTGCTAAAATCAGCAATCAAGCGAGAAAGCATCATCAACTGTTCCTGATAAACAATGATGCCATATGTATTCTGAAGGTACTTTTCCATGCAAGGAATGATGTACTTTATTCCTTTCTTTGATTTTTTGTTCTTGATGAGCGTTGATATATCTTCCATTGGCCCTGGTCGATACATACAATTCAAGATTACCAAATCCTCGAAGCAAGTGGGATGAAGTTCTCTTAAAAACTTCTGCATCCCCTGGTAATTGAATTGAAAAACATCATCGGTTTGACCAATCTGAAACAGCTTCATGGTTTTCTCATCATCAATTGGAATCACATCAATATTGAAATTCTCGTCTTTCCGTGTTTTAATAAGCCGACAAATATCTCTCATTTGGGATAATGTCTTCAGTCCGAGGAAATCAAACTTTATAAGACCAGACGATTCCACTCGCATTCCCTCATACTGGACACATCTCAATTTCTTTTCGTTGCCGTTGGAGTCCTCAATATAAAAAGTTGAAATGGGTACCCAGTTTGATATTGGCTCATTAGCAACAATAAATCCACAAGCATGAACATCTAGGCCATTGATTTTTCGCTCCAATACAGCAGCATTTTGAATGGCGTTATTCAAAGGAGCTCCTGCTTTTCGAATTACTTTTTGTAACTTTGGTTCATTCTTTATGACATCCTTAATCGGACACCAGAAATAACCATAGCGTGATGAAAGATATTCATTTATGGCCATTGTCTCAGGAGTATGCAGTTGACTAACTCGTGCTACAGCACTGAAAGCATTTGCTGCGGAGAATTTGCTAAATGAAACAATATGAGCACAACATTCCTTGCCATATTTCTGCTGAAGCCATTCAAGAACACGTTCCTTACCTTCATCATCGAAGTCTATGTCTATGTCAGGAAACATCGTGCCCTCTATACTCAGGAACCGTTCGAAAAGCAGATCATGTTTCAATGGGTCTATCTTTGTAATACCTAAGCAATAACACACAAGGCTACCAGCTGTAGAACCTCGTCCAGGACCAGCCCAAACGCCAAGCTCAGATTGAGCGGTATTGACTACATCTTGTAGGAAAAGGAAATAGCCTGAAGCCCCTCTTTTCTTTATAACTTCTAGTTCAAAATTAATCCTGTCAGTCACATCTTCAGAAAGCGATTCCCCGTATATCTGTTTTGCTTTGGTAAAAGAAAGGTATTCCAAATAGGCGTCTTCTTTGCTAATTTTTTCATCCCTAAAGCAATTAGGAATATCAATCGTTGGGATAATGGGAGCATGTCGTATGTCATAGAACTCAACCTTATCAAATATCTCCATTGTATTGGCTATAGCTTCAGGGACATCAGAGAACAATTCGCACATATATTTTCTGCTTGTCAACCAGCGGAACTGAAGTGTATCTGTTTTGGCGAATTCTTCCATATTATCTCTGGTAGCAACACATCGTTGGATGTTGTAAACAGCCAAATCTTCTGGAGCCACATAATGAACATCATTCGTGGCTACAACTTTTACGCCATATTCATTTGCTTTCTGAATCAGAACGGCATTAACCTTTTGCTGTTCCAACATCAGATCACTTGGCTTGTTGATCTTTAAGTCATAATCAGCGCAACGCTGTAATTCTAGATAATAATCCTCGCCAAAAGTCTTTTTGTACCATTTGATGGTTTCATCCAGTCCTACTATGTCTTCTTTGGAGATCTCTGTAAAGACCTCACTACCAGCACTACCAGATAGTACAATCAGCCCCTCATGATATTTCTCCAGATCCGCACGGTCTGTTCGAGGGTAACCATAGCAACCTTCAGTCCATGCGTTACTCACAATCTTAATGAGACTCCTATAGCCTTTCAGGTTCTTGGCAAGAACTGTCAGATGATAGCCATTAATGTCTTCGATGTTTTCTTTTTGTTCTTTGAAACCACGCCTAGCCACATATAATTCACACCCAAAGATAGGTTTGAAAGGTTTCTTGCCTTTCTCTTGTCTTTTTATGTTAACCTGACTGACATAGTCGTAAAACTCCATAATGCCAAACATATTGCCTGTATCAGTAATGGCAATACTGGTCATTCTGTCTTTTATGGCAGCATCCACCAATTCCCTGATGCTGGCGCACCCATCTTTTATTGAATAATGTGAGTGAACATTCAAATGTATAAATCTATAAGCTTTCATATTATATCGAATTTTCTTTTTTTTGCAAAAGAAATAAAAACCCCTGCCAACTGGAGGCAGAGGTCTAAGAAAAATTTTATTATTTACAAAAAAACTATGCTATTGGGTCTATGCAGAAGTCTTTACGCTTACAGGTTTTACAGAATTTACCCATCCATAATTCATCAAACTGGTTCATTGCTTGTTCAACAATTTCCGTGTCATCAGTAAGGATGCCAGCTTCAAAGTTTCTTTTATTATCCGTCTTCATACCGATACCGGCACCAGTAAGGTTTGCACTACCGATATATACTTCTTTTCCGTCAAAGACAATCATCTTGAAATGAACACGAGGACAGAGAACTCGCTCCAAGCGGTAATAGAGAATAGGATATTTGTCAAAGTCCTCCCGAAAGTTTGGGCCAGGCTCCTTTGCATGAATGAGTCTCACCTCCACATCACGGCAGATGAGTTGGGCAATGAGAGCCAGAAATGGTTTCTTCTCTTTACCCACCTCCACATACAGGTCTTTTATGTCAGCTGTACCTATCCAAAGTATGTGCTTCACGGACTGTACCCGTGAAAGCACATCCTTGTAATGCGTGGAGTTGGAGATGTAGGTGGGCATACTATTAATCTGTTTTTAATCAGAGGGAAAGAAATAAATCATTTACACTTCCTCTGAGGATAAAAAGTTTAGGAACAAGTCGTTAATCTCGCTATTGACTTCATCAATGGTTTTATTTACAGATATCATGGTGTCAAAGTACTCTTCTTTGTCTTTTTTGTCGTTTGCGACATAAGCGATACGATTTGCGGGTCTGCAGATTGCATATCCACAATGGGAATTTGCAACACTAAATGGTAAATCGACATCGATTTTGTTCCTCTGACAATCATCCCAAGCAGCGATTCCTGCTCCATCATAGTAACTTAACAGCAAATCATATTTTTCAGCCCATAACACTTTTGAAGTAAGCCATAATTTTAGATATGATATTGACTTGAAGTTGTCATCATTAATGCATGGAACATAGTTTTCTACAATCCCAGATTTTAAAACAGACTTTCTTACCTCATTTTTAATGCGTAATAACATTTCTTCTATATTGATTGCCCCTAAGACACGAACTAGTGCGGGATCTAACATATAGTGGAAATACGCAGGATGCTCTTCTCTCCATGAGAACCAAGCTCCATTCATGTTTTTGGTATAATCAATATGACCAGGGGCATAATAGCCTCTTAGAACACGGAAAAGGCGATAATAATTCGCAAGATTAGTTAATATTGGGTTGTTTTCTTTTCTAACATATTCTTCATCGCAGAAGCAATTTAGAAGAATATTATAGTTTGTATAGACCTTCTCTGCATCAGTCCAATTAACATTCTGGTCAAGAACTTTCCAGATAATAGATAAATCCCCCATAATGTCCTTATTGTCCTCCCATTCCCATAGCTTTTGTTCTTTTTCTACAGAATTGGTACATAATGCGACTTTATTTATCTCATCCTCATTAAACCACTGATTTAATCGAACATTAGCAATAGGCCTAATATGTTCGGAATTCAATATTGTATTATAGTATAATATGCTTTTGTCTGATTCTGAATTCTTGATAATTTGTAATAAGTATCTCCAATCGACAAAATAGTAGTTGTAAGCAGCTTGCCCTTCTTCACTTCTCATATGACGTTCTCTCTTCAAATCATACCAGTTACGTCTAATTCTTCTAGTGAAGGCATATAGCTGTTTTGATTCGGGGTACTTTTGGATAAATGCTAATAATGGGAGTACGATGTTATTGTCTTGCTCTCTTAACCATGAGAATGAACCAACCCCACTTTTCTTTGGCGATTGAATAAAAGATAGTTGCTCCCTAATTTTGTCATCATTATCCAGCGTTTCAATAAGATACTTCAAAGACAAAAAATATTCATGTACTTCATCAAGAATTATCGAATACTTATTTCGATCCAAATTCAAAAACTCCTTTTTGGGATCTATTGGATATGGTTTATCGTCTTTATAAGAAAACTCCTGCAATAGCCGTGACTGCCAAAACCAAACAAAGAACTGTTTCATCCCATCATCAGCGCATAGGTCTTTGCCTCTGTTCTGCCAAAACCAATCTTCACGTTCTTCCCATTGCTCATTATAAATATTGTTTTCTTTAATGCTTCCTAATAATATGGGCTTAATGTTTTCTGTTGATGACAATGGCTCACCAGTCGTATTTATTACTATGTATGTTTCTTCACCTCTTGCACGGTTTTCCATATCATAGTAAATCATTTTTAAGTTTTGAAGAAGGAAATGACCAAACGATTTATAATCAAGTTCCTTCTCGCTATTTAATAGTTTCTCTATCGTTTCCAAAGCTGCTAACATGCTTTGAACTGACGCATCGCGTTCATATTCATCAAAATACCAGTCAGATTCTTTTATGAATGACACTTTAGATAAAGAGTTTTCAATAAAGAAATGTAAAGAAAGGTCACTAAGGAAATAAAGCGTACTCTCTCTAATGGAATAAAGAAGATGTGGTTCATAATCATCTTGCATCTCAGTTGTAGATATTATGAAGTCACTGAATTCGCCGTCTGAATATCTATTTACCATGCCCAAGAGCAGAAACAACGTAGTTATACGCTGTTGACCATCACATATATTGTAACAATTCAATGGTTCTTCATATCCATAAACAAGCCCTAACATGAGATCTTTACTATTCGCCGACTTCTCTTTATATGAAGACAGTAAATAGTCCCCAACAAATCCCGATACAAGTTCTTTCTGGCTTTTTTCATGCTCAATGAATGCACTATCTCCCCAGCAATAATCACGTTGTAAGTCAGGTATAACTATTTTGTTGTCATGTGAGAACAATTCTCTTAGAGTGAATTCTTCACCGTTTCTTAACGTACTCATATATCATTAACTGATTTTATATGTTTTCTTGAAATCTTCGATAAAGTTCTCTTTCTGTTGTTGTATTTCAGATACGCCCCACGTTGACTTTGCAAATGCATACATAGAATGCAAAAGACTCCTACTTTTGAAACTAAGTCCTTCTTTTTCTGCGTCAGGGTTGAAATACAATTCTTTTTTCTCTTCAAATGATTTAGCCCCAAATTTGGAATTGTCTCTCCCGTACAAAAGGACTAAATTACCTATACAATGCTCACTCCCATCACTATTAAAGGATTGTCTGTCAAGCATCGTTCCTGGTTTTTCATCAATTAGCCTTTTCAATTCACGCTCTGATATAGTTGAACCATCCCCTCTTTTGTAAATTTGTTGACCATCTTCAAACAAGGGATTTTTATCTTTATCTAGAGCAATATGATAAACTCTGGATTTTGGATAGATGTGTTCCAAAGATTTATTTTTCCAGATTGAAAAATCAAATATTTGGCCTCGACCACCTTGAAGCTTGTTGTATTCCTCTACGTTTAGTCTAAGTAACTGCTTAAAAGCCAAATCGTCTGATTCTCCATACACTCGATTCTTGGATAAAGATTCAAGTACGTTTTCTGCTTTCGTTTCTTTTGTCTTTTCCTCTTCTTTTAAAGTTTCAGGATGGCAGAATTCTCGATGAGTAGCTCCAACCAATCTCCAGTTGGCATAATCCTTTAGAATTGTGATATTATGTTTGTTAGATATGAAGAAAAGTAAAATATCCATCATATCCTCCCTACCAGTGTTACATAGCAGCGACATCTTTAGGTAGTTATAAATTTGGGGGGTAGAATATAAATCCTCGAAGGATTTTTGCAAATCTCGCAAGTCCTTAAATATCTGTTTTGCTTGATATTCTGCTGTACTACTACCCAATAGTTGTTTGAATTCTTTATAGTCCAGTGTTTTTAATGACTTCTTTCTGAGTGCATAAAACTCCAAAAGCAGACCCATTGGTTTTGAAGTGTTGAAATAATCTTTAACGTCTTTTCTATTCCACCAATACAGCCATTTGTCCCATTCTCTTGCATATTTACTTCGTAATGAATTTCCTTCCCAAGATTGTGCCCAAATTTGCATTAACTGCTTTTCGGGTGACATATATTGTGTAAGAGTGGTTTGCTTGCTAGAGACAGCATGGAGCATTTCTGCTTTTATCAACTCTTCTTGATACATCGTTGCCTTATTGCCATTCATCATTGTGAATGTTTTAACGGCTTTGTCCTCACTAACGACAATATACAATAGGCTCACTTTGTTCAACAAGAATTTTTGGAAATCTAATTTTTCGACATCTTTTAGGATGCTGTGAATCTGATGGGTTGCCTGAATAAAATAATAGGCATCTTGGTTATTGTCCTTTTTTATAGTCTCATAATAGGATTCCAAAGATTGCGCCGAACACAAATCTTCTTTAAGAGTCTCTACGCTATCTGGCGAAATACTTTTCAATTCGGAAAGAATAAGTTGTGAACACTCCCTTACGTCATAGGACAAATCAAAAGAATTATGCTCAACAGTGTCCTGAAGATTACTATTTGATAGATACCATAGGATAAGATAAATGCTTGTTGTTCGCTGTTGACCATCTATCAAAATGACATTCTTTCTCCCATTAACCATCTTTTCAGTAACGGTCACTCCTTGTAGAAAATAGTCATTGTTAGGATTAACTCGGAATTCGTCTACAAGGTTATGTAGTAAATGTTCCAAAGAGGAATCTTTATCTTTTGGTTTAACTGACCACTTATATCCTCTTTGATAATTGGGTATGACAAACAAAGGATGTTCGTCATAAATATAACTACTTAATCGTTTGAACTGTGTTCTTTGTTCCATATAGTATTACAGTTTGCTTACTTCTAATGTTCACAATATTTCTCTTGCAATCCATGCACATGCCTCTGCGTCTGCAAGTGCGTGATGATGATTATCCATGTTGAAACCACAAGCCGCTGCCACAGTCTGAAGCTGATGGTTCTCTAAATCAGGGAGCACTCGCCGTGAAACACAAAGGGTGTCATAGAACTCATAGTCTGGATAATCCATCTGATATACACGGAATACGGCTTTCAGACAGCCCTCATCAAAGGGCTTGTTGTGGGCAACAAGAGGTAAGCCTTCTATCAATGGTTCTATTTGTGACCATACTTTGGGGAACACAGGAGCATCGTCAGTATCTTCATGACAGAGACCATGCACCTGACTGCACCAATAGTTATAATAGTTCGGTTCTGGTTGGATGAGAGAATAGAAGTTATCTACTATCTCACCTTCCCTTACGATGACAATCCCCACAGAACAAACGCTACTGCGCTCATTGTTAGCTGTTTCAAAATCTATTGCAGCAAAATCTTTCATTATTCAGTCCTCCCAAATATTCTCCCACTTATCCTCACACGACTCTGACAGCGGATTGCCAAAGTTGGCATGATTCCTTGATGAAAACTCTGGCTTCCCCTCCAACCAACTGATAGAAATACAAGCAGGAGCAGATAATTCTAAGTTATCGTCTTGGTGCAAAACATTAACATAATACTGGTGCACCAGATAGAGCAAATTGATAAATTGATTACGTGATATGATGAAATAGCGGAATGTATAGCCGCCGTCATTCATCTTAGCAGACACAAAAACATACGGGCCTTTTACCATCTGCTTCAAGTAATCTTTGTCGAGAGTTTCTTGTATGCTAAAGCCCGCAGGAATATTGTTCTGCACACTCGTTTTAACCTGTATGAGAGATGTTTTTGGCTTCCACCATAGTTCGTCGCTTTCCTTCATATCCGCATTGAGACATACAACATCGATGGACTTGTAATTCTTGATGGTACAATTCGCGTTGAACGCATCCCATCCTTGTTGCATTAATTTAGTAACAACTAAATTTTCTCCAATGGCTCCAATACGAGCCTTGCCCGCTTGGTCTTTTCTTACTTGCTTCTTTTCCATATTGCTATTTCCAATCAAATTCTACTCCCAATATCTCAAGACCTTTATATTTCCAAAACTCCTTGTCGAAGTTGGGCGTATATTTTGCCATAAGGGTCTTTCGATGTTTGTCCTCTTCTGTATCCCTCCATCCGTTGAAACCAATGGTACGTTGATTGACACCTATATAATCGCTTGCATCCAACTGATAGAATACGGTGCCTATGCGTGTCAGCTTAAAATGCCGACGGTTGCAATCTGCCAGTGCCCAGTAATGATTGTCAAGGATAAAGCAATAGTCTCCACTCCCATCTTCGTTGGCAAAAGCGCCTACGGCATAAACATGAGTGCTGTATTCGTTTTCTACAATCTGGATGACATCACCCGTAAAGATTCTTTCTCCATTGCAATCCTTGAATCCTGTTTGCACACCAGCAAAGATAACTCTGCGAGCGTATCCACGCCCTTCACACTCAACACCAAAGACAGCTTCTACCACATCCTGATTATGGTCTTCTGCATACTTATCGTCTTTCTCCCATACATAGAAGTCATCGCCAAGGAAAAAGAAATTGCCAAAACGGGTATAGCCAAACTTCTTGTTTTCCGAAACATAGCGTACTATTATATCTGGCAGGAATGTGTCAATGCCTGCTCCTATCTCATGCAAATGCTTCTGACAAAGGGATTGCAGAACTTTATCGCTGATAATCATACCTAATTCTCTCATTACTTATCGTCTTTATACTTGTTCCACATTCTCTTTATCTTACCGGCAATCTCCTTACGGAGCCAGTAGGGTTCAAGCACTTCCATATCCTCGCCGTTCCAAAGCAGTTCCTGCTGGAAGTCAAACTCAGGACGGAGGTTGAAGGTGAAGATGCTGTACTCTTCGTTGCGCTCTACCTCTTCCTGCGACTCGTGTATCTTCAGGTCGCGTATATAGTTGGCCTGTCCTGCCGAAACTTTCAATTTGACAGGTTGGATTTCAACAGACTGTTCAGCAATGATACCAAAGCAGCCATCAAAGAATTTCTCTGCAGTCCAGTCCTTGGGCATCACGAATGTTTCGTCTGATGCATGAAGATATTTGATGCGGTCGAGTGCGTAGATACGAGGTCCTTTCTCGTAATAGTATGAATAGGTGCTTCGAGCCACCAAGTACCAACGTTGCCGGAATAGTTTCACACAATACGGCTGCACATCGAAGTTGTTTTCCTCGTCCTTCCAATAACTGTGATAAGTCATGTTTAGCACACGGTTTTCCTTCATGGCCTCAATGATGGGTTGAAGGTAGTCCTGACCAGACGGCACGTATTCAAGAATGATACGGTCTTTAATGCTTTGGCTATTCGCCAACGCATTGCTTACACAGAAAGTATTGTATAACCAAGAACGAAGTCCATTCTTGCTGATGTCCTCCTCGTTCTCTATGTAGTAACGGTACTCGCCACGTCCTTCATTGGCGATGTTGATGCCAAACATATCCCAGATAACATAACGCCAGTTGTCGAAGGTACGTTTGGGTATATCCACTCCTCTGCTGATGTCATCACGAAGCCATAACTCGTTCAGTTCTTTGAACGAGATCTTACGTCTGCGATAGATAGTCTCTATCACCCAGACGTACTTGGTTATCAAACTTTGTCCTCTATCGTTGTCCATATTTCTAAGATTTTTCTGCAAAAGTATGATAAGGGTGCGCCAAACTGTGGCAGAGGTTAGATGTTTCTTGATTATTGAATCCTTTTTTCGCTACACTCCATTATCAAATGCATCTTTCTTATCGCATCCTGCATGATGTCATAATGATCGAATGCCAAATGTGGCAAGTCCGACAGTGGCCACCATTCTGCTTTGGCAGCATCATCCTGGCCAGTGACGGCGATAGGCTCATCGATGATGGCCAGATAAGCAACAGTGATGGTTCTCCCTCTTGGGTCACGGTCAACCTTGGAGTAAGCTCTAATCTGATGAACATCTGACAGTCGAAGTCCCGTCTCTTCCTCCAGTTCCCTGATAGCACACTGTTCCGTAGTTTCATCCATGTCCATGAAACCGCCAGGGAATGCCCATGCTCCCTTGAAAGGTGGATTCCCCCGCTGGATAAGCAGCACCTTTGGCTCTGCCTCCCTCGTTATTATAATACAGTCAGCCGTAACAGCTGGTCTTGGATATTTGTATGTATATGCCATGTCTTTTCCTCCCTTCTTTTATTGCCAATATCGTGCATCAAGGTAGTTGTATAAGTCTGAATGTGTATCCTTGATGGGACACATCAGTTGCTTGGGGTCGATGACAATGAATTTGCTGGTATCTTTCAGTCCTTGGGCATAGGTGATGATTTCCTTACGTAATTCTTCATTACCATTGGGAATAACATTGATGTGCAAATAATCGTCTACAGGCAAAGCCATGTCTTTACTCCAAATGATATTCTCTACCAACAGAGTTTGACGCGCCAATTCATAAAGTGGATCATACTCGTATGCCTCCTTCCATGCTAGTATATTAGAATTGCTGTGGATACGTGATGGATAGCGGTCAATCGAAACCTGTGGAGCACGTTTGTGTTCGTATGTCTCAACATATTTCCATTCGATAGGGATGAGCACTCGCTTACAATCTGTCGTTTCAGCATATATGACGGCATCAATGGAGGTGCACATGGCTCCCCGTTTTTCTGTCCTTTCGCCAAGCAAGGAGCGATTCTTCCATACAAATTCAAAACAGACATTGCCGTTGCAATCGGTTTTGTCTAAGGGATTGGGTATAATCCTCGTGAATTGGTATTTGTGCTGGATAGAATTGAGCACTAATAGAAGAGCAGGCGTTTCTTCTTCCTTCATAAATGGGAATAGATGGTTGACACAGCTTATTTGAGATGAAAGCATGTGGCCTGTAGGTACATTTATTGCATCATGACTTTTCCACCATCCTATACCATTCTTTCGGAAATACTCTATGGCTGCTTCACGAATAGATGGATAGAGGTTCATAACCTCTTGGCCATCCTCGATAATGTAAGGTAACTTAATGTTCTGCAGACCAGCTTTCCATGTACCACCACCTTTTATACCCTTGAATTGTGGCAATGTCTGAAGCACTTTTATTTGTTGTGCTCCCTGCAGTTCCTTGTAAGTAGGTGCTGGTATCAATTCTGCCGGCATTAGTTGTAACACGGTTGAATGTACAAACTCGATGGTAGCCTTTCCCTTGTTCATGTCATTCAACAGTTGTTCTTTTGCATATTCGATGAGTGGATGCAGTCTGTCAGTTAGAAGAACTGCCTTGATTTGTGTGATGGAGTGCGAATGGATGGCATCGAGAACAAGTTCAAGACCCCTTGAAGCTTTTTCTCTCTTGTCTGTGCGGAACTTACCAGCTTCGTTCGGATAATGAATTTCGTAAGTGATGAATAGGCGATACAGGACATTGGCATAAAACATCAGTTCGGTGATGATGCCAACATGAGTATTGTCTGAATTGATGCAGTCTTTGAGTTCGTAAACATAAAACTTGTCATGGTCAATCCTCCAGAGGTCAGCCTGACTTGCGCCTCCAGGAGTAATGGCGGTGACTTTACTCACAGCTCCATCAAACAAACCCATTGGCAGTTGGTGATTGGCATTGCCTAAAGTAGAGAGGTATTGGTAGACCGCCGTTTCGAGCATGGCCTCATACTTCATCGCCTTGTCATTCTCACCTTTCTCGCTTTTGTCCTTGCTGTCTTGAAGCGGGAAGTTAAGCGTGAGTTGGCTGATTCTTCGACCAAACATTTCAATGGTCTCTTTTTTGCTTTTGGCAACTGTTGCCCAAGAATAATTCTCTACAAACCATACGACACGCAATAAAAACCGATTGAAATGTTTCCTTTGATTAGCCAGAACCTTCTCTTCCAGAGAGAGAACAGGTTCCTCCCAGTCAATGATGACATTAGTTATGTTGGGAAAGAACGACTTGATGCAGAACACCCATCCCTCAAAAGCCGATGCGTCGTTCTGCATGTTCTGCAGGACTCCATCTGCATCAATGATGATATGTAGAGTGTCATCCATAACGCTCACGTCCATCTTTGACGGCAATTCTGCATAGTATACCTTCTTTTTAATTACTGCCAGTATTTCACCCTTATCCATATTGTTCATATTGTGCCATAATAGAAAATTACAATTCCTTGAATGCCTCCAAAAGCATCTTCATACCCTCAGTGGCTGTGGTTTTGAAGTGGGTGAAGCCTAACTGTGTGCATTGCTCCATCTCTCCTGGATCAATCACGAACTTAGGCACTTCATGGTGGGCATAGTTGATGAACCCTGCTGCCGGATAGACCTTCAGCGAGGTGCCGATGACCACGAAGATGTCGGCCTTGCTCACGATGTCAACAGCTACATTCATGCTATCGATATACTCGCCAAACATCACGATATAGGGCCGCAGTTGCGAGCCATCCTCTGCCTTGTCCCCCACTCTAATAGGCGTAGTCAGCGGATATTCCTTCACGCATGTAGTGCGGTTATCCATCGAGCAGACCTTGCTCAGTTCCCCATGCAGATGGATGACCCGCGTCGAGCCAGCCCGTTCATGCAGGTTATCCACATTCTGCGTGATCACCGTCACCTCATGCTCTTTCTCCAGTTCTGCTATCATGCGGTGAGCATCGTTCGGCTCCACCTCGGCCAGCTTTTTCCGCCTCCAATTATAGAAGTCAAGGCACTTCTGGGTCTCATTATAGAGGGCATCCGTACTGGCCAGGTGAACCCACTCCTCGTTAGTCCACATGCCATCCTTACCACGGAAAGTACTCAATCCGCTTTCGGCGCTAACGCCCGCACCAGTCAGAAAAACTATATGTTGTCGAGTCATATATCCAATTTTACTTTTATTTTCTCAATCATCAGTTTTGCCCTATGATTGATGATTTCAGTACTATCATCAATATAGCGGTGACATTCAGCAATAAAGCGGTCACGGTTCGTATATCCACCACGCCAATAAGTATAACCCTTGGAACGCACGACGGGAACAGAGTCGCTATCAACATAGTCCATCAGCAAGTTTCCTTCCACGAACTTAGCCCAGCCCTCTTTACCATAAAATGGCACAAAATCCTTCTTATTCAGTTCTACCAACTCTTCCAAGTCAAGGTCTCTCTTGGAATCGCCAATCAACACCAAATACAGTGCCTCCAAGAAGCGATCTTCATAATCGTGCCACTCATTATGGCAGCCTCGATGCTTGTTAATGCTCCATTCTCCAATGCGCCTGTCAGGAAGGACGGCCATGTTTCCAATGGTGTAACAAGTAGTTT
>JAEEGH010007620.1_pt1 | contig 25962 bp, 12 predicted proteins | sample 9134181 | NCBI WGS metagenome assembly JAEEGH01 (sample SAMN16246544, study PRJNA631951) | gut metagenome | biome: gut microbiome; feature: rumen; material: DP-attached | host: Bos | place: Iran: Karaj | collected 2018-10
AGTCCTCATAGAGGTGGTGTACGACGCACTCTGCGTCGGGACCGACGTCGTGACCTTGGTCCCAGCCATAGCAGCTGATGACGCTGAGTGCCTTGAGGGCGTCGGCGTTGGTGCTGCTGGCCAGTCCGGCCTTGCCGGCGGTGTTCCACTTGAAGATGCGATAGGACGATATCTTGCCATCGAGCAGCTGGGGGAGTGTGGCCATCTCCAGGTCGGCATTGTTGGCAATGAAGCAGCGCTGGTAGCCGTAACCGCTCTTTTGTGTGGCGAAGGTCACCATGTATCCGCGCTTCAGGCGGAATGAGCGTATGCGGTTATTGAGTTTCTCGGCCGTGAGGGTGACCATGTAGCCGCCGTCGTTCTCCAGTCCGAAGTCGCTGCACTGCTCGCCCTCGAAGTTCTGTCCGCTATAGACAGTGAGGGGCTTGTCGGAGGAGGAGTAGGGGAGGATGATACAGCCGTGGGAGCCATAGAGTCGCACCTGGCAGTTGACGTTGTTGCGTGCTATCTCGCCTTTGATTTTCACACGGGAGGACAACATCGAGGCGATGGCCACCGAGGGTTTGATGCGTTCCAGGATGAGCACGGCGTGGTCGGTGTTGACGATGTCCACCTGTCCGTCGCCCTCAAAGGGCGTGTCGGTATTCACAATGTAGTCCACGTCATCGGTGATGGTTATGCTCTCCGTGACCTGGCCAACGGTTGTCTTGGTGTTTGCTGCAGAGGCGGGCAGAAGGAACGAGGCTGCCGCCACAAGGATGATGATTAGTCGTTTCATAGTGCTTTTCTGAATGAGAAATGAGAAATAAAAAAGAGGTATGGTTAGACAAGCTCTGCTTCCAGCTCCTCGGCAGAGAGACGGAGATGGAATTGACCGGCGTGGGCAGTGGAGATGCTGCCCGTCTCCTCGCTGACGATGATGCAGAGAGCATCGCTTTCCTGGCTCATGCCAAGGGCGGCGCGGTGGCGGAGACCAAGCTCCTTGGGGATGTCGAGGTCGTGGCTTACGGGGAGGATGCATCCAGCGGCACGCAAACGGTTACGGGAGATGATGAGTGCTCCGTCGTGCAGGGGGGAGTTCTTGAAGAAGATGTTCTCGATGAGGCGCTGGTTCACGCTGGCATCGATGATGTCGCCCGTGGAGACGATGTCGTCGAGCGGCACGTTACGCTCCATGACGATGAGGGCTCCCACCTTGTTCTTCGACATGGACATGCAGGCCATGACCACGGGCATGATACTGCGGCGCAGACGGTCGCGGTCGGCAGTGGTGGTGTCGCCGTGCTTCGTGGCGAAGAGGCGCAGCACGGTGCGTATGCGCTGGTGGCCGCCGACATTGTAGAGAAACTTGCGGATGTCTTCCTGGAAGATGACGATGATGGCAATGACACCCACGGAGACGAGCTTGTCGAGGATGGTGCCCAGGAGGCGCATCTCCAGTATCTGAGACACGAACACCCATACCACGATGAACATGATGATGCCCATGAAGGCGTTGAGCGAGCGCGATTCGCGCATCAGCCGGTAGACATAGAAAAGCAACAAGGCTACCAGCAGTATGTCGATGAAGTCCTTAAGGCTGAAATCACTCAAGGTTATTTACAATTTACTGATTTTCAATTTTCGATTTGCTTGAGTGAAGTAGATCATGGAGGCGTATAGTCTCAACAGCTTCTTTCACATCGTGGACGCGCAGGATGGAGGCACCCTTCGAGAGGGCTATGGCGTGGAGGGCGGTAGTGCCGTTGAGGGCTTCCTCTGGGGTGATGCCCAGCGGCTTGTAGATCATCGACTTGCGCGAGATGCCCACCAGCAGTGGCAGCTCCATCACGTCGAGCCGCTCCATCTGGGCAAGCAGCTCGTAGTTTTGCTCTACGGTCTTTCCGAAGCCGAAGCCTGGGTCGAGGATGATGTCCTTATGCCCCAGGGAGCGCAGTTGCTCCACCTCTCTGGCGAAGAAGAGCAGCGTGTCGCGCAGTGTGGGTTGCGATGACATTAATATATAAGGTACGCGTAGGCTGGCCACCGTCCGCAGCATGGGCCGCTCGTCCATTACCGTGCAACGCGTGGAAGCGCTGCCTACTACGTCGTTGATGATGTCGGCACCAAGCTCCTCGACAACCATGCGGGCAACGTTGGGCCGGAAGGTGTCTACGGAGATGACGGCTTCTGGCATTTCACGGTGCACGATGGGCAGCGCCAGTCGTAGCCGTGCCATCTCCTCCTCCTCGCCTACGGGTGTGCTGTCCGGCCGTGTGGAGCAGGCTCCCACGTCGATGATGGCTCCGCCCTCGTCGACTATCTGGCGTGCGCGGGCAGCAATGGCCTCCTCCGTATTGGTACGGCTGGCGGCGTAGAAAGAGTCGGGCGTGACGTTCAGGATGCCCATCACCTGCGGCTGCGAGAGGTCGAGCAGGCGGCCCTTGACATTGATGGTATAGTCCATATCAGCCGCAAAGTTACGGAAATAATTGGAAACGACCAACGCCAAGGGCCAAAATTTTAGGCCGCAGCCCTATTTTGCCGTCTGCAGGGGGCGGAACACCACGTTTTCGACGTGGTTGCCGACGAAGGCAGGCACGTAGTCCGACGTGGCATACCAGCGGGGCTTGCCCGCCATGTCGTCGGAAAGCAGGCGCCCGTTCACGCGCAGTCCCTCGAAGGTGACGCCACTGACGCGCCGACTGCCGTCGTAACCGTTGATGACCGAAAGGCAAGGCTCGGGACCGGTGTAGCGCACGTTGCGGAACGTGACGTTCCCGACGCCGCGGCCGGGGGCGGTGCAGTACTTCTGGTTGTAGCCCACCTTCACGTGGAACAGGCTGCCGCGGGCGATGCCCTCGATGCGGATGTTGTCGAACACGACGTTGCGCACCAGGTTGTCGTCGCCGCTGTTGATGGCCAGACAGCCCTGATAGTCCACCTGCGGCTCGGCCTGACAGAGAATGTCGATGTTCTCGTAGCGCAGGTTCTCAATGGTGTCGCCCACGGCGGGGTTGCCGTGCAGCCCGATGAAGATGGGGTGGGCCACATCGGCCCAGAGCGTGGCGTTGCGCATGGTGACGTTGCGGGCCGACCCGCTGAAGCCCTTGCGCGTGGCGTAGGCCGTGGTGCAGTCGTCGCTGGTGCGGCAGAAGACGCGGTCGTAGAGCACATTGCTGCTGGCAAAGACGTTCAGGCCGTCGCCCCAGGCGGGGTGAGATATGCAGCGCACGTCGTGCAGGGTGACACCGTCGCTGCCTCCCACTGGACAGGTGCAGAGCACGAGCCCGTCGATGACGACGTTCTTCGAGCGGTGCACGTGGCAACCCTCGTAGCCGCTTTCCGGACGGGCGATGCCGCGGCCAAGGATGCTGACATTCTCAGCATCCTCAATGGCAAAGGAGCCCAAGAAAAAGCTGCCACCATCGAGATAGACCGTTGTATTCGATGGCACCTTGATTAACTCTTCCGTGTAGAGCCCTGGTGGGTAGTAGCGGAAGTTACGGCCCTGTGTTTTGGCAGTTTTCTCGGCTGTTTGTCTGCTGACGGCAGGTTTGGAGGTGAACAGGAGCAGATTGTTGGTGATGTCGCCGTCGAGCTCGACGCTCAGGTTCTCTGGCTGGAAGAGCAGGAACTGCACGGTGCTGTCGTTCTCGACGTTGGCTATGACGCCGCGATAGTCGGGGCGTATGCGCGCCCTTCTGAACTTCCTGTTGTTGCTGACCACGCGCACGAAGACGTCGCCGGTGAAGTCGAACACGGCGTACGATATCTCGCTCACGGCATGCCGTCCGTCGGCCGTCGGCGCGTTCACCTTAGCCATGTAGGTATCTATGCGGGTCCACTCCTCGCTGCTGCGGGGCCGCACGTAGACGTCGTAGTCGTGCTTCAGCGGGGCGCCCTCGGGGGCGGGATAGGTGTAGACGCGGTGCAGCCGCGTGCCCTCCTTCACGCCTTTCTTGCGTCCCTTCGGTAGCAAGCGTCCTTCGGCCGAGCGGACGGCGAACTCGTCGGCCTCGATGTTGCGCTTCACCGTCCCGGCCTGCTCGGCCTTATCCTGCAGTTGCAGCAGGCGCTCGGTGTAGGGCATCTGCAGGCCGCAGCGCCCGACGTAGTGGCGGTAGGGCTGGCGGTAGATGTCGCGTATGCGGCCGCGGCCCATGGCGCCCGGCTCGGTCCAGTCGCAGTAGAGGCCGGTGCAGTCGGTCCACGTCTCAAAGGGCACGTCGTCGTGGCCCAGGTTGTACTTGGCCGTGTACTCCAGTCCGCGCAGCAGGCGGTTGTCGAGTGCGCCGTAGAGGTCGGCATGGGGGCACGCCGCCCCCTGCTCCCCCGGCTGCTGCCAGGCCATCTCGCAGACGTCGGCAAGGGCCTGCAGACCGAGCTGCACGTGCTGCTGGTCGCGCCCCGTCTCCTGACACTGGCCTGTGGGACCGATGTAGCGCGGCAGCGAGCCGTTGTCCCAGGCGCCGAGGTAGTAGTCCGTGGCCTGGCGGTAGAGGGCCGAGTCAGCCAGGGCGATGGCGCAGGCCATGCGGCAGCGGTTCACGATGGCCCCCCAGTTGCCGTTGGCGTAGGGACTGTCAGCGTCAAACTGCCTGATGACGGGCAGTATGGCGCGGCGTATCATGGCCGTGTCAGCATGGGCGGTGAGCGTCATGGCGCGGACGAGCCAGTAGCACTGTATGAGGCAGAGCGGGGCGTCGTGGCCGTCGATGCGCTGCAGCGTGCGGCCGTAGGCGTCGATGATGCGGCGGGCCTGGGCCGTGTCGCCCTTCTGGGCGAAGTCGAGGGCGGCCTTCATGTCGCGCTCGCTGCCCGCCTTGGTGTGGCGGAAGTCGCCGTCGCGGGCTATCACGGCGTAGGGGCCGGCCATCTGGTAGCCGTCGGCGGCCTTCAGCCGCTGCAGGGCCTCAATATAGTAGTAGTCGGCATAGACGATGGTGGCGTCCACCTCTGAGCCCGCCGGGTGGTGGCCCGTGCTGTGCATCAGGAAGCCGACGTTGCGCTCGCGGCTCTGGTAGCGCTCGGTGCTCAGGTCGGCCAGCATGCGCTCCGCAGCCTTGCGGTAGTCGCGGCCGGGGGCATAGCCGTCGAGCTCAAGCAGTGCCGAGGCCACCACACAGGCCGCCGAGGCGTCCTTGGGTGCTGGCTGCGGGGCGTCCATGTCCCATAGCGGCACCCAGTCGTCGCTCGTTTGCTGCAGGCGCTTCAGATAGGCGTCGGCCACCTTCTGCGCAAACCTCAGGAAGCGCTGCTCGCGGGTGTAGCGGTAGACCATGGTGTAGCCGTAGACGGCCCAGGCCTGTCCGCGGCTCCACATCGACGCGTCGCTGTAGCCCTGGTGGGTGACGCCGCGCAAGAACCGGCCCGTCAGCGTGTCGTAGACGGCCACGTGGTAGCACGACCCGTCGGGGCGGAAGTGGTGCTGCATGGTCACGTCGGCATGGCGCACGGCCATGTCATAGTATTTACGACTCTGCGATTTTCGGTTTGCCGTCTGACGGTCGGCCCAGAAGAGCAGCTCCAGGTTCATCATGTTGTCCATGATGGTATTGTGGCCGCCGTAGTCCTTCACGTGGCGCGGCCACGACAGCATCGTTCCCACCTTATTATTATATAGGGTGGCCAGCGAGTCGGCGGCTTGCAGGGCCGTCTGCCGGTAGCGCTCCAGGCCGGTGGCCTCGTAGCCCTTCAGCAGGGCGTTGATGACGATGAAGCCCAGGTCGTGGTCGTAGACGGGCCGGCTGACGATGGCGGCCGCTGCCTCGGTGTAGCCCTCGGCGGCACGGCGCACGGCGGTGCTGTCCGTCAGCCCGTAGTCCATCCAGAGGATGCCGGGCCAGAAGCCCGAGCACCACTCCTCGGCCTTCACCGGGCGACAGTTCCAGGCGGTCTGTCCGGCCAGGATATTGCGCGGCGCCTGGTGGTAGTCAGCGGACTGCAGGCCGCTGAGTGCCCTGTCTACCTGTCGGGCGCAGTAGGCCAGTTCGCGGTCGGCGTCAATCGTGGTCTGTGCCTGCGTGCCGACGGCCGAGAAGAGCACGCAGAGGGGAAACACGCTTACAAGTCGTTTCATAGCGGTGGATATCTCTTTGGTACCTCATTTGACGTATTTTTTACCATTGAAGATATAGATGCCTTTCTGCGGTGCGGCGCTGAGGCGTCGTCCCTGCAGGTCGTAGTAGTGTGCGTCGGCGGGCTTGTCGGCAGCGACCTCGCTGACGGCGGTGCCGGTGGCACCCTTGTAGGTCAGGGTGAAGTTGTCCCAGACGAGCCACGTCGTTCCGGCGCTGGGTTCGCGTATGCCGAAGGTGAGCGTGCCGCCGGTGACGTCGATGTCGACCGTGAGGCGGCCGTAGCCGGCATTGGCGGCCATGCGGTCGCGCTGGGCGTCGAAGTTGCTGCCGACAGCGCTCTGGCTGACGACGTCCGTCACGGTGGTGCCGCCCGACGTGGCGTAGACGTAGCCCGTGTTCTGGCCCTCGCCGTTAGCCATCTGGCAGGTCAGCGTGTACAGTCCGTCGGGCAGTCCGCTGAGGGTCTGGGTGTAGTGGAAGTTCGTGGAGTGCCACACCTCGACGGCGCCGTTGTAGCGCTGGTTGCCCCACGAGCCGGTCATGGTCCAGCCGTAGCCGTTGCCCGTGAACTGGGGGTTGGCAATAAGCGGCGTGGCGTCGGCCTCAGCGGTCTCTGACGTGAGGCGGGCGGTGAGGTAGTCGTTGTTGAAGCGCTTCTTCTCGATGGCGAATATCTGCAGGCGGCTGATGTCGTCGCCCGTCTTGTTGCAGCCTATCTCCTCACCGTCGCGGTAGCCGTTGGCGGGTGTCCACAGGCCCAGCCAGTTGCCGGGATACTTACCGTTCTCCACCGTCCACGAGCCGTCGCTGTAGGTCATCAGCAGCCGTGTCCACTCGCAGGCCATCGGCTGGTCGTGGGTGCGCAGCTGATCGGGGCGGTCCCACTCCGTCTGCAGCAGCAGGCCGTCGTAGTCGACGTTGCGCAGGCCGTAGGCGTCGCCGTTAGGCTCGATGGTGAAGAGCTTCGCCAGGTCGGCCACGGGGTTGGCGGGCGTCTGGAAGAAGAGGGCCTTGTTGCCGTTCTTCGGCGCGTCGGCCAGTCCTACGAGCAGGTCGCCCTGGTCGCTGGCCAGCACGAAGTAGTGGTCGGCGGCGAGCGTCGTCAGTTCGTCGGCCGATGTCACGAGCTTGTAGCCCTGGTCGGCGGTCAGCAGGTCGTAGTAGCTGTAGTCGGTGGCCTTGACGCCGATGTGGTAGGTATAGTCCTTGCCCTTGTAGGTGGCGGTGACGGTCATGTCGCCGTCTACGCTGTCGATGGTGTAGTCCGTGCCCTGTGAGCCGTCCGTCCACACCACGTCGGCGCCCACTGCCGTGGCGGGCACGACGAGGCGCAGCGTCACCGCCGTGCCCTTCAGCACCTGCACCTCGTCGGTCAGGCTCTCGCCGCTGCCCACGCTGATGTACTGCTGCGCGTCGACAACGTTCAGGCGGAAGGCGGCCTCGCTGACGGCGCCGCTCTGGTTGGCATACTGGCAGGTGTAGGTGCGGCTGCTGGTCAGGGCGGGAATGGTGATGGCCGAGGTCTTCTGCCCGTTGTCCCACAGGTAGTCATTGGTCCAGCCCGTAGTGGCGCCGGCGGTCAGGGTGACGCTGCTGCCGCTGAGCACGGTGAACTCGCCGTCGCCCTCGGCGTCGGCACCGTCGATGGCGACGCTGGTGGTCATCGGGTCGGCGGGGGCGTCGCCGCTGACGGCGATGGCGAAGGCCTGCTGGCTCTGGCGCCCGTTCGGCGCGGTGTAGGTGACGCGGTAGATGTAGCTGCGGTCGGCCTTGACGGTCAGCTGGCGCGTGGTCTCGCCGGTGCTCCAGCGCCACTGGCCGCTGTCCTCGGCGCTCTCAGGCAGCTGGGGAATCAGGGTGATGTCGGCCCCGTCGGCGGGTATGGCCTTCGTGGGTCCGGCGTCGTAGTTGTACTTCAGTCCGCCCAGGTTGGTCTGGTTGGTCAGCGTCTCGCCCTTGTAGACGATGTCGCCGTGCAGCGGGGTGATGGCCTCGTCGGCCGTGATGGCGGGTCGCCAGCTGGTGAGCGTCGAGAAGCCCACGTGGTCGAAGCCGCCGCTGTTCTGGCTGTAGTTACCGCCGCCACCGTCGGGGCAGACGGCCGCACTGGCCTTCTCGGCATACTGCAGCTTGACGCCACGCAAGCCCTCGTAGTAGCCTATGGCGCGGTCCCAGTAGGGTCGGTACTCGCCCTTGCCGCCCTCGTTGGGGCCGGTCTGTGCCCAGCTGGCGCCCATGACGCCGCGACAGTCGGCGTAGTTGTAGGTGATCCAGGGCAGCGATGCGGCAGCCACGCCGCCGAAGTTGAGCGCTGCCACGTGCTCCAGGCCGGCGGCAATGCGGTCGTCCATGTAGGCGTAGAGGTCGTCGCCCTGCGTCAGGCCCACCTGGCAGATGTCGAGGGCCAGGCCCAGCGCCATGAGCGAGTGGCCCTGGTCGCGCCCGCTCTCCTGCATCTGGCCTAAGTAGCCCAGGGGTCCGCGCTTGTCGGGCAGCACCACGGGCACGAGGTTGCCGATAAACTCGTTGCAGCCGTCGTTGACGATGGTGGTCAGCTTCGAGCGGTCGCGGAAGGTGCCCACGTGGTCGTACTTATAGAACGACATGCCCTGGTTGTACATGTGGACGTCGTCGCAGAGCACGCCGATGGACATCACGCAGAGGGCGTTGCACAGGCCCCAGTTCGACCAGTAGTGGCCGGGGCGCTGGCCCACGTTGTAGCGGGCGTTGAGCCACGTGTCGTGGCGGCGGCGCAGGAAGTCGATGGCGGGGTTGTACCACGTGCGTATCATGTACCGGCGGAACTCGTCGAAGTCGTCGCGGCTCCAGCCCTCGTAGTCGCGCATGAGCTCGGCGGCGTTGGCCAGCTCGTAGCCGTAGATGCCGGCGGCCAGCGACAGGTTAGTATCGCCGCTGACCCAGCGGTTGCCGCGCGCCCAGGCCATGAGTATGCGCACGGCGGCGTCAGCGTTGGCCGTTGTGCCGCCTATCTTCCAGCGCAGGGCGTTCTGGTAGGCCATGGCGGCACCGCGGGCCACGTTCATGTAGTTCTGGCTGCCGCTGCCGCCGCGGACGATGGTCTCCACGGGCCACGTGGCAACCGTAGCCTGCGCGTACTCGTTGGCACAGAGGATGTCCCAGGCGCGCTTGATGCGGCTGTCGCCGGCGGTCAGCAACTGCTTGGCGCGGTCGATGTCCTGCTGCGAGACGATGCCGCCGGGGTGGACGAAGCCGTGGTCGCCGGTAGCGTCGAACACGCGCTTCTTCTGGTAGCCCTCGGTGGCGCGGACCTGGGCCAGCAGGCGCTTCAGGTCGGCCACGTACTGGTCGATGAGTGCCTGCGAGGCGCGGGCGGCCTCCAGCTCCTGCTCGGCCACGGCCAGCTGGTCGGCAAGCTCGGCCACGGCGTTAGGGGCGTAGGCCGACACGTCGCCGCCGACAAAGGCGCGACACTCGCCGACCGCCTGCTGCAGGGCCGTCAGGTCGCCGGGCGTACCGTAGCGGTAGGCCCGCTCCAGGTCGGTGGCCACGGCGGCCAGGCGGGCCACCTCGTCGTCGGCCACGGCCACGTCGTAGACGCGGAAGTCGGCCACGAGCGTCTGTTTCAGGAAGCTGTCGCCCGAGAAGGGTGCGCGTCCTATCCAGCACGTGCCGGGCGTGCCGGTGAGCATCTGGTTGAGCACGGGCATGGCCGAGTTCTGACCCACGCGGCGCCCGTCGATGAACAGTTCGCCGCGCTGGCCCGTCTGGCGGTAGAGCACGTGCATCCAGCGCCCCTTGGCGCTGGCGTCGCCCATTTCGATGCCGCTCTCCGAGCCGTAGCCGCCCGGCGATATGGCCAGCCGCTGGGCGTTCAGCCTGTAAGTCAGGTACTTGCCCTCAGTCTGCGTGCAGGCCGCCGACGTGGAGAAGGCCCAGAGGAAGTAGCCGTTGCCCGAGAGCGAGGCCTCGGGGTCGACGCGGTAGCAGGCCGACACGGTGCAGTCGCCGAGCGTCTTGATGATGGCGCCGGTATTGGCGGTCAGGTTCAGGTAGCCCGTCGTGTTGCCTAAGTTCAGCACGTGGTAGCTGCCCACCTCTTCGACCTTGGCCACGCCCATCAGGCGGGCGGTGACGCCGCCGGCTACGGCCTTCACGCTGGTTCCCTCCACCTGGCTGAAGTCGAAGTGCAGCCTCAGGTGGTCGTCGTCCTGTGCGCCGGCACTGGCGGTGGTGAGTGCCAGCACGGCGGCAATGATGATTCTCTTCATTTTCGGTAAATGTATCATACTTCCTGGTTTTAAGTTATTAATTTCGTGGTGCAAAATTACGGTTTTCTGACGGAATAGCAGCGCAAAGATTGTCTAAATTGATATGCAACAATCGTCTAAACGCCTTTTTTACGCACTTTTCAGACATTACGGGCAGTGAACGGCTCGTTCACTGCCCGTGAGAAGTTACCGGCGACACCCGGCTGGCTATTCTTCGTCCTCGTCCCAGTAGTCGTCGTCATCCCACTCTCGCGACATAAATTCGTCTTCGCCGTCGTCTACGCCTAACGGCATGTGAGCGCGCTTGTCAAACTGATACGAGACTACAGGACCGGCGGTGACGACAGCTGTCAGGGCCACCACGCGGGCGATGGGCTGTTGATATGTTTTCTTTTCCATGTTCAGAATGTTTCTTGCGTTGTTGTCACTGTTTTTTGCTTACTTCACGACGACCTTACGGCCATCGACCACATAGAGTCCCTTGGGGCAGGCGGCCGAGCGGAAGACGTCGGCACTGACGGCGCGGCCCTGCAGGTCGAAGATGCCACGGGCGGGAATTGCCTTCTCGCTGTAGGTACCGGTGCCGTCGATGCCGCGCACGATGGTCACCGTGCCGTTGCCCTCGTCTATCAGCACGGGGAAGTTGGCCTGGCGCGCAGGCGTCTCCTCGGTGGTAGTCTCATCGTAGGAGGCCACCACCCAGCCACGGTAGCCCTTGAACAGGCGGCCCGTCTCGCCTGGGAACTCTTCGTAGGTCTTACCCCTTTCAAGCTCCACTAAGTAGACTTTTTCATCCTCCTGCTTCTGGAAGGCGTAGATGTAGTTTGTCCATCCTTTGTCGGTCTTGGCGTTCACGGGCACCACTGTCTTGCCATAGCTGCCCTGCATCTGCAGTGTCAGCTTGCCTGTCTGTTTGCCTTTTGCTGCAATCACGGGATTCTGCACCACTGACGGAGCAGCGTGGGGCACCTTTGTGCCATTAGCTGGATTCGTCTCATCCTTGGTCACGTCATAGTCTACGTAGTCCAGATAGTAGATGGGGCCCCCAATGGTCTCGTAGGTCGGACGGTTCTCGTGTTTGTTCTTAAACTGCACCGTCTCGCCGGCAGCCACTGCGGGGTCGGCGGTGGGCTTGATGAGGTAGACCTTGCCCTCCTCGATAGCCTTGTCGTCCTTACCCATGCCCGACAGGTCGATGGTGGTGAAGTGTATGCAGTTGTCGGGCTGGCCGTAGTCCGTTGAGAAGCCGTCCATATCGGCCATTATGGTGCCCTCGCCGAATCCGGCCAGTACCTGGCCTGCCGTGAGGTTGACGGGCAGCACCAGCGTGTTCCACTGGTTCTTGGTCATCGTGCGGCGCAGCATGGCCTTTACCGAGCGGTAGCCTTTTTTACCATCGCCGATGTCCATGCCGTTCTTGGCCAGTACCTTCTCGTCTTCGTCGAAGAGCAGCATCTGCACGTCCTCTAAGCGGTAGATGCGCAGGTTGGTGATGTTCATCGTGGCCGTGCGGCTGCCTCTTCCGGTGAAGGTGAGCGTGACGTCCTCGAACTTGTCGCTGATCGTAACCCGTGCCGACACGTCCTGCCAGCTGTGGGTGTAGGTCTGCCAGACCGACTCGTCCTCGCGGTGCAGGTCTTTGTCGGTGTCGAACAGTTTGTTCTCGCCCACCGTCCCGTTGAATTTCAGCTCTGTCAGCTTGTCGTTGTGGCTCTCGCTGACGGTGACGATATATTCACCAGCGAGCAGGCCCTTGATGGTGAGGCTGTATGTGTGCGGCCCAGCTCCGTAGTAGTTGGAGTAGTCGTAGAAGCGGTGACCATAGGCATCGCGGGGTGCCCAGCTGCGCGAGTTGGTCACAATCTTATTCAGCGGTTGGGTGGCGGTGACAGTGGCTCCGTCGTTGCCGAACATCATGGCGTTGGTTTCGTAGGCCGGGTAGAGTGTGCCGTCGGTGCTGACGGTGACTGCATCCTTGCTGCCGGTGAGCAGGGCCATACGGTCGTTGCGCGACTCCTCGCGGGCTTTGTTCTCGATGCTCCCGGCTATCACCCGGTCATCCTCTATGTAGCGGGCCTCAGCGTTGGCGGCCACATAAGTGCGTATGGCTTTGATGGCGTCCTTGAGGTCTTCTAATGTGCCGTGGGCCTTCATGTTCGCGCTGCTGCCAAATTTAGTGTCAGCGGAGTAGGTTGCGTCGCCGTAGTCGTTGTAGTAGTTCGTTGCGTTGTTGGTATTATTACCTGCTCCGAAGTACTTCACCACCTCCTTCTTACTGGCCTCATCGACGAAGGGGTAACGGGCCGTGCTCTGCTCCCTGTCGCCACTCTTGGCCACCGTATTGTAGTCGCCACGGTCGTAGTCGGTCTGCAGCACGTTGTAGATATACCAGTTGATGGAGGTCTCGCCGTACTCCTGCGCCACCTTATTATATTTAGCTACGGCGTCGCTCGTCGAGTAGTCGTTCTCGATGGCGGTGATGGCATCGTCGAGTTTGGCCTTCTCACGCGCGGTCACGGCGTTGGCCTGATAGTCACTGTAATATCCTTGCAGCCTTTTGAGGTTGGCCTTGGCGATGGCCTTGGCGTCGCTGATGTTCGTGCCGTAGTACTTCAGGCGGAAGCGGTCGAAGACGAGCAGGTTCTCGTTGATACCGATTTCCTGAAGTATACCGATGGTCAGTTTGCCGTTGCTGACGTAGACGGGCAGCTGCACGGTATAGTCGCCCTGCTTGAAGGCGTCGAGCACGGCTGCCTGCTTATAGCTGCCCGTTGCAGCGAACAGGTCAGCCGGGGCGGCATGTACGGGCACCATCTGGGCGTTCTTGTAGATCCAGTCGCGGTCGGCCTTAAGGCGCGCGTCGTCCGGTTCGTCGGCCATGTCGGCGTTGGCGTAGAGGTAGGCGCGGTTGACATAGGTACCGTCACTGAGGCGCGAGGCGTGTGTTCGTGACGACGAAGTGGCGGGGCTGGTAGTCTCTGCACCCTCCGTTCCGTCGCGGAACACGGCCTGACACTCTACCACGTAGAGGCCCTCCGGCAGGTCCTCAATGGTCTGCAGCACGTCGGGGAAGTCGGCGGCCAGACTGTAGGCGTAGGCACCGTTGCCGTTGCTCCTGCCGCCATCCTGGGCATAATAAGCAACGATATTGATTGGCCTTCCTGATCTGTCAGTAGCTCCCCAGTCCGAGTATTTGGCCAGCTCGCCTCCCATCACCTTCCAGCTGTAGAACTCCTTATAGACGTTATTCCACCCGACGATGAAGTCAGGCTCGTCTATCAGGGTGGTCACGTCCATAGGGTACGAGGCGCCCTCAGCGGTCATCTCACCGACGAGCTGCGCCTTGGTCACCAGCTCCCATGCCTCGGCGTCGCCCTCAAGGTAGCGCTTCATCAGTCCGCCGCCACGGGTGATGTCCGTGTAGTCCTCGTCGCTTGAGAGGTAGTAGCCCGTCATGTTGTTCTTGATGTAATAATAGGTCTTACCGTCCTCCTGGTACTGGTAGAACACCCACTTCTCGCCGCCCTCGGTGTTGTTGCCGTCGCTGAAGGCGTGCAGTTTGTTGTTGGTGTGACTGTAGAAGTATTTCTTAACGCCTTCAGTGGTTGTCGCGTCGTCCTTGTCGTTGAGGTAGGTGGTCATCATGCGCGTGGTCCCGTCCTCGTCGGTAGTCAGGTGCAGCTGTTTGCCACCTTCGCCCATGCTGTAGTAAGTGCCCCACGAGCCGTCGAAGGTGACGAACTTGCCGGTGGCCTTGTTGCGCAGGTAGTAGTAGCCCACGGGGGTAGCGAGGCTCTCAATGTCGTAGCTGTATTTGAGCGTGAAGTCGTCGAAGGCCACCCAGTTGCTTTCGTAGCCGACGAGCTTCACACCGTAGGTCAGCTCTCCGTCGTCGCTGACGTATGTTCTTACGGTGGCCACGCCCCCGCTGTTGTCCTTCAGCTCCGTCTGGGCTTCGTTGGCATAGACGAACGCACCTGAAGCCGTGACGTTGGTCTTTACCTCGACGGTGTAGTAACCCTCCTTCAGGCCCGTCAGCTTCTGCTGCATCCAGCGGTCGGCGAGGTTGCCTGAAGCCTGAGCCTGCCACTTCTGGAAGTAGCGTGTGCCCACCTTGTTGCTCAGCTCTGTATTGCTCTGTGTCTCAAAAGCGTCGGTCGCACTCAGCGTCCAGCCTGCCAGCGTGCGGCGCTCAGCACCGGCGTTGGTCACGCTCTCGGTGATATCAATAGCAGAAGTGATACCCGCCGTCAGGTATTTCGCACGCTTGATAGCATAGATGTCGTAGAGGCCGATGTCGTCACCAGTCTTATTAGCGGCTACCATGTCGTCGGTTTCGCTCGACTTACCCCAGTAACCACTGTCGGGGTATTTCCCGTTTTGCACTTTCCAGGCAGCGGCGTCGGTGTCGTAGATGAAGTTCATGTTGCCCCATGAGAGGTCGCCGTTGCCGTTGTCGTGGGTTTGATATTCCTGTGCGGCATTATATTCCGTCTGGAGCATCAGGTCTGTCGCTCCATCAGACTTTTTATAGGTGTCGGCAGGGGTAACGACGTAAGAGTCGCCGTTCTTCCAGAGCGTCAGCAGGGCGCAGCTCCCAGAGGCCTCATATATGAGTTCCTCATAATTGTCATTGTCAGGGTTAGCCAATGACAGACCTGCCCCAGTGGAATGTTCTCGAATGGCAAAGAAGTAGTCGTTGACGTCGGCGGGCATCGCTGAAATCTGCTCCCAACCCGTAGCCGACATGTTGGCTGTGGTGTGGTCCACCGCCCAGAGCTTTCCGCTGAGGGCCGCCATGACGAGTAGCATCATGGTCAAAAGTAATCGTTTTCTTTTCATCGCTGTAAAGATTAATTTATTGTTATTCGTTACTGTTTTAGTCACTCCGTTTAACCGGGTGCAAAGTTACGCCAACGGCGCGAAAGAGTGGTGGCGTAATTATCTTTACTTACAGAAACTATCGTCTAAATCGGCAAAAAGACAATTGTTGCATAGGGTCTGAGACAAACGTTGCACCCGCCGCACACGAAAAACAGCCAGCTTCCAGACGCTTCTGGACAGCTGGCTGCAACAATCTAACTACTTAACCATAATAACTAATAACAAAATCTCATGTCGTCGTTCTATCTTCGCCCCACGATGCGCCCCACGAGGGCGTCGAGGTCGGCCTGGCTGACGTTGCCGTCGCCGTCGGTGTCGGCCTCGGCGGGCATGAGGACGGGCCGGTCGGCGAGCAGGCTGACCAGGGCGGCGACGTCGGCCACGTTGACCGTGCCGTCGCCGTTGACGTCGCCCACGCTGACCTCGCTGACGGTGGCCGTGGCGGGCCGCTCGTCGGCCAGCATGGCTACCTCGCTGGGCAGCAGTGCGCGGTTATAGATGCGCAGGTTGTCGTAGAGGGTGTTCTCCATATAGGCATCGGCGGTGTAGGGCGAGCGTCCCAGCCAGTTGGACTTCAGGCTGGCGGCGAAGGTGGCGGGCAGCAGTGTGATGGTGGCCGTGCCGACGGCCTTGCCGTCGATATAGAATATGCTGCCCGACTGCCGCTGCACGACGGTCAGCGTGTGCCACTCGCCGGTGGTGAGCCCACGGGCGGAGTAGGTCTGGCTGGCGCTGCCGTCCTTGATTTCGTAGTACCAGTCGGCGTTGCCCCGCTTGTTGACCATGGCCACATACTGCGACGTGTTGCCCGCCGTGAAGGCCCAGGCCCAGCAGTAGTTGGCCAGCTGGTTGGGGGTGCCCACGCAGAGGTCGAGCGAGAGGGTGTAGTCGCCCGTGAGCTGGCTCATCACCTCGGTGCCCAGTGTCGGGCCCAGGTCGATGTAGCCCTTGCTGCTGCCCGTCGAGGCGGCGTAGCCCTGGCCGTCGGCCAGCTGGCAGCGCTGGGCCGAGCCGCAGAGCGTGGCCGGTGCCACGCCCTGCTCGAAGTCGAGGCTGTAGATCAGGCCGTCGGTGACTGACAGGTCGGCGGCGCTGACGACGCTCACGCTGATGCGCTGCTGCATCTCGCAGCCGCCCTGATTGGTGACGGTGACAACGAACGACGTGTCGCGGTCAAGGGGTGCCGTGGTGCGCGTGGCGGCGGTCGAGCCGTCGTCCCAGCGCAACGTGCTGTAGTCGGTGCCGCCGACGGTGAGCGTCAGCTGGCTGCCCTCGGGCACGACGGCGCTGTCGTCGCCGACGACGGTGCCGTCGAGCGTGACGGTGGTGGTGAACCAGCGGGTGGGCCGGCAGTCGCCCATGGCGGCTATCGTGAAGCACTGGCTGCTGCTGACGCCCCGGCTGTTGGTATAGGTGACGCGGTAGAGGCGGCTGCGGTCGGTGCTGACGCTGATGTCGCGCGTCGTCTCGCCGGTGTCCCAGCGCCACAGGCCGGTGTCCTGCTCGCCGTCGGGCAGGCAGGGGTGCAGCTTGGCGGTCTGCCCCGTGGCTGCGGCCGACGTGGTGTTATTGACGGTGTAGGTGTTGACAAGTCCGCCCAGCTCGTTCTGGCTGAGCACGGTGCCGTCAAGCTCGATGGTGCCGCTGAGCTCGGTGGGCACCTGGTCGGCGGGGCAGAGCTGCACGTCGCGGGTGTTCATCAGCACCGAGTAGCCCAGCTGGTCGTAGCCGCCGCTGGTCGAGCCGCTGCCGCCGCCGTCGATGCCCATACGCTCGGCCACCTGGCGCGAGAAGGGCATGGTGACGCCCTTGACGCCCTCGTAGTGGCCGATGACGGTGGCCCAGCAGGGCCGTATATGTACGCCCATCACGGGGCTGGTCATGATCCAGCTGCGCGAGTCGCTGTAGTAGTAGCCTGAGGAGCCGTAATGGTAGTTGGTCCAGGGCAGTCCCTCGGTGGAGAGCACCTGTGCGGCGACATACTCGATGCCGGCGGCCAGGCGGTGGTCCATGTAGCTGAAGAAGTCGTCGCCCTGGTTCCACAGCAGGTGGGCAATGTCGACGGCCAGGCCCAGCGCCATGGCGGGATGGCCCACGTCGCGGCCGCTCTCCTGCATCTGTCCTAAGCGGCCGTAGGCGCCGGTCTCGAGCTCGCTCTCCTGGGTGGTGACCACGAGGTTGCCCAGAAACTCGGTCAGTCCGTCGTTCAGTATGGGGTCGGCAGTGCGCGGGTCACGGAAGGAGCCCACCTGGTCGTGCTTCATGAACGACAGACCCTGGTTGTAGATGAACACGTCGTCGCAGAGCACGCCGACGGAGAGCACGCAGAGGGCGTTGCACAGGCCCCAGTTCGACCAGTAGTGGCCGGGGGCCTGCCACCACTTGCCGCTGTTGAGCCACGTGCCGTTGCGCGAGCGCAGGAAGTTGATGGCGGGGCGATACCAGACGTTGAGCATCCACTGGCAGAACTCGTCGAAGTCGTCGCGGCTCCAGCCGTCGTAGTCGCGCATGAGCTCGGCGGCCTGGGCAAACTGGTAGCCGTAGAGTCCGGCGGCCAGGCACTGGTCGCTGGTGCCGGTGATGCCGCGCGTGGTGCGTGCCCACTGCATGAGTATGCGGACGGCGGCATCGGCACACTGGCTGTTGTCCTCGATCTTCCAGCGCAGCGCGTTCTGGTAGGCCATGGCGGCCCCGCGCGCTGCATTGAGGTAGTTCTCGCCCGAACCGCCGCGCACGACGTACTCCACGGGGTAGGTCTGCACGCCGGGCTGGGCGTAGGCGGCCGACTGCAGCACACGCAGGGCCTGGCAGACGGTCTCGTTGCCGCCGGCCACCTGGGCCTTGACGCGGTCGAAGTCCTCTTGCGTGTGAAGCCCGCCGGGATGACGGAATCCGCGACTGGTGTCGTAGCCGTCGGCGGCGGCTGTCAGCGCGCCGGCCAGGAGTGTGGCGGCGAGCAGTCCTCTGAGTGTGCTGTTGCGTTTTGTCATTGTCTGAATTGCGTTTGTCTCTGATTCGTGGTGCAAAGATACGGATTCTGTGCCAGAATGTGATGTACGTATAGTCTGAAAAAGGCCGAAAGATTGTCTAAAACGCGAAAAAAGACAATTGACGCACATCTTTTTAGACAAAAGACACGGTTTTTACTGAAAAAAACTATAACTTTGCCCGCAACTTCAAAAACCGACACATGCTTATGAGAATATTTGCGACACTGCTGACAGCACTGGCAGCAACGCTGACAGCCAGCGCCACGCACCGCCACTGGACGACCACCCACGGACTGCCGACGGGCGAGGTGCAACAGATCGTGGAACTGCCGCAGGGACAGATGCTCGTCAACTGCGAGGGCGTGTTCTGCATCTCGAACGGCGCCACGTTCGACGTCGTGGCCTGCGACTACAGCCGAGCCTGCCAGCTCGGCCACTACGTCAACAGCTACGGCCAGCAGTGGCAGGGCGACTCGCTGCTCTGGCTGCACGACTTCTACCGCGTGTTTGTCTTCGACGCGCGTCGGCGATGCTTCCGCTACGACACCGACCGCCAGCAGGCCGAGCGCTTCGCCGCCACGGCCACGCCCGCGCCGGGCCTGACCGCCAGCCAGCAGTTCATCGTCGACTCACTGGGACTGACGCGGCGCCTAAGCGTCGCCGTCGCCGACCGACAGGGCGGACTCTGGATAGGCACCCGCAACGACGGCATCACCTACGTGCCGCCGCGCCGCAACAAGGCGGGCCGGCTCAGCGGCAGCGACCCGCTGATAGGCATTGCACGCAGCCACACCGACCGACAGGGCCGCGTCTGGCGGTGCAAGGCCGAGGGGCTGGAGTGCGAGGAAAGCGGCACCTATACCTTATATAATACGCGTAACATGGAGGGACTGCCCTACAACCGCACGACCTTCGTCCGACAGATAGCCGACGGCCGCTACCTGCTCTGCGACTCGCTATCGACGCTGGGCTACTTCACCGTGGCCGACCGACGGTTCACGCCGCTCAACAGTCGCATCAAGGCGCTCGACGCCTACCGGCACTTCGTCGGGGCATGCCCCGTGGACGACCGCTGGACCGTGGTCTACGCCCAGAACGGGGCCTTCAGGCTCGACACCAAGGCCGACACGCTGGCACCCTTTGCGGCCAACGACGTGGTGGCCCGCTACACCACGAAGTACAACTGCATGCTGCGCGACGACGACGGACAGCTCTGGGTGGGCACTCAGAACGGCCTCTTCCGCGTAGGTACCGACGGCAGCGTGGAGCGCATCGGCGGACTGGCCAACAACTGCATACGCAGCCTCGTGGCCGACAGGCGTGGCCGCCTGTGGGCCGGCACGTCGTGCGGCATCGCCCGCGTCACGCCGACCGTGGTCAACCTGGGCGTGGAGGACGGCGTGCCGCCGGTGCCCATGATGGAGCGCGCCGCCTGCCTCGTGAACGACGGACGGCTGGTGTTCGCCATGGGCGGTGTCGAGGCCGTCGTCTTCAACCCCGACGCGCTCGTCGCCACGGCCGAGCCGATGGCCGTCGTCATCACCGCGTGCCGCGCCAACGGACAGCCGCGCTGCACCGACGGCTCGCCGCTGACACTCAGCCACACCGAGAACCAGCTGACGCTCGAGTTCTCGACACTCGACTACGCCGCACCATCGCACACCGCCTACCGCTACCGACTGCTGCCCATCGAGCAGAACTGGAACACCAGCAGCGACGGCAGCGGACGGGCCACAGCCAACTACACCGCTCTGCCCCCGGGCAGCTACACCTTCGAGGCTCAGGCCGCCAACGCCGAGGGGCAGTGGGGCGACACGACGACGCTCAGACTGACCATCACCCCGCCGGCGTGGCTCACGTGGTGGGCCAAGACGCTCTACGCGCTCGTCGCCGTGGCGGCCCTGGTGGCTCTCATAGCCCTCTACCTGAAACGGCGCCGGCAGAAGCTGGAGCGCGAGAACGACGAGCGCGTGAACCGCCTCTTCGAATTGCGCGACGAGGCCCGCCACCAGTTTGCACAGGCCGTCAGCATCGACCCGCACAAGATTGCCGCCGACAAGGACGAGGAGGCCATCGTGGAGCGCATGCTCAAGGCCATCGGCCAGAACATGGACAACCTCGACTACACCGTCGACCAGCTGGCACGCGACGTGGCCATGAGCCGCGCCTCGCTCTACAAGAAGACGCAGCAGATGCTGGGCCTGACGCCCAACGACTTCCTGCGCAGCGTCCGCCTGAAGGAGGCAGCGCGCCTGCTCACCGACACGCAGCAGCCCGTCAGCCAGGTGTCGCTCATGGTGGGCTTCCAGACGGCCCGCTACTTCAGCCAGTGCTTCAAGCAGATGTTCGGCATGACGCCGTCGGAATACCGCAGTGCCGCCGCCACCGACCATTCAACCACAGAATAATAACAACAGCAAATGAATATGGACATCAAACAACTCTACAAGCTCTACCAGCAACACCCCACCATCACCACCGACAGCCGCAACTGTCCTGAGGGCAGCATCTTCCTGGCCCTCAAGGGCGACAAGTTCGACGGCAACCAGTTCGCACTGCAGGCCCTCGAGCAGGGCTGCGCCTACGCCATCGTCGACGCCCCTTCTGTCGGCTGTGCAGCGGCGCCGCCGCTGCAAGAGCGCCTCATCGTCGTCGACGACTGCCTGCAGACCTTCAAGGACCTGGCACGCGAGCACCGCCGCCAGTTTCAGATTCCCGTCATCGGCATCACCGGCACCAACGGCAAGACCACCACGAAGGAGCTCGTCGCTACCGTGCTCAGCCAGAAGTATAACGTGCTCTACACGCAGGGCAACTTCAACAACGACGTCGGCGTGCCCAAGACGCTGCTGCGCCTGACTAAGGACCACGACATCGCCGTCATCGAGATGGGGGCTAGCCACCCCGGCGACATCCGCACACTGGCCGAGACTGCCGAGCCTACCTGCGGACTGATTACCAACGTGGGCCGCGCCCACCTTGAGGGCTTTGGCTCGTTCCGCAACGTCGTGAAGACTAAGGGCGAGCTCTACGACTTCCTCGGCCGCCGCGGCGAGAGCCTGGTCTTCATCAATGCCGACAACGAGCGGCTGATGGACATACTGCCCGACACGGTATGGGTGGCTCCCTACAGCACCAACCCCGAGAACGCCGGCGACTGCACCACAGGCGAGGTCATTGCCTGCGACCCCTTCCTGCGCTTCCGCTGGCGCGAGAGCGACTCGAACCTCGAGGACTGTGGCGAGGAGCCGCAGTGGTACGAGGTGCAGACGCAGCTCATCGGTGCCTACAACATCGACAACATGCTGGCCGCCATCGCCGTGGGACTGAACTTCGGCGTCGACCCTGCCGACATCAACAGCGCGCTGGCCGCCTACAAGCCGTCGAACAACCGCTCGCAGCTGACCGTCACCGAGCATAACTGCCTCGTCGTAGATGCCTACAACGCCAACCCCACCAGCATGCGTGCCGCCCTCGAGAACTTCCGGCTGATGGACGGCAGCCCCAAGATGGCCATACTCGGCATGATGGGCGAACTGGGCAAGTCGAGCCGCAAGGAGCACCAGAAAATCGTCGATTTCATCGGCGAAATCGGTCTCGACGAGGTATGGCTCGTCGGCTCCGAGTTCCAGGCCATCGACTGTCCCTACCGCAAGTTCGCCGACGTCGACGAAGTGAAGGCCGCCATCCAGGCTAACCAGCCCCAAGGCTACCACATCCTCATCAAAGGCTCGAACAGCACCCGCCTCTACCAGCTGCCCGAGCTGCTGTGAACGTAATTTCTTTCCCTTTCGCTTGGCAGTCCGGATAATTATTCGTAACTTTGCAACCAGTACAGCAACAGCCAGCGAGAGTTGTTGTCGGTGTTTCGCATCGACTTCGGCGCCACCATCCTGAAGCCTGATGGTAGCGAGGAGCTGATACTTGTCGAACTGCAGAAGAACTGGCTTCCCACGGAGACCCTCCGCTTCCGTCAGTATGTGGGTTCGCAGTATCAGGACCCGCGCAACATCGTGGAGGACAGTGCCGACAGGCATGCACTGCCCATGGTGACGGTCTATCTGCTGGGGCATACCCTTGGCGACATCGAGGAGCCGGTTCTCTACGTGCGCCATCAGTCATTCGACTATAACGACCGTATCGTGACAAAGGGGATGCCGAACCCGTTTGTGGAGAGTCTCGTACACGACAGCGTTATCGTACAGATTCCACGCCTTCACGGCCAGATAAACAACCGCCTCGACGAGGTACTGAGCGTGTTTGACCAGACACGTGCCGACAAGAAGAACCAGCACACCCTGAACTTCGACGACAGCGTCTACGACAGCAGCGACAGCGACATGCAGCGCATCCTCTACCGCCTAACGGCTGCTGCCGCCGACATTGACATGCGCCAGGACATGATGGTCGAAGACGAGTATTACTCCATCATCAAGGAGCAGGAGAGCAAACTGTACTATGGCGAAAGGAAAATGGCCGAGATGAACGCACAACTTGCCGAAAAGGAAGGTCAACTCGCCGAAAAGGACAGCCAGCTCGCAGAGAAAGACGGACAGCTCGCAGAGAAAGACGGACAGCTACAGGTTACTATCAAGTTGCTGCTCAAGATGGGGCAGTCAGAAGAATCAATAGCCGAAAGCCTGGGTATTAGCCCGGACGAAGTGAAACGTCTGTGCCGCGACTGACGTTTGGCTTACCAAGAAAGGGGGATGCACCACGCTGCGGTGCATCCCCCTCTTTCTTGCTATATTCCCGTTGGGATTATTCGTCGATGAAATCAAACAGCATTTCTCTTGAAATGGCGTTCTCGTTGCTCTGTTCACCGTCAATGGTAAAAGTGGACTCAGTCAGCAAATTCTGCTCTTCAGTTAAGATGATGACTTCCGTCTCAGGCACAATATACTTTTTCATAATCTGTATTCTTTTATTATCGTTTATTACTGTCGTTTGGATTACTTCACAATCAGCTTCTTGCCGTTCTGGATGTAAAGACCCTTTGTGGGCTTGCTGACACGGGCACCGCTCAGGTTGTAGAGCGCACCTTCCTCAGCCACGGACTTCAGCTCGCTGATGCCGGTAGCCTCACCGTCGAACGTCATCGTCACAATGCGGGCACTACTGCCACTGGGGATTACCAGATAAGCCTTGCCAGCAGCGAGCGTGCCACCAGTAGACTTGCAGAATTTCGGACCGGCGGCCAGTGTGTAGTACTCAGCCTCACCGGGAGTGCGGGCGGCGATGTTGGCCTTCAACAGGTTCGTACCATCGAGCGTAGCGCCAGTATTGCTGACAGCCATCGTGTAGCTGCCTTCCGCGCCCTTCAGCACAACACCCGTACCTGCGGGAATCACGCCACCGTCGATAGAGGTCATTGTCACCGTAGTGCCTTCGCTGGCACTGGCGTAGTAAGCCTCTACGCCATCGGGAATCTCAACCTCGAACAGACTGCTGAACGTAGCATAGCCAGCATTGGTAATGGTGGCGGTGATAGTCGGAACGTCGGCGGGGGTAAAGGAGATTTTGTAAATGCAGACTGCTTGTGTACTACTTATTGTAACCTTTCCAGCAGGTACAGAAATTTCACAATTAGTTTTCTTGTCATTTGAACTGCCAGTACGCTGAGTGTAAAAAGCTGTTGGTTGATTGTTTACAATCAGATAGCGCTTTGCAGGATTATCACCACTAGATCCTGTATCAGAGAAATCAACCATTATTTTTCCTGGAACAGTAGTCTCAAAGATGATAGTGCCGTTTTGGGCAAAAGTATTTTTTCGAATAGGAAATTCCCCTTTAAATGCGATGGCAGTTCCGTCAAAGCTTGATTCAATGGTAACATCACTACCGTTGAAATTCTCGTAAACAACCTCTTCTTGGGATGAAGGTGTTGTTTCTGAGTTCAATTTGATACCTTCACTACCATACAGTGTACTATTATTATTGGCTGTCAGTTGGCTGAAATCCCACGTTTTAGCAGTACTAATAGCTGTTAACTCATAAGGTGTTACGTGACTCATATAGTTCACAACTGTCAATGCTTGGGTGCTGCCTGCGACAAATACGATGTTTGCTGTTGCGCTCTCGACATCAGAGTCAGAGGTGTATGTAACAGTGAACGTCTGCTCAACAGCTCCGTCTGCTACAGTGAACGTTGCGGGGGAGATGCTTAGTCCTTCAACTTCAGGCATCACCACATTGTAGGTGTTATTTTCAAGGTTACTACCCGTCAGTTTGATAGTAGCAGTAGATGTCTTGTTGAAGGGCGTAGCCTTCACAGCAATCTCAGAAGTAGCACTTATCTTTGGTTCAGCACTTTCAATGACGTCGAGAGCCACAATGAAGCAAAGCTGCTCGCCTGTATTGGTGAAAGTGATTTCACTTTCGCCGTTCAGCGGGAACACGCGCACGTCAGGATTGGTCAGACGGTCGGTAACTGTATTCCACGCTCCCATAGGAACGTCGCCGTTTATCACTGCACCGTTAAACTCCGCCCAATACGACGTGCGACCCTCAGCTGAATTGATATAGCTATAGAACGTGATACGAGTAGCACTCATCCCTTCAGGCAGGGTCATGATATTCTTGGCACCATTAGAAACCTTAATGGATGTTCTCTCATTGTCACCAATCGTTATCTTTTCTGCGCTTGACCAGCTTTTATCTGTTTTGTCAATAGTCAGTACAATGCCTTCTGCATCGTCACCGGTGCTACCAGTCATGATATATTTATTTGTTCCATCAACAGTGAACGAGCCAAAGCCCATCCAGATGGTCTTGTTAGCGTCGCCCTTAGAAATGGTCGTAACCTTTGCGCTGACAGACTCAGAGGTTTTATCGCCGCGCTTGGCACGGGCATAGACAGTGCCATTTTCTGTCAGGGTAAAGGCACGGCTATAAGTAGTGTAGTTCTCGCCATCGAGGCTATACTCAATGGTTGTGCCTGCCGTCTCACAAGTGATGGCCACTGTTCCATTGAACTGCTTGATAACGGGAGCTGCAATAGTGGCATTGTCGAGTATTATCAATACGGAGGCTATGTCTGAATTTGTATAATTCTCATTGTCGCCAATAGCAATGGCCTTCACTGTTACGCCGTCCTCTGCGGTAAACGTACCGTCGTAAGCGTCGCTCTCTGCCGTCGGGTCAGTGCTGTCAATAGTGTATGTCACCTTGGTAGCATTCTCTACCTCACTGATGGTCACCGTGCCGTCGGAGGCATCAAAGGTGATAGTGGGGGCGGTGAGTTTCTCCATTGCAGCACCTGTATATTCAACTTTTACTAAGAACAACCCACATTCACCGTTATCTCTCGTAATCTGATGATTGCCTGCAGCAACATCTGTGATAGTATGAATATAGCAATTCGTTCCTTTCTCTGCATCAGCTATTGCAAGCACATTACCATCCAATTTGATATTTTTCGGTGTTCCATGAGCAACCGTTTTGCTTTCCCAATCTGACTCTACGATGGTTATTGTAGATTTAGCCGAAGTAGTAAAAGAAATCATTGTTGCACTCTCCATCTTCAAACCATTCGTATAACTGTTCCCATCGTACTCTGCGTCAGCGAATTTGGCGTTGAAGCTGAATGTAGAACTATGGGTGAAGAACCCTGCAGGATTAGATGTGGCCTTCCCACCAGTAAATGTGTCAGTAAACACATCTCCAGCCCACGCCGTCCCTATGGCACAGACCATGAGCATCAATAAAGTAAAGAGTTTTTTCATTTGTTTATTAGTTTACATTAGTAATTATAATGTTTCAGATTCTCTGATTGCG
>JAEEGH010007621.1_pt1 | contig 25962 bp, 23 predicted proteins | sample 9134181 | NCBI WGS metagenome assembly JAEEGH01 (sample SAMN16246544, study PRJNA631951) | gut metagenome | biome: gut microbiome; feature: rumen; material: DP-attached | host: Bos | place: Iran: Karaj | collected 2018-10
ATCTCATGTACGTGGAAGACAAGAAAAACAAGGGCGGAAAGAAACATCACAAATCCATCTTCGTCGACGAAATACAAAAAAGGCGGCATCTCAATATATGAAGTGCCGCCCCATAGGCAATGGTTTTATTCGATTTCTTCGCCGTCTACGATTTCGTCGTATTCCATTGAGTCAAGGATTTCGTCGAATTTCTCGGAAACTTTCTCGAACTCTTCATCGTTTTCGATATTGCCAAGCTCCGGCTCGCCGTCTTTTTCGGCATAGCGATAAAGGAAAACTTCTCCTTCTTCGTATTCCGGACCTTCCTGAGGTAAAAGTGCGATGTAATCTTGACCTTCTACTTCAAAGATCGAAACGATTATGCATGGAAGCTCGCTTCCGTCATCAAGTGAAAGAATAATAGACTCGTTGAAGTCGTATTCATCAATGTTTTCGTTGTTGTTTTCTGCCATAATAATAGTCTCCTTAAATAAAGTTGATTGTTTATAATCGATAATGATAGATAAAACTTGTGTTTACTATATAAAGTAACTAATAAACCAAACCAAAATTCCAAAAAAAAGCATAACAGATGGAATAGCCTACGTCAATAAAAAAAGTGCGTGTTTTCCTAAAAGTGCTTGTTTTCAAAAAAATATCTAGTATAATGTTATTAACGCTGGCGAAAAACAGTGATTTTTTTGGTGCACAACGAGTCAAGTGTTTATATGTGATTATTGTGCTTGCACAAGTAATCACATAAAAATACTTGACGACTGTGGTCAAGTCCGTATTTTCGAAGAAAATTACGGACTTGTTGTGCACCAAAAACACAACGAAAAATATCAGAAAATGATGGACTCGTTGAGCACCAAAAAAGGACGGAAAATAAATAATAGTAGGATGGTAAAAAGTATGAATTTAGCAGAAGCAAAAGAAAAGTTGGAAAAAATAGGTCAGGCTCATTTGCTTGATTATTATGATGAATTGGATGAAGCGGGAAAAGCTAAGCTCTTAAATCAAATAGAAGCAACGGATTTTAGCGTGATTCGCCTTGAAAAAGACGAAGCGGGCAATGATAAATTTGAGCCGATGGATGTTATGAAAGCCGAAGAAATCGACAAACAGAGAGCAGAACTTGAAAAAATCGGTATCGAAGCTTTAAAAGAAGGCAAGGTTGGTCTTGTACTTCTTGCAGGCGGACAGGGCACACGTCTTGGATTTGACGGACCTAAAGGAACATTAAATATCGGTAAAACACACGAACTTTACATTTTCGAATGCCTTATCAATAACCTTATGGAAGTTGTTAATAAATGCGGTTGCTACATTCCGCTTTTTATCATGACAAGTGAGAAAAACAATGCGGCAACGGTGAAGTTTTTCAGAGAACACAACTTCTTCGGATATGACGAAAACTTTGTGGCATTTTTCATCCAGGAAATGGCTCCTTCCGTAGATTACGAAGGAAAAGTTTACATGGAAGCAAAGGACTGCATTTCTCTTTCGCCAAACGGAAACGGCGGTTGGTTTAAGTCGCTTTACAACAGCCCATGTTTCGACACGGCTCTTGCAAAGAAGGTTGAATGGCTTAATGTATTTGCGGTTGATAACGTGCTTCAGCGCATGGGTGATCCTGCATTTATCGGTGCTACACTTAAGTCAGGCTTCGTATCCGGCGCAAAGGTTATCAAAAAAGCGGATCCGGATGAAAAGGTTGGTGTAATGTGCCTTAGAAACGGTCGTCCGTCAATCGTTGAATACTACGAACTTACAAAAGAAATGCGTGACGAAAAAGATGCCAACGGTGAATATGCATACAACTACGGCGTTATCTTAAACTACCTTTTCAGAGTTAAAGAACTTGTGGAAATCGTAAATAAAGACATGCCTCTTCATGTTGTTGAAAAGAAAATTCCTTACATGGATAAGGAAGGTGTTTACCACAAACCTGAAAAACCAAACGGTTACAAATTCGAGCTTTTGGTGCTTGATATGATAGAAATGCTTGATAACTGCATGGTTTACGAAGTTATCAGAAATAAAGAATTCGCACCTATCAAGAACAAAGAAGGTGTTGATTCAATCGTAAGTGCAACAGCGCTTTTGGAAGAAAATGGTGTTGTACTTTAAAAGACATAAACATAAAGACATCAAGAAAGGCATTTGCAAAGTCCTTGTAAATGCGATAGGAAGGATAATTAAATGAAAAAGTATATCGACATACTTTGCGAAGAAATAGAAAAGGCTTTTGAAGCTTGCGGATATGACAAGAAATATGCGCGTGTTTCCGTATCAAATCGTCCGGATTTGTGCGAATATCAGTGTAACGGCGCAATGGCTGCCGCAAAAGAGTACAAATGCGCGCCTATTAAAATCGCAGGCGAAGTTGTGGAGAAAGTAAAAACAAGTAAATACTTTGACAGCGTGGAAGCGGTAAATCCGGGCTTTATTAACATTAATGTAAATGCGGATGCACTTGCTGATTATGTAAACCAAATGGCGAAGGATTCGGACCACGGCTTCGAAAAATGCGCAAAGGGCAAAAAACTTATTGTGGATTACGGCGGAGCAAACGTTGCAAAACCTCTTCATGTAGGTCATCTTCGTTCTGCAATCATCGGTGAAAGCGTTAAACGCATTTGCAAATTTGCGGGTTATGATGCCATCGGTGATGTGCATCTCGGTGATTGGGGCTTACAAATGGGCCTTGTTATTGCCGAGCTTGAGGAAAGAAAGCCGGACCTTCCTTATTTTGACGAAAACTTTAAGGGCGAATATCCAAAGGAAGCGCCTTTTGATATAACTGAGCTTGAAGATATTTATCCTGCGGCAAGCAAAAAGTCAAAGCTTGACGAAGACTTCATGCAAAAAGCCCACGATGCCACATTCAAGCTTCAAAGCGGTTATGCACCGTATACAGCCATTTGGAAACATATTATGGCGGTTTCGGTAGCCGACCTTAAGAAAAACTATTCAAACCTTGATGTTGAGTTCGACCTTTGGAAGGGCGAAAGCGACGTTCAGCCTATTATTCCGGGCATGGTTGATGACATGATAGCAAGAGGCATCGCCCATGAAAGCGATGGTGCAATGGTTATAGATGTTGCAAGAGAGGATGATAAAAGAGAGATTCCTCCTTGCATCGTGCGTAAAACCGATGGTGCGGCACTTTACGCCACCAGCGATCTTGCAACCATAATCGACAGAGAAGAAAATTTCCAACCCGCAAAATATGTTTATATTACGGATAAACGTCAGGAACTTCACTTTGTTCAGGTTTTCCGTGCGGCTAAAATCGCGGGTATAGTTGATGATGAGACGAAGTTCAGTCACATCGGCTTCGGTACCATGAATGGTAAAGACGGCAAGCCTTTTAAAACAAGAGATGGCGGCGTTATGCGTCTTGAAGATCTTATCCGCATCATAACCGATGCCGTTTATGATAAGATAATGGAAAACAGAACCGTAAGCGAGGAAGAGGCTCGAAATACCGCAAGAATCGTGGGACTTTCGGCATTAAAATACGGCGACCTTTCAAATCAGGCCACAAAAGATTATGTTTTTGATATTGAACGTTTTGCTTCATTTGAGGGCAATACGGGTCCATATATTCTTTATACAATGGTTAGAATCAAATCCATCTTGGATAAGTATTTTAACGGCAGCGAAGCTAAGGCGGAAGAGATAGGCTTTAACGGCGAAGCAACACAGAAATCACTTATGCTTGCGGCAGCAAGATTTAATGAGGTTTTGGAAACGGTTGTTAATGAACTTGCGCCTCACAAGCTTTGTGCATATATTTACGACCTTGCAAACGAATTTAACCGTTTTTATCACGAGGTTAAAATCCTTGCGGAGGAAGACGAAAGCAAGAAGAGAAGCTACATCGCACTTTTAAAAGAAGTTGTGGCAATACTTGAAACATCGATAGATTTACTCGGCTTTGAAGCGCCGGAGAGGATGTAAAAATGGATTACGAAAAGATTAAAGAAGGAATGAAGCTTATAATCGAAGGCATAGGCGAGGATGCAAACCGCGAGGGCCTTTTAGAGACACCTGACAGAATTGCCAAGATGTACACAAATGAGCTGTTTTCGGGACTTGGAAAAGATGCAAAAGAGATTTTATCCAAAGAATTCACTACGACACATGATACTGATGTCATTGTGCAAAAGGACATTCAGTTCTATTCCATGTGCGAGCATCATTTTCTGCCATTTTACGGAAAAGCCCATATTGCTTACATTCCAAACGGCAAGGTAGTCGGCCTTTCAAAGCTTGCAAGAACCGTTGAGCTTTATGCAAGAAAACCTCAGCTTCAGGAACGTTTAAACTTCGAAATAGCCGATGCTCTTATGAAATATTTGAATACGAAGGGCGTTATGGTTGTTATCGAGGCTGAGCATATGTGCATGACAATGCGTGGCGTTGAAAAACCGGGGGCAAAGACTGTTACAAAGGTATGCCTGGGCGAGTTTGAAAATAACAGCGATTTAAGAAAAGAAACCTATCTTATGATGCAAAGCAGATAGCAGTTTTTTAAGGAAACACTTTAGGTTGACATAAAATGTCGCAAATTTAAGCAGAAAATTTAAGGCTCAAAGAGGTATTGATAAAGTGTTTATAAATAACAAGCATTTTGATCTAAAAAAGAATACATATATTATGGGCATTTTAAATGTTACGCCGGATTCATTTTCCGATGGAGGCGAGCATTTAAAAATCGACGATGCTTTGAAACATACGGAGCGCATGATTAAGGAAGGCGCCCATATTATTGATATAGGCGGTGAATCCACAAGACCCGGTTTTATTCCCGTAAGCATTGAGGAAGAAAGCGACCGAGTTTGTTCGGTTATTGAAAAAATCCAAGAAAGCTTTGATATCGCCATTTCAATCGACACATACAAACCTGCGGTTGCGAAAGCAGCAATAAAAGCCGGGGCGGGTATGCTTAATGATATTTGCGGACTTAAGCTTTTGAAGCAGATCCCCACAAGTTCCAAGAATTCTGATAGTGCGGAAGGATTAGGAGACTATAAGGAAAATCCGGAAATGGCCAAACTTGTGGCAGACACCGGTGTTGCGGTCTGTCTTATGCATAACAGGGAAAAGATAGATTATGTAAACTATCTTGAGGATGTGTGCTCAGATCTTAAGGGATGCGTGAAAATTGCGAAAGCTTACGGAATTAAAGACGAGCAAATCTGCTTGGATCCGGGCTTTGGCTTTGCAAAAACATACGAGCAAAACTTAGAGCTTATGAAAAACATTAATCTCTTGGATGATTTGGGATATCCCCTTTTAATCGGCACATCGAGAAAAAGCTTTATCGGAAAAGCACTGGATCTGGAAGTGGATGAGCGCGTGGAAGGAACATTGGCCACAACGGCCTTCTGCATGTTGAATTCCCGGTCAGCAATTTTCAGAGTGCATGATGTAAAAGAAAATGCAAGAGTCGTTAAAATGTTGCAAGCTATAAAAAATTCGTAAAATAGGGCTTTATAAGCCAAGTTATTGTTATTGATAATAAAAATGGAGAAGCGGTTATGGACAAAATAATTCTTAAAAATCTTTGCGTTTTTGCAAGACACGGGGTTTTGCAGTTTGAAAAAGAAGAGGGACAGGATTTTTATCTTACAATAGAAATCGAAAGAGATTTGAAAGCAGCGGGAAATAATGACAAGCTTTCTTCAACGGTGGACTATGCCAAGATTGCGGATATTGCAGTACATGTTTTTGCGGACAAAAGCTACAATCTTATTGAAAAAGCCGCCGAAGATGTTATAGAAGCCATTATCGAGCGATGCCCTTCCATAAAAGGCGTTATGGTGGAGGTAAGTAAACCAAATGCGCCTCTTAACGTAAAATTCGAAACCGCAATGGTCAGAATAGAGCGCAAACTTCACAGAGCTTATCTTGGAATAGGCACAAATATGGGAGATTTAAATGCCAATCTGGAAAAGGCGGTTGAATCCATCAACATAATGAAAGAAACTCGTATTTCCGCCGTTTCAAACTATATTATGACAAAAGCTTGGGGCAAAGAAGACCAGGATGATTATCTTAATGCGGTTGTTTGCGTGGAAACATGGCTTGAGCCGGAAGAGTTGCTTGCATTCTGCCAGGAAATTGAAAGCATTATGGGCAGAGTTCGCAAGGAAAAATGGGGCCCTCGCATAATAGATGTGGATATTTTGCTTTATGACGATTTGATTATATCTCGTCCGAACCTTGTGATTCCGCATCCTTACATGCACGAACGCGATTTTGTTATCGCACCTTTAAAGGAGATTGCTCCTTTTGAGATTCATCCTTTACTTAATTGTTTTATAAAGGATATCGATACCGAAAATTTAAAGAAACATATTTAAACGGTTAACATAAGTAATACCGTTTATTTAATATATCAAAAGGAATTGTAGCAATAAATGAATATAAATCAGAAAAACATCAGAAACTTTTGCATTATCGCCCATATCGATCACGGTAAATCCACTTTGGCGGACCGTATCATCGAAAAAACGGGACTTCTTACTCAAAGAGAGATGCAGTCTCAGGTTTTGGACAATATGGAACTTGAGCGAGAGAGAGGAATCACCATCAAGTCTCAGGCGGTAAGAATTGTTTACAAAGCAAAAGACGGCGAAGAATATATTTTTAATCTTATAGACACTCCGGGACATGTGGATTTTAACTACGAGGTTTCACGAAGCCTTGCCGCATGTGACGGAGCGATTTTGGTTGTGGATGCGGCTCAGGGGATAGAGGCCCAGACCCTGGCAAATTGCTATATGGCTATTGATAACGATTTGGAAGTTTTTCCGGTTATCAACAAAATCGACCTTCCAAGCGCCGAGCCTGACAGGGTTGCCCACGAAATCGAGGATGTTATAGGTATTGAGGCTATGGATGCGCCGCGCATTTCAGCAAAAGCCGGCCTTAATATCGAAGATGTATTGGAAGCTGTTGTCCACAAAATTCCTGCGCCGGAAGGGGACCCAAAAGCTCCTTTGAAGGCTCTTATTTTCGACAGTATTTACGATTCCTACAAAGGTGTAATAGTATTTTTCAGAATAAAAGAAGGAAGCATTAAAGTCGGTGACGAAGTTAAAATGATGGCTACGGGAGCAACGGCTCAAGTAGTGGAAGTGGGATACTTCGGCGCAGGCCAGTTTATCCCTTGCGATGAGCTTAGTGCCGGCATGGTTGGCTATTTTACCGCCAGCATCAAAAACGTTAAAGACACAATGGTGGGCGATACGGTTACAAGCAAGAACAATCCTTGCGCCGAGCCTCTTCCGGGCTATAAAAAGGTCCTTTCCATGGTTTATTGCGGTCTTTATCCCGCTGATGGTGCAAAATACGGCGACCTTCGCGATGCCCTTGAAAAGCTGCAGCTTAACGATGCTTCTTTGGTCTACGAGGCTGAAACATCGGTAGCTTTGGGATTTGGTTTTAGATGCGGATTTCTTGGACTACTTCATCTTGAAATCATCCAGGAGCGTTTGGAGCGTGAATATAATCTCGACCTGGTTACAACGGCACCTTCCGTTATTTACAAGGTTTACAAGACAGACGGCGAAATTATAGAACTTACAAATCCTACAAATCTTCCGCCGGTTACGGAAATCGACTATATGGAAGAGCCTATCGTTTCGGCGGAAATTATGGTTACCACCGAGTTTATCGGCCCGATTATGGAGCTTTGCCAGTCAAGAAGAGGCGAGTACCTGGGCATGGAATATATTGAGTCCACACGTGCTCTTCTTAAATACAATCTGCCTTTAAATGAGATTGTTTATGATTTCTTCGATGCGCTTAAATCCCGTTCACGCGGTTATGCATCTTTTGACTACGAGCTTAAAGGATATCAGCGTTCGGATCTTGTGAAGCTGGATATTCTCATTAATAAAGAAGAAGTGGATGCTCTTTCATTCATCGTGCATGCTGACAGCGCCTACGAAAAAGGCCGTAAAATGTGCGAAAAACTTAAAGGCGAGATTCCGAGACACTTGTTTGAAATTCCTATTCAGGCGGCTATCGGCAACAAAGTTATTGCCAGAGAGACGGTTAAAGCCGTTCGTAAGGACGTGCTTGCAAAATGCTACGGCGGTGATATTACCCGTAAGAAGAAACTTCTTGAAAAGCAAAAAGAAGGTAAGAAACGTATGCGCCAGATCGGCAATGTAGAGATTCCGCAAAAAGCCTTCATGAGTGTTCTTAAACTTGATGATGAAAAATAGGAGTTTTTTGCATGTTACTGTATATTCATATACCATTCTGTGTTAAGAAGTGTGATTATTGCGATTTTTTGTCGTTTCCGTGCGGGGATGAGAAGATTAGGGATAATTATTTGAGAGCTGTTATTAGGCAGCTTGATTATTACAGTGAGAATAGTTCGAAGTTTAAGCATATTTCAAGCATTTTTATCGGGGGTGGTACGCCCTCATCTTTAAGCGAGGATGAGCTTGAAAAGTTGCTTTCGAATATTGCCGAGATTGTCAGTGAAGCGGGGAATGATTTAGATAATATTGAATTTACTATTGAATGCAATCCGGGTACTCTGAACGAATCCAAGCTTGATATTATGCGCAAATACGGGGTTAACCGCTTAAGCCTGGGGCTTCAGTCTGCTAAAAATGCGGAGCTTAAATGTCTTGGCAGAATTCACACATTCGAGGATTTTGTTAAAAGTTTCAATATGGCAAGGGCTGCGGGCTTTACAAACATAAACGTGGATCTTATGAGTGCGCTTCCGGGGCAAACTTTGGATAGTTGGAAGGACAGCTTGGAAAAAGTTGTTGCTTTAAATCCGGAGCATATTTCGGCATACAGCTTAATTATTGAAGAAGGCACGCCTTTTTATGATTTGTATTTTGAAGAAGCGGAAAATGCGTCAAAGGATGAGATAAAACAACTTCCGGATGAAGACACGGAGCGAGAGATTTATCATTTTACAAAAACATTTTTGGCGGAGCATGGTTTTAAGCGCTACGAGATTTCAAACTATGCGAAGCCCGGCTTTGAATGTAAACACAACTGCGGTTATTGGACCCGTGAGGACTATGCGGGAATTGGCCTTGGTGCTGCATCTCTTATGAATGACACACGCTACAACGAACTTGAAGATTTGGAAGAATATATTAATTCTTATCTTGAATCGGAATCCGGCCTTTATGCGGCGCATATCGAGCATTTAAAAGCATTTGACTGCATGGGTGAGTTTATGTTTTTGGGCCTTAGAATGATGCGTGGCGTAAGCATCGCTGATTTTAAGGAAAAATTCAACAAAGACATCTACGATGTTTTCGGAAAAGCTATAAATACTTCCGTTGAGGAAGGGATTATGGAAACTTACGATAACGGCGATAAATTAAGACTCACCGACAGAGGCATAGATGTAAGCAATATTGTGTTTGCAAGATTTATTTGATTATAAAAAAAGCTAAGCATTTCACCTCAAATTTATGTAAACCAACATTTTAACTTGCAAAATAAGTTTATAATATGTTTTTTGAACAAAAAATCCTTCGGATTTATTCGAAGGATTTTTTTATTATCAATTTTTTGTTAACAATATTACAAAAATGTTAAATATTGCCTTGTAAAATTGAATTAAAGCATGAGCTATGTTAAAATTTGCATGAAATATTTTAAATAAAAGGAGAGAAAACCTATGAAAAGTAACTTTGGTAAAATGGGTTGGTGGATTATCATCTTTACGTTGTTAATCTACTTATTCAGTTGTGCGGTTCCTGATACTTTGAACGTACTTGTTCAGCCATTTGCTGAAAAATACGCTCCTGCTGTACAGAGCCCTGAACAGATTTTGATCTTTGCGGCAATCGGTGGTTTTGTTAGTATTCCGCTTTCACTTGTTGCAGGTCAGATTATTTCAAAAATCGGTGTTAAGATTCCTGCAATCGTTATGATTATCGGTCTTGCAGTACTCTGGGTACTTTACGGAGTAGCACCTTCTATGGGTTCATTTGCTGTAGTTGCAACATTAATCGTTGCATTATCAGACTCAGCAAACCTTGTTATCACACAGCAGTTAATGAACAACTGGTTCCCTAAGAAAAAAGGTATTGCACTCGGTTGGGCAACAATGGGTATGCCTCTTGACAGTGCAATCACAGTTTTGATTTTCCAGGCCCTTTTAACAACAAAAGGATTTATGGCTCCATTTATCTTCATGGGCATCGTATTTGTTGCTCTTGCTGTTATTATGGCATTGTTCGTTAAGTCACTTCCTGAACAGGCAGGTTGCTATCCTGACAACGAACCTATTTCTGAAGAAGAAAGAAAAGCAAACCTCGAGTTCTTTGCAAACTACAAAACAGGTTTCCCTACAAGCGTAATGTTCAGAACAAAAGCTTTCTGGTTGCTTGTTATCTCATTCGGTTTCATGTTCTTGGGTCTTGTAGGTGCTACATCACAGATGATTCCTCGTATGGGAGCTGTTGGCGTTGATCAGCCACAGGCAGTACTTGCTCTTACAATCGCATCACTTATCGGTATCCCGGGATCAATCATTTGGGGTATTGTTGACCAGAAGATCGGTACAAAGAAAACAACTGTTATCTTTGCACTTCTTTGGGCAATCATGATGTTTGTAGGCGCAATCGGCGCAGGCGTTGTAAGCGTACCTATCACATATATCAGCGTTATTATGTTTGCTGCATTACTCGGAGGCCTCGGAAACCTTATGCCATCAATGTGTATCAGCGTTTTCGGTCGTTTCGACTTTGCGCAGGCTAACAAACTTTTGGTACCTTTCGTTGTAGGTATCAGAACACTTGCATTCATCCTTATTCCTGTAGTAAGCGGTATCGTAGGCGGAAACATGCAGATTGGTTACACAATCGTATTTATCGTATTCGGTATCCTTTCACTTATTGCATTGTTCGCAGCTATGGCACTTCCTAAGGATTGCATCGGTAGAAAGAGCGCTGAAGAAGAATAAGATTCTTGCGACGGATAATTAAATAGAAATATACGAAAAGGCAACGTCTTATGGCGTTGCTTTTTTGCTGCTTGGATATCAAGGAAAATTTGTATTTACAGCCAACAAGTTATTGACAACTAACCGTTAGTAAGTGTAAACTAACTATATGAAAATTATTATCATTTAGGAATTGTTAATGGACTAAGTGTTATTAAATCATATTGGGAGCTTGAAGTGGAAAAAGATGTTATTGTCAAAAGACTTAAAAACAACGGATACAGAATGACTAATCAAAGGGCAATACTTTTGGATTTATTTTTGGCGGACTCCTCACAAAGCTGCAAGGAGCTTTATTATGAGGCAGCTAAGATTGATTCCTCCATTGGATTTTCTACGGTTTACAGGTTGATGAATTCCTTGGAAAGCGTAGGGGCCATAGAAAAGAACAGTACATATGTCTTAAACGAAGCAGAAGGGATATGTAACAACTCACATCACATCGACTATCATGAAATAATAGAATGTATTACTTGTGCTTTGGATGCGAAAGATGCCCGCACCGCAGGTCATTCCAAACGCGTCAGCGATATGTGTATGCAAACGGCGGTGCTTTTGGGGCTTGATGACTCGGAAGTGGAAAGAATACACATAGCCGCACATCTTCACGATATAGGAAAAATCGGGGTTCCGGACAATATTCTAAACAAGACCGGAAAGTTAACAAAGGAAGAATTTGAAATAATAAAAAAACATCCCGTAATCGGTGCCGAAATTCTTTCGAAATCCGAGCGTTTAAGCGATCTTAAAGAGTATGTGCTTCATCATCACGAGCGCTTTGACGGAAAAGGCTACCCCGACGGTCTTAAGGGTAAAGACATTCCTTTGGGGGCAAGGGTAATTGCAATTTGCGATTCCATTGATGCCATAACAAGCGACAGGGCTTATCATAAGGCTCACAGCCTTGACTATTGTTATGAAGAAATTTCCTGCAATATGGCCAAAATGTACGATCCGAACATATGCAGAGAAGTACTTAAAAACTGGGAAAAGATTACTCAATTTGTATTGAAATGAGAATTTTTTTCGATAAAGCAGGTTATTTGTTTCTAACCCTTAAGTCGAGTGCTAAAATTCATGTATATTAATTGTGTCGGATAGCTTGATGTTACGGGATATCCACCACAATAATTATTTTTAAAGATATAGCACATGGGTGCTTTTGGAAAGAGGTGAAATAAATGAAAAGCGGAGTTATAAAATGGGCACTTTTCGGTGCGGGCGTTCTTTTCGGAACAGCAGGTATCAAAGTGCTTTCAAGCAAAGATGCCAAAAAGGTGTACACTCACTGTACAGCGGCAACTCTCAGAGCCAAAGAATCTATCATGAAGGGCGCTACAACTCTTAAAGCAAATTGCGATGATATTTACGCGGAAGCTAAAAAGATCAACGAGGAACGTGCAGCAAAAGAGGCTGAACTGGGTGAAGAATAAAGAAATTAGGATGGGCTTTTGTTAGTTACTGACGAGAGCCTTTCTTTTCTTAAGAGGGAAATTCAAATGAAATTCAGAATCAAACATGATATTAAAGGCAGAATGCGTGTGCAGCTGTCTGTAAAAAGCATGACATTTCGTGAGGCGGACACGCTTTTTTATTATCTGAACAATGCTTTGCCGGTAACAAAGGCAGTGGTTTATGAGCGCACTTGCGACGCTGCCATTGAATACGTTGGAGAGCGCGAGGAAATAATCTTGCTTTTGTCAAAATTCAGATATGAAGATGTGGATGTGCCGGAAACATTCCTTCAAACTTCCGGACGTGAGCTTAATCAAAAGTATTTTGATAAGCTGGTTATAACCACTATTGTACACTTCGCTAAGCGCATATTCCTTCCGCGCCCTATCAGGATTATTATTTGCCTTATTAAGTACAGGAAATACTTGTGGCGGGCCATTAAGGCCATTAAAGCGGGCAAATTGGAAGTGTCATTGCTTGATGCCATTGCCATCGGCGTCTCATTGATACGAGGTGACTTTAACGGTGCGGGATCCATTATGTTTATGCAAAGAATCGGCGAAATTCTTGAGGATTGGACCCATAAAAAATCCACAAACGATTTGGCCAGAAGCATGTCATTAAACATCAGCCATGTTTGGCTTGTTAAAGGGGATGAGCAGGTGCTTGTATCCGCAGATGAGATTATGCCGGGCGACCTGGTGAGAGTACACATGGGCAATGTTATTCCTTTCGACGGCGTGGTTACGGATGGCGAAGCTATGGTTAATCAGGCATCACTTACGGGAGAGTCACTTCCTGTGCGCAAAGCAAAGGACATTAGCGTTTATGCGGGCACGGTTGTGGAAGAAGGCGAAGTAAGTATATGCGTTAAAGAAACCAACGGTGCAAGCAAATTCGAAAAGATCGTTACCATGATTGAGGAGACGCAAAAGCTTAAATCCTCGGCGGAAGCCAAGGCCGAGCATCTTGCGGATAAGCTTGTGCCTTACACATTGGCGGGCACGGCCCTTACATACCTCTTTACAAGAGATATAACAAAGATGATAAGCGTGCTTATGGTGGACTTTTCCTGCGCTCTTAAGCTTGCAATGCCTATTACGGTTATTTCCGCCATCAGAGAATGCAGCCTTTACAATATAACCGTCAAGGGCGGTAAATATTTGGAAGCCGTTGCGGAAGCGGATACTATCGTTTTTGACAAAACGGGAACTCTTACAAAGGCTTGCCCGAAGGTGGTTGACATAATTCCTTTCAACGGCGAGAGCAAAGATGAGTTGTTAAAAATCGCAGCCTGCCTTGAGGAACATTTTCCTCATTCCATGGCAAAGGCCGTTGTGGATGAGGCTATTTTAAGGGGAATCGAGCACGAGGAGATGCATTCGAAAGTCGAATACATAGTTGCTCACGGAATTGTTACCACTATTGATGATAAGCGTGTTATTATCGGCAGCAGCCATTTTGTTTTCGAAGATGAGAAATGCATTATTCCGGAGGATAAAAAGGACAGATATGACGCCCTTAAGCCGGAAGAATCACATCTTTATTTGGCAATCGACGGAAGTCTTGCAGGCGTTATTTGCATAAGCGACCCTATTAGGGAAGAAGCGCCGGCGGTTATTAACACCCTTAAAAAAATCGGTATCAAAAAGATTGTTATGATGACCGGTGACAGTGAGCGTACGGCGGCAGCTATTGCGAGGGAAGTGGGCGTTGATGAGTTTTACGCGGAAGTGCTTCCTGAAGATAAAGCGAAGTTCGTGGAAATGGAAAAGGAAAAAGGCCGCAAGGTTATTATGATCGGCGACGGTATCAACGATTCGCCCGCTCTTAGCGCAGCGGATGTGGGAATCGCCATAAGCGACGGCGCCGAAATCGCCAGAGAAGTGGCGGATATTACCATTGCCGCCGACAATTTGTACGAAATCGTCAGCCTTAAGGCAATAAGCAATGCGCTTATTAAAAGAATCAAAAAGAATTACAGAACAATCGTCGGATTTAACACGGGACTTATTATCGGCGGTGTTGCCGGAATTTTGGCACCAACCGCATCGTCCTTCCTACATAATGCATCGACTTTACTTATCAGTATCAAGAGTATGGAAAATCTGATTGAATGATAAAAAGAGCAAGAGGCCAATGCCTGCTTGCTCTTTTGGGTTAGTATGGATTTTAGTTGCAAAGCTTACATGTTTGCTGCAATTGCCTTTACATTGTCAGCATTTTCCGATACGAAGAGGTTGATGCAGTTTTTCATCATTTCTTCATCGCAGTCTTTGAAAATACCCGATGCCATCCAGTAGCCGTATTTGCCATCGACTAACTTGCAAAGTGCATCCGCATCATCGCCATAGCGGAATTCGATATGGAATGTTTCTTCAGGCGTATCGCCCGCAAATGCGAAATATTTAAACTCATCATTAGCATCTTCGCATACATAAATATCAAAGATAGGCCAATCTTCTTCAGAAAGCTGGTCGGCGTAAGCCTCTCCAATTTTGCCTAAATCTTGCTTCATTGTTTTGTAGAATGTGTATTCGTTGCTGAATAGTTCTTTGCCGTCTTTATCAAGACCCGTAATTGTGTTGCCGTCTATTTTAAGTTCCACCACACCTTGTGTCATTGCACAATTAAATAAATAATAATTTGGATCTTCGGCTGCAAGTTTTTCGGCTTCTTCGCCGTAAACGTCGGTCTTGAACATGCTAAGGAATGCATCCTTTACGGCTGCCTGTTTGTCAGCAGCTACATCGCAGTATTTAAGAAGAGCATCAGCCCAAAGGTCGTTGTATTTTTCCTCGCTGAAAGCATCAAAAAGGTTTGAATATGTACCTTCCAGGGCATCGAGGTTAGGTTCTGCTTCTGCAGCTTCTTCAGTCTGCACTGTGTTGTCTGCCTGCTCGGCAGAGTTTTTGGAATCGCAAGCCGCAAAGGAAAACACCATAACGGCAGATGCTGCCAATACCAAAAGTTTACCTACAAGTTTATTCTTCATTTTTCCATAACTCCTTTCGGTTAGTATTAACTAACCACTAAATCGTAGCACTATATCTTAAAAAGTTCAAGAGATGTTATTGAATATCTTTGTCAATAAGCCAAGATTTGACTTTGTATTTGTTGAAATGGTATAATTTCTTATCGTAGGTACTTTGGTACCAATAGATTTGTATAGGGTTTAGAGGTAGTGTGCAAAATGAATAAGATGTTATTGAAGTTTTCGGTGTTTTTTGTGGCACTGTTTGGCTGCGTATGGATGACTGCTTGTGATTCCCCATCGCAAGAGCCAATGAAGGCAAGAGATACGGTTGAAGAAGCTGAACCGGTTACAATCGCGGCAGAGCCTGTGAAAATGCCGGAAATGTCTATTACGGCCTCATTAAACGAGGATGCTTACTTTTACGAAGGGGACTATTTCAATATCGATACATTTGATAAAATCACGTGTATTCTTAATTTTTCCACAGGTGACAGCGTTCAAATAGCAAAAGAAATGCTTTCTTGCAATTACATGGACACAAATCTTCCGGCGGGGGATGTGACCCTTGTTATTACATATGATAATATGAGCGTTGAGCTTCCGATTTGGGTTGAACCGTATGTTGAAGAGGAAGTTTACGTACCACCGGCAATAACTTATGACTATCAGTTGGCTGTACCTTTGTTTATGCAGCTTGATTATGGACTGCCGAGCGGATGTGAGGGTACGGCGCTGGCCATGTGCATCAACTATTTGGGTTACGGCGTAAGTCCGTATGATTTGTGTGAAACATATATGCCGAAGGATTACAACTGCACGGACCCATATGTTGCATTTATAGGGGATCCTGCAGATCCGTATTCTTTTGGATGCGCATCGCCTGTTGTTATTCAAACGGCCTATAATTACATGGCCGCATCAGGTGCACCTTTGCAAGTGATTGACCACACCGGAGATTTGGAAGGCGTATACAACGAGATTATATCGGGATATCCCGTTGCGGTTTGCATATCGGAAAATTTCTCTACGCCATTTTGGTTCGTTGATTCGTTAAACGGAACGGATTATTTCTGGTGGCACGGATCCTGGCACTATATAGCTGTTGTTGGTGTTAACGACTACACCGTAACCGTAAACGATCCACTGTACGGATATTACACAGTTGATAAAGGTCTTTTCGAGTGGATATGGTGGGAAATGGGTGCACAGGCAGTTGCGGTTCATTAATATAATATTACAATTATAGAAAACGAAATCGACCGCAAGATGCGGTCGATTTCTTTGTCCAAATTCGGTTGACGAATTGTTGATTTGATTGTAAAATACTTTAGGAAATTCCTAATAGCGCGTTTGTGCATGTATTTCTTGCTCTTATATGACTATAAAAGCATCAAGTGCCGTTTCGGCAAATTATCATTTTTATTTACTAAATTTGAAAGGTAAATGTATGTCCTATGGGATTAGTGTAATTTTTTTGTTACACAATATACCTATTTGACATGTACATATTAAACAGGTATAATGTATATGATTAGAAGTTTTTATGACAAAGAAACGGAGAAAGTGTATAATCAAGTATTTTCAACAAAGCTTCCGCAGAATATCCAAAAGATAGCATTGCGTAAGCTGATTATGATTGACAATGCAAGCAGTGTTATGGATTTAATTATTCCTCCATCAAACAAACTTGAAAAGCTTGCGGGAGACAGAGTCGGACAATATAGCATCCGTATAAATGACCAATACAGAATATGCTTTAATGTTGAGGATAATGGGTTTTATAATGTTGAAATTGTTGATTATCATTAATGATTAAGGAGGTTTGAAATGAAAAAAATTATCGAAACACCCAAAATCAGCGAAATATTACTTGAGGAATTTATGAATCCATACGGTATCTCGGCCTATAGACTTGCAAAGGAACTGAATGTTCCGGTTTCCCGAATTCAGGACATTCTGCACGATAGAAGGAAAATAACTGCGGATACATCATTGCGACTTGCAAGATTTTTCGGAGTGTCGGATAAGTATTTTCTTGATATGCAAAATGATATTGACATCAGAGAACTCAAAATCAGCTTAAAAAAAGAAATTAACAGTATCGAACCGCTAAAAAATAGGATATAATTAGCATATACGAGAGGGGTTTTGCATATGAATAAGAAGAGTATTATCGGACTTATTGTTATGGCGGCGATTTCGGTCTGTATGACCTTTGGCATTGATGCTTACAAGGACAGTCAGCCAAAAGTTACCACATTGGAGTTTGAAACACCGAAATCGGCGGATGAGGGTGAAGACTATAACTTCGAGGCGGAGCTTTTTGAACCGAATGATGACAAAAGCGTGCATCCTGTGGTTATTATAGCTCACGGTTATAACAGCACCATGGATAATTGTGAAGATGTTGCAACTGCCTATACACAGGCGGGTTATGCCGCAATAGTTTTTGATTTTGTGGGTGGTTCAAGAAACAGTTCAACTCAGGTTCATTCGTCGGAAATGACCACATTTACCGAAGTTACCGACTACGAAATCGTGTTGGATTATGTGCTTGAAAGCGACAGTTTCGACCACGACAATGTTTTTATAAGCGGTCAAAGCTTCGGCGGACTTATTGCTACTGTGGTTGCCGAGAAGAATCAGGATAGAATCAATTCCGTAGTGCTTTTTTATCCTGCCTATAATATGGTGGAAAATTCCGGCAAGGTCTTGGAAGCCGGAGTTACGGAAGATATGAAAAACAGCGACGAGGTATCGGAAAGCTTATATTCTTGGGATGGGCTTTTGGTCAGTGAAAGATATTTGACGGAGCTTAATTCTTTGGATATAACCGGCATCATCGGCAATTTAAATAAAGATGTAATCATCATGCAAGGAGATTTGGATACGGATGTGACCTTAGAATCCACGCAAGAGTTTTTGCAATACTTCCCATCTGCAAAATTGGTGATTATTACAGGCGGAAGCCACGGCTTTTGGGGCGAGCAGTTAGAGCAGGCTTGCAGTGAATCCATTGAGTTTTTGAATACGCATTTGAAATAAGCGGATGAGGGAATTATATGACTTTTGCGACTGCATACAAATCTGCGGGAAAATTGTATAGAGCGGGAATTATGATGCTAATCGCCACGAGTATTACATCTGTGGGACTTATCCTCACTTTGCTTATATCATCGGTCTTGTACCATGACTTGCTGGGGGACCCTATGGATTACGGAGAGGCTTATGCAGCCTTTGTGACAAAGGGCACATCCATTGCGGTTTCCGGCTCTGTTATGATGCATTTGGGGCTTGTTCTGTTGGTGATTTCCTACTTTATGCTTGTAATGGCTTTGAGATTTACATTAAAAGACGGCCCGCTTTTCAGACAAGGGTTTATCCTTTCGATTGTAATGCTTGCCTTGTCCTTTGGGGCGTTTATAATGTTAACTTTTAGAGGAAGTTACATAATTGGTTTTGCAATGCTGTTTCTTTCCGCAATTGCAAATATGTTTATAATGATTCTTGTAATCAATGCATTGCGTAAACTTTACAGTGAGATTTCGGGCAAAAGAGCTGTCTTTGTTGTGGTTATAACGATTATTGCCTTGGTTTTTGCACTAATGGAGTTCGTTTTTTCAAAGTATGCCTTTGCATTTGCCGGAATTTCCGGAGTGGCTATGATTGTTTCTTATATTTATTACCCGGCAGTAATTGCGAAGGCGAGGAAGGAACTTTATTTGCCTTAGATTCAGCGCATAATTGTATTTTCAAAAATAATATTGACAAACAATTCTTGGAGTGTTAAATTACTTATAGGAAGTATTAGCACTCTTTTTTAATGAGTGCTAACAATTCGAAGGGAAGTGAATTCGTGGAACTTGATGCAAGAAAAATGAAAATCTTACAGGCGATTATTCAAAATTACCTTGAAACAGGGGAGCCTGTAGGTTCGAGAACAATTTCAAAAGATCCTGAGCTTAACCTAAGCTCGGCAACCATCAGAAATGAAATGGCTGATTTGGAAGAAATGGGACTTATCTTACAGCCTCATACATCAGCGGGACGAATTCCTTCGGACAAGGGCTACAGGCTTTATGTTGATAACATGATAGCCGAAAAGGAGAAAGACCTTGCGGAGCGTGAAAGAGAAGTCGAGGATATGAAAGACTTCTTAAACAAGAAAGTCGATAAGGTGGAAGAAATCCTTCAGGGCATGGCCAAAATGCTTGCGGTTAATACAAATTACGCAACCATGATTTCGGCGCCGCCGGCTAAGCTTAACCGCCTTAAATTCATCCAGCTTTCGCAGGTTGAAGAAGGAAAAATCCTTTGTGTTATCGTAATGGAAGGTAACATCATTAAAAATAAGATAATAAATGTTGATGCAGAGCTTGACAGCGAGACAATATTAAAACTCAACATTTTATGTAATACAAGCTTAAACGGCCTTACGGCTCAGGAAATAAATCTTGCAATCATCTCCAAGATGACGGGTCAGGCAGGAGAGCAAGTTGAAGTCGTTAAAAGCATTATAGAAGCAATTGCCGAAACCATCGGCGATGAAGAAGCATACGAGGTTTACACCGGCGGTACAACAAACATTTTCAAATATCCGGAGCTTTCGGGCAGCGAAAAAGCCAGCGAGTTGATTTCAACATTCGAAGAAAAACAGTTGCTTGCGACACTTGCGGATGAAAATGAAAACAACAATCCGGGTACCGGAATTCAGATTTACATCGGTGAAGAAAACCACGAACAGCGCCTTAAAGATTGCTCGGTTGTTACAGCCAAGTATGAAATAGAAGAAGGCGTGCAAGGCACAATCGGTATCATCGGTCCGAAGCGTATGGACTACGAAAAGGTTGTGGAAGCACTGAAATCGGTTCAAACACAGCTTGACAGCGTCTTTAAGAAAAACAAAGATTAGTCAAGAAAGGTTGACATAAAATCAATTAAGCGGAAATATTCAAATATTTAAATATAAAGAAACCATGGAGGTGGAAATTGTGGCAAACAAAAAGACCACTGAAAATAAAGAAGAAGAATTAAAGAAGGCACAGGCCGAAAAAGCGGAAGCCGAAGTTGAAGAAACTGCCGAAGAGACGAAAGCCGAAGCAGCAAGCGAAAATGTTGAAGGCGAAGCCGCTGATGAAGCTGAAGGCGAGGACGGCAAAAAAGGCTTGTTTAAGAAAAAGCCGAAGAAAGACAAAAAAGACGAAATTATTGAAGAATTAAACGACAAATACAAACGTCTTTTTGCTGAGTTTGACAACTTCAGAAAACGCAGCGAAGCCGAAAAAGCATCAAACTATGAATTCGGAGCGCGCGATGTTATTTTAAAAGTCCTTCCGATAGTTGATAACTTCGAACGCGGACTTGATACAATTCCGGAAGAAGAAAAGGGTACTCCTTTTGCTGACGGTATGGAAATGATTTACAAACAGCTTATGACAGCCCTTGATGATTTGGGAGTTAAGCCTATTGAAGCTGTGGGTGCGGAGTTCAATCCGGAATTTCACAATGCGGTAATGCAGACAGATCTTGAAGAATTCGGCGAAAACATTGTTTCTCAGGAAATGCAAAAAGGATACATGTACAAAGAAAAAGCTATCAGACCATCAATGGTGGCTGTTAACAAATAAAAGTAACTTACAGTTCAACATTCCAAAAGTTTAAGCTTTGGATTGCGTTGGCAAGAAAAGAGATAAAAGGATAGATTCTCATAGGAGGAAAACAAAATGGGAAAAATAATTGGTATTGACTTAGGAACAACAAACTCATGTTTAGCAGTTATGGAAGGTGGTAAACCTACAGTTATCACAAACGCTGAAGGTGTAAGAACAACTCCATCTGTTGTTGCATTTACAAAAACAGGTGAAAGACTTGTTGGTGAACCTGCAAAACGTCAGGCAGTAACAAATGCTGAAAAAACAATCTCATCTATTAAGAGAGAAATGGGTAACGACTACAAAGTAACAATAGACGATAAGAAATATTCACCACAGGAAATTTCAGCAATGATTTTACAGAAACTTAAAGGTGATGCTGAAAGCTACCTTGGCGAAAAAGTAACAGAAGCTGTTATTACAGTACCTGCTTACTTTAACGATGCTCAGCGTCAGGCTACAAAAGATGCAGGTAAAATCGCAGGTCTTGATGTTAAACGTATCATCAACGAGCCTACAGCCGCAGCTTTAGCTTACGGTCTTGATAATGAAGGCGAGCAGAAAATCATGGTTTATGACCTTGGTGGTGGTACATTCGATGTTTCTATCATTGAAATCGGTGACGGCGTTATCGAAGTTCTTGCAACAGCAGGTAACAACCGCCTTGGTGGTGATGATTTCGATAAAAAGGTTGCAGACTACATGATCGAAGAGTTTAAGAAACAGGAAGGCGTTGACCTTTCAGCTGATAAGATGGCTCTTCAGAGAATCAAAGAAGCTGCTGAAAAAGCTAAAAAAGAACTTTCATCAGCAACGACAACAAACATCAACCTTCCATTCATCACAGCAACAGCCGAAGGTCCAAAACATTTTGATATGAACCTTACACGTGCTAAATTCGATGAATTGACTCATGACCTTGTTGAAGCTACTGCAGGTCCTGTACAGAACGCTCTTAAAGATGCCGGAATCAGCGCATCAGAGCTTGGTCAGGTACTTCTTGTTGGTGGCTCAACACGTATCCCTGCAGTTCAGGATAAGGTTAAACAGCTTACAGGCAAAGAGCCTTCAAAATCACTTAACCCTGATGAATGCGTTGCTATCGGTGCTTCTATCCAGGGTGGTAAGCTTGCCGGCGATGCAGGTGCAGGTGAAATCCTTCTTCTTGATGTTACACCGCTTTCACTTTCAATCGAAACAATGGGTGGTATCGCAACAAGACTTATTGAAAGAAATACAACAATTCCTACAAAGAAGAGCCAGATCTTCTCAACAGCCGCTGATAACCAGACAGCCGTTGATATTAACGTAGTTCAGGGTGAAAGACAGTTCGCAAGAGATAACAAATCTCTCGGACAGTTCAGACTTGATGGTATCCCTCCTGCAAGAAGAGGTGTTCCACAGATCGAAGTTACATTTGATATCGATGCAAACGGTATCGTTAATGTATCCGCTAAAGACCTCGGAACAGGCAAAGAACAGCACATCACAATCACATCAGGTACATCTATGAGTGATGAAGATATTGATAAAGCTGTTAAAGAAGCTGCAGAATTCGAAGCTCAGGATAAGAAACGTAAAGAAGCAATCGACACAAGAAACGAAGCAGATTCTATCGTATTCCAGACAGAAAAAGCTTTGACAGACGTTGGAGATAAATTGGATGCAAACGACAAAGCAGCTGTTCAGGCTGATTTGGATGCACTTAAAGCTTTGGTTGAGAAACATCAGAATGCTGAAGAAATGTCAGATGCCGATGTTGATGAAATGAAAGCAGCTAAAGAAAAACTCATGACAAGTTCTCAGAACCTCTTCACAAAGATGTACGAGAACATGCAGGGCGGCGCACAAGGTGCAGGTCCTGACATGGGTGCGGGCGCAGGTCCTGATATGGGCGGTGCCGCTTCTCAGCCGGATGACGATGTAGTTGATGGAGACTACAAAGAGGTTTAAAAGCCACCAGGACTCCGTCAACCTGCGGTTGACACCTCGTGGCATGAGACGATGTCGTTGATGGCGATTACAAAGAAGTTTAATTAATAGCAAATGTATGTAGTTTTAAAGCCCCGATAGTTCGGGGCTTAAAACGCATAATGTTATGTAAACTCGAAAGAAAAGGGTTAGAAAATGGCAAACAAAAGAGATTATTATGAAGTCTTGGGCGTTGATAAGAGCGCCTCGGATGCAGAACTTAAAAAAGCATACAGACAGCTTGCCAAAAAGTATCATCCGGATACAAACCCGGGAGATAAGGAAGCGGAAGCCAAGTTTAAAGAGGCTTCGGAAGCCTATGCCGTTCTTAGTGATGCCGAAAAAAGAAGACAGTATGACCAATTCGGTCATGCAGCCTTCGAAGGCGGAGCCGGCGGCGGTGCAGGTGGCTTTGACTTTAACATGGATGATATCTTTGGCAGCTTTGGAGATATATTCGGCGATCTTTTCGGCGGTGGCGGCAGACGTCGTTCAAGCTACAACGGTCCGCAAAAAGGCGCTAACATTCGTACTTCCGTAAGAATTACTTTCGAGGAAGCGGTTTTTGGCTGCGAAAAAGAGTTGGATTTAACTCTTAAGGATGAATGTAAAACTTGCGGCGGTAGCGGTGCTAAGCCGGGTACAAGCAAAGACACTTGTACAAAATGTGGCGGTAAAGGCCAGGTTGTATATACGCAGCAGTCGCTTTTCGGCATGGTTAGAAATGTTCAGACTTGTCCGGATTGTAACGGTACGGGTCAGATTATCAAAGAAAAATGTCCTGATTGTCGCGGAACAGGCTATATTGCTTCCAAGAAGCGTATTCAGGTTACTATTCCGGCAGGTATCGATGACAGACAAAGTATTCGTATCGGCGGAAAAGGCGAGCCGGGTATTAACGGCGGTCCTAGAGGTGACTTGCTTGTGGAAGTTATTGTTTCACGTCATCCAATCTTTGAAAGAAGCGATTACAATCTTTTCTCAACAGCGCCGATTTCCTTTGCACAGGCGGCTCTCGGCGGTGACGTAAGAATTAAGACAATTGACGGAGATGTGCTTTTCCCAATCAAACCGGGTACACAGACCGACACAAAGATACGTCTTAAAGGAAAGGGTGTTCCGACCCTTCGTAACAAAGACGTTCGCGGCGATCACTATGTAACACTTTACGTAGCGGTTCCGGAAAAACTCAACGCAGAGCAGAAGGAAGCCTTGAAAGCATTTGATGATGCAATGGGCGGAACTTTAAACGAAGCGGAAAAAGCCGGAGAATCACCAAAGAAGAAAAAACGATTCGGTAAAAATAAAGACGAGAATTAAAAATTGCCTAACGGGCGGCACTTCATATAATGAGGCGCCGCCTTTTAATGCTGCTGAAAACAGGCAGTTTTATGTAAACTAATATCGAAAATGAATTAGATATATTGCTTATTCATTTCACTTCTTCAACAAAAAAATTCAAATATATTTGTAATCAACAGCTAATTAGTTTATACTAAAGACAGTTATCAAAATCCGATGATTATTAGCAGGGGTGTATATGATGAAAAAACTATCACTAATATTGTTGACTATAAGTTTGGCTTTTACATTTTCCGCATGCGGCAACAAGCGCGAAGCGGATTTGATTATTGAGGATGCTATAAATGCCTACAGTGCTGCGGTATGTCAGGACGAAAATGTTGAGGGCTATATGGTGGAATTGGCTGAGGCTGATGAAGACAAAGCAGAGCTTTGGCAAGAAATTTTTGATTATTGGGACTATGCCAACAATGAGTTGGTCGTAAATGAAGGCATGCTGCCTGATGATTTGCCAAAGGATGACAGTCTTGCAATCGTGATATTGGGATTTGAACTTAACGATGATGGCACAATGCAGGAAGAACTTATCGGAAGACTTAATGTGGCTTTGAATTGTGCAAAGCAATATCCGAACGCTTTTGTGGTTTGCACCGGCGGCGGAACCGCAAAGAACAATAAGAATGTTACGGAAGCAAATCTAATGGCCAAATGGCTCATTGAAAACGGTCTGGATGAAAGTAGAATAATTATCGAAAATAAGTCCATGACGACTCTCGAAAATGCTCGTTTTACTTACAAAATATTGTTGGAAGACTATCCGCAGGTTAGCCGGATAGCGCTGGTAACAAGCTCTTATCATATTCCTTGGGGTTCGTTGATTTTTGAGGCAACGATCCTAAAATCAGCCGCAGAATCAAACACACCAATGATACATATTGTAAGCAATGCGGCTTATAACACGGTTAACGAAAAGTACAAGGATGTCCTGAAATTCGAAACAATGCAATTAACACAACTTATTGAATATTAAATGCAAAAGGGATGCAAGTTTGCATCCCTTTTTTAAGTATCCTTATTTATCTGTTTCAGCTTGTGCTGCGCGTTCCGACTCACGTTCGGCACTTCTTGATTCGCGCTCAGCTTCACGTTGTTCTTTACTTGCTTTTGTTGTAACCTGAACAATGGAATCCGAGAAGTATGAGTTTGTTATGATTGTTCCCTCAGGCATATCCATCTTGCCGTAGTTTGCAAAGTCGATAAGTGAATCGATTTTTTCTAATGCTGTAAGCTCTTTGTCGGACATGTTTGCTTTTGCATTGATAAATATTTCATCATCTGAAAGAGGTACTGTCATATTATTGGCCGGTTCACTTGTACGTGTCCAGAATACAGCGTCAACGGTACCGCTTGATAATGCAGCGGCACGACCGATACTGTCAACAACTACGATTTCGATGTTTTTACCGATACGTTGGCTGATTTCCGCAAGTACTGCCGTGTTAAAACCTGCAGGTGAACCGTCGGCTGCAACGTAGTCCATCGGAGGTAATGATCCGGTAACGGCAACTTTGATTGTATCCGCACCGGCAATCTGTGGAAGACTTACGGCCTTAATT
>JAEEGH010007626.1_pt1 | contig 25944 bp, 19 predicted proteins | sample 9134181 | NCBI WGS metagenome assembly JAEEGH01 (sample SAMN16246544, study PRJNA631951) | gut metagenome | biome: gut microbiome; feature: rumen; material: DP-attached | host: Bos | place: Iran: Karaj | collected 2018-10
CCTCGGATTCCGTAATCTGCCACACTCCTATTGTGGCTTCGTTTTCTAGTTTCTTCTTAAGATAAAGTGCCATTAAGCGTTTTAGTTATAACCACACAGAGGAAGCCGCCCGCATGCCTTGAGGCACCGGGTTGCAGTTGGGTTTTATACATAATCGCGACAGAGGGTCGTCTGATCCGACGCCCGCTAATTGATTAGATATGACCTGACTGGGAGGCTCCATGTCTTTGGTTAAAAATTAACGGTGCAAATATAGCTATTTTTTTGTGTTTACAACAAATCTTTCCTTTAAAAGTAGTATATTTGCATACTCTAATCAAACGGATTATTTATATGGATTTCCTTACAGACGAAAAACTTGTAATAGTTGGTGCGGCAGGTATGATTGGCTCCAATATGGCTGCTATCGCAGCAATACTGCGCCTCACTCCCAATATCTGCCTTTATGATGTTTATGAGCCCGGTAACAACGGCGTTCTCCTTGAAATGCAGCACAGCGCATTCCCGCGCATGCGTTTCACCGCCACAACGGACCCCAAGGAAGCTTTTACCGGCGCCAAGTACATCATTTCTTCCGGCGGTGCACCCCGTAAAGAGGGTATGACCCGTGAGGACCTGCTCAAAGGAAACTGCGAAATTGCAGCAACCCTGGGAGACAACATCCGCAAATATTGCCCGGAGGTAAAGCACGTGTTCATCATCTTCAACCCTGCGGATGTCACGGCCCTTACCGTTCTCATCCACTCCGGTCTCCGTCCCTGCCGCGTTTCCTCTCTTGCAGCGCTTGACAGTACCCGTCTGCAGACCAACCTGGCCAAGGAATTCGGCGTAAGGCAGTCAGACGTGGAGAACGCCTACACCTACGGCGGTCACGGCGAGTCCATGGCAGTTTTCATGTCCCAGGCAACCATCTGCGGCACTCCAATCGCCAGCATGGGTCTTTCCAAGGAGCGCATGGAAGCAATCAAACAGGAAACAATCCAGGGCGGCGCCCAGATCATCAAGCTCCGCGGCCGCAGCTCCATCCAGAGCCCTGCATACCTTTCCGTAAAGGCCATCGAGGCCGCCATCAAGGGTGGCGCCCAGTTCCCCTGGCCCTCCGGAACGTATGTAGACACCCATGAGTACAGCCACGTATTCATGGCCATGCCCACATACATGGACGCAACCGGTATCCATTATTACATGCCGGAAGGCAACAAGGAAGAAATGGCAGACCTCAAGGCCTCCTACAACCACCTTGTGGAAATGCGTGAGACCATCATCAAGCTTGGCATCATCCCTCCCGTGGAGGAATGGCACAAGATGAACCCCTACCTCTGGAACCGCCGCCTCCCCCGCATGAAGCCGGAGAGGTAAAACTGCTTCGCATAATAAAGGTCTCCGTCCGGAAAAAACGCCAAAATCCCGGACGGAGGACTTTTTTTACCCGCTCCATCCGGAAAAACGGCCATTTTCCCGGACGGGGGTAACGGGAATGGAATAATTTCGTAACTTTACGGCTATGAAACGAATTATACCTTTCCTAATGGCTGCAATTCTATTTGACGCCTGCGCTCCCAAGACACCCGTGACGCGCAAAGACAACACCGTAGACAATTATTTCGGCACCGAGGTCGCAGACCCGTACCGCTGGCTTGAGGACGATGCCTCCGACGAGACCGCCGCATGGGTGGAAGCCCAGAACAAGGTCACCAATGCATACCTCAAGAAGATACCGTTTCGCGCAAAGCTTCTCCAGCGCCTCACGGAGGTCTCCAACTATGAGAAAGTTGGCGTGCCCGGCCGCCGCAAGAACGGCAAGTGGTACTACTACCGCAATGACGGCCTGCAGAACCAGAGCGTCCTGTATGAAATGGATTCTCCGGACGCGGAACCTCACGTTTTCCTGGATCCCAATACCCTCAGTGACGATGGTACGGTAGCCCTCAAGGGCGTTTATTTCTCCAACGACGGTAAGTACGCCGCATACACCATTTCCCGCAGCGGAAGTGACTGGGAGGAGATCTACGTCCTTGACGCCAACACCCGCGAACTGCTGGAAGACCACATAGTCTGGGCAAAGTTCACCGGCGCATCCTGGCGCGGAGACGGCTTCTACTACAGCGCCTATGACGCTCCCGCCGGCGACGGCCACGAGTTCAGCGGCAAGAACGAAGTCCACAAGATCTACTATCATAAGGTTGGTACGCCTCAATCTGAGGACCAGCTCTTCTTCAGCAACCCCGCGGAGCCCCTGCGTTTCTACCAGGTTAGCATCAATGACGAGGAAACCATGGCCTTCCTGTATGAGGACGGCGCGGACATCGGCAACAACCTCTACGTGATGGATCTCCGCAAGCCCAACTCAAAGTGGATCCAGATTACCCGCGACATGAAGAACGCCTGCACTACCGCAGAGACGGACGGCGACAAGATCTATCTCTTCACCAACCTTGACGCCCCCATGAACAAACTGGTGGTCACTGACATCAAGAATCCTAAGGTTTGGAAGGACGTAATTCCGGAAGGCGACTGCGTACTTGAAGACGTCTCCTTCATTTCCGATCTTATCATCGCCTCCTATAGCCAGGACGCCTCCACGCACGCGTACCTTTATAATCTTGAAGGTACCAGGCTGGAAGAAATCCATCTCCCTGGCGTGGGCAGCGCCGGATTCAACTGCCGCAAGGGAGAGCCCTGGTGTTACTACTCCTATGCATCCTTCACCACCCCCGGAACAGTCTACCATTGGAACATCGAAACCGGCGAGAGCACTGTATACAAGCAGCCCCAGACCGCCTTCGATCTCTCCGACATGGAGACGGAGCAGGTATTCTTCCCCTCCAAGGACGGTACCAAGATCCCCATGTTCATTACTCACAAGAAGGACATCAAGCTTGACGGCAGCAACCCTGTATACCTCTACGGCTACGGCGGATTCAACATCTCCCTGCCTCCTTCCTTCTCCGCTTCCCGCGTCCCTTGGTTCGAGAAAGGCGGCATCTACGCTCAGGTTAACCTCCGCGGCGGCTCAGAGTACGGTGAGGAGTGGCACATTGCCGGCACCAAGATGCAGAAGCAGAACGTGTTTGACGATTTCATCGGCGCGGCCGAGTGGCTCATCGCAAACGGATATACATCGTCAGATAAACTTGCCATCGTGGGCGGTTCCAACGGCGGCCTCCTTGTGGGCGCCTGCATGACCCAGAGGCCGGAACTCTATGCCGTTGCCATCCCTCAGGTAGGCGTTATGGACATGCTCCGCTACCACAAGTTCACCATCGGCTGGAACTGGGCCCCGGACTACGGCACTTCGGAGGACTCCGAGGAAATGTTCAAGTACCTCTACGGCTACTCCCCGCTGCATAATCTCAAGCCCGGCACCAAATATCCCGCCACGCTTGTCACAACGGCCGATCACGATGACCGCGTTGTCCCCGCACACTCCTTCAAGTTTGCTGCAACCCTCCAGGAGTGCAACGCCGGAGACAAGCCCCAGCTCATACGCATAGACTCCAAGGCCGGCCACGGCGGCGGCAAACCACTGGCCAAAGTACTTGAGGAGCAGGCCGATATCTACTCCTTCATAATGAAGAACCTGGGGATGAAGTACTAGGCCCCAAGTCACAAATACCAACTTATAGGGATTGACTCGCGAGCGTCAATCCCTTAATTTTGCAGTCGCAAAGACAAACTGAAATGATACTATCGGAACTCAAGACCGGCGAAAAGGCCGTGATTGTGCGTGTGCACGGTCATGGAAGTTTCCGCAAACGCTTGATAGAGATGGGATTCATACAGGGGAAGGAGGTCAAGGTCGTCCTTAACGCCCCGCTCAAGGACCCCATCGAATATGAAATAATTGGATATAAGGTTTCTCTCAGAAGAGAAGAGGCAAAACTTATAGATGTTGTTACGGAAGAGGAAGCCAGGGAGGCCCTGGTTTCCGACGAGCACCTCCAGGCGCTTCCCGGAGATATGGAAGAAAAGGAGCGCCTGGACAAGGCTCTGGCTCACGTGGCAGAAGAACGCGGCCGCGTTATCCGCGTGGCTCTTGTGGGCAACCCCAACTGCGGAAAAACGTCCCTTTTCAACATAGCATCCGGCAGCCATGAGCACGTCGGCAATTATTCCGGTGTAACCGTGGATGCCAAGGAAGGCCATTTCGAGCACGGCGGGTACAAGATTACCCTTGTGGACCTGCCGGGCACTTATTCCCTAAGCGCATATTCCCCGGAGGAGCTCTACGTGAGGAAAAACCTCATAGAAACCCTCCCGGACGTGGTCATTAATGTGGTTGACGCCTCCAACATAGAGCGCAACCTGTACCTCACCACGCAGCTTATAGACATGAACCTCAGGGTCGTGATGGCCCTGAACATGTACGATGAGCTCAAGCACAAGGGTGACAAACTGGATATAAAACAGCTCGGACACCTCCTGGGCATTCCCGTCTGCCCCACCGTGAGCCGTAACGGAGAAGGCATCCCGGGGCTCTTCGACACCGTTATCAAGATTTACGAACACCCGGATTCAAAGCTGGCCCGTCATATCCACATCAACCACGGGAAGGAGCTGGAGAAGAGCATCGTTGCACTTCAGCATCCCATCGGCCTTAACCGTGACATAAAGGCCAGTTATTCCACCAGATACCTGGCCATAAAGTACCTGGAAGGGGATAAAGACGTTGAAAAGACGCTCCAGGCGCTTCCCAATTATCAGGAAATTGCCATGGTGCGCCAGGAGGAAAGCTCCCGTGTGAAGAAACTCCTTGGCACCAACGCGGAGAGCGCCATAGTTGACGCCAAGTATGCGTTCATCCAGGGCGCCCTGGCGGAAACCTACCAGCGCTACCAGGAGGAAAAGCCCAAGCGTACCCTTACGGACAAACTGGACGCCATAGTCACAAACCAGTGGCTGGCTTTCCCCATATTCATCGTCCTGCTGTGGTTCATTTTCTGGGCTACTTTCACCATCGGCCAATACCCTATGGACTGGATAGAGTGGCTTGTGGGAAAGCTTGGAGACTGGGTTGGGTCGCTTATGGCCGAGGGCTGGGTGAAAGACCTCATCGTGGACGGCGTCATTGCCGGCGTGGGAAGCGTGCTGGTGTTCCTGCCCAACATCATGATCCTGTACTTCTTCATATCCATAATGGAGGATAGCGGATACATGGCGCGCGCAGCGTTCATTGTGGACAAACTCATGCACAAGATAGGTCTTCACGGCAAGAGCTTCATCCCCATGGTAATGGGCTTCGGCTGCAACGTGCCGGCCATTATGGCAACGCGCTCCATCGAGAGCCGTAAGAGCAGGCTGGTCACCATAGCTATCATACCTTTCATGTCGTGCGCCGGCCGGCTTCCCATATTCGTACTCTTTGCGGGAGCCTTCTTCCCGGGAAGTCCGGCCACGGCGCTTTTGGGTATATACCTTCTTGGCGTGGTCCTGGCCATATTGTCGGCCCTCCTAATCGGCAAATTCGTGAAGGACGATGACCTCCCGTTCGTTATGGAGCTGCCGCCGTACCGCATGCCCACCGGGAAGGCCATCTGGCGCCACACCTGGGAAAAGGGAAAGCAGTACCTTGAAAAGATGGCCACCACCATCCTCATCTTCTCCGTTGCCATATGGTTCCTGGGATACTTCCCGCGCCACACCGGAGAGAGCGCCGCTTACCAGCAGGAGCACTCGTTTATTGGGACGATAGGCAAGGCCGTGGAGCCCGCCATGGAGCCGCTAGGCTTCAACTGGAAGATGGACGTTGGCCTTCTTGCCGGCGTGGGTGCCAAGGAACTGGTCATAAGCACTATGGGCGTGGTCTACGCCCAGGACGGCCAGGAGTACGAAGAGGGTGACGACACCCAGCTTCAAGCCGCCCTCAAGGCCACGGTTCCCACCGCCGCCGCGCTCGCCTATATGGTATTCGTGCTGCTCTACTTCCCTTGCATAGCCACCTTCGTGGCCATAAAGAACGAGACCGGAAAATGGCGCTGGGCCATTCTCCTGTGCCTCTACACAATCTTGGTAGCCTGGATCTGCGCCTTCGTGGCGTTCAGGATAGGATTACTTATCTGGCCGGTGTAGATTACTCCGTCACCTGCATAATAGATTTGACGGGTGCGATGGCTTCGCAGGCTTCGCGGCCGCCAAGGCCAAGGATTTCCACCAGGAACACGAAGTCCGTGACCTTGATGGGATACTCCTTGCCGTCAAGCACCACTTTCTGGCCTTGAAGGCCTTGTGCAATGCCCACGGCGGTGCCGCCGGTTGCAAGGATATCGTCAAAGAAGGTTACGTTGAACACACCGTTCTCAAGTTTCCCGGCGGCAACATCGGAGATGCGGAAGAATATCTTGTCCTTGCCGTATTCCTTGGTGATGTCAAGACCCACGAGGTCTCCGTTGTTGTAAGGGAGCTTGCCGGATTTACGGAAGGGAATCACGTTCTCAATGTTGTCGCACTCCGTGAGCATAGGGGCGGCGAACAGGAAGCCGCGGGCCTCAGGGGCCACGATATTGGGGCTTGCGCAGAGCTTGCCAAGGTCACGGATAATGCTGCGGAACACTTCCTTATTCTGGATAAGGGGAATGATGTCCACGAAATTGACGCCCTCGATGGGGAAGTCGGGATAGAATTTGAGATACTCTGTGTAGTTCATTACTCTACGGAATTAATATCAATGAGGTTATTGAGAAGTGCGTAAACTGTGAGGCCGGCCACGGTCTTGATGCCGGTCTTGCGGGTGATGTTCTTGCGGTGGGTTATTACCGTGTGGATGGAGATGTTGTTGGCATCGGCGATTTCCTTGTTGAGCATACCCTTGGCGACGCATACAAGGATTTCCTTCTCACGCGGGGAAAGCGTGTCGTCACCTTCCGGCTCCTCTATCTGACGGCCTTCCAGGGCGGTTTCCTCCAGGAGGATGTGGCAGCGGATATCGGCCTCAAGGGAATTGATGCCGGAGAGGACTTTGAAAGCTTCCTGCTGGTCCGCGCTGGCGGGAAGGTGGGTCATGACAAGGTTGCGGAGGTCTTCCAGGGTCTCGGAGACGCCGGAGTGGTCTTCCTCGTAGGATCCAAGTGCAATGCGGGCGGCGGGATCGTTCACAAAGGGGAACACCTTGGTCTCTTCGTATTCGAAGTGCTTGGAGAGTTCTTCCTTGAAGTCCGAGAAGAATTTCCAGATAACCCTCTGATGGGCCTCCTCGCAGGGAACCATCATGCGGCCTATGTCTGAGGCAAGGTCCTTGAGGGCTACGTTTACATAGTAATCGTGGGAACGGGAAAGGTATGTGACGATGACACCTAGGTCCACTCCTTCCAGATCTTCCGGACCGGGGCGCCAGCCGTTCTGGGCGTATACCTTACAAATGACAAGGAAACTCTTGGCATCTATTCCTGCCGCGCCGCACACCTCTTCCACCGTGGCTTCACCATACCCGAAACTGAGCCCCATCCTGGCAAAAACGCCAAGCAGGGATGCGTCCTTTTCCAGCAGTTCCGCCATTTTCATGGAGGGAGAAAAGGATAGTTCGGTAGACATGGCCTGCGGTAAGGTTTAGAGTGAAGGAGTGGGGTCTTCTATGCCGTCCGATGACTTGAAGTCGAACTTGGGAGCGTGGTAAGTCCACGTGTACAAGGCGTTTGTGCGCTTGTTGCGGATTGTGAATGCCTGGCGGAAAACGCGGATTTCACGGGCTCCTTCATCTGCGGCGCCGATGCGGCCTATGACCTTCCACTCCCCGGAGTTGAACTGATATACTACAGCGTACAGAGTCTCTTTGGTACGGCGGGCAACCACCAGTTCTACCTGACGGTCTCCGGTGAAATCGTGCGTGCCGATTACAACGTCTCCTTCCGCCTCTTCCAGCACCTCTCCGTTCACGGTGACGGTGCCGGAGAGCACCGCCGCCCTCATGTCCTTACCCTTGACGCTGAACCCCAGGGAACCGCTTTCCCCGTAGAAATAACTGTCAAGGCCGATGATGAACGTTGCGGTCTCATTGTCCTCGTAGGACTTGATCTGGGCCGATGCCGCCACGGCGACAATCAGCAGTGCAAGGAGGGAGATAATCTTTTTCATACTCTACAAAGATAGCAAGTTTTCGTTTATTTCAACTTTGTTTTTTATTATATTTGCATAAACTAACTTAAACATATGAGAATCAGAACCATTATACTTGCCATCTTGCTTATATGCTGCCAGATTTTGTCCGCCCAAAACTACTACATGCAGTATACGCATGACACTCTGGGCAATAGGACGGGTAGGATACGGGGTGTGTTGACAAGGGAGATGGAGGCAGAGGGGATAAGTGCCGATACAACTCTTCGTATTATTGCTTTTCCTGATTCGGTTTCACAACCATTCTGCTTCGAGAATACTTCTCAAGAAGGGAAAGAAGATGATGAATCTTCAATCAAGCATGGTTATCTCATAAAAACCAAAGCGGAGAAGGAAGCATTTCTTCGTGAATTGGTGTCAATCACGGACACATTAAAGCCAATAAGAAAGGAAGGCACAAGAGATATCAGTTCTTATGATGTCGGTGCAATTCCCCTTCAGTATGGGGTGTCCTCCGCTGGAGCCAGGACATACACTGTTCCGATAGCTACGGCTCCTGACATCAAGTATCCTCCTTCCATATCACTTTCTTACAACAGCATTGGTGGTTATGGGAGCGGTGGCTACGGATGGAGTCTTGGTGGTATATCTTCCATAAGACTGTCGGGAAAGAGTCTGTATTATGATGATGTAATCAGTGCGCCTCGTATTGACAGCATTTCGTGTGCTTTTGTTCTTGATGGCACACGTCTGGTTGTCAACGATGATTCTAGCACTTCATCAGACTATCCCCTTACTACCGCGACAGGGCATGTTCTCGCCCAGCCTGTTTATTCCAGTCTGGGTTATATCAGAGGGTTTCATGTCCTGTTTCCGGATGGCAGTAAGGCCGAATACCATGCCATCCATAATCTTGATTCCGGGCAGAACCATGTTGCAGAGTATCCTTGCATTTCTCTGGAAAACATAAACGGAGAAAGGATTGAATTCCAGCATACATATGACTCACAGAGCCACGTGGATCGTCTGACAGAGATTCGTTATGGTATCAGTCCCGGTGGAGTAGCTTCAGGTAGACTATTCTTCAGTTATGAATCAGATGATAATAATCCGCAGCAGTACTATGCCGGAGAGGCCATGGGTCGTGCGCGTCGCATTAAAAGGATATCTTCAGTTTCAAATGGAATTGATACTGTTGCCCGGTATGATTTAACATACGGTCTGGTAGACAGTACAAGCGTTCTTAAACGGATAAGTGTTTCAAATGGGTCTGGTCAACTGCCACCATTGGAGTTCGAATACAGTGGAGACGGCCCTCAGGTGTCAGATATCCTGTATCCATCCAAGGTTCTCAGCATGCTGGTTTACTTTGATCCCGGCTCAATTGAGTTGTTTTACGAAAGGGGAAAGTTTCTTGCTTCGTATTACAATGACGGACTGCTCATTTTCCCCAATTTACTGCAGTATTATCGCGCCAACCAGTATAGATACCGTTACTACTACCCCTCCGATCAGCGATTTTTATTTGCGGCCAGTGTATCCGATGTAACACAGGTTGATACGACGCTGGTGTCGGATGCCGGCTTTCTTACGATGAATGCGGTAGATACAAACGGTGACGGTGTTGACGAGATTGTAAAAGTCAACCTTGGGACAACGACAAGCCAGGGAACGACAATTACCATAAGGGTATTTAAAAGCAATGGTTCCGGGCAGCCGCAAATGACCAACTATATGAATGTCTCACTGCCGGGAGCTATCACACTAAACTCTGTGGCAAGTCCATATCGACGCACATTCCGGTGGGGTGATTTCAACGGTGACGGCAGGGCAGAACTCCTTGTTGTCACATTTAACGATAATGGGTTGGGCGTTCCTCAGGCTCCAAGCGTTACACTTATCGATCTGAAGACGGGGCAGAAACTATTTGAGAATGATTTGTTCACCATTTACCCGAACGAGGAAAAGAATCTTATTTGTATAGATATCGACTCTGACGGCAAGACCGAACTGTGTCTTGCGTCAGATTTTGGGACTGAAGTATACGCTTTTGAGCAGAATAATATATTTGTCCAGAAAACAACATTTTATCAGTTGACGACCTCTGTTATAGCGTCTGATTCCTCATATTTCGCCGACATTAATGCTGATGGCTATATAGATATCCTGAAAGCGCCCCCGTCAGGTTCCGTCTGGTCATTGTATACCAACACGGGAATGGGGTTTATATCCGGCACCATCCAGATTGGCCCTAAGTCTTCCGACGATGTGTTCTTCTTCATGGATCTTAACAAGGACGGTTATTCGGATGCAATCAAGATTCATAATGGGGTCATCGGCTATTATCTGAACAGGGATGGAGTCCGATTCAAGAATTACAGGAATTCTGGTCAAACCGTTGTGGACAGCAGGGGAATCCTTCCCGGCAACGTGGTTGATTATACTTCAATGTCCAGTCTGATTAAGATTGACGGTGCGTATATAAAGGAATATGCTTTTGCCCCGAATATGCAGGAACGCCGGCTGCTTGTCCAGTCAACAGACAGCTATGGCGTAATTGTAAGAAGTGAATACCAATACCTTCCCATGGTCAGTAATTTATGGACCGACCATCCAACAGGAATCAATGCAGATGAAGGCTTTCAGTTGCGGGTCCTGCCAAATTATGTCCTCACCAATTCCAAGGGTTTTATGTCCTATGACAGTGGCGCCCCTGTCTTCCTGCAGGACACTTACACCTGGTACGACGGCGTGGCGAACACCCGCGGCCTCGGATTCTGCGGGTTCTCCAAGACATTCAACACATCCGTTCTCGATGGGTACTACTACAGGAGCATCAACAGGTTCGACCCGCAGAGAATGGGCGTCCCTACCACTTCTGATAAGAAAATAGGCTCGCCGGTATCCCAGTCCTATTCCACGGTTGCGTACACTTGGGACAGTCACAGCACCACCTACGGCAAACTGTCACCAAGGCTCACCAAGACTGTGGCAACGGACGCCAATACCGGGGTCATCACCACCACGACCTATTCCTCCTACGATGCCTTCGATTATCCTACAAAGATTACAACTTCCAGAAAGATCGGTTCTTCGGGGACCTCCATCTCCGATGTTTCTCAGATTACATACAGTCATAGCAACTCCCCGTCCTGCTACGTGCTTGGAACCATAACGGAACAGTCCGTGGTCCGTAACCGGATGGGAGAGAGGTCTGTCTATACTTATGACGCCGCTTTCCGTCCGCTCACCAAGGCCGATTACACGGTGAGGATTACGGGACCGATGACCAACCCTACGGTCAACTATTACCTCACCGGCAGGCAGCGGTGGACCTACGACTCCCACGGCAACGTGCTCACGGAGGAGTCCGCGCCGTACAACGCCACGCAGTACACCGGGAACTCGTATACTTACGACGTCAGCGGCCGTCACCTAAGCTCCTCCACCAACGCCCTTGGGCAGACCACCACGTACTCCAACTTTGACAAGTACGGCAACGCCAGGACCGTCACCGACTACCGTAACCGGGTCAAGACAAACTCCTTCGACTCCTGGGGCAGACAGACCAAGTCCATCTACGCTGACGGGACGGTTGACTCCACCGCCCTTGCCTGGGGCGGCCAGGGAGTGTTCACTGCCACGCATACCGTCACGGGCAAACCGAAGACCGTCACCCACTACGACGCCCTGTTTAGGCAGACAAGGAGCGGCAACCTCCGCTTCAACGGCCAGTGGCAGTTCACGGATACGGAGTACAACCAGAGGGGACTTGTTATGCGAACCTCGATGCCGTTCAGGGGTACATCGCCGTCATACTGGAACACTTGCCTGTATGACAGCTATGGCAGGCGGACTAGAATTACCGAAGCGTCCGGAAGGGTAACAAACTGGTATTATTCCGGGACTTCGGTCACGGAAACCAAAGACAGCATCTCTGTCAAACGCACCACCAATGCGGCCGGGGAACTCGTGAGCGTCCTTGACGTCGCAGGGACCATAACATACACCTTACGGGACGATGGGCAGCCGTCGTCGATAACCGCTCCTGATGAGGCCACCACGACCTTCGAATACGACAACTACGGCAGAAGGACAAGTATCGTTGACCCCAGCGCGGGGACGCGCAGTACGGCATACACCGTTAACGCTGACGGATCCTCCGTAACTACCGAGACCAACGCCCTGGGCAGCATTGCCACGTCCGTTGATAAATACGGACGGATAACGGGCATTACAAGAACCGGAACGGGCGCGTTTAATACTACGTATACATATGATGCTTATAGCAGGCTGTCTGCCATATCTTCCACAAACAGTACCGGGAAAGAATACACCTACGACGCTTACGACCGTGTGTCAACTGAGAAGGAGACTGTTCCTGACAGCAAGTGGCTGCAGAAGGCGTATACATATGGGACAGGAAGTAATGTGGCGTCCATAGCATATTCGACTCAGGACGGAACGATAACCACCGAGTACTATTCATATGCAAACGGGCACAACAATGTGATTGTCCTTGCCGGAGGAACCACAGTCCTGGCAAAAACGGCAGAAAACGACCTTGGACAGCCCACGGCGGCCAATTCCGGGAGTGTATCTAGGACATACGAATACACTGCCTACGGCTTCCCCACAAAGAGGAAGCTTTCCGCCGGAGGCAACACCATCCAGGACCTCCGCGCTACGTTCAACCCGCAGACTGGGAACCTTACCAGCCGCTCAAATGCCGGCAATTCCTCTTCCACAGAGTATTTCTACTACGATGCTCTGGGGCGGCTCAATTATGATAATCAAGGCCCAGGGAGCTATGACGTCAAGGGTAATGTCATTTACCGTAGCGGCGTAGGAACGATGACCTATACCAATACCGACCATCCCTATCAGTTACAAAGGCTCAACGCCTCCGTTTCGTCAGTAACAAGGCCTAACAATCAAACCGTTACATACACGGCCTATGACCGGCCGGCGACGATTACGGAGAGTTATGCTTTAGCCGCGTTTACATACAGTTTCGATTACCAGAGGACAAAGATGCAGACATCGGTGATGGGGAACGTCATCCAGAAGAAGTACTACATCGGCGACCGGTATGAAAGGGAAGAAAACAGCAGCGGCACGGTAACAGCCGAGCGGCTGTTCGTTGGCGGGGATGCGTATTCGGCGCCAATGGTGTTGCAAAGGACGAGTAGCAGCGGCATTTGGACGCCATACGTGATTGGAAGGGATTACCTGGGCTCCATAACGAACATTGTTACAACCAGCGGCACATCAGTTGCCACATACAGTTATGACCCCTGGGGCAGGATGCGTGACCCTCAGTCCCTAACGCCGTACTCATCTACATCACAGCCCTCACTCCTGCTTGGCCGCGGCTACTGCGGTCACGAGCACCTTTCCAACTACGGCCTCATAAACATGAACGCCAGGCTCTATGACCCCGTCCTTGGCCGCTTCCTGAGCCCGGATCCGTATGTCCAGGCCCCGGACTTCTCCCAGAACTTCAATAGGTATGCTTATGCTCTGAACAATCCACTGAAGTATTTGGATCCGTCAGGAGAAATCTTCGGAATAGATGATGCCCTGTTTTGGGGCGTAGTTGCGGGTGCTGCAATTGGGGCTTATATGGGGGGCATGTTAGCTAATAACGGTCAATACAATCCGAATGATTGGGATTATAAGTCTAATACAACTTGGGACCACATGATTGGAGGGGCGTTAGTTGGTGGATTAAGCGCTTATGCCGGTGCTGTCATTGCAGGAAGTGGGATTCCATTTGCAAATACATTTTCCACAATGTATTCTTCTTTTGCAAGTTCACTTGGAACTGCTTTCTATACCCGAGGTAAAACACATGTAACTATGAGTTTCGGTTTTGCATCATATGATTTTACAAACTGGGAATGGGGTTATCTTGGAAAGAATGGAAACTCAAAACTTGATAATCTCGGATATGGTTTAGGCAGTCTTGCCAATATTTCCGATTTATTAGCCGGCTTGCATCCAGGAGAAGTTCAACTTCAAACAGAGAATTTAACTGACGAGAATTCAATTGATCTTATAGGGCACTCTCAAGTGTTAGACATGGATGGAAATAGTCTTATTGATTTTGGGCCTACGCCAGGGCGGTTTTATGGATTTGAAAAAGGTAGAAATAATTGGGTTTATTCAACACAAGGAATAGAGCAAACAAAAGACATATTTGGCAATATTTACAAAGACGGGATTGTAATAAAGGGAGTTAATACACAGCGGCTCCTTAGAATAAGTGATAGATTGAACAATAATCCCGGTTTTTATAATTTTGCATTACGGAGTTGTTCGTCTGTGGCTGCTCGTTCTTTAGCTCTTTGCGGAGCACCTATGTACGGTTTACATCCTTACTTATTAAGAGCTCAGGCACTATTTTGGAGTGCCGGTTTCAGGCCCTGGTCATACTGTTATTGTTTATAGTTACCAACATTATGCTGTATTGGTTTCTTTGTCTGTTTTCATTCATGTTACCAGTGACTCAAGTTTCTGGGCCTATCTATATTATAGAGGACATGCATCCTGGTGGGACAACGGCCGGCATTGTGACTTGGATTAATCACCAAGAATCTATGAAACGATACCATCTCTTAAATAACGAGAGTTCTCTTACTGATTTAAATACTCTCTTACGCTTAACAAAAAAGAAAAGACTCTTTCCGAGAAAAGAAGCGGGTATTAGAGTTGCTTTTTTTTATTATGATTATTCAGGCAAGAAGCATTATCTTGTTCTTTTTGGGGATCGAGAGTATGATTATTATAGCATCGTAGACTATAACCTTAAAACACAAGTGAATGTAGAGTATATATGTCAATCGCAAAAGGAAAAAGAAGCGTTAGAAAGAATTATAACGACATTAGAGCATGCATTTTTGCACAGGAAAGAGGAATGACAAAAGCAGTTTATTACTTTGGATGCAAGACACTTAATCCTCTTGATTTCCACCCAGATTGGTATTCCGTTGTTACTTTAATATATTATCTTGGTTTAGTGTCCATTATTTAATACATTATGAAGTGTTATTTACGTTTATTTTTTTTTGTTGGTCAGCTTCCTCTTGACGTCGTGTGATGTTGAAGAATATTTCTATTTTGTGAACAATAGTAATCAAAGAATTGCTTTGGTTTTTGACTTTGACACGAAAGATAGTGGAGTTTCGGAAGGTGGTTATTTTGCATTGTATATACCCCACTCTCTTCTAAAATAGTAGAACGATGGGCTGGAGATTGGCAACACGATATGAAAAACAATGATACTTTACACCTCTTCATATTCAGTGCAGAAAATTCCTTGTCACTGATAAGAGAAGATATCTACTTGTTGACTAACGATATTGAAACCCTAATGGATCAGTATACTATTATTGCAAGAATGACACTGCGGCTTAGTGACATGCTTCCAGATAATGGCATTGCAGAGATTTCTTTCCCCTTGGTTAACGGTTCTGATATTACTATTGAGTATTATTAATTCATTTTTTTTAGAAATTTAGGAATTGAAACCCACATTTGTACGATATGACAAACTACATACAGAAGCAGATTCAGGAATCCATCCAGGTTAAACAGGATGTTCTGCGGATATGGTTTAGGCAGTCTTGCCAATATCTCTGATTTATTAGCCGGCTTGCAACCGGAGAAGTTCAACTTCAAACAGAAAGCATATTAGGCGTCCGTAATGCCGCTTGATTTTTTATAAATTGAACGCACTATTGTTTGGTAAAAATGACTAAATTTGCAGCCTCAAATTGTATTAATTATGGGACTTTTGGACGGAAAAGTGGCGCTCATTACCGGCGCGGCAAGGGGAATAGGCAAGGCCATTGCCCTTAAATTTGCATCCGAGGGCGCAGACGTAGCCTTCACAGACCTTGTTATCAATGAAGCGGCAGAGGAAACAGTCCGCGAGATTGAAGCCTATGGCCACAAGGTAAAGGCATATGCATCAAACGCTGCAAAGTTTGACGAGACTCAGACCGTTGTGGAAGAGATCGTCAAGGAGTTCGGCCACATAGACATACTTGTGAACAACGCCGGCATCACTAAGGATGGCCTTGTGATGCGTATGAGCGAGGAGCAGTGGGACGCGGTTATCGCCGTTAACATGAAAAGCGCATTCAACTTCATCCACGCCGTGGTTCCCGTTATGGCGCGCCAGCGCAGCGGAAGCATCATCAACATGGCTTCCATCGCCGGCCAGACCGGCAATCCCGGCCAGGTGAACTACTCCGCCTCCAAGGCCGGCCTCATTGCAATGGCAAAGAGCGTGGCCAAGGAAATGGGCGCACGCGGCATCAGGGCCAACGCAATTGCCCCCGGCTATGTCCTTACAGAGATGACCGAGGTCCTTCCGCAGGCCGTCAAGGACGAGTTTATCCGCCTCATTCCTATGAAGCGCGGCGCCACCGTTGAGGAGATTGCAAACACAGCCCTCTACCTTGGCTCAGACCTGTCTTCCTATGTTTCCGGCCAGGTAATCGCCGTGAACGGCGGCATGTACTGCTAGCATGGAAAAGGTCCTTCTCCACGCCTGCTGCGCGCCGTGCTCCGGCGCCATTGTGGAGTGGATGGGGCAGAACGGCATCAAACCCGTAATCTTCTATTCAAATTCAAACATCACTCCTCGGGACGAGTATAACCACCGTCTTGAGGAGTGTATCCGTTATGCCCGCAAGTGGGGCCTTGAGATAGTTGAGGACTGCTATGACCACAGCGCCTGGCTTGGCTGCACAGTGGGGCTTGAGACAGAGCCGGAGCGCGGCGCCCGCTGCCTAGAGTGCTTCAAGCACAGGCTCCTGCGTGCCGCCCAGTATGCATCCGAGAACGGCTTTGATACTCTTGCCACAACCCTTGCATCTTCCCGCTGGAAAAGCCTTGACCAGGTGAATGCGGCCGGCGAATGGGCCTGTTCCCAGGTCACGGGCGTCACCTGGTGGGCCCGCAACTGGCGCGCCGGCGACCTCCAAGAGCGCCGCAACCAGATTATCAAGGAAGAAAACTTCTACAACCAGCTCTTCTGCGGCTGCGAGTTCTCCCGTCGCTAGTTTGCAACCCGGTTGCAGCGAAAGAGCTGTAGCTTTGCAGCAAGAAACAATGCAAAGCTATGGCACACGAACATCATAATCATAACGAAGAGCACTGCGAGCACTGTCATAAAGACCACCACGAGCATGGTCACCACCATGACCACGGTCACGAGCACCATCACCACCATCATGAGGAGGAGGAAGGTCACGGCAGGTTAATCAAGATCATTGCCGCGGCGGTACTTCTTGTAGTAGCTGTAATAATAGAGAAAAAGACTTCCTGGGCAACCTGGCAGTATCTTCTTATGTATCTCATACCCTATTTGATTGTGGGGTGGGATACGCTCAAGGAGGCTGCTGAGGGGCTGCTTCACGGCGAGGCGCTCAGCGAGGATTTCCTAATGAGCATAGCCACCCTTGGCGCTCTGGCCATTGGCTTTATGCCGGGCGCGGAGACGCAGTTCCCGGAGGCCGTTTTCGTAATGCTGTTCTTCCAGGTTGGAGAGATGTTCGAGGAAGTGGCCGAGGGCCGCAGCCGCAAGTCAATCTCCCACCTTATGGATATCCGTCCGGATTCCGCCAATGTGGAGAGAAACGGTGAAATCATCACCGTCCATCCGGAAGAAGTCAAACCCGGCGAAATAATCCTTATCAAACCCGGCGAAAAGGTCCCCATGGATGGCATCGTCATAGAGGGCCAGTCCAGCCTTGACACGGTTGCACTCACCGGTGAAAGCGTGCCCAGAAGCATCCGTGAGGGCGATGAGATCCTGTCTGGCTGCGTGAACCTGAGCGGTGTCCTGAGGGTGAAAACCACAAAGGCCTTCGGCGAATCCACGGCCGCAAAAATCCTGGATCTGGTGGAGAACGCCGCGGAGAAAAAGTCCCGCAGCGAGAGCTTCATCACGCGCTTCGCAAAGGTATATACGCCGATAGTGGTGGCGCTGGCCGTACTGGTTGTCATCGTCCCCGGAGCAATTACCGGACAGTGGGCAACCTGGCTTTACAGGGGCCTTATGTTCCTGGTGGTATCCTGCCCCTGCGCGCTTGTGATATCGGTTCCGCTCACTTTCTTCGGCGGCCTTGGAGGTGCGTCCAGGAAGGGAATCCTGGTCAAGGGCGCCAATATGCTGGACACCCTTTCCGGCCTCAAAACCGTTGTCTTTGACAAGACCGGTACTCTCACGGAAGGCGTCTTCGAGGTAACCGCAGTGCACCCTCAGGTGATAGACCAAACCGAGCTTCTGCACCTTGCCGCCCACGTGGAGCGCCACTCAACCCACCCCATCGCAATGGCCCTCCGGAACGCCTATCCCAATGAGCACGATGACTGCGTCATAGAGAACGTCCGCGAGACCGCCGGCCACGGAATCATCGCCACCGTGAACGGAAAGGAAGTGGCCGTGGGCAACGCCAAACTCATGGAAAAGGTGGGCGCCGAATCCCGTCCCTGCCACCACCAGGGCACCATCGTCCACGTTGCAATTGACGGGGTGTACGCCGGCCACATCGTAATATCGGACCGCATTAAGGACGATGCCGCCGCGGCCGTCCAAGCCCTCCACGCCGCCGGAGTTTCCCGTGCCGTGATGCTCACCGGGGACGATGAAAAAGTGGCGGCCTCCGTAGCTTCAGCCGTTGGTGTGGACGATTTCCGCGCCCAGCTCCTCCCAGCCGGAAAGGTGGAAGCGCTGGAGCAGCTGCTGCCTCAGGGAACCCTGGCCTTCGTGGGCGACGGCATAAACGACGCCCCGGTCCTCACCAGGGCCGACGTTGGCATTGCCATGGGCGCCCTTGGCTCCGACGCCGCCATAGAGGCCGCCGACGTGGTGCTCATGGACGACAAGCCCTCCAAGGTTGCCGATGCCGTGCGCATAGCGCGCCGCACCCTCCGCATAGCAGGGGAGAACATCTGGTTTGCAATTGGCGTGAAAGTCCTGGTGCTTGTCCTTGCCGCCCTTGGCCTTGCCACCATGTGGATGGCCGTCTTCGCCGACGTAGGCGTCACCGTCCTGGCGGTGCTCAACGCTACCAGAGCTCTGCAATCATAAGAAAGCGAAGTATACAGCCTCCGCGGCAGTAACCGCCGCAGTCTCCGTCCGTAGGCGTGACGGCCCAAGATGGATGGGAATGTAGCCGTTGGTTATGGCAAGTGCGGCTTCTTCCGGGGAGAAATCCCCTTCCGGACCTATCAGAACTGTGATACTTGAGCCCTGGTAATGCTCCAGGGCTTCTTTTATGCTGGTGCGCGGCCGTTCTCCCTCAAAGCAGTATGCAATGAGTTTCAGCGCAACGTCATTCCGGGCTCCATTTTCGTCATTCCCGACCTGATCGGGAATCTCATTCTTTATGAAATCCCTCACGGTCATAGGCTCCGCTATCTCCGGAATCTTTGCCTTAAGAGACTGCTTGGTTGCGGCAAGGGCAATCTTCTGCGCCCTTTCGGTCTTGTAGACCTTGCGCTCCGACCGCTCTCCAATGAGTGGCACAATCCTGTCTACGCTCACCTCCGTGGCCTTTTCTACAAACCACTCGAAACGGTCGTTGTTCTTGGTAGGGCAGCAGCCGATTGTAAGATGATAAGGGTGCGAATGCCAGTTTTCCTCACTTGAAAGAATCTCGGCCTCCGCGCCTTTGGGATTATCGTCCATGATTCTGCAATGATACAAAGCGCCTTCTCCGTCAATCACGTCAATCTCATCCCCGGCGCGATGCCTCATCACCCTCACGCAGTGCTGGCTTTCCTCCTGCGACAGCACCACCGTGCCGCCCGCTATCTCATATGCGTAAAACAGTTCCATAACTATGCTACAGGAAATAATGTATTAAGGTCTTTTGTAAGAGTTCTGAAGCCCTTTTCCAAACGGTCTGTCTGTGCTTTTCTTGGCTTAGTCCCGTTTATATACGACCATAGTTGTTTCTGGTTTATACCAGACAGCTTTGATACTCCAGCAAGTGAAAAGATCCCGGAATTGACATAAAACCTCAACAGACTGGCCATGTCCACTTTATAGGAGACAGAATACTCTCCATCAAGGAATGATGGATACTTAAAACCTTCTGCAATTGCCGTTTCCTTGTAAAAAGCCATTTGACGAAGAAGATCTTCTTTGGCGGTATCAATGGTTTCCCCTGCACCGGAAAAGATTTCTTCCGTGCAATAGACGTTATAAGTGCCGTCCTTTGCCCTTTCAATAATCGCTTCAATAGTAACCATTACAATTCCATTTCTTTAAAGATTTTTCTTTCAAGTCCTTTACCTAGTTCCTTTCCCCCATGATAAGGAACCGGATAGGTTCTGCTGTCCTTCATGTAAATAACATGACTTCCCGACTGTCTCACAACTTTCCATCCGTTCCGAATAATCAGACGATGGATCTCATCATACTTCATACCTCTGCAAAACTAGTTATTTTTCTATTAAAAAACAAATAATATTAATGGAAATATTACCACGAATCTACAACTGACAGGGTGGCGACGGAGATGCGGACGTGTGGGCCCAGCGCGGGGCGGAGGGCCAGGTAGCAAGACGCAAGCGTAGCGCCTGTGGTGAAGGTGTCGTCAATAATCAATACATGCTTGAGGCCTTCCGGGAGGTGGCGGACGCGGAAGACGCCGCGGACGTTGGAAAGGCGGGAGGCGGCGTCCAGGCGGGTCTGGGTGCCGGTACGCCGGCGGCGGACAAGCGCCTTGGACAGCAGCGGGGCGTCAAGTTCCCGGGCAATTGCGGCAGCAATGACCTCCGCCTGGTTGTACCCCCTGCGGCGCCTTCGGAGCCAGTGCAGCGGCACGGGAATCACTGCGTCAACGCCCCTGAATTCCCGCGTTCCGGATATATATCGGCCCAGAAGGGAGGCGAAAAATCGGCCCGCAGATATGTTGTAATGGTATTTTACCGCCTTGGGGATTTCCTTGTACGGGTTTTCACCATGATAGAAAAGGAGGGCCGTGGCGTAGGAGTAGTCCATGGCTTCCCCTTCCTCCCGGAACTTCTCCAAGACTCCGTTGAACTTGTCTGCCATGGTGTTGTGCGCCTGCTCCCAATAGTACGTAAGCGGGAGGTCTGATGCACACCAGATGCACAGGTGGCGCTCCCTTACGGAGAGCGTCTTTCCGCACACCAGGCACTGCCGGGGCATAATAATGTCCGCCACTTCTTTTATCATGGCGGACAATATAACTACAATAATCGGTTTATTTGACGCAGGTCCCCGGAATCTGCGTTAAAAAGCGTAAATCACTATGTAGAACATCATCACCGCGCAGGTGATAAGCTTGAGGCCGGTCCCGAACAGGAATCCCATAAAGGCTCCGAAGGCCGATTTCACCGACTCCGGGAAATCCTTGTTGGCAAATACCAGTTCAGCGATGAAAGCACCCAGAAGAGCGCCTACAATCATACCGATAGGAGGGACGATAAGGCCTATGAACAGGCCGGCAATTGCGCCCCAGGACCCGTACTTGGAGCCGCCCGTGAGCTTGGTAAAGTATGCAGGGACGATATAGTCCAAAACGGTTACAACTATTACGATTCCCAGCCACACCAGAAGCACGGTAAGTGACAGAGGGTCTCCTGCGCTGTTGGCTCCGCTGCCCCATGCGTAAAGGATGAGCAGACCAATCCAGCTCAGGGGAGGACCGGGAATGCCGGGGACGATGCTTCCGACAATCCCAACGATGCCAAGTATGATGGCTGCGATAGCGAGAAAAGTTTCCATAGGCCAAAAAAATTAACTATCTTTACACAAACAAAACGCGTACCATTATGTTCCAAAAAGAAGTATATGTCAGAAGGCGTCAGACCCTCCTTAAAAAGATGAGGGACGCCGGAGAAAGCGGTATAATCCTTTTCATAGGCAATGCGGAGGCTCCCGCACAGTATAAAGACAACTGTTATAAATGGCGTCAGGACAGCTCCTGGCTGTATTTCTGGGGCCTGGACGCTCCGCTTTATGCGGCAATTATCGACATAGACGGCGGCACGGAAACCATCTTTGCGGACGATGTTGACATAGACGACATCATCTGGATGGGCCCCCAGCCCACAATTGCCTCTTTGGCAGAGGGCGTGGGCGTTGCAAACACCGCCCCGTACGGAGCCCTTGGCAACGCAGTGGCACTTGCCCGCAAGGCCGGACGCAACATTCACTACCTGGCCCCGTCAAGGTATTTCAACACCCTCAAGCTCATGCAGCTTCTGGATATCCAGGATCCAGCTGCCGGCGTTTCACGCCCCCTCACAGAGGCCGTTATTTCCATGCGCCTCATCAAGGAGGCGGAAGAAATTGCCGCCATTGACGATGCCTGCGACCTTGGCGTCCTCATGCACTCCGTGGCAAGGGATTCCATTAAACTTGGCATCGTGGAGCAGGAAATTGTGGGCAAGATGGAAGCCGTGGCCCTTGCAAAGGGCTGGGGCGTTTCCTTCCCCACCATCCTCACCCAGCACGGTGAAACGCTTCACAACCACCTTCACGACAAGATTATCGAGCCCGGAAAACTCATGGTAATTGACGCTGGTGTGGAGAGCAATGAGCACTATGCATCGGACTTCACCCGCACATATCCCACAACGGGCAAGTTCACCACCAAGCAGCGTGAAGTCTACCAGATAGTATACGAGTGCAACGAGCACGCCTTCTCCCTCACCAAACCCGGCATCACATACCGCGAGGTGCACCTTGCAACCGCCCGTAAGATGCTGGAGGGCCTCAGCGCCCTTGGCCTTGTGAAAGGTGACCTTGACGAGATGGTTGCTTGCGGCATTGCCGGCCTGTTCCAGCCGCACGGCCTTGGCCACAACATGGGCCTGGACGTGCACGACATGGAAGACCTTGGAGAGAATCTGGTGGGTTATGATCCGGATCAGACCCGCGCCAAACAGCTTGGCCTTGGCTCACTCCGCATGGCCCGCTGCCTCAAGCCCGGCCACGTAATTACCGATGAACCCGGCATTTACTTCATCCCGGCCCTCATAGAAAAGTTCAAGAAAGAAGGCCTTGGTAAAGACTTCGTGAACTACGCCAAACTTGAGAGCTACTATGACTTTGGCGGCATCCGCTTGGAGGACGATGTTCTTGTCACGGAAACCGGTGCCCGCCGCCTTGGCCACAGCCGCCTGCCTATCGCCCCCGACGACGTCGAAGCCGCCATGGCATAAAGGCACATGTCATCCGCGGCCACGTTTTGCCGCATTTTCGTGGCCTCCCATGACGTGCCTGTCATCCGCGGCCACGTTTTTGGCCGTTTTTGTGGCCAGGCGTAACGGGAGGGTTACTTCCGGATAATCTCTATCTCACCCCTTAACCCCACCTTCAGGATTTGCGATGCTTTTCCTGTGGATTGGGTGTCTACGGACGGGGGGATTACGAAGTCAACGGCGTCCTTGATGGCGGGGTCGATTTCCGAGAAGCGGAGGGGAGTGGGCTCGCCGGAGATGTTGGCCGAGGTGCTTACCAGCGGGCGGCCAAGCTTGAAGGTGAGCTGCTTGCACCAGTCCATGAGGGGGATGCGGATGCCAACGGAGCCGTCCTCGGCAACGGCGTTCCAGGCAATGTGCCAGCGGTCGCCGGGCTCGCCGGCCTTGCCGGCCTGGGCCTCCGGATAGATGATGGTCATGGGCGCATCGTTCACCTCCACAAGGTCTACGGCAATAGAAGGAACCTCGCGGACGTACTTGGCAACCATGTCCAAGTCGCAGGCCAGGAGCACCAGGGACTTGGCCTCAGGGCGTTTTTTAATCTCGAACACCTTGGCAACGGCCTCCGGGTTGGTGGCGTCGCAACCGATGCCCCAGACGGTGTCTGTGGGATAGAGAATGGTGCCTCCTGCACGGAGTACGCGCAGGGCTTCAGCGAGTATTTCTTCCGGTTTCATAGAAACTTGTTATTACGGGGTAATGGTCGGAGTAAGTGACCTTGTCTATGGTGCAGTTCACCGCCTTTATTTCCGACGGATACAGGATGTAGTCTATCCTTAAAAACGGCCACAGGCTGCGGTGGGTGGCGCCCCAGCCCTTGCCGGCGGCGGTAAAGGCGTCGTGCCGGCCGTGGATGAGGCGTATATAAGTATAGGAAAGCGGCGTGTCGTTGAAATCTCCCAGCACAACGGAGTTCTCCGCGGCTTTAAGCACCTTTGCAACCTGCTTGGGCCGCTCGGATATTGCGCGGCTCATCTTGCGCTCCGTCTCCTCTACTATGCCGTCGTCATTCTTGACCAGGGCGGGAAGGGAAATGTTGTAGCTCTCGAAGTGGCAATTGTACAGGCGGAGGACGCTGCTGTCCAGTTGGACATCGGTGTAAATGGCGAGGTTGGTAGATTTCTCAAAGGTCTCTTTTCCCTTGCCCTCGAAGCCGCGGCGGCTAAGGGTAACGTTGCCAAACCGGCCTTTCTGGCCGGAGAAAACGTAGTATTCCGCCTTATAACCCGGGAAATGGTTCCTTAGCCAGGCCTCCGGCTGCTCGCTCAGCGGGAGCCAGAATTCCTGAAGGCAGATGACGTCCGCGTCAAGGCCGCGGAGGTAGCGGGCTACGGAATCGGCAAGTGTCATCCTGGGCGCGTCCGAAGAACTGTGCGCAAAGAGGCCCACGTTGTAGGTAACAACTTTGAGAGTGGGCTCCGGGAGTTCCGACGGGCGGTCTATCTGGTAATATCGTCCCGCAAAAAAGAGGGAGGGAAGAAGGGCGATGGCAAGGATGGGCCTCATGTGCGAGCGGCGGAAAAGCGACCACACGAACAGCACAAGGACTATGGGAAATACCACCGGATAAAGCAGGCCGAAAAGCGTGAAGAACCATGCCTTGGCCGGGTCTACTATCACGGAGACGTAGCTTAGGAGCAGTAGCAGGGACATGAACATGGACACGCTCCCGAACGAGAGCCTGGAAAGCCAGTGCCGTTTCTTCTTTTCTGCCATTTACAAGAGGGATCCTTTTCTTTTCCAGTGGCGGATCATGAGGAAGCCGAACAGCGCGCCGCCAAGGTGTGCGAAGTGGGCTATGCTAACCTGTGAGCCGGTTATTCCCAGCAGGAGCTCCAGGGCCACGAATATACCCACCCACCACTTTGCGTCAAGGGTTATGGGCGGGAAGATGAGAGTCATGCGGGCGCTTGGGTACAGCATGGCAAACGCCACCAGAACGCCGTAGATTGCGCCTGAAGCGCCAACCATTGGAGTCACCATAGCCGCCGCAAGGCTGCCGCCCAGATATGTGATCTCCAGCCATTCCACGCCAGTGTGCAGCGCCACTGCACCAAGGCCGGTGATGAGATAAAAGATAATGTAATCCTTTGTCCCCAGGGCCCTTTCCACCACGGAGCCGAACATCACAAGCGTGTACATGTTGAAGAGAATGTGCCAGAACCCCCCGTGCATGAACATGTGCGTGAGGGGCTGCCACCAGCGGAAGTACGGGGATTCCGGATAGAACATGGCGAATGTCCCTATCATGAAATCCTCGTTAATGAGCGTAGCCACGAACAGGATTACGTTCAGGTACAGCAGGTTCCTGGTTACGACGGGAATATTTTCCAAAAATCTGGGTAATGCCATCAGAATCTCTTTTCAATTTCATCCATGGGGACGATGGAAATAATCCTCTTCCCGGACGGCGTAAACTCCGGGTTCTCCCCCTGCAGGAGGGCGTCCACCAGGCGCTGAGCCTCAATGGGCGAGCTGGGCTTCTGTGCCCCTGCGGCACCCAGAGCGGCGAATTTCTGCGCCAGGCTCTGCTCCATTACGCCGGGTAGGGAGGCGTGGTCATCGGCCAGTATGGCAAGGATGTTCCGGACGGTCTCTTCCGCTTTCCCGGGCTCCGCGGAGCAGCCTTCCGGGCCG
>JAEEGH010007627.1_pt1 | contig 25938 bp, 22 predicted proteins | sample 9134181 | NCBI WGS metagenome assembly JAEEGH01 (sample SAMN16246544, study PRJNA631951) | gut metagenome | biome: gut microbiome; feature: rumen; material: DP-attached | host: Bos | place: Iran: Karaj | collected 2018-10
AATCGGTTCCCATCACGGGGACATTGAACCCAATTGCGTGGAATCTGTACTGATTGCCGCTGCTGACGCGGTATCTGCTGCCCGTCCGGGCGCCCGCAGAGAGACTCTGGAAAGTTACCTGAAACGATTGACACGATTGGAAGAGATTTCCGAATCCTTTGACGGTGTGGAGAAGTGCTATGCTGTTCAGGCTGGCCGCGAGATCCGCATCATGGTTAAACCCGAAGTCATTGACGACACGAAAGCCGTTTTGCTGGCCCGCGATATCTCCAAGAAGATTGAGGAAGAAATGGAATATCCCGGACAGATTAAGGTGGTCATCATTCGTGAGACCCGGGCTGTTGACTATGCGAAGTAAATATATGGCTGCGTTCCGCAAGGCTCGCAGCCATTTTTTAAGAAGGTGATAATATATGCGTATACCGGGAGCCGGAGGAGTGCAGGATATCCGTATTTATGAGGTTGCGTTCCAGGATGCCTGGGAGCTGATTTTTGACTGTCTGAACGATATCGGCATCGATGTGGATGAACGGGATGATGAACATCACGTGATTCACGGACACAAAAGAAAGAAGTTCTTTGACGTTACCCTGCAGGACATGGGTGACGGCGCGGTACAACTGTTCTTTGACCAGCATAAAAAATATATCGAAGTGTACACATGGAAGCCGGATTACAGTGATGTGGACGCGTTTTACAAGCTGTATGAACAGCGCCTCATTGAGATGAAGGCGTTCATCCGCTGCACCAGTTGCGGGCATAAGGTGAGGGCCAATACAAAATTCTGCCCGGAATGTGGAACCCGGCTCAATTTCAATGAAGATGTCATTGACAATTCGGATGAGAAGAAAAGTATTTTTGATTCTATTTTCCGGAGTGACGACTAACTTTAATAAATACTACTATTAATACTGCAGCCGGTAAGGCGTCGCAAAACCGTTCGCGTTTGCTATTTCATGGGCTTATTTGCCTGTGGCTTCGAAACTCGGGCTACGCCCTCAGACAGTCAAGCCACCACGGCAAATTTCGCCTCATGAAATATCGCAAACGTTCGCGATGTTTTGCTTACGCCTTACCGGCTGCAGTTGTTTATTATGTCTTAAAAGTATTTCATTACACAACCGTTTTCTGCATTTGTTAAGTTTTTTCTGCCTTTGGGAAAACGCAAAAACTTCAAAACAAAAAGTGAAAAGCAAAATGCACAAAACAAAAAGGGGAAAACAAAAAAGCTGCTCTCCGAAGAGAACAGCTTATTGTATCATTTCTGATTATGCGCGGGTAACTTTGCCGGAACGCAGGCAACGGGTGCAGACATTCACGCGTTTCACTTCGCCGTCTACGACAGCCCGTACAGTCTGTACATTGGGCTTCCAGGCAGCTTTGGTGTGACGGTTGGAATGGCTTACGTTGTTGCCGGACATGATGCCCTTGCCGCATACTTCACAAATATGTGCCATCGTGGTTCGACCTCCTTCACAGAATCAAGCATATAGCTACTCATTAAATTAACATGAGTATATTACCACATGTGTAACTGAAAAGCAAGCATTTTTCAAAAATGTCAAAGAAAAAAGTGAAAATAATGCTATAATCTATATATATTTAATGCAGAAAGGACGGGAAGGCATGGAGAACTGGTGGCAGAAACCGATTACGGCCTTAAAGGGAATCGGTTCCAAACGGGCAGAAGCCTTTGCCCGTCTGGAGATTGTAACAATTGGGGACTTGCTGAATTATTATCCCCGGCTGGACAGTTATATCGATTATTCCCATCTGTCAACTATACGGGAATTAAAAACGGACGGCAGCCGCCAGATTTTCGAAGCGGAAGCCCTGCGTGCGGTGGAGAGGGTGTCCGGCGGTGGACGTCGCTATGCGCTCATCACCGTGAAAGATGAAACCGGGTATGCGGAAATATTCCTGTTCGGGGCCCAGCGTTTTCAGGCCCGCCGTTTTAAACCGGGCAGCCGTCTTCTGATTACGGGGAGGGTGAAACCGGGGCGTACAGCCAAAGCCGTGAGCGAAGTGTTGCTTCAGCCCTGTGATGAAGATAATCTTGACAGATCGGTAGGCATTCTGCCTGTTTATAATCTGACGGAGTCGCTGACCCAGCAGAATTTGCGCGGGGCAGTGCGGCAGGCGTTGCAGCTGGCGAAAGAATACGGGCTGCCGGAAACGGTTCCGGCCAGCATTTGCAGACAGTATGGTTTCCCCTCCCGTCTCGAAGCGGTCAGCAATATTCATTTCCCTGAAAGCACAGAGCAGTTCCGGTCAGCAAAGAGGCGTCTGGTGTATGAAGAACTGTTTTTGCTCCAGTGCGGGCTGATGCTGAACCGGGAGCACAACCACAACGGCCGGCCGGGCGTTAAACTTGCCCGGGACGGGAAGACGATGCAAAAGGTTTTGCAGAATCTTCCTTTTACTCTGACCGGGGCACAGCAAAAAGCCTGGGCAGATATTTCCGGCGACATGGAAGATGTGAAGCCGATGCACCGTCTGCTGCAGGGCGACGTGGGCAGCGGCAAGACTGTCATCGCGGCCCTTGCTCTGGCAAAAGCTGCGGAAAACGGGTTCCAGGGCTGCATCATGGCGCCTACGGGAATTCTGGCCCAGCAGCATCTGGAAACGCTGACAGAATTTTTTAAAGATACGGGCATATCGATCGAGATTTTAACAAGCAATACCAAAGCCGCGGAGCGCCGTGAAATTTTACAGGAACTGGCGGAAGGCACGCTGAACGTGTTAGTGGGCACGCATGCGTTGCTGCAGGAAGACGTGGTATTCGCCCATCTGGCGTTAGTGGTGACAGACGAGCAGCACCGCTTCGGCGTGAACCAGCGGGCGGCGCTGGTGAACAAATCGGACTACGCGCCGGACGTGCTGATCATGACGGCTACGCCCATTCCCCGTACACTGGCTTTGACTGTATATGGTGATGTGGAAACTTCCGTGATGCGGGGCATGCCCCCGGGCCGGAAAGCAGTGGAAACCTTGTGTTACACCGGCGACATGCGGCAGAAAGTCTATGCCGGCATGGTGCGGCAGATTGAAGCCGGGCGGCAGGTGTATGTAGTTTGTGCTTCCATTGAGGAATCGGAAGCTATGGAAGGCATCCGCAGCGTGAATGATGTGTATGCCGAACTGAAAAAGACCTGGCTGAAGAACATTCCCTGCGGTCTGCTCCACGGCAAACTGAAACCGGCGGAAAAAGACGAGATCATGGAAGCTTTTGCGGCAGGGGAACTGAAATGCCTTGTAACGACGACGGTTATTGAAGTAGGGGTTAATGTGCCCAATGCCACCCTGATGATTGTGGAGAACGCAGACCGGTTCGGGCTGGCCCAGCTGCATCAGCTGCGGGGACGGGTTGGCCGGGGCGATAAACAGTCCTATTGCGTGCTGCTGACGGATAATCAGGAGCAGGACAATTTGGCCCGCTTAACAGTACTGCATAATTCCAACGATGGCTTTGAACTGGCCCAGCGGGACCTGGAACTGCGGGGAGCGGGGCAGCTGTTCGGCCTGCGTCAGCACGGCTTGCCGGATTTGCGCCTCGCTGATATACTGAGAGACACGGACGTGCTGCTGGCGGCCCGTAAAGACGCAGCCCGGGTCCTGGCGCAACCGGAACTGCGTAAAGAAATGCTGAAAGGCGCGGCCAATTTGTTCGACAGCCGTTTTGCAGGAATTTTTAACTCATAAAAAAGAATCAGAAAGAAGACTTTACATGTCAGAAGATAAAAAGAAATGGTATCAGGACCCGGACGGGGTAACCAAAGTTGTGGCCCTTGTGCTGTTGCTGTTACTGTTGCTGTGTATGCACCTGTTTGCCGGCGACGTAGTGCACAAGGCGGGCAGGCTGGCGGTCAGCGGCAACGTGAAAGCGCTGGCGGAATACCTGCGTTCCTTTGGCCCCTGGGCTATCTTCATCAGCTTTTTTATTGATGTGCTGATTAACGCGGGCAGTATCTTTCCGTCCATCTTTTTGTCAACCGCCAACGGCCTCATCTTCGGTCTGCCCCTGGGCATCGCCGTGTCCTGGCTGGCGGAGACCACCGGCGTGGTGCTGAGTTTTCTTCTGATGCGTTTCTTCTTCCGCAACACGGCGGAAAAACTGATCCGGAAAGCCGACCGCCTGCAGGACATCGACAAGGCCAGCGAAAAGAACGGCATTATCTGGATGACTTTTGCCCGGGCGCTGCCATATTTTCCTTCCGGCATCCTTACCGCTGTCGGCGCCCTGAGCCGCATGAGTACCAGGGACTATATCATAGCTAACCTGATTGGCAAATTTCCTTCCACGGCGCTGGAGGTAGTCATTGGTCACGACGTGGTCCATTTCCGCGAAAGCATGGTCCGTCTGACGGTCCTTATAATTGTGGTGGCGGTGGTGTTTTATATCGGAAAGAAGAAGCTGTTTAAAAATTAGGGAACGGACCGGTATATGTTGATACAGAAAAGAGGAACGGGTTATTCCCGTTCCTCTTTTTTAAGTAAAAAAACCGGTTTTAACGCGTCGGCTCAGTGGCAGCTTTCCCGAACAAAGCAATATAAAGAACGAAAGATATACTATCTGGAGACAGATAAATAAGACTGTCTATATATATTAACAGAAAGCAGGCTGAAAAACCGCGCCATTACTGAAGTTGCGAAAAAAATCCGGTCACTAAAGTGACCGGAGAGAGATTTTTGATTATACTTTTTCCGCCAGATCCGGGAACACGCTTAACGAACGTTTCAGAATCCCGTGGATATAGGCGATGCACAGTCCATAGTTGGTCATCGGCACATTCTGGTCGGCGGCGCAGCGGTAACGGTACTGCATTTCCCGTTCGTTCAGCATACAGCCGCCGCAGTGGATGACCAGCCGGTAGGGAGACAGGTCGGCCGGGAATTCCGTGCCGCTGGTCCAGGAAAAGTTAAACTGCCTGCCGGTGAAGTCCCGGATCCACTTGGGCAGTTTTTCCGTGCCGATGTCCCCGCACTGGCGGTGGTGGGTGCAGCCTTCGGAAATCAGCACACTGTCGCCGTCCTGCAGCTGTTTCAGGGCGGCTACGCCCAGCACGGCCTGTGCCAGATTGCCTTTGTGACGGGCCATTAAAATGGAAAAAGAGGTAAGTTTGATTTCCTGCGGCACAGCCTGATTGACTTTCCCGAACGCCTGGCTGTCGGTGATGACCATCACCGGCGGTTTTTTCATGTTTTCCAGTGAACTGCCCACATTGTTTTCTTTTGTAATAACAGCAACGGCGCCTCTGTCGATGATGTCGCGGATGGTCTGCTGCTGGGGCAGGATGAGCCGGCCTTTGGGCGCGGCGCTGTCAATGGGTGTTACAAGCAGTACATGGTCTTCCTGTTCAATTAAATCGGCACAGATGGGGAAAGGCGCCTTCTTCTGGGGAACCAGGTGGGCCAAGAGTTCTTTCAGTTCCCTGATGTTTTTGCCGGTTGTGGAACTGACGGAAATCCGGGGAATAGAAGACGGAATTCGCTTATGCATTGCTTCCAAAGCAGCATTTTGCTCCGCCACATCTGCTTTTGTAAACACAACCACGCAGGACAGTTCTTTGTCCCGAATGCGCTGCAACAGTTTCAAATCTTCTTCTGTAATGCCGGCGGTGCTGTCTATGACAAGGACGGCGATGTCAGTTTTGTTTAACACCTGCAGGGATTTCTGTACGCGAAGCTGACCTAACTCGCCGGTGTCGTCGATGCCGGCGGTATCCATCATCAAAACCGGGCCTAAGGGCAAAAGTTCCATGGCTTTCAGTACCGGGTCGGTGGTAGTGCCCGGCACCTCTGCCACTACCGCCAGCTTCTGCCCGGTCAGGGCGTTGATCAGGCTGGACTTGCCCGCATTGCGTTTTCCGAACAAACCGATATGGACCCGTTCTCCGGACGGGGTTGCGTTTAAGCTGCTCATGGAATGCTCCGTTCTGCTGCCGTCAGAGGGCAGCGCAAATAATAATTATAAATTTATCTTTCCTGTTCTTGCATATTTTACAAAGGTGATGTATAGTATAGCGTGTTTACTACATTAAAAGCCTGGTTTAGTGGTACGGACTGATCATCAATAGTATTATAACATGGGTTAAAGAAACGACAAATGAATCTTACGCCGGCTAAAAACAAAAAACTGAAGATACTGATCCTCTCTGCCCCCATCGGCAGCGGTCACCGGATGGCTGCCGCGGCACTGGAGGAAGCCTTGTTGCGCCTGGAAAACGTGGAAGTGGTGCAGGGGAACGTGTTTGATTTTTTCCCGTCAGTCATCGGAAAGGCGTTTCTGAAGTTTTATGAAACCGTCCTGGCGGTTTGCCCCTGGCTGTACGCTTTCTCCTACCGCTGGAGCAATCAGGACGGCGGTTCCTTGTGGATGCGCAACCTGATCAATGGATTTTTGCTGCGTCTGGGTAAATCATTTATCGAAGAGGTAAAGCCTGATGCAGTGTTCAGTACCCATGCTACGCCTACAGGTATTCTTTCACTGTATAAACAGAAATTTGACCCCGGGCTGTGGCTGGGGGTTGTGGTGACGGATTTCACCGTGCACCGCTGGCTTGTGTGTCCGGGGGTGGACGCTTATTTTGTTGCGGATGAAAAACTGTTTGGGCAGATAGGTTCTGCAGCAGGACATTCTGAAACGCAGCCTGCGTTTTATGGTTGGGGCATTCCGGTGCGCGGCAGGTTTACGGAAAAGCAGGAACTTGCAACAGTACGTGGTGAAGCACGCAGCAGGTTTGGCTGGTCTGAGGAGGCCTTTGTCTGCCTGCTGGCAGGTGGAGGCGGCGGTATGCTGCCCATGGAAGAGATTGTGGGAAGCCTGCAAAACGAAAAGTTTAAAGATATTTATGTAGTTGCGGTTACGGGGCACAACGACGGGCTGCGCAAGAAACTGGAAGCAATGCAAAAAGGGTTTTCGAAGCGTGAGGCCGATGACAGTATCTCCCGTCTGACGGTACTCGGCTTTACCGATGAAATGCCGCAGCTGATGCAGGCGGCGGATGTGGTCATTACCAAAGCCGGCGGCGTATCTCTTGCGGAATGCCTGGAGTGCGGAGCGAATATTTTGATTTATCATCCTCTGCCCGGGCAGGAACAGGGGAACACGGTGTTTTTACAACAGGAGTATGGCGCTGCGGCAGTAACGGATATCCGGCAACTGGACGATTATCTGGAACGTGAGAAGAAGGTTTCTCTTTCGGAACGGCTGCAAAGGCAGAAAATGCGGAAGCAGCGTTACGGACACCGGGCCGCGGCGGGGCGGATCGCGGAACTCACGGACAAACTTCGGGGTCGCTGATTTTTGTCCGTATTTCTGCTGCGCTGCTGATGTATGTTTCTTCCGGATATTTTACGGCTTTTGTACTATTTAATGAAGAAAAAACGAAAAACACATTGACTTTATGACAGCCGTTGTGCTATGTATATTAAAGTAACCTTATTTTTCATGACACTGTAAAATTCAATATTTCATATAAAGGGCACCCAAATTTCAGAAAAGAGGCGGTTTAATGGATCGATTTTACTGGGCTGCACTGGGAGCTGCCAAAGGGGTTGATACGGCGCGTCTGCTTGCGCTGGTCAGGTCTTTTGGCAGCCCACAGGATCTGTATGAAGCGGAGGAAGCGGATATTCTTGCCACGGGAATCCTTTCGCCGGAACGTACTGCGAAATTTGTTGAAAGCATCAGGAAGAACAGAAGGCTTCCGGAAATGTTGCAGGAGCAATGTGAACGGTTACACATTTCTGTTGTTACTGTCGTCAGTTCCGCATATCCGGAACGTCTGAAGCGGATTCTGCGCCCACCGGCAGTTTTGTATGTGAAAGGAACACTGCCGGATTGCCGGTACAGCATAGGTATGGCAGGTTCCCGCCTGGCGGATGCCTATGGCAAAAAGGCAGCGGCCTGCTTTGGCAGGGCTCTGGCAGAAGCCGGGGTGACTGTTGTCAGCGGAGGCGCAAAAGGCATCGACACAGCTTCCCATGAAGGGGCGCTGCAGGGTGGGGGAAAAACGGTGGCAGTACTGGGCTGCGGCCCGGATATTGTTTATCCGCCTGAGAACCACAGGCTGTTTGAAAAAATCGAAGCGAACGGCGCGCTTGTTTCCGAGTATCCGCCCGGAACCCGGCCGGACCGGTTTCGTTTTCCGGAGCGCAACCGGATCATCAGCGGTATCTGCCAGGGCGTTGTGCTCGTGCAGGCTGCGAAGCGGAGCGGGGCGTTGATTACGGCAGAGTTTGCCATGGATGAAGGGCGCGAGGTGTTCTGTGTTCCCGGCAATATCTTTACAGATAAAAGCGCCGGGCCCCACCGGCTGATTAAGGCGGGGGCGCGTCTGGCTGATTCCCCGCAGGATATCCTGGAAGAGGTCTTTCCGGAATTATGCGGAAGCGCCCATTCCAATCTTTTTACGGGGCTTAACGGCGCGGCGCCGTTGGGCAAATGCTCCGGAGAACAGCAGAAAATACTGGACCTGCTGACCCGGGGGCCCCAGACGCTGGAGCAACTGGTAACGGCAGCCGGTTTCGGCGTTGGAGAGGCCAGCGTCATGCTGCTGGAACTGCAGATGAAAGGCTTTGTGCAGATGAATGCCGCGCAGCAGTATTTTCTCATCTGATTAAGCTGATTGTTTTAATCAGCGCAGTGATTGCCGGCTGCAACCACCAGCACGCGGATTGTTTTTGAATCGGTTAATTACCCAAATCATTTTATGGGAGGATATATGAAGAAGAATCTGATTATTGTTGAATCACCGACTAAATCCAAGACGATTACCAGGTTTTTAGGTAAGAATTATGCAGTAAAAGCATCTATGGGTCACTTGCGTGACCTGCCCAAGAGTACGCTGGGCGTGGATGTCGAGAATGATTTCACGCCGAAGTACATCAATATCCGGGGCAAGGGGGATCTGATCCGCGAGTTAAAAGCGGAAGCGGCCAAAGCAGATAAAGTGTATCTGGCAACTGACCCTGACCGGGAAGGGGAAGCAATCAGCTGGCATCTGGCCCACATTCTGGGACTGGACGATAAGTCTCCCTGCCGGATAGAGTTTCATGAGATTACCTCCGGCGCGGTTAAGGAGGCGCTGAAACATCCCCGCCCCATAAACATGGCGATGGTGGATGCACAGCAGACACGCCGTATCATTGACCGTCTGGTAGGGTATAAGCTGAGCCCGCTGCTTTGGCGCAAGGTGCGCAAAGGCCTGAGCGCCGGCCGTGTACAGTCCGTGGCAGTGAAGATCATTGCGGACCGGGACAAGGTCATTGATGAATTTGTTCCGGAAGAGTTCTGGACGATTAAGACAAAGCTGCGTGAGGAAGCCGGGGCTCCTTTGTTTGAGGCGGAAGCTGTCAAAAAGGACGGCAATAAGCTGGAAATGCACAATGCCCGGGAAGCGCTGGCAGTGGAAAACGATCTGAAACAGGCGGCCTATAAGGTGGAAGCTGCCTTCCGTAAAAAAGTTTCCCGTCGTGCGCTGCCGCCGTTCACCACCAGCACGCTCCAGCAGGAAGCTTCCCATAAGCTGAACTTCACGACCCGCCGGACCATGATGGTGGCCCAGCAGCTGTATGAAGGCATCAGTATCGGCAAGAGTTCTGCCGGTCTGATTACTTACATGAGAACGGACTCCACCCGTCTGGCGGCAGAGGCTGTAGACGCAGTCCGTGAACTGGTAAAGCAGGATTTCGGCGACAAATACTGTCCGGAAAAGCCCAATGTGTTCAGTAATAAGAGCAATGCCCAGGACGCTCACGAGGCTATCCGTCCCACTTCCATCGAAAGAAAGCCGGAGGAAATAGAGCCGTTCCTGACAAAAGAGCAGTACCGTCTGTACAAACTGATCTGGGACCGGACTGTTGCCAGCCAGATGGCTCCGGCGGAATTTGAACAGACCGCGCTGACCATCGGAGCCGGCGCCTACGAATTAAAAGCAACAGGCTCTGTCATGACTTTTGACGGTCATCTGTGCCTGGCGGATAAGAAAGAACTGAACGCGGAGAAGCAGACCGAAGTACCCTTTATTAAATCCGGTACCGTGCTGACTTTATATAAAGTACTGCCCGGTGAACAGCATTTTACCGAGCCCCCGGCACATTACACGGAAGCTTCCCTGGTCAGGAAAATGGAAGAGGAAGGAATCGGACGTCCTTCCACGTATTCGCCCATTATCCAGACAATCCAGACCCGGGGTTATGTAGTCCGGGATGGCAAAAAGCTGATGGCGACTGAGTTAGGTGTCAAAGTGGCGGACATGCTGACGGGTCATTTCGGTGATATCATCAACATCCCGTATTCTGCCCGTATGGAGAATGAACTGGATGCGATTGCGGCCCATCAGGTGGAAAAGGAAAAAACGCTTGCCGATTTTTACAAACCTTTTGAACAGTTGCTGGAAGAAGCGGACCGGGTGATTCCCAAGGATCCGCCTCCGTTGCAGTTAAGCGGTGAAAAGTGTGAACTGTGCGGCAAGGACATGGTCATCCGCGAAGGCCGGTTCGGCAAGTTCCAGGCCTGCTCGGGTTTCCCCCAGTGCCATAATACCAAACCGCTGCTGGTAACAATCGGTGTGCCCTGTCCCAAGTGCGGCGGCGAGGTGACGCAGCGCCGGACTAAAACGGGCCGCGTCTTCTATGGCTGCGAACATTATCCGGAATGCGATTTTACTTCCTGGGACAGACCTACCGACAAACCCTGTCCGGTTTGCGGTAAGCAGTTGCTGGAGCGGACAGAGGGCAATGGCAGGATAAAATATTTTTGTTCTGATCCGGAATGCACCAATGCCGCGCCTAAGCGTGTGGGTCGCAGGAAAAAGGTGACAACGGCCTCGCTTTTGGAGGGAGAAACCGCGGATACAGAAAAGAAAACAGCGAAAAGAAAAACGGCAAAAAAGAAACGTACAAAGAAAACCGGTTCCAGGAAAACCACCACAAGGAAAGCAGTAAAAAAGGCGGAAGAATAAGCGATTCCGCAGTGATTTTTGTTAGAAAACGTGAGACATCGTTTAGAAAGATTCCGCAGTAACGGATGAAATTTTGTATTATAATAACTGAAGAAACGGTGTAATCAACAGGAGGATGAGACGAAACCACATCCTCCTGTCCGTTTTCTGAAAAACTGCAAAATGAAAACGCCGGGCCCAGGCTTTCGGTCGTTTGTTTTATGATTCGGTTTTGATGGAGAGCATTATGGAACAGTTTATAAATACGAACCGGCCGGTCCATGTGATTGGAGCCGGTCTTGCGGGAAGCGAAGCAACCTGGCAGCTTGTCCGCCGGGGCATCCCGGTCATTCTGCATGAGATGCGGCCGGGTAAATCTAGTCCGGCACACAAAACGGAATTCTTTGCGGAACTGGTTTGCAGCAATTCCTTCCGGGCTGCTAATGTGGAAAATGCAGTAGGGTTGCTGAAGGAAGAGATGCGCCGGCTGGATTCCATCATTATGAAGGCTGCCGATGCCAATCAGGTTCCGGCAGGAGGCGCCCTGGCGGTAGACAGGGACATGTTTGCGAAAACGATAACAACTTTTATCCGGGAACATCCGTTAGTTACGGTAGTGGAAGAAGAGGTGACAGAACCGGAGAATCTGGAAGGTCTGGTGATTTTTGCCAGCGGCCCTCTTACTTCTCCGGCCCTGAGCGAAGCAATCCGGCGCATCATCAAGGCGGAGTATCTGCATTTCTTTGACGCAGCGGCCCCTATTGTGGAAGGAGATTCCCTGGATTACGATATTATTTACCGCGCTTCCCGTTATGATAAAGGGGAAGCGGCTTATCTTAACTGTCCCTTTTACACAAAAGAAGAATATCTTGCGTTTTATGAAGCTTTGAAAACAGCGGAGACTGCTGAAGTCAAAGATTTTGAACATAATGTGTTTGAAGGCTGTATGCCCATTGAGGAGATGGCATATCGGGGTGAGGATACCATGCGTTTCGGCCCGCTGAAACCCATCGGCCTCCGGGATCCCCGCAATGGGAAGGAAGCATACGCGGTCGTACAGCTGCGGCAGGATAATGCGGCGGGCACGCTTTATAATCTGGTTGGCTTCCAGACCCATCTGAAATGGCCGGAACAGAAACGGGTGTTCCGTATGATTCCCGGTCTGGAAAATGCGGAATTTGTACGCTTCGGCGTAATGCACAAAAATACTTACCTGAATTCGCCCCGGTTGCTGAATGCGGATTTCCGCCTGCGGACAAACTCCAGATTCTATTTTGCAGGACAGATGACGGGGGTAGAAGGATATGTGGAATCGGCTGCTTCCGGTCTCATGGTTGGTATTCAGGCAGCCTGCGCGCTGCAGGGACTACCTGCTGTAGACTTTCCGGAGGTTACGGCCATGGGCGCGCTGGCCCATTATATCAGTAATCCTGCCATTACGGATTTCCAGCCTATGAATGTGAATTACGGCATCATGCCGCCCCTGGAAAAAAGAGTGCGCAAAAGAAGATTCCGTAACGAGCTGTTGGCCCAGAGGGCGCTGGAAGAATTTGAACAGGTGACAACCCGGTGTTCTGAACTGGGAAGCAAAGAGTAAACTAAGAATCTTTGAGTTGTTCAAAAAAAAAAAACACAATATTTGAAAATTCGAAAAATTTATTTTTGATTCAAAAAAATAAATTTGCTTATTTTCTAAACTCGTGGTAGTATAAAGTCAGTTGATTTTATAGTTATAAAATCAATCATATATCATTATATTTGTTTTGGCTGTTAAGGGAGTGGATTTTTTGTCGCAAGCAGAGCTGCGCAAAGAATGGGCTGAAAAATTTTATACTTATTTACTGGTTGAAAAGAACGGTTCCAGGCTGACCGGTGAGAATTACCGGAGGGATATATCCGATTTCGAACAGTTTATGGCTGCCAAAGCTGGAGCGGACTTTAACTGGAATGAGGTTCAGGTCATTCATATCCGTTCCTATCTTGCCTGGCTCAATCACGAGAACTACGCAAGACGAACCATAGCAAGACGGATTTCGTCCCTGCGTTCTTTCTACAAGTTTTTACTGCGGGAAGAGTACGTTGGTCAGAATCCATTTACCAAGGTCCGTACGCCGAAACTGGACAAAAGGCTGCCGGTTTTTCTGGAAGAAACGGAAATCGATTCCCTGCTGGACCTGCCAGATGCTACACCGTTAGGATTGCGTGACCAGGCAGTTCTGGAGATGTTGTATGCCACCGGCTGCCGTGTGTCGGAACTGGCAGGCCTGCGGCTGGCAGACGTGGATCTGAGCGGTCTTTTTGTCCTGTTGCATGGCAAAGGCAATAAGGACCGCATCGTGCCAATCGGGAATACTTGTAAAGATGCGTTTCTCCGCTATTATGCCCAAAGCAGGTCTCCCCTGATGGTCAAATACCATGTAGACGAGCATCAGTATGTGTTTGTGAATAACCGGGGGGGAGTCCTGACGGACCGGAGTGTCCGCCGGATTCTGGATAAGTACGTTCAGAAGCTGGCATTGCAGAAAAACGTCAGTCCTCATACGATTCGTCATACATTTGCTACCCATTTACTGGAACACGGAGCAGATTTGCGTGCGGTACAGGAACTGTTAGGGCATGCAAGCCTTTCTACGACCCAGATATATACCCATATTACCAACGAGAGAATCAATAAAGTGTATCAGAAAAATTTCCCCAGAGCGTAAATGTAAACGGTTATAAGTTTGGAGGTGTGTGAATGAAGTTACTGGAAAAAGCCCGTATCCTGAACAGACTGATGCAGAACGGGGAACGCGTCAAGTATAAAGAGGTTGCGTTATTACTGCGGAACCTGATTTCCAGCAATGTTTATGTAATCGATATAGATGGAAAAATAATGGGCTACGGTCTGCTGGATGAGTTTGAATGCGACGTGATGCGCGATATGGTGCTGGTGAACCAGCGTTTCCCGGAAAAGTACATGGAGTTTGTCAAGGAGACAACGGAAACCAATTCCAATATCAGCCACAAAGATCAGAAGTGTTCGTTTATTGACACAAAGAAGTGTATGTACGGGGAAAAGCGTACTACAATCGTACCGGTCAACGGTAACGGCGAACGCATAGCGACCCTGATCCTGGCCCGTTATGACAGGGATTTTAATGACGATGACCTGTTGCTGGCAGAATATGCGGCAGCGGTGATTGGTGTGGAAATCCTGCGGGAGCGCGAGGTTCAGATAAAGGAAAATGCGCAAAAGAAAGCCAGCGTGCAGATTGCTTTCTCTACGCTTTCTTTCTCCGAATGGGAAGCCATCGTTAACATTCTGGCAGAACTGAACGGTACGGAAGGCATTCTGGTTGCGTCAAAAATTGCTGACAGGGTTGGCATTACCCGTTCAGTCATCGTGAACGCGTTGCGTAAATTTGAAAGCGCGAATCTGATTGAAACCAAATCACTGGGAATGAAAGGCACTTATATTAGAGTTAAAAATGAGTTTTTGCTGGAAGAAATCCGGAATCAGGAGAATTAACGGATGTTGCTTGTAACTCGTTGAGAGTTTTCAGAGGTGACGATCAGTAGACCATGAGAAGATTTTTCTATTTTTGGTCAGCGGTCGGGGTATTGCTGACCGGACTATATTGGCTGATGTACCGGCGTGGTTTTACATTTTTAAACCACGCTTTTGTTTTGTGTTTCTTTCTGTGTTTGCCGTTAGTGTTTTGCGCGGTCAACGTATGGGGGCCTTCTCTTGCCGTTGATCCCCGGGTATTAAGGCCCTTTGCCTTTCTGGGCGGATACTGGCTGGCTTTTTTCCATTATTCTGCCTATGCGGGTATTTTGTATCTGGTATTGCGGATTGTGGGGTTGCTCGGGGGGAACGGGGCTTTCTGGCAACAGGCATACACCCTTTATGCAAAAGCGGCCTTTGCTGCTGTAATGGCAATTCTTGTTTACGGCGGATGGAACGCCCTGCATCCTATTGTGCGGACAGAGGAACATGATACCGGAAAGAATCTGTCCCGGCCGGTGAAAATCGTGCTGGTGACGGATATCCATCTGGGGTCCCTGTTTGGCCGGCAGTATGCGGCAGAACTGACAGCGCTTATTAACCGCCAGAATGCAGATGTGGTTCTTTTTGGCGGGGACCAGGTGGACAACGACCTGGATTATGTTTTGCGGGAAAAGAGCTATGAACCGCTGCAGAATATTAAAAGCAAATATGGTGTCTATGCGATTTTGGGCAATCACGATCATTTCAGCGGCCGGGTGAGGGAAGAACTGAAACTGTTTAACTCTATAGGTTTTCACATGCTGGTGGACGAAGCGGTGGACTTGCCTTGCGGCGTGCATCTGGTCGGGCTGGAGGATTTTCGCAGTGAGCCGCGAAATCCGTATCTGGAAAAGCTGGCGGGAACCGATCCCGGAAAGGCAAACATACTGTTGGAACATCAGCCTCGGCGTTTTTTGGAAGCGGAAAAGGCCGGCTATGATTTATACATGGCAGGGCATACCCACGGCGGCCAGCAGGCCCCGCTTAATTTAGCAACAAAACGTATGTATCTGTTGGATTACGGCAGTAAAAAGTTCGGCAACATGATGGGCATCACTTCCTGCGGTTACGGTTTGTGGGGTTCGCCGGTGCGTATCGGCAACACGCCGGAAATCGTTGTGATTACAATAAAGTAGATGGCTGTCGCATGATAATACCGGCGGGGCAGTATCATTTTTTTAGTTTTCTTTATATTTTTTAAAGTACTTTAGCGGTAATAAAGACGATGAACGATAAAAAAATGTTAGGTAACCTGCTGCTGTTGCTGACGGCGATGATTTGGGGCACGGCATTTGTGTTCCAGCGCGTGGGCATGGACAGCATCGAACCGGTTACGTTTAATGCGGCGCGTATGGCCCTGGCAGCGGTGATGGTGGGCACGCTGGCATTCGGCCTGCGGCTGAGAAGCAGTAAGGTTATTTTGTCGCGGAATGCTGCCGGAATGCCAGTACCCAGAACGGCAGGGAATACACCTATACAGGCAGGGGAACGTAAGTTACAGTGGAGCCGGGCATGGAAGGGCGGTATCTGTTGCGGCCTGTTTTTAACAGCAGGCAGCGTATTCCAGCAGATGGGGGTAGTGTATACAACCGCCGGTAAGGCCGGATTTATCACCGCTATGTACATGCTGCTGGTGCCAATCCTGAATTTTCTTTTGTTTAAAAAGAAAAATTCATGGTTGGTGTGGCTGGCCGTTTTCTTGGGTGTGGGCGGCATGTATCTGTTGTGCGTGAAAGAAGATTTCAGCCTTACTCGGGGCGATATTCTGGTCTGCATCTGCGCGCTAATGTTCAGCGGACACATTTTGTGCTGTGACTATTTTGTAAAGCTGGCCAGCGCCATTGAACTGGCTGCCATCCAGTTTGCTACGGCAGCAGTTGTTTCCGCTGTGATTGCGTCGTTTACTGAAAGTCCTAACTGGGCAGGCATCGTGGCTGCCGCGGTTCCCATCCTGTATTGCGGCGTGGTTTCGGGCGGCATCGGGTACACCCTGCAAATCGTCGCCCAGAAGTTTACGGATCCCACCATTGCGTCGCTGCTTATGAGCCTGGAATCTGTATTTGCCGTTATCGCCGGGGCGCTTTTGCTGGGCGAACAGATGAGTTCACGGGAAATGCTTGGGTGCGCGGTAATGTTTGCGGCCACGATCTTGGTGCAGATTCCGCTGCCGGGTGAAAAGAAGAGCTGAATAACGGCTGTGTTTTCCATACAACCGGGGCTGATATCTAAAATTCAATATACAGACAGGTAAGACCGTATTTTGTGTACAATATACTTTTTAAGTTCTTGGTGTATTTTTAAAAATAGTGTAATATCCATTACACTATTTTTTTTGCGGCTTAGCCCGGTTTGCTTTATAATGTAAAACTATAAGGGATTACAAAAGGCCTGCATTTTGAAGAAACCGGGTATAGAGAGTTTCTTTAAGCTTACTGTTTTTAAAGGGGGATAAAAAATGAAAATTTCAAATCGCGCTTTGGGAATGGAGACATCCCCAATCCGCAAATTGGCGCCCTATGCTGAGGCTGCCAAAAAGAAAGGGAAGAAAGTTTATCATCTGAACATCGGGCAGCCGGATATTGCGACGTCACCCAAATTCATGGAAGCCATCCGCAAGTTTGATCAGAAAGTGGTGGCTTACGGAAATTCCCAGGGTGACGTGAACCTGATCAAAGCAATCCAGAAGTACTACGAAGCCTGGGGCATTCATTACGAAACCCAAAATATATATATTACAAACGGCGGCAGCGAAGCGCTGGAAATAGCGGTGTTCAGCCTGTGCGATCCCGGTGACGAGATTCTGGTGTTCGAACCGTTCTATGCTAACTATACGACCTTTGCCAAACTGGGCAGCGCAAAAATAACAGCGGTGCCTACCCGTGCCGAAGACGGTTATCGCATGCCAGACATGGCAACCATTGAAAAATACATCAACGACAGGACCCGCGCGATCCTGCTGACCAACCCGGGCAATCCTACCGGCGTAGTTTACAGTAAGCAGGAAATGGACATGATTGCGGAAATTGTTAAAAAGTATGATATCGCCCTGATTTCTGACGAAGTCTACCGTGAGTTTGTGTATGACGGAACTTACACCAGTTTTGGAACGTATAAAGAACTAGAACAGAACCTTATCATGGTCGATTCGGTTTCCAAACGGTACAGCGCCTGCGGAGCCCGCATCGGTTGCGTTATCAGCAAAAACAAAGAATTGTGCGCGCAGTTCATGAAACTGTGTCAGGGGCGTCTGTGCGCTCCAGCCGTGGAGCAGGTTGGCGCGGCTGCCTTATATGAAACGCCCGCCTCTTACCTTGAAGAGGTCAACAAAGAGTATAAGAAACGCCGTGATACTATTGCGGCCGGTCTGGCAAAGATTCCTGGACTGGTTTCTTCTCAGCCTAAAGGAGCATTCTATGTAATGGTAAAATTCCCGGTTGACGATGCGGAAAAGTTTGCTATCTGGATGCTGCAGGACTTTGAAGTAAACGGCGAAACGGTTATGATCGCTCCCGGCAACGGCTTTTATGCCACACCGGGCAAAGGTGTGGACGAAGCGCGCCTGGCCTATGTGTTAAACTGTAAAGATCTGGAAAAAGCAATGGCATTGCTGGCGGAAGCAGTAAAGCAGTATCCGGGGCGTACAATCTGAATCAGAAAACGGAAAAAGGCAACCGGCGTTAACCGGCTGCCTTTTTAAATTTTTCTTTTCGGAAAGCATTTTATCCTTTTATTGCGGATAACAAATAAAAAAAACTGTATCAGAGCTTGCTTTTCTGCCATGCCAGGTTCAGGTCATCCGGCAATGCGGAAGTGACTTCCAGAAACGTGTGTGTCCAGGGGTGCGCGAAGGAGATTTTATATGCGTGAAGCCCGTGCCGCAGGGGTGGGCCCGGAATTTTTCCGTATAAATTGTCATGCCAGAGGGGACAGCCAATGCTGGCAAAGTGTACCCGGATCTGATGGGTCCGCCCTGTAAAAAGACGGCACCGCACCAGGGAAAGACGTACATCCGTCTTAACAGCGGAATTTACGGAATTGGAAGGCGGATCCGCAGAATACGTATTCGGTACAGCAGTTCCTGTTTTTTCTTCGAAAAGCCTGCCGGATGATGAAATGACCCAGTATTCGGTTTTACAGGGTCTGCCTTCGTCATTGATTTCCCTTTCAATGATGCTGCCGGGCTTCCGGGAAATAGGAGAATCGATGATTCCATGTCCGGAAGGCAGCGTTCCGGTAATCAGGGCAAGGTATTCTTTTTGCATACCCTGTTTGATCAGCTGTCCCTGGATTTCAGGCAGTTTGGCAAAAACCACAAGGCCGGATGTATTCCGGTCCAGACGGGAAACAGGATGCAGGTTCAGATGCCAACCCTGTTGCCGGTAGTATCGGCTGATCCGGGCAGACAGGGTATCCGCGTCTTCTTTTGTTGTGGGGTGGACAAGGATGCCTGGCGGTTTATTGACGACCAGGAGCGCTTCATCTTCATAACGGATGTCGAGCATGTTAAATACACTTCTTTCAGACATAGTTTTTAAAGGCATGCTTTTGCATATTTTTAATATACAATACAAAATGATAATGAAGCAAGAAATTTGCGTGAGTATTCTTGTTTAAGTTATATTTTATAAAAACCTTACTATATTATGAAGATTTCCTTGAGTAAAATATTGTGTCGGACCTGTAACTATGATATAATTCATTAATAATCGGTTACAAATGAATAAGTCCGGGTAACTGTCTGTTTAAAAGGCAAGACGGTGAAATTCCGTCACGATCCCGTCGCTGTCAAACAGTTTTTAAATTTCTGTCTACAGTCAGCAACCTGCCCGGATCAACTGCACCGTAATCCACGAGTGATGGAAAAGGCATAACGCATAGGCGCGGGAGTATGAAATATGTTACTGCGTCGTGGGTTAACTATGAAGATTTCTGCCTGTGGATGCGGAAGTCTTTTTTGTTATATTGGAGACCGCCGTTTTTATGCCGGCAAATCTGCCTGTCACAGGAAACCGGCGTTTCCGTTAAGAAGGTGTTCGAATTAATATGGAACAGTCTGTTGTTGTTTCCCAGGGTAAGCTGATGCGCCGGGGTTATACGACCGGGAGCTGTGCCGCAGCTGCTTCCAAGGCTGCTTCGGTGATGCTTCTTTCCGGGGAAGAAACGGACCAGGTCAAACTGGATACGCCCAAAGGCATTATGCTGACGCTGGATGTATTGGACATCCTGCGCGGTCCGGGATTTACCTGCTGTGCAATCCGTAAGGACAGTGGGGATGACCCGGATGATACGAACGGGACCCTGATTTATGCTACCGTATCTGAGCTGCACGCAAAGGTCCCTGAAGACGAACTTGTGATGCAGCCCCGTACAGCATCTGTAGAACAGTTGGACGGAAAGGTGGAAATCTGGGGCGGTATAGGCGTAGGCAAGGTGACGAAACCCGGGCTGGCCTGTAAGGTGGGAGGCCCGGCTATCAATCCAGTGCCTCGTAAAATGATCACACAGGAAGTACTGGACGTAATGAATCAGTATGGCTGTGAAGAACCGTTGCGTGTAGTCATCTCTGTTCCGGATGGCCCTTTAATCGCGCCCAAGACATTTAATCCGCGGCTGGGTATCGAGGGAGGCATTTCTATTTTAGGTACCAGCGGGATCGTGGAACCCATGAGTGACCGTGCCCTGATCGACACGATGTATACGGAGATGGATTCCCGGAAAGCGAACGGGGATAAAGATTTACTGGTGTTCTTCGGCAACTACGGCGCCGATTTTACCCGGGATGAAATGAAGGTTGATATCAGTAAGGCGGTGACATGCAGCAATTTTGTGGGGGAACTTTTGGATTACGCGGTATTAAAAGGCTTTGAAAGCATTTTGATCATCGGTCATTCCGGCAAACTGATCAAGCTGGCCCAGGGTGTCATGAACACCCACTCCAAATACGCCGACTGCCGCTCGGAATTTCTGGCATTGCAGGCCATGTTCCACGGTGCGGGTCCCTCAGTCGGAAAAGAGATCTATCAGGCTCTGACCACAGATGAAATGACGAAAATCCTGAAACGGGAAGGGCTGTTTGAAACCGTGATGGAAGAGGCGGCCCAGAAAATCGATTTCTATATGCAGAAACGGGTACACGGGAAGATAAAAACCGGCGCGATCCTGTTTTCCAATGTTTATGGGATATTAGGGCAGACTGCCAACGCGGAAGAACTGTTGAAACTGCATCAGAATAACGACTGACATAAAGTCTGATAAGAATATAAAAGCTAAAAAAATTATAAGCATTAAAGGAGAAGCAAGGTATGAAAGGTAAATTGTACAGCGTAGGTGTAGGCCCCGGCGATCCGGAACTGATGACCCTGAAAGCGGTCCGGCTGATCAAGGAGTGCGATGTGCTGGCGATCCCCCAGGGCGACAGCGATGTGTTAGTCGCTAAAAATATCGTGGAAGGGATCGTCGACCTGAGTAAAAAAAAGCAGCTTTTAGTTTATATGCCTATGGTCAAAGACCATGATATTATATCCAAAGCCCATCAGAAAGGTGCGGATGATATTATTAAGTATCTGGATCAGGGAAAGAACGTAGTATTTATTACACTTGGCTGTCCTACCGTTTATGCTACCTGTATCTATGTCCATAAGCTGGTGTTGAAAGCCGGCTATGAAGCGGTTTTGGTCCCCGGCGTAACCAGCTTCTGTGCCGTTGCCGCCAAACTGAACGTTTCCCTTTGTGAAAAAGCGGAACCGCTGATTATTTTGCCGGGCAGCTATAAAGAATCCAACCGGTTCCTGGATATGCCCGGGAACAAGATCCTGATGAAATCGGCCAGTGAAATTGGCAGGGTCCGGGATGAACTGACAAGACGCGGTCTTCTGAAAAATGCACAGATGATAGAGAATTGCGGTCTGCCCGGAGAAAAAATCTATAAAGACCTGAGCAGGGTCAACGATAAGAGCAGTTATTTTTCAGTGATACTGGTAAAAGAAAAGGAGTTTGAACAGTAATGATTTATTTTATTGGAGCAGGTCCTGGAGCCGCGGATTTAATTACAGTGCGCGGTAAAGAACTGCTGGAAAAGGCAGACCTGATCATCTACGCCGGTTCCCTGGTGAATCCGGCGTTGTTGGATTATGCAAAACCTGAATGCGAAATTATGAACAGTGCGGTGATGACCCTGGAGGAAGTGATTGCGGCCATGGTTCCGGCAGCTCAGGAAGGCAAACTGGTGGTCCGTCTGCATACAGGCGACCCCAGCGTGTACGGCGCCCACAGGGAACAGATGGATCTTTTAAAGAGCTATAATCTGGATTTTGAAGTTGTGCCCGGTGTCAGTTCGTTCTGTGCGGCGGCAGCATCTCTGAAAGCGGAATACACGCTGCCGGAAGTAAGCCAGTCGGTTATCATTACCCGCATGGAAGGCCGGACTGGAGTCCCTCCGAAACAAAAGATTAAAGATTATGCGAAACATCACGCGACCATGGTCATCTTCCTCAGCGCCGGCATGCTGGAAAAACTGCAGAAGGAACTAATCAGCGGCGGGTATGGCGCGGATGAGCCGGCAGCGATTGTCTACAAAGCGTCCTGGCCGGATGAAAAGGTGCTGCACTGCACGATTGGCACCATTGCGGAAACGGCGGCGGCCAATAATGTCAAGAATCTGGCATTGATCACCGTAGGAGGTTTCCTGGGCTCGGCCTATGAACGCAGCGAACTGTACAATCCGACATTTGAAACCGGATACCGGAAAGCCGATGCAAGCAAGCTGCAGATCAAACCGGTGACCAAAACGCATCATAAACCTGGCAAATAAAATGAATGCAATTGTTTTTTCTTTTACCCGCAACGGGGCAAAAATCAGTCTGAAACTGCAAAAATATCTGGACTCCTGCGGATTTGCGACGGGGATATTTACAACCCGGCGCTACAGGGATATGGATCCGGCTCTAAAGGAAATCAGCCCTTCTCTGCTGGTAATGTGCAAAGAGGCTTTTTCTCGGTGCCGCCTGATGATTTTTATCGGCGCTACGGGGATTGCAATCCGCAGTATCGCTCCTTATATCCGGAGCAAGACCAAGGATCCGGCAGTGATTTCCATTGACGAACAGGGAAAGTTTGTCATCCCCCTGCTATCGGGTCATATTGGCGGTGCGAACGGGCTGGCGACGGGGATTGCGGCTTTTTTGAAAGCGGTTCCCGTGATAACTACGGCGACGGATGTAAACGATCTGTTTGCTGTGGATGAATGGGCGGCCCGGCATCACATGTCTATTTTTAATATGGATGCCGCTAAAACCTTTGCCTCCTGTCTGGTAGACTGCAAGAAAGTGGGAGTTAAGAGCGAATTCCCAATAAGGGGAACGCTTCCTAAAGGATTGATCATGGCAGAGGAGGGACCTGTCGGTATGGCAATCTCCCTGCGAAAATCTGTGCAGCCGTTTGTGGAGACCGTGGTATTGCGTCCCCGTATTCTTCACCTGGGCATCGGTTGCCGCAGAGGCACTTCCAAGGATAAAATTGAAGAAATAGTGATTCAGGAACTGACGAAGCTGAAAGTAACGCTGAGCGTGGTGAAAGGAATAGCTTCCATTGATGTAAAAAAAGATGAGGAAGGTTTGATCGCTTTCGCCGAAGAAAACTCATTTCCCATACGCTTTTACTCTGCGGAAGAATTAAATGCTGTAGAAGGAGATTTTACGCCCTCTGCTTTTGTGGCGAAGATGGTGGGTGTTGATAATGTCTGTGAAAGAGCGGCAGTGCTGGACAGCAACGGCGGAAAACTGTTATTGCGCAAGACAGGCAGGAATGGTGTAACGCTGGCTGTGGCTGTTGAGAATTTTGTTGTGGATTTTAATGAGTGATTCTGACGATAAAAGGAGCAAAAAATGGCAGCTAAAATCTATGTGGTAAGTCTGGGGCCCGGAGGCAGGGAACAGATGACAGAGCGTGCGATTAAAGCGCTGGAGACCTGTGATGTCATTACAGGATATAATGTGTATGTAAACCTGATCAAAGACGAGTTCCCAGGCAAACGGTTTGTTTCCAATGGTATGCGTAAGGAAGTGGATCGTTGCAAAGCGACGCTGGAAGAAGCCCTAAAAGGGCAGACTGTAGCGATTATCAGCAGCGGGGATGCCGGCGTATACGGCATGGCCGGCATTATGTGCCAGGTAGCCGCCGATCATCCGGAGATTGATATTGAAGTTATCCCAGGTGTTACAGCTGCCTGCTCCGGAGCTGCGCTGCTGGGCGCTCCGCTGATCTGCGATTTCTGCCTTATTTCGTTAAGCGACCTGCTGACACCCTGGGAAAAAATCGAAAAACGTCTGGACTGCGCTTCCCAAGCTGACTTCTGTATCGCCCTTTATAATCCCAGAAGTCATAAACGGAAAGATTATCTGAAAAAAGCCTGCGACATTATGTTGAAAAACCAGAGCGGAGACATCCCCTGCGGTATCGTGCATAATATCGGAAGAGAAGGCGAGTCTTACGAACTGACCACATTAAAAGATCTGGGCGATAACGAGAACGTGGACATGTTCTCCACCGTAATTATCGGAAACTCCCAGAGCAAGGTGATTAACGGGCGTATCGTAACACCCCGGGGTTATCATTTATGAAACGAAAAGTCTGGCTGATTGCCGGAACCATAGAAGGAAGGAAGATTGCTGACGCATTGGCTGCCCTGCAGGTAGATGTTTATGTCTCCGTTGCTACGGCATACGGTGCGTCTTTATATCCTGACAATCCTTATATCCATGTACAGACGAAACGCATGACCTTTGCGGACATGTGTGCATTTTTGCGTAAAGTACAGCCGGATCTGGTGTTGGATTCCACCCATCCCTATGCGGTAGTGGTTACAGAGACCGTACAGAAGGCCTGCATGGAGACCGGTTTCCCTTATAAACGGATGCTGCGGCCTCCCAGCAAACACCCGGGCTGTATCACAGTGAAAGATTTCGGGGAAGCCATCGAAATATTGAGTGATACGGAAGGCCCCGTGTTTTTAACCACCGGCAGCAAGAACCTGGTTGACTTTACCCGGCTTCCCAATTATGCGGAACGGATTACCTGCCGAATCTTACCTTTGCGTGACTCTCTTGATAACGCGCTAAACCTTGGCTACAAACCTGCGCAAATCATCTGCATGCAGGGGCCTTTTGCAAAGGATCTGAATGTAGCCATGTTCCGGCGCTTCGGTGCAAAATATATCGTTTCCAAAGATTCCGGAAAGGCCGGAGGCTTTGAAGATAAGCTGGAGGCGGCGGCTGAAGTAGGAGCCACGCTGATTCTGATCGACAGGAATCCGGAGACCGGCGAGGACCTGGAGCAGGTGCTGGCAGAACTGAAAGAGAAATTCGGCGCTTAATTAATTCGGTGTTTGATTAATAATGAGGAGACAGACAATGCTGAAAGTGAATGTAATCGGAATCGGCCCGGGCAATCCGGATCTTTTGACAGGAGAGGCCCGGCAGGCCATTGCCGAAAGTACGATCCTGGCCGGGGATAAACGGATGGTAGGCCAGTTTGGCAGCGGGAAAAAAGTCTGTCCTACGATCAAACTTGCAGAGCTGGCAGAAGTGGCTGCAAACGCGGATGCAGAGAAGGATGTGTTAGGCATTCTGGTTTCCGGCGACGTGGGTTTTTTCAGTCTGGCAAAAACCATTGCCGGAAAACTTCCTCAATGTGAAGTAAAACGCTATTGTGGGATCAGCAGTCTGGTTTATTTCGCGTCCCGGCTGCAGATATCCTGGGACGATGCGAAGATTATCAGCATGCATGGAAGGCAGCAGAATCTGGTTTCTGCTGTTTTGCAATATAAAAAAGTCTTTTCCCTGACCGGAGGGGATAATTCTCCTCAGGTATTATGCCGGCAGTTGTGTGAACAGGGGCTGGGTGAAGTGACGGTTCACGTTGGCTCCAACCTGTCTTATCCGGATGAAAAAATCGTAACCGGTACAGCGGAAGAAATCGCTGAAGGGAATTTCCCATCCCTGTCTGTAATGATGATCTTAAATGAAAAGGCAGGCGGCCCGTTGCGGCAGGGCGTGCACGGTCTGGATGACAGTCTGTTCCTCCGTGGCAAGGCGCCCATGACCAAACAGGAGATTCGCGCAGTTTCCATTTCCAAATTGCAACCGCGCCCGGACGACATAATTTACGATATCGGAGCGGGTACCGGTTCATGCTCCGTGGAACTGGCCCTGCAGGCGCCCCTAGGTAAACTGTATGCCTTTGAAATGAAGGAAGACGCGCTGGAACTTCTGCGTTTAAATAAAGAGCGGTTCCATTGCGACAATATGGAAATTGTAGCAGGGGAAGCGTCGGAAGAAATTGAAAAGACTCCGGCGCCGGACTGTGTGTTCATCGGCGGCAGCAGCGGGAATATGGCGAAGATGCTGGACAGCCTGTATGCCCGTAATGCGGCATGCCGTATTGTAATCAACGTGATTGCATTGG
>JAEEGH010007629.1_pt1 | contig 25935 bp, 21 predicted proteins | sample 9134181 | NCBI WGS metagenome assembly JAEEGH01 (sample SAMN16246544, study PRJNA631951) | gut metagenome | biome: gut microbiome; feature: rumen; material: DP-attached | host: Bos | place: Iran: Karaj | collected 2018-10
TTTTACCGGCGCCGAGAAAGCCGGAAAAAATATCGACCTTTGGCATTTTCGATCAACTCCTTAATCACTTATTATAATGCTCCCGGAACGTAATGGCAATAGAAAAAAGGGCGCACAGGGGACGGTCCCCTGTGTGCACATGCTGCGTCCCTCCGGGCGACGATGAGAGATCAGAGGCTTCTGTCAAGCAGAAAATCGGCAATATGCATCGTTTTGATCCCTTCATAGTTGCCGCCTGCATAATCATCGGCGATCAAAACATATTTGGGATAGTTGTCCCGAATGTCCAATAAGCGTTCGTACTCCCGTTTTTCCGTTTTTTCGGACCGGATCTCCCGGGTCACCTGAACATAGATCTTATCATTCCGCCGTGAGGCAACAAAGTCGATCTCTCCTTTATCCGTTTTGCCGATATTGACCGTGTATCCGCGCCGCAGAAGCTCCAGATATACCGCATTCTCCAGCATGGCTGCCGCGGAATCGGGAGCGTATCCGAGGACACTGTATCGCAAAGAACTGTCCGCGATATAGAATTTTTCCTGTGTCTTCAGCAATTCTTTCCCTTGAATATCATATCTTGAGCAGCGATGGAGCAAATAGGCCTTTTCAAGCTTTTCCAAATAACCGTAAACGGTCTCGTTGTCGATTTTTCGGTTTTCCGATTTCAGATAATCGGAGATCGACTTTGCGGAAAAAGTATTTCCGACGTTATCAAATACAAACTTAACGACCCGTTCCAGCTGATCTGTCTTTCGCACCCGGCCGCGTCTGACGATATCTGAAAAAACAGTGGAGTTATATATATCCCGAACAACGGTATATATCTCATCCGCGGAAAAAGGCTGCAGGTGGGTCGCGGGAAATCCGCCCAGCTGAATATAGTTTTTAAGCTCATTACGCGGTTCAAGCAGCGCGGTATGCCGTTTTCTGAATGACAGATACTCGGCAAAAGAAAGGGTAAAGATACGAAAAGAAACGTAGCGTCCTGTCAGATAGGTCTCGATTTCCGAGGACATCATTCGTGAATTTGACCCCGTAACGTAAATATCGGTATCATGATCCGAGAACAAAGAATTGACTGCCCGCTCCCAATCCTTTACTTCCTGTACCTCGTCTAAAAAAATATAACTCCGTTTTCCTGCAGGAAGACGCCCTTTGATCTCGTTATACATCCGCTTCGCAGTCATATCCTCGTATTCCATGGAATCGAAACGGTAACTGATGATTTGTTCGTCGGCGACGCCCCGTTTTTTCAGCTCTTCCATAAGCATCAACAGTATGGTGGATTTTCCGCAGCGGCGCACACCGGTAAGGATCTTGACAAACGGTGTGTCGGCATATGCCATGATCTGTTCAACATAATCGGGTCTGTAAATCATGCGATAATCTCCCCTCACGTGCGGTATTTGGCCTCGCTGACGGCGTTTCTCTGCGGCGAGGCGGTCGTGCCGAATTACCCCAATACGGTAATTATACCGCAATTATATGAAAAGTCAATTAGTTTTGCGGTTATAAACCGCAAAACTAATTGACTTTGGCGCGCAAGCGGATCATGTGCGCAAATAACCGGCGCCGTTCATCTTTCCCGGCTGACTGTTCGACAAACGCAGCCGGTTTTTTATCGTATCTCCTGCTCCAGCGAGTCGAATTCCGGTGCGGAGAAGAACTCTCCCAACGTTATATCCAGGCCGTCACAGAGCTTCTTGATAGTGATGATCGAAATGTCCCTCCGGTCTGCGTCCAGCATACTGTATACCGTTGACGGCGTGACGCCGGAAAGATTGGCCAGCTCGTTCGCCCTGATCCCGCGCTCCCTGCAGATATCCCGAAACCGCAGTACGACCGCCTCTTTGACCGCCATAAAATCACCTCACGAAAAGTTTAGTGTTTATGACGCAGCTGCGTATACGCACTTGCGTATACGCGGGAGTTTTGTTATAGTGTTTTTGAGATCAGACGCGCCGGAGCATCCGGTTTCCGGAGGATGCCGCGCGGTTTGTTTTCACCGGACTCTCATACGAAAACAACAAATGAACGGAATTAAGGTCTTCTCTGATTTGGGGCAAAATATACGCATCACGGATCGGAGGGGAAACAATGGACGACACTTACGGTTATATCCGCGTTTCGACGCGCGATCAGAACGAGGACCGGCAGCGCATAGCCATGCGGGAGGCCGGTGTGGACGAGGGACACATCTTCGCGGACAGGCAGTCCGGCAAGGATTTCGACCGGCCAGGCTACCGCAGACTGATGAAAAAGCTGAAGCCGGGCGACACGCTCGTAATAAAGAGCATCGACCGGCTGGGCCGCAATTACAATGAGATATTGGAGCAATGGCGGCTGATCACGAAAGAGAAGCAGGCCGCCGTCGTGGTCCTGGACATGCCGCTGCTGGATACGCGCCGGGGACGGGACCTGACCGGGACGCTGATCGCGGACATCGTTCTGCAGCTTTTAAGCTACGTGGCGCAGACAGAACGGGAATTCATCCGCCGGCGTCAGGCCGAAGGGATCGCGGCGGCAAAGCAAAGGGGCGTCCGGTTCGGGCGAAAGCCCGCGGAGCGCCCCGAAAATTTTAAATCCGTCGTTAAGGACTGGAAAGCCGGCAGGCTGTCCGCCCGCGAGGCCGCGCACAGACTGCAGATATCCCATACCACTTTTTTGAGATGGGCAAAGGAGCCCGTCACGCAAAGCACACCTTGCGTTCCGAAGCAGGGAGACCTTGATTTCGATACATAACCGCTGTTTTTCCTGCATTATAGCAGGAGATCGGGCGATCCGCAACAATTCGGCTGTATTATTTTTATAATGGAACGCAAGGTGTACTTTTCGTTCCGATCTCACAGGGAGGCAAAGCCCCGCTCCCGGGGCCGAGCCTCCTTTTTCGTATCCGGAGAGCCTTGACCGGGATCGCCGCGGAAAGGGTCGGCGTGGTCATTGACATACTGAGCGATATCCGGCGGCTGAGCGGGACGAGACTTCTTTCCCGGCTTTTGCGGGACAAGGCGACAAAGGGAAATATCCTCTGGGCGACGGACGACTACCTTTACCTCGGAGACGGTTACGGGCGGGGAAACGAGATCCGCCCCGAGCAGATCGCCTTTGAGAATTTCGACCTGATCAAAACGCGCGCGCGGAGAGAAGCGAAACAGCGCACGGAGCGCACGCGCCGTCACGCGGAGGTCTTCACGCCGCTTTGGATCGTTAAAAAAATGTGCGACGCAGCCGATGAAGAATGGTTCGGCGGAGAGGACGGATCACCGAAAACGGACGGGGCAGTACGGAGGCGCTTTGCCGAAGAGCGCACATGGAAGAAATACGCGGACGCCCGGCGGCTGGAGATCACCTGCGGCGAAGCCCCGTTTCTGGTCACGCGCTACGATACGGAAACAGGCGAAGAGATCCCCGTTGAGGACAGGATCGGATTTCTGGACCGCAAGCTGCGGGCGGTGTCGGAAAACGCGGCGGACGTCGACGAATGGAAGAGGTGGGCTTTTCGGGCCGTGCAGTCCGTTTACGGCTATGAGCTGCAGGGGGACAATCTGCTGATCGCAAGGGTGAACGTCCTTTGCAGCGTGGAAGAACACATGGTTCACCGCTGGCGGCAGGAGCCCGACAGGGCGTGGCTTGAAAAGCTCTGCAACGTCATCTGCTGGAACCTCTGGCAGATGGACGGCATCACTGGCTGCGTCCCCGTCCCCCCGCAATCCTCGGAAGAACAGCTCAGCCTGTTCCCCGCCGAGCCGCGATTTGACCGGGAAAACCTGTTCGGAGAGAAGAAAGAAAAGGAGATCGGCTGCCGTCTGTTTGACTGGCGCAGAGATCGCAGTATCAGCTATCAAGCCCTGCGGGAGAAAGGACCTGAGCTTATGAAGTTTGATTTTATCATCGGAAATCCGCCGTATCAGATTGAACAAAACGGGAGAATGTTACCTGTTTACAATGCTTTTATGGATGAAGCATATAAAGTGTCTGATATTGTTGAGTTGATTACTCCAGGACGCTTTTTGTTCAATGCAGGACAAACGAGTTCGGAATGGAATAAGCAGATGCTAAACGACCCACATTTTACTGTGCTTATATATGAACCAGACAGCAAAAAACTGTTCTCTGGAGTCGATATTAAGGGCGGTGTTGCAGTCTCTTTGCATAATAGCAAAAAGGATTTTGGGACTATTGGAACATTCATTCCTTATGACGAATTGAGAACAGCATTAAGGAAAGTTAAAGGGCGGAATGGTTTTACTCCACTTTCAAAGATCATTTTCACCAACAGCAAATATAACCTTGATGCTATGTATGCAGATCATCCAGATTATAAGCAATATATTAAATCAGAAGGGCGACATAGTCAGATCGATTCTGTTGCGTTTTCTAAAGTTCCCATCTTTCTTGAAGTGAAACCTGCGTATGATGAAGAAACATATGTCCAATTTTTCGGTAGACACGAAAACAAAAGGGCATATAGATGGGTGCTACGGAAATACATTGTCGATATGGGAAATATTGACTATTTCAAGGTCCTTGTTTCTTCATCTTCTGGTTCAGGAAAACTCGGTGAAACTCTAAGCCAACCCTTAATTGGTAGCCCTAATATAGGATATACACAGAGTTTTCTTGGAATTGGAGCATTTGCAAACCAGTCCGAAGCGGAAGCCTGTATGAAATACATTAAGACCAAGTTTAGCAGAGCTATGTGGGCGACATTGAAGATTACTCAACATAATCCTCCTTCTACATGGGCTAACATCCCTCTCCAAGACTTCACTCCCGCCTCAGACATCGACTGGTCGAAAACCATTGCGGAAATCGACAGGCAGCTTTACGCGAAATACGGCCTCGACGACGCCGAAATCGAGTTCATCGAATCCCATGTGAAGGAAATGACATAAAACGCCCGCGGCGGAGATCCGCCGCGGAGCCTTGTCAAAACAATATGCTGATGTAATCCTGCCGCCCGTTCAGAACGCGGGTCACTTCCACGCAGCTCTCTTCCGCCACGCGGTAGAAGATCAAATGATCCGATACCAGTAAATAGCGCAGATCGGACTCGACGTCAAAGCGGCCCGATAGCGGCGTGCCCATATAGGGATTATCCGCCAGCAGGGATATCGCCTGCACGATGCGCCCGGTCAGCCTTTTCGCGGCCGCGCCGTTATGCAGGACGCCGCGGATATATTCTTCCGTCGCCTGTATGTCCTCGATCGCGGTCTTCTTGTAGCGTATCTTCAAGTATCCGCTCCCAAAAGCCGCAGGGCTTCTTCCTCCGAATAGCTCTCTGCGCACTCGTCGCCCTTCTGCAGCTCCCTCATCAGGCGGGAAAGCGCTTTAGCCCTGACGACCTCCGCGTTTTCCTCCGTAACGGGGAAGGGAAAACCGCCCGCGTTGAGGGACTGCTGGAAAAATACGTTGACCGCGTCCGTAAGGCTCAGACCGTTTTTCTCATAGACGGCCTCCAGCCTTTTGCGTATCTCCGGATTTACACGCATCCGGAACACATCGGTCTTCGGCGCCGACGCAACATGATCCATTTTATCCGCCTCCTTGATGCGATCAGTATAGCACACTCAAAGAAAAAAGTCAATCTTGTAGCAACAATGTTGCCACAAAAGGGGGATTCCCATGAACACGCCGCAAATTCGCTCCTTTGAGCCCATCGTCCCGATGATATACGCCTATTCCCATCCCGATTACGCGCCCCATCGGGGATGGACGAAGATCGGCTACACCGAAAAGCAGAGCGTGGAAGAGCGCGTCAGACAGCAGCATCATACCTCCGACGTCGCCTATAAGATACTCTGGCGGGACTTCGCCTTATACAAGGACGGAAGCGGCCTTTCCTTCACCGATCACGACTTTCACGATTATCTCAGCGCCGTCGCCCACGTCGACCGCAAGCCGAATACGGAATGGTTCCGGGTGGAGGGCGATGAAGCCAGGGACTATTTCAACGCTTTTGCCTCGCAGCACACCTCCGACGGAAATCAATGTCTGACCTATACGCTGCGGGAAGAACAGGAAGAAGCTGTCGCAAGGACCGCGGAATGGTTCCGCAGGGGCGGGACGCAATTTTTGTGGAACGCGAAGCCGCGCTTCGGCAAGACCCTCTCCGCCTATGACCTCATCGTGCGCATGGGCTTCAAAAAGGTCCTGATCGTCACGAACCGCCCCAGCATCGCCAACTCCTGGGCGGAGGATTTCAACAGGTTTATCGGCTGGCACGACGAGCTCTGCTTCGTCAGCGATACGGATTCCCTGCGGGGCAAGCCCGGCGTCATGACAAGGGAAGAATACATAGCCGGAGGCATGGACAGGGGCATGGTCGCCTTTGTTTCCCTGCAGGACCTGAAAGGCTCTCAGTATTTCGGCGGCAAGTTCCCGAAGCTCGGCTGGATGGCGAAGGACTACATCGACGATTACGGCAACAAAGCGCGCGGACTGGCGTTCGATCTCCTGGTGGTCGATGAGGCGCAGGAGGGCGTGGAGACCTTCAAGACGGAAAAGGCATTCGACAATATCCTTCGCTCCCATACGCTGTATCTGTCGGGGACGCCCTTCAAACAGCTTGCGGGAGATCAGTTCTCCGATGAAGAAATCTATAACTGGTCCTACGCGGACGAACAGGACAGGAAAACAGCTTGGGACGGCGAAGAATACAATCCCTATGAAAGCCTGCCTCAGCTTTTGATGTACACTTATCAGCTTTCTCCCATGATCTACGATCAGCTGAGCCGCGGGATCGTGCTGGAGGATGAGGATGAAGCCGTCGATCCTGCGTTTGACCTGAACGAATTCTTCCTGACCGACGACAACGGCAAATTCCTTCACAGGGATGACATCAAGAAATTCCTGCTGATGCTGTTCCACGGTGAGAAATACCCCTTCTCCACGCCTGAACTGCGCAAGGAACTCAGCCATACCATGTGGTATCTGAACCGTGTCAATTCCGCAAAGGCGCTCTATAAGCTCATGCGGGAGGATGACGATCTGAAACCGCTGTTCGACGAATATGAGATCGTGCTTGCGGCCGGCGACGGACGGCTCTCCGAAGAGGAAGAGACGCAAAAGTCTTATGACAAAGTGAAAGCCGCCATTGCGGCGCATGAAAAGACGATCACGCTGACCGTGGGACAGCTCACCGTGGGCGTGACCATTCCCGAATGGAGCGGCGTTTTCATGCTCTGCAACATGCAAAGCCCCTCTTCCTACATGCAAGCCGCGTTCCGTGCGCAGAACCCCTATTCCTTCAAGAGCGCAGACGGCAAGCTCTGGCGGAAGGAACGCGCCTATCTCTTCGATTTTGACCCTGCGCGGACCCTCATCATTTACGATCAGTTTGCGAACAACCTGATCCGTGAGACCGCAGCAGGCGGAACGACGGAAGACAGAGAAAAGAACATCAAGCGGCTCCTGAACTTCTTCCCTGTGCTGGGTGAAGACGATGAAGGGCGCATGGTGGAGCTGGACGCCGCGCAGGTGCTGACCATCCCCCGCAAGCTGAAAAGTGCGGAGGTCGTGCGGCACGGCTTCATGTCCAATTTCCTGTTTGCGAATATCAGCGGCATTTTCGGCGCTGCCGGCTTCCTGCGGGAGATCATCGAAAAGCTGACCCCTGCCCACGAAGAGGGCGGAAAGAGCGACAAGGACAAGCTGGACAAGATGAGCAGCGTACAGGTGGACGATGAGGGCAACGCCGCAGTCGATGAGGAAATCATCATCGGCAGGACGCAGGAACTTTTCGGGGATAAAGTCTATGAGACCATCCCTGCGGATATTGAAGCCGCCGTTTCCTCTGTTGCCGCAAGCAGCACAAGTGATGAGGTCGCACGGCATATCAAGGCGGTTACGACTGCCGTAAAGGGCAAGGTGGCGGAAGAAATCATTGCACCGCTTGCAAACAATTACGGCATGACCCAAAAGGCGCAAAAACGCCTTGAAGAGCAGACTGGCAAGGAAATCGAAACCGCCATTTCTCACGCGCAGGAAGACTTTGAGCAGCAGCGGCGCATTGCGCAAACGGCGTTGGAAGCCAAAAGGCGCACGGCGGAGACGGAGCAGGAAGTCAAAAAGGCGGAGGATGAATTTGCTTTCGACATGCAGGACGCCCTGAAAGCCCTGACGGACAGCATTTCCGAAACCGTAAAGAAAACGATGCAGGAAAAGCCGAAGGAATTGGTGGAACGAATAGAGACCAAAAAGGCGGAAGACGAAAAGAAGAGCGTGGAAGACGAGATACGCGCCCATCTGAGGGGCTTTGCAAGGACCATCCCCTCCTTCCTCATGGCGTATGGGGATGAAAACCTGACGCTGGCGAACTTCGACGATTACACCGAAGACGACGTTTTCCTTGCCGTTACGGGGATCACGGAGGATGAATTCCGCTTCCTGCGGGACGGCGGCGACAGGCCGGACCCCGAAACCGGGTCGACGGTGCATTACGACGGTCATCTGTTCGACGAGGGCGTATTCAATGATTCCGTGCGGGAATTTATGCGCAAGCGCCGCGAGCTGGCGGATTACTTCGACGAAAGCAAGACGGAGGATATTTTCGACTATATCCCCCCGCAGAAGACCAATCAGATCTTCACGCCGAAGCGCATCGTGAAGATGATGACGGACAAGCTGGAGGAAGAAAATCCCGGCTGCTTCGACGATCCGGGCAAGACCTTTGCCGACCTGTACATGAAATCGGGACTGTACATCACGGAGATAGTGAAGCGCCTCTATCGGAGCGAAGGGATGAAGGCCGCGTTCCCCGACGAAAAAGAGCGCATCCGTCACATCCTGCAAAAACAGGTTTACGGCATGGCGCCCACGCGGATCATTTATCTTATCGCCACAAATTACATACTCGGCTTCGATGAAGAACTGAAAGAAGCGAACCATAATTTCGTTGAGGCAGACGCCGCCGAAGCAGCGAAAAACGGAACGCTGAAAGAATTGGTGGAAGAAAAATTCGGATAATACGATCATCCCGGCCGATTTGGTGATCGATCACGGCCCACAGACGATAAAAGCGCCGTTCCGCTTGTTCCGGAACGGCGCTTTGGATCATATTTGACTATCCGAGGATGATATCGGCGACGGCGGCGGGATCGGAGGCCGTCAGCGAAGCGCCGGCCTGCCTGAGCTCCTCGGCGCTGCCGTAGCCGTACAGCACGCCTATCGAGCGCACGCCGTTGGCCGCGGCGCCCTCTATGTCGTATTTCCTGTCGCCAACCATCACCGCGCTTTCGGGCGCGGCGCCCAGCCCGGCGAGCACGTAGGCGATGACCTCGGCCTTTTTCACGCGGCTTTCGTCCGGCAGACAGCCGCCCACCAGAGCGAAGTAAGGTGACAGGCCGAAATGCTCGATTATGCGCAGGGCGTACATCTCCGGCTTGGAGGTGGCGACGGCGAGGGTCCTGCCGGCGTCTCTGAGCCGGGCGAGAGCGTCGGTGATGCCGGGGTAAAGAGCGTTTTCGTATATGCCCTTGTCGGCGTAATATTCACGGTAAGTAAGTATCATCTCGGCGGCCTTTTCCCGGTCGACGCCGCAGAGGCGCCGGAAGGAGTCGCTCAGAGGAGGGCCGATGACGGAATAGAGCTCCTCCCTCGGCGGAGGCTCGAAGCCGTGGGCCTTCATGGCATATATGACGGAATTGGTTATCCCCTCGCCCGGATCGGTAAGAGTGCCGTCCAGGTCGAAAAGAACGAAGCTCAGTCCTTCCACGCGTCGTCCTGCCAGTCTTTTTCCATGCAGGCGCGGCAGGAGTCGCATTTTTTTCCGGGGAACAGCTTGCACTGGACCGGTCCGTTGTACCACATCTCCGAGGGGCCGCCGGGCATATCGTATATGCCGCCGAACATTCCCTGCATCAGAGCCGCCTGGAAGAATACGGGCTTATCTACGCGCATGAAGTTGAGGGGGCAGTGGTAAACGCCTGCGGGAATGCGGATGATGGTGGGCTGCTCGATGACGTAGGTCTCGGCGTCCTTGCCCTGCTCGCCGAGGGTGAACTCTATGTGCGCGTCGAAGTCAAAAACGTTGGGGAAGGTGCCGCCGAGGAAAATGAGGTACTCGTCGCAGTTGTGCCTGTGGGGGAAGCGGTCCAGGAAGAAGGGCTTTACGAAGATCTGGAAGCCCACGTTGTACTGCGCGCCGGGTATCTGGCTGGCGCCGCGGAAATAGGCCTGGGGCGATACGACGAAGCCGGCGTCGGAGCCCTCGGGGACTACCTCGTTGTACTCGGGGGTAAAGGCGTAAACGAGTTTTTCGTATTTGCGTCCGCTCATTTTGTTCTTTCCTTTCTTTTACCGTGGTTTTTTGTTTTTGATCAATATAAGGGTATTTTACCACAGGCGCGGGGAGAATGGAAAGAGCTTTTGAGCATGTTGACAAAAAAATCGGCCCGCAGCCGGGAACGGGCGGCTGCGGGCGCGGGATCACGATCTGATTTATTTGTTTTTGTGGATGTTCTTCATGCGCTGAGAATGGTCGAGTATGCGCTTGCGCAGGCGCAGGGATTTCGGAGTGACCTCCAGCAGCTCGTCGTCGGCGAGAAATTCCAGGCACTGCTCCAGACTCATTATCCTCGGCGGGACGAGCCTGAGCGCCTCGTCGCTGCCGGCGGCGCGCATGTTGGTCATCTGCTTTTTGCGGCATACGTTCACGGCGATGTCCTCCGCCTTGGGGGACACGCCCACCACCATGCCGGCGTATACCTTCGTGCCGGGGGATATGAACATCGTGCCGCGGTCCTGCACGTTGAAAATGCCGTAGGCCACGGCTTCTCCGGTCTCGAAGGCTATGAGCGAGCCCGTATTGCGGCGGCGCACCTCGCCCCTGAAGGGCGCGTAGCTGTCGAAGACCGAGGCCATGATGCCCTCGCCGTGGGAGTCGGTGAGAAATTCGCTGCGGTAGCCGAAAAGACCGCGGGAGGGGATGATGAAGCTCAGCTTCGTGCGGCTGCCCACGGGCGTCATTTCCAGCAGCTCGCCCCGGCGGCTGCTGAGCTTTTCTATAACGCTGCCGACGCAGCTTTCCGGAACGTCCACCACGAGCCTTTCCATAGGCTCCATGGTCACGCCGTTTTCGGAGCGCGTCAGCACTCTCGGCGGGGATACCTGGAACTCGAAGCCCTCGCGGCGCATCGTCTCTATGAGTATGGAAAGATGCATCTCGCCGCGACCGGCCACGTTGAAGCTGTCGGTGGAGTCCGTTTCGCTCACCCGGAGAGAAACGTCCTTCAGCGTTTCCCTGAACAGGCGGTCCCTGAGGCTGCGGGAGGTGACGAACTTGCCCTCCGTGCCGGCAAAGGGGCTGTCGTTCACCGAGAAGGTCATCTCCATGGTCGGCGCGGATATCTCGACGAAGGGCAGCGGCTCCACGCAGTCGGGAGCGCAGATGCTGTCGCCTATGGTCACGTCGCCTATGCCGGAAAGGGCGATGATGTCGCCCGCGGAGGACTCCGTCACCGGCGCGCGGCTGAGCCCGTCGAAGACGTAAAGGCTGACGGCCTTTGCCCGCTCGACCTGTCCCGGCTTAAGGTAATTGCATACGGCGATCTCCTGGTTCTGGGTTATCGTGCCGCGCTGTATGCGCCCTATGGCTATGCGGCCGACGTAATCGTTGTAGTCCACGGAGGACACCAGCATCTGCAGCGGGGCCGCGGCGTCCTGCTCGGGAGCGGGGATATATTCCATTATGGTATCGAACAGGGGGCGCAGATCGGTCCCCTCGACCTCGGGAGAGAAAGAGGCCGTGCCCCGGCGGGCGGAGCAGAAGAGCATGGGCGAGTCCAGCTGCTCCTCCGTGGCGTCCAGGTCCAGCAGCAGCTCCAGCACCTCGTCGATGACCTCGTGTATCCTGGCGTCGGGCCTGTCTATTTTGTTGATCACCACTATCACGCGGTGACCCAGGGCAAGGGCGCGGCTGAGAACGAAGCGCGTCTGGGGCATCGGGCCCTCGGCGGCGTCCACCAGCAGAAGTACGCCGTTGACCATTTTCAGCACGCGCTCCACCTCGCCGCCGAAATCGGCGTGGCCGGGAGTGTCGACGATGTTGATCTTCGCCTCGCCGTACTGTACGGCGGTGTTCTTGGCAAGTATGGTGATGCCCCGTTCCCTTTCGAGGTCGCCGGAGTCCATGACCCTGTCGGCCACTACCTGGTTGGCGCGGAAAACGCCGCTCTGGCGCAGCATTTCGTCGACCAGCGTCGTCTTGCCGTGGTCAACGTGGGCGATGATGGCGATATTGCGCAGCTCCATGTTGTATCAGATCCTTTCCTGCGCGGAGGATATAGTTAAAGCGCGGGGTTAAAATAAACTGAAATATTATACAATCCAATTCCCGATAATGCAATGATTTTTGTTCGGAAAAATGTTGCAAATACCTATTGACAAGTGAGGGAAGGGGTATTATATTATGTTTAGCACTCAGAGGGCAAGAGTGCTAACCGTGGAGGAAGAAGCTATGGAATTCAGCGAACGGAAGAGAAAGATACTTAAGGCGATCGTTGAAAGCTACGTGGAGTCGGCCGAGCCGGTAGGCAGCAAGGCCATCGCGGAGAGCTCGGAGCTGAACCTGTCTTCCGCCACCATACGCAACGAGATGGCGGAGCTCACGGCCATGGGCCTGCTGGAGCAGCCCCACACCTCCGCCGGCAGAGTGCCCTCGCACCAGGGCTACCGCATATACGTAAACGAGCTCATGAACGAGCACAGGCTCAGCCTTGAAGAGACGCGGGAGATCAACAAAGCCCTGAAAAGCAAGGTCAGCCGGCTCGACGAGCTGCTTTCCGACGCCGGCAAGGTCATTTCGGAGCTTACGAACTATCCGGCGTACGCCGTCGCGGCGCCGGCGCAGGCGGTCCGCATAAAGCGCTTCGAGTGCGTATACGTGGACGCGAACACCGTAATAGCCGTGGCGATGCTGGACAACAACACGGTCAAAAACAGGATAATGTCCTTTCCCGTCGGCCTTGAGGAGGATTTCGTAAAGAAGCTCGCCGCTGTATTCAACGCCAATTTCACCGGCATCACGGGCGACGAGATGAGCGCGGAGCTGATCTCGGCCGCCGAAAAGAGCACGGGCGACAGCTGCGGAGCCGTGGCGGCGCTGGCAAGCTTCGCGATAAGCGCGCTGGCTCCGGAGACGGTAAGGCGGACGTATCTTGCCGGAGCGCCTCAGCTGCTCACGCTGCCGGAATACCGCGACGTGGACAAGGCCCACAGGCTGCTGAATTACCTTACCGAAGAGACCGCGCTGGAGAAGGTGCCCGACGCCGGGGAGAACGGCGTAAAGATACTTATAGGCGCGGAAAACGTCGCCGAGGAGCTGAAGGACGCGGGCGTGGTGCTCGCCAGCTACGATCTCGGCAACAACATGCAGGGCGTCATAGGCGTGGTCGGGCCGACGAGGATGGATTATGCCAAGGTGGCCGCGTACCTTTCATATATAGCCAAGGAGATGAAGCAGGCCGCCAAGGGCGGCGAGATCCCGAGGCTGCTTGAACACCCCGCGGAAGAGAGGAATGATGAACAGTGAGCAGAAAGAATAAGGACGCGGCGAACGCCGAAGAGAACGCCGCGGATATCGCCGGAAAGGAGACCGCGGCGGAAGCGGAAAAGGAGCTTCCGGAGGGCGGAGAAGCCCCGGAGCAGACGGCGGAGCCCGCGAGAGACTATGAAGCGGAGCTCGCCGAGGAAAAGGACAAATACCTCAGGCTGGCTGCCGAGTACGACAATTACCGCCGCAGGAGCCAGAAGGAGAGGGAGGCGCTGTTCGCCGACGTCCGGGCGGATACCGTGAAGGCGCTGCTGCCCGTGTACGACAATCTCGAAAGGGCGCTCAGAGCCGAATGCTCGGACGAAGCCTTCTACAAGGGCGTGGAGCTGACGATGAACCAGCTTCTCGGCATCCTTGAAAAAATGGGAGTTACGCTTATAGAAGCCAAAGACTGCGTATTCGATCCTCAGCTGCACAACGCGGTGATGCACGTTGAGGACGAAAGCCTCGGCGAGAACGTCATCGTCGAGGAATTCCAGAAGGGCTTCAAGCTTAACGATAAGGTCATTCGATTTGCAATGGTAAAGGTTGCGAACTGAAAATCTGTAATATGGATCGGAGGAATTGATCATGGGTAAGATTATAGGTATAGATTTGGGAACAACGAACTCCTGCGTGGCGGTAATGGAGGGCGGCGAGCCCGTAGTCATAGCCAACGCGGAGGGCAACAGGACCACGCCGTCGGTGGTGGCGTTCTCCAAGACCGGCGAGCGCATGGTGGGCCAGGTGGCAAAGCGCCAGGCCGTCACCAATCCCGACAGGACCATCAGCTCCATAAAGCGCGAGATGGGCAGCAATTACAAGGTGAACATCGACGGCAAGCAGTATTCCCCGCCCGAGATCTCCGCGATGGTGCTGGCGAAGCTTAAGGCCGACGCGGAAAGCTATCTCGGCTCGACCGTCACCGAGGCGGTCATCACCGTTCCGGCGTACTTCACCGACAGCCAGAGACAGGCCACCAAGGACGCGGGCAAGATAGCCGGCCTTGACGTAAAGCGCATCATCAACGAGCCTACCGCGGCCGCGCTGGCCTACGGCCTGGATAAGGAAAACGATCAGAAGATCATGGTCTACGACCTCGGCGGCGGCACCTTCGACGTGTCCGTGCTGGAGATAGGCGACGGCGTCATCGAGGTCCTTGCCACCGCGGGCAACAACCGCCTCGGCGGCGACGATTTCGACGAATGCGTGGTCAAATACCTCGTCGAGGAATTCCGCCGGGAGAACGGCGTGGACCTGTCCGGCGACAAGGTAGCCATGCAGAGACTGCGCGAGGCGGCCGAGAAGGCGAAGATAGAGCTTTCCGGCGTGACCAGCACCAACATCAACCTGCCGTATATCACCGCGGACGCCACCGGCCCCAAGCATATGGACATGACCCTTACCAGGGCGAAGTTCAACGAGCTGACCGCGCATCTGGTGACCAAGACCATCGAGCCGGTAAAGCAGGCGCTTTCCGACGCCGGCCTGAGGGCCGACCAGCTCAGCAAGGTGCTGCTCGTGGGCGGCTCCACCCGTATCCCCGCCGTGCAGGAAGAGGTAAAGAAGATCACCGGCAAGGAGCCCTTCAAGGGCATCAACCCCGATGAATGCGTGGCCGTGGGCGCGGCCATCCAGGGCGGCGTGCTGGGCGGAGACGTCGAGGGCATACTGCTGCTGGACGTAACGCCGCTGTCCCTCGGCATAGAGACCCTCGGCGGAGTGTTCACCAAGCTCATCGAGAGGAACACCACCATACCCACCAAGAAGAGCCAGGTCTTCTCCACCGCGGCCGACAACCAGACCTCCGTTGAGGTCAACGTGCTGCAGGGCGAGCGCGAGATGGCCGCATACAATAAATCGCTGGGCCGCTTCCACCTTGACGGCATAGCCCCCGCGAGACGCGGCGTGCCGCAGATAGAGGTCAGCTTCGATATAGACGCCAACGGCATAGTCAACGTATCGGCCAAGGACCTCGGCACCGGCAGAGAGCAGCATATAACCGTCACCTCCTCCTCCAACATGTCCAAGGAGGATATCGAAAGGGCGGTGCGCGAGGCGGAGCAGTACGCCGCCGAGGACGCCAAGAAGAAGGAAGAGGTCGATACCCGCAACCAGGCCGACCAGATGGTCTATCAGTCCGAGAAGACCCTGTCCGAGGTGGGCGACAAGCTCAGCGAGAGCGACAAGAGCAACATTCAGGCCGCCATCGACAAGGTAAAGACGGCGCTGAACGGAACGGATACGGAGAGCATCAAGAAAGCCACCGAAGAGCTGACGCAGGCGTTCTACGCCGTAAGCGAGAAGATATATCAGCAAAACGGAGCGCAGCCCGGCCCCGACGCGGCGGCGGGCGGCCCGGGAGACAACGGCGGAGGCGAGTATTACGACGCCGACTACGAAGTGGTAGACGACGACAAGAAATAATCATCGGATGCCCGGCGTCCCCGAAAAGGGGGCGCCGGGCACAAGACGCGGCGACGTCTCGCCGCGCTTATGTATCGGAGAATAAGCTATGGCGGAAAAACGGGATTACTACGAGGTGCTCGGCCTGAAAAAGGGAGCATCCGAGGACGAGATAAAAAAAGCATACCGCAGGCTCGCCAAGGAAAACCACCCCGATCTGCACCCGGACGACAAGGACGCGGAACGGCGCTTCAAGGAAATAGGCGAGGCCTATGAGATACTTTCCGACAGCGAGAAGCGCGCCAGGTACGACCAGTACGGCTTCGCCGGAGTGGATCCCTCCTACGGCGCCGGAGAGCCCGGCGGCGGCTTCGGCGGGATGGGCTTCGATTTCGACCTGGGAGACATATTCGATTCGTTCTTCGGCGGCGGAGGGAGGTCCGCCCGCGGAAACTACAACGGCGCCCGCAGGGGCGAGAGCATACACGTCGGCGTGGAGCTGAGCTTCGAGGAAGCGGCCTTCGGATGCAGCAAGGACGTGCAGATATCCCGCATCGAGGACTGCCCGGACTGCAAGGGCAGCGGCTGCGAGCCGGGAACGACCCCGGAGATATGCCCCAAATGCGGAGGCAGCGGCACGGTGCGCACACAGCAGCGCACCGCTTTCGGCGTTATGTCCTCCACCGTGGCCTGCTCCAACTGCTCGGGCAGAGGCAAGATCATCCACAGCCCGTGCCCCAAGTGCAGAGGCAAGGGCAGCGTAAGGAAAAACACCACCGTAAGCGTGAAGATACCCGCCGGCATCGACGACGGACAGACCGTTTCCATGCGCGGCGGCGGACATAAGGGCGTGAACGGCGGCCCGGCGGGAGACCTGCTGATAACCGTGAGCGTGGCGCCGCACCCCTATTTCAAGAGGGACGGGACCGCGGTCATTTACAATATGCCCATCTCCTTCGTCCAGGCGGCTTTGGGCGACTCCGTAGAGGTGCCCACGCTGGACGGCAAGGTGAAGTACAGCATACCCGAGGGCACCCAGACGGAAACGGTGTTCCGTCTGAGGGGCAAGGGCATACCCAATATCAACGGCGGCGGCCGCGGCGATCAGTACGTTAAGATAAGCGTGGAGACGCCGAAAAACCTCACGTCCGAACAGAAGGAGCTGCTGAGGAAGTTCGCCGACACCTTCGGCGGAGACGAGGGCGGCAAGGGCAAAAGGAAAAAGAAAAAATAAGCTGTATTTTTTGCGGCGCGCTGCGTAATGCGGCGCGCCGCGGACGTTTACGGCTCCGGCAGCTCCCGGCCCAGACCTCCGTAAAGGGCGGAGAAGAGCGCGCGGGCGTTTTCGGGGCTCCACGGCCAGCTCTGGGGCTCATAGCCGTACAGCTCCGGCGGCGCTCCGTCCCCGGAGGAGGACAGGAGAAAGGCAGCGCGCCATACGCTGTCCAGCCTCGCCGGAAAGAGCTCCGCCTCCCGGGGAGTGAAGCCCTTGAGGCTCTCTCTCGCGGAGGCCGTTATCTCCCCGGCGTCGAGACGGACCGCCGAGTGCCAGTCCAGCAGCTCCGCGGCCGCCTCCTTCGCGGAAAGCGAGAAGGGCGTCTGCTCTCCGTCGTAAACCGCTGCTATCCCGCGCAGCAGCAGCTCCAGCTCCGCGCGGGCGGCGTCGGTGCGGCGCGCCTCCTCGCCCGGTGGGGGCAGCGCGGCGTCTTTCATATATATCCGCGGCACGGCGGAGCAGCCGCCCGGAAGCAGCAGCACGCACAGCGCCGACAACGCGGCAAGGATCTTTTTCATAACATGCTCCCCTTTGATGACTGAGAATATTTTCGGCAGGCCGCGCCGGATTATGCATGGACAGATTGATATATCGGAGGGAGATGTTGTATAATGCTCATAATAATTCATCGGAAGACCCGATGCTGAGCGAGGTAGCGAATATGAAAGCCGTAATAAAAGTGGGAACGTCGACTCTGGCCTACCGCACGGGAAGGCTGAACATAAGACGGGTGGAAAAGCTGTGCAAAACTCTCAGCGATCTGAAAAACGCCGGAAACGAGCTCATCCTCGTATCGTCCGGAGCCATAGGCATGGGCGCCGGTAAGCTGTCCCTGCCCTCGCGGCCCACGGACATGGCCACCAAGCAGGCCGCCGCGGCAGTGGGACAGTGCGAGCTGATGTATACCTACGACCGGCTCTTCTCGGAATACCACCACACAGTCGCGCAGATACTGCTGACGGCGCAGGACATCGAGCAGGCCGGCCGGCGCGAAAACTTCCAGAGCACGCTCATGCGGCTGCTGGAGCTCGGAGCGCTTCCTATAATCAACGAAAACGACACCGTAGCCACCGAAGAGATAGCCATCGGCGACAACGACAGCCTTTCCGCCGCCGTCGCCGCGTGCACGGGCGCGGACATACTCATACTCCTGTCCGATATCGACGGGCTGTACGACGACGACCCCCATAAAAATCCCTCGGCGAGGATGATACCCGTGGTCACGGAGATAAGCCCGGAGATCGAGGCCCTGGCGGGAAGCGCGGGCTCGGAGCTCGGCACGGGAGGCATGACCACGAAGCTGCACGCCGCCCGCATAGCCACGGCCGCCGGGACCGACATGATAATCGCCAACGGAGAGGATCCGGCGGTGCTTTACGACATTTTCGAGGGCAAGGCGGCGGGCACCCGCTTTGTCGCCGGAAAAAAGATCGAAAGGAAATAAAAAAATGACAACTCTGGAAATAATGCGCCGCGCGAAGGCGGCGGCTCCCGCGCTCGCGGCGGCCGACGGCGAAACGAAGAACGCCGCTCTCATGGCCATGGCGGACATGCTGGAAAAGGGCATGCGCGGCATACTCGAAGCGAACGCTCTCGACACGGAGGCGGCGAAGGGAGACATAGGCGCGGTCATGCTGGACCGTCTGACCCTCACGGAAGAGCGCATAAGCGCCATGGCGGAGGGCATACGCAGCGTCGCCGCGCTCCCGGACCCGGTGGGCAGACTGATCAGCTCCGCGGCGAGGCCGAACGGTCTTGTCATAGAGAAAAGAGGCGTGCCGCTGGGCGTGGTCGCCATAATATACGAAAGCCGTCCCAACGTGACCTCCGACGCGGCGGTCCTCGCGCTGAAATCGGGCAACGCCTGCATACTCAGATGCGGCAGAGAGGCCCGGCGCAGCGCGGCGGCCGTGACGGAGTGCATGCGGGAGGGGCTGGAAAAGGCGGGACTGTCCCGGGATCTGGTGCAGCTCGTGGAGGATACGAGCCGCCGCAGCGCCGAGGAGCTCATGACGGGAGTGGGGTATATCGACCTGCTCATACCCCGCGGCGGAGCGGGACTGATACGCGCCTGCATGGAGAAGGCAAAGGTGCCCTGCGTACAGACCGGCACCGGCATATGCCATATTTACGTGGACGCGGCGGCCGATCCGGACATGGCCTGCGATATCGTGGACAACGCCAAGACGAGCCGTCCCTCCGTATGCAACGCGGCGGAGGTATGCCTCGTCCACCGCGCGATCGCGGAGCGTTTTCTGCCCATGCTTCGCAAAAGACTGGTGACCGACCGCGTAAGCGCGGGAAAACAGCCGGTGGAGCTGCGGCTGGACGAGGGCGCCCTTGCGGTCATACCCGGCACGCCCGCGGGAGCTGAGGACTTCGATACGGAATTTCTGGACTATATCCTCGCGGTCAGGCTGGTGGACGGCGTTGAGGAAGCGGCGGAGCATATAGCTGCCCATTCCACGGGCCACAGCGAGGCGATAATCACCTCCGACGAGGCCGCGGCCCGGTTCTTTACCGCCGCGGTGGACAGCGCGGCGGTATACGTCAACGCCTCCACCCGCTTTACCGACGGCGGCGAATTCGGCCTGGGCTGCGAGATGGGCATTTCCACGCAGAAGCTCCATGCGAGAGGCCCCATGGGGCTGGAGGAGCTGACGTCGTATAAGTACGTCATACGCGGAAACGGACAGGTAAGGTAAAGGCATGTTCAACGTCTGTGAATACGGGATAATCAACGACGGCGCGAGCGACAATACCGACGCCCTGCGCGCCCTTATCGAAAAAATGGCTCTGAGCGGCGGAGGTACTCTGTATTTTCCGCCGGGGAAATATCTGACGGGCTCGGTGGAGCTCAAAAGCAACATGACGCTTTATCTCGACGCGGGGGCGGAGCTGCTCGCCTCGGGCGACAGGAGCCGTTATCCGATCATCGACTCGGAGCGCATACCCGGCCTTGCCCGGCGCGGCTACGCCGGAGTGGTCTGCGCCTTCAACGCCGAGAACGTCTGCGTCAGGGGCGAGGGGACGATAAACGGACAGGGCGCGAACTGGTGGTTCGGCGGCCCGGACGGCACGCGGAAAGAGGACGATTACATGCGCCCGCGCAGCATTTATTTCGTGCTGTGCCGCAACGTGCGCATAAGCGGGATAAGGATAGTCGACTCTCCCTGCTGGACGGTGCATCCGCTGTGCTGCGAAAACGTGAGCGTCACCTCGGTGTCGATAAAAAACCCGCCCCATTCCCCCAATACGGACGGGATAAATCCCGAGAGCTGCCGCAACGTGCGCATAAGCGACTGCGATATCGACGTGGGCGACGACTGCGTCACGATAAAGGCGGGCACGGAGAACGACCCGCTCCAGAAGCTGCATCCCTGCGAAAACGTCACCGTGACCGGCTGCACCATGAGCAGAGGTCACGGCGGAGTGGTCATAGGCAGCGAAATGTCGGGAGGCGTGCGCAACGTGGCCATATCCAACTGCGTGTTCCGGGGCACGGACAGGGGCGTGCGGATAAAGACCCGCCGCGGGCGCGCGGGCTCGGTGAAAAACGTGCTCATTAACGGGATCATAATGGACGGCGTGGGCACGCCGGTCACCGTGAACTGCTATTACCGCTGCGGCGCGGACATGAGCGACGGGCGCGTTTTCTCGCCCGAGGCGCAGCCCGCCGACGAAACGACGCCCGAAATATCCGGCATACGCCTCAGGGCCGTATGCGCCTCCGGGGCGAAATTCGCCGCCGCGTACTTCCTCGGCCTGCCCGAGCGGCCGGTAGAGGACGTTTCCCTCGCGGACGTGGATATAGAGATGGACGGCTCTTTCGGCGCGGACGAGCCGATAATGACGCCGATGCACGAAAAGACCTGCGCCGCGGGAGTGTTCATGAAAAACGTGAAGGGTCTTTCGCTGAGCGGAGTCCGCGTGAAAAACGCCCGGGGAGAGCTTTTCGTTGCGGAGAACTGTGAGAACGTATCCGGAGAGGTGCTTCCCTGAAAAAACTGACAAAGGTAATTTGATATACGACATTAAGTAACATATTATAACTTTCTAATACACAAAAATAATAAAATGCTTACTTAAGTAACTTGAAATTGCGGGAATAACTATCTATAATTAACTCAAGCTCTTATTGTTGTACCCCGCGAATTTGAGGGACGGTATCAATGTCAACAAAGAAGATATATTTTATCAACAGCGAGACCCTTCTGCTGGAAAGTCTCGACGTATTTTTTTCCTCGCAGAGCGACTTTGCCGTGGTCGGGAAAAGCGGCAAAGCCTCTGTCGCGGTAAAGGAGGTCGAGAGCCTGTCTCCCGACGTGGTGCTTGTGGACCTTAAGGCGGCGGAGGAGGACGGCAGCGGGCTGCTCGCGGAGCTCAGGCGCGTATGTCCGTCAGCCAGGCTGCTTGTGCTCACCACCGGCGGAGAGATATCCGCCGTGATCGACGCCATAGGCGCCGGAGCGGACGGATATATGCTGAAGAGCGCGGGCAGAGACGCCATAATAAACGCCGCGAGAGTCATCGCCGCGGGGCAGGCCGTGCTCGACAGGGGGATACTCGCAAAGCTCCATGAGCGGGTTAAGGACAGCGCGGCGGACAGCGGGCTCAGCGGCCCGGACGAACAGGAATACCGGCGCATGCTCGAGCTGCTGAAGGATCACGAGCGGGCTATATGCGTGCTGGTAGGCAAGGGCAAGAGCAACAAGGAGATATCAGAGACGCTGCATCTGACCGAGGGAACGGTCAAGAACTATCTCTCGCGAATTTATAATAAAATGGGACTTCGGGACCGCACCTCCCTGGCGGTCATAATGGCTCGATACAGCTGAAGCGAGGTCCCGTCAGGGTCAAACGCTCAGCCGGGTTTTTCCGGCTGAGCGTTGATTTTGTCGACAAAGTCCTTCGGACTTTATCGACAAAAGGGATGCACTGCGCTTCGCGCACAGCGCGCCGCCCTGCGGCGCGTGCACGCGCGCTCCGTGGGAGGTATTTTCGCCGAAAATAAGAGTTTCCGTCGAAAATATCCTGTTTTATTCACGCCTGCGGGCGTGAACTCTGCGAGGCAGTATGTGTAAATACGGCTGTCCTTTTTGAAATTACGCTTTGTTTGCTGTCGAACGCTCAGCCGGGTTTTTCCGGCTGAGCGTTTTTTGTCGAACAAGATATAATTTGCAGAAAAAGTTATATAATTATGTTGACAAATTATATCGGAAGTGGTATAGTGTTTTCTGCGGAAAGGTAAGGTGAGACTATTGAAAAAGACCTTATACAGTCTGATGCTCAGCGACGAGGTGGTGCGGGAAATAGACCGCCTGGCCCATCTCGGCGGTACGAGCCGTTCCAATCTGGTAAATCAGATACTTGCCGAATATGTGGACCTGACGACGCCCGAGCGCCGCATAAGCGATATTTTCAGCGCCGTGGAGCAGCTCATAAGCAGCTCCCGCGAGCTGATACCGTTTTTCGCCCCGAATACGCAGACCATGTCTCTGAAAAGCTCGCTGGAGTATAAATACCGCCCCACGGTGAAATACGAGGTGGAGCTCTACCGCTCCGGAGAGGACGAGCTGGGCGAAATATCGGTCATTTTCCGTACGCAGTCGGCGGCGCTGCTGTCGGCAATGGCGGAATTCTTCCGCCTGTGGAAGGCGGTGGAGGACAAGCATCTCAGACCGAAGCTGAAAAAGGAGCTGAGCTATGCCCTTTACGAGGGCAAATTCGTCCGCAGCATAGCCCTGCCGGAGCGCGACTGCGGTGCGGATGAGCTGGCGCGGGCGCTTTCGGAATATATCCAGATGTTCGACAGCCTCATGAAGGGCTATCTCACGGGGCGGCTCGGCCGAAGCGAGATCGACGGGAGCTACGGCGAGTATATGAAGGGCCGCAGCCTGTATATCTGAGCGCGCTTTCATCCGCGTTCCGAACGCGGGATGACCGGGCGCCTTTCGCAGGGCCGGACGGCGTCCGGCCGAAGGAGGAGGGATCGTTATGAACAGCAGAAACTATACGAAAAAGAGCATTGAGACCATACAGCTCGCGCAGCGTATGGCCGAGGAAAATCATAATCAGTACGTCATGCCGGAGCATCTGCTTTACGCTCTGGCGGATCAGGACGGCGGGCTTATCCCGTCGCTGCTGGGCAAAATGGGCGTGGACTGCAACGCGCTGCTGTCCGAGCTGGACACGGTGATCTCCGGGCTGCCCCGCGTAACGGGGGACGACCGGGAGGTATACCTTTCCCGCGAGGCCGACAGAGTCCTGACGGCGGCGGAGAGCGCCGCGAAGAGCATGGGCGACGAATACGTTTCCGTGGAGCACATCATGGCGGGGATATTCGCGGCGCCTACCGCGGCGATAAAGAAGATCTTCTCCGATCACGGCATCAACAGATCGAATTTCTCCGCGGAGCTGAGCAAGGTGAAGACCGGCCCCGTGACCAGCGACAACCCCGAGGACAGCTACGACGCGCTGAACAAATACGGCACGGACCTCGTGCAGCGCGCCCGCAGCCAGGAGCTGGACCCCGTCATAGGCAGGGACGCCGAGATACGGAACGTGATACGCATACTGTCGAGAAAGACGAAGAACAACCCCGTGCTGATAGGCGAGCCCGGCGTGGGCAAGACCGCCATAGCCGAGGGCCTTGCCCAGCGCATAGTCCGCGGAGACGTGCCCGACGGACTTAAGGAGAAAACGATATTCTCCCTTGATATGGGCGCTCTGATAGCGGGAGCGAAGTACCGGGGAGAATTCGAGGAAAGGCTCAAGGCCGTGCTTGACGAGGTAAAACGCTCCGAGGGCGGGATAATCCTGTTCATAGACGAGCTGCACAACATCGTCGGCGCGGGAAAGACCGAGGGCAGCATGGACGCCGGCAACCTGCTCAAGCCCATGCTGGCAAGGGGCGAGCTGCACTGCATAGGCGCGACGACCCTTGACGAATACCGCAAATACATCGAAAAGGACGCGGCCCTGGAGCGTCGCTTCCAGCCGGTGATGGTGGGCGAGCCCTCCGTGGAGGACACGGTATCCATACTCCGCGGCCTGAAGGAGCGCTACGAGGTATACCACGGCGTTCGCATCCACGACAACGCGCTCGTCGCTGCGGCCACGCTGTCCGACAGATATATATCCGACCGTTTCCTGCCGGACAAGGCCATAGACCTGGTCGACGAGGCCTGCGCGCTGATACGCACGGAAATAGACTCCATGCCCTCGGAGCTGGACGATATACGCCGGCGCATAATGCAGCTGGAAATAGAGGAAATGGCTCTGAAGAAGGAAAGCGACCGGCTGTCGCAGGACAGGCTGGAAAAGCTGAGGGAGGAGCTTGCCAACCTCAAGGACAAATTCAACGAGATGAAGTCCCGCTGGGAGAAGGAAAAGAGCGGCGTGGACGAGGTGAAAAAGCTCAAGGGCGAGATAGAAAACGTGCGCGGGGAGATAGAGAACGCCCAGCTGCACTATGAGTACGAAAAGGCCGCCAAGCTGAAATACTCCGATCTGCCCGAGCTGGAGCGCCGCCTTGCCGAGGCCGAGAAGAACAGCGAGAAGCGGGACGGAGGCGGCATGGTGCACGATACCGTCACGGAAGAAGAGGTGGCGGGGATCGTAGCAAAATGGACGGGCATACCGGTATCCAAGCTGATGGAGGGCGAGCGCGAAAAGCTCCTGCATCTCGACGAAGTGCTGCACCGCCGCGTGATAGGCCAGGACGAGGCCGTTCAGAAGGTGGCGGAGGCCATCATGCGCTCCCGCGCCGGCATATCCGACCCCAACAGACCCATAGGCAGCTTCCTGTTCCTCGGCCCCACCGGCGTGGGCAAGACGGAGCTTGCGAAGGCGCTGGCGGAATGTCTGTTCGACGACGAGCGCAGCATGGTGCGTATAGACATGAGCGAATACATGGAGAAATTCTCCGTGTCGCGTCTGATAGGCGCGCCTCCGGGATACGTGGGTTACGACGAGGGCGGCCAGCTCACCGAGGCGGTGCGGCGCAGCCCCTACTGCGTGATACTGTTCGACGAGCTGGAGAAGGCCCATCCGGACGTTTTCAACATCCTCCTTCAGATACTTGACGACGGCCGCATCACCGACAGCCAGGGCCGCACGGTGGATTTCAAGAACACCGTGATAATCATGACCTCGAACCTCGGCAGTCAGTATCTGCTGGACGGTATCGACGCCGACGGCGGCATAAGCGAAGGCGCGGCCGAGGCCGTGCGGGCCGAGCTGCGGCGCAGCTTCCGCCCGGAATTCCTCAACCGCCTCGACGAGATAATCTTCTTCAAGCCTCTTACCAGGGAGAACCTGGAGGGCATAGTCGACAATCTTATCCGCGCCCTCTCCGCGCGGCTCGCCGACAGGACGCTGAGCCTCGAGATAAGCGACGAGGCGAAGGCGATGATCATAGATCAGGGCTTCGACCCCGTCTACGGCGCGAGACCGCTCAAGCGGTATCTGCAGAGCAAGGTGGAAACGCTGGTGGCGAAGAAGATCCTTTCCAGCGAGCTGTCCGCCGGCTCGGTGATAAAGGTGGACGTAAAGGACGGACAGCTTGTGTGTCCGTAAAGGACTGAGAAAATCATCGGCGCTCCCCGAGGAAAAATCCCCGGAGAGCGCCGGTTTGCATTTCTGTGAAATCCGATCATGCAGTTTGACAGTAGAGCGCGGAAGAGGGGCACAGGGGGCGGTTCCGTGTGTCCGGCGCCGC
>JAEEGH010007632.1_pt1 | contig 25928 bp, 20 predicted proteins | sample 9134181 | NCBI WGS metagenome assembly JAEEGH01 (sample SAMN16246544, study PRJNA631951) | gut metagenome | biome: gut microbiome; feature: rumen; material: DP-attached | host: Bos | place: Iran: Karaj | collected 2018-10
GTTTTCTCAACTTTCATGGACGAGAATGGCATGACTCCTCAGGATGACAGAAAATGGAAAGTATTTGATGTATTGGAAAAGGAGTTCGGTCCTGTAGAGTATGATTTCTATACTTCTACCGATTATTCGCATGATGGTGAGGTCGTGAATATGCAGCAGGCATATCAGGGACAAGGTATTGATTTGGTTTTTGTAGGCGAGGGATTTACTGATAAGGATTTTGACGAAGGTGGAGCTTTTGATCAACGTATGAATCAAGCATTAAATCAGTTTTTCTTTCAAGAACCTTATGGTTCACTACGCGGTCATTTCAATGTATATGCTGTGAAGGCTGTATCTCCCAATGCAGAATTTTACGGTAATGCAACTCATGCTATTGATAACGACATTTCCAAAGCATTTGAATATGCCTCCAAAGTGCCAAACCTCATACCAAATCGTCCGATGTACGTCAATGTTATTTATAATAACAATAGTGGTGAACGTAGCTATTGTGTGATGCTGGAAGACAATTCCTACGTCTGTTTTTCAATGGATGGTGTATCTCCTGTCCTAAATCACGAAGCTGGTGGACATGGTATTGGAAAGCTGTTGGATGAGTATGTTGAGCCTGGTTACGAAAACCTTTCGCTACCAGAGGAGAATAAGGCATATTTGGATAATGTTTGGAAAGATTTGGGTTGGGGTGCCAACGTTGACTGGCGTTCTAATCCTACAGAAGTGAAATGGGCAAAGTTCATCAGTGACGAACGCTATGCTGCTGAGAAAATTGGTGTCTATGAGGGCAGCTATCTCTATCAGTTTGATGCATATCGCCCGACGGAGAACAGCATTATGCGTAACAGCAATCTTAATTCGCTATTAGGTTTCAATGCCCCATCACGCGAAGCTATCTACAAACGTGTGATGAAGGAGTCAGAGGGTGATAATTGGGTGTACGACTACGAAGTGTTCGTGGCGTTTGACGAGGCAGGGCGCAACCGGTTTGTTGAGGCGTTGACCAATGCCCCCCGTCGTGCTTCGAAAGCTAGTGAGAAACAACAGTTGCTGACCGCTCCGCCGGTATTTGTGAAAGGTACTTGGCGCGATGCTCTGAAAAAGAAACAATAGTAAGAACTAATGTCGAACATCAAGAAAAAATCGAAATATGAAAAAGATAAATAACAATCGCAGACAGTGGGCTTTGCTGCTCATGCTGCTCGTCTGGCTTCCAATAAACGTGTTCGCCCAGTCAGACCAGTTTGAGATGGTCATCGAAAAGACCGACGGAACAGAATTGGCGTTTCTCATTACGAATGACTTTCCTGTGCTACAATATCAATACGGAGGTGAAGATGGTATCAATACCCTAGATATACAACACCCCAACGGTTTATCGACTATTCCCTGTCCAGAGATTAAACGACTATACACTAGGGAAGTTGACAACACAGGAATTAAGGGTGTTACCTATGCTCTAGAAGAACAGATGTATGACATCTCCGGCCGTCAGCTCAATTTGAAACGCGAGCTACTGTCAAAGGGCATATATATTAAGAATGGTAAGAAATATATAGTGAAGTAACCAACCTCCTTACAAGTGCATAAACATGCAAAATAGCAACCTTTCAAGTCGTGACTTGGTTCCAAGGGAATAAAAATCTTCCCCAAAAATTTGGAATGTTCGAGATTTCTTTCTACCTTTGCAATGGACTACGAAAAAAGTCGTAACGAAAAAAGTCGTAATATGGAGAATCCTTTTAAATTCGGTACTATCGTGGATTTTGCAGAGCCTTGCAACGAATAGGGCATTACAGAATGGAGAATATCCGACAAGTACGATATATAGTGCCCTGAAACGCTTGCAGAAAGACGGTTATGTAATCTATTCGGACCGTTATGAGATAGAAGATCCGTTCTTTAAGGAATGGATTCGAAGAGGAATGTGAGTGATGACTTTGATGATGGCAAAGGGCGGGTGGGTAGACTATGAATAAAAATCTGCCCCAAAATTTGGAGTGTTCGGAAATTCTTTCTATCTTTGCAAACGAGATAATAATGATATGGGCGTAACATTCGACGATACAGAGAAAAAGTTTGTGTTCGATTTCGAGCATGATGGTGCTGAGGATATAGTCAGCCTTACAGGCAATGGCTATCAGGTAGAGGCATTCGGCAAATGCTTCTACTATGGTTATGAATTCTCTGAGCAGGTAGAAAGCTCAATACGTACTGCTTTTATTAAATATGTGAAATTCACAGAAGCATTGCAGGACACTCCTGATTTGACCGATTTCATTAAGAAAGCAGTAGATAATCTCCATAAGAAGATTAATCTCTACAACTTTGACCTTGTGGTTATGCCGGAATCATCGAGTAAGGTGAACCAATATATGCTACGCTATATCTATCGTTTTGCGCAACCGACATTATATAAAATGACTCTCGTCAAAGCTCTTCCATCAAACATCTCATTTGACATGAAAGCATACGAAGAGCAATATCTTAACGATATTCTTGAGGACGGAAGACCCCGTTATAGTGAAGCGGCAAAGGAGCAGGCAAAGAACTCTATCAACGCTATGTTGGAAATGATTCACCAGAAAGATTATTTCACAATAGCCAAGGATGTGAAAAAGAGTAGGCTTCGTCCGTATATCATGAACTTCCTCAAGTTCAAATCTGATGAAGACAAGGAACTCTGTTCTATAATCCGCCAGCAGAATGTGCTAGTTATCGATGATGTTACAACTAGTGGGTCCACTCTTAATGAGGTTTTGCGAACTCTCCGTATTCTTAACGAAGATAACGAAATCACCATCTTCAGCCTCATCGGTCGCAAGGACCTGATGGCAGAGTCGATGTGATCTCATATCTGTATTTCTTAGGACAACAACGGAACGATTCGTTTACTTATATTTGGAGTAGTTTTATTTAAGAAAGACATGATTAGGAATATTGCATTTGATTTGGGCGGCGTGGTTCTGGCATTAAGCTATGAACAGGCTGTCAGACGGTTTGAGGAAATCGGGCTGAGAGATGCCCGCCGGCATTTGGATGCCTTCGAGCAGAAGGGCATCTTCGGCGCGCTGGAGTCGGGACAGATTACTGCTGAGGATTTTCGCTGCGAGTTGAGCGTCATGGTTGGACGGGAACTGACAATGGAGGAGTGCTACACGGCGTGGAACGGCTATGTGGACCATGTGCCCAGACGTAATCTGGAGGCCATCCTTGACCTGCGTGCCAGGGGCTACAAGGTCTGTCTGCTGTCGAACACGAATCCTTTCATGATGCAGTGGGCTAACAGGGATTTCGACGGTGAAGGGCATCCCATAGGCTATTTCTTTGATGCCATGTACTTAAGCTATGAGTGTAAGGTCATGAAGCCGAGGCGTGAGATTTTCGACATCATGCTCCGCGGCCAGCAGTCGCTGCCGGAAGAGACGGTGTTCGTCGATGACGGCCCGCGCAACGTAGAGATCGCTGCCGCCATGGGTATGCGCACGCTCTGTCCCCAGAACAACGAGGACTGGAGAGCCATGCTCGATGAGGTGCTTGCATGCAAAGAGAGGGAATCGATAAACTATAGTGGAAACCTGAAAATAGAAAGAGAATGATGAAAACAAAACATATACTTTTCCAGCCCACAGGGGTATGCTCGCGGGCCATCGACGTGACGGCTGACGAGAACGACGTGATACAGCAGGTGTTCTTCACGGGTGGTTGCAATGGGAACCTGCAAGGCATCAGCCTGCTGGTTCGAGGTCAAAAGATTGATGATGTCATCAGCAGACTACAGGGCATCCGTTGCGGCATAAAGGGCACGTCGTGTCCCGACCAGTTGTGCGAAGCGCTTAAGGAATTGAAGCGTGCTCCTTTGGAAGAATGACTGTGGCGCGGAGGATGCGGATGTCCTGGAGGGGACGGTCGAACTGATCGGTGGCTGACTGCTGGATGCGGTCGACGACATCGAGGCCTTCGGTGACTTCGCCAAAGACGGTGTACTGGCCGTCGAGATGGGGTATGCCGCCAACGATCTTGTAGACTTCCTGCATTTCGGGCGTCAGCGTGACGTGGGCTGTGGTGTCGAGACGTTCCTGAACTTTCGCGAGGCGGGCGTCGTTGTATACGCGGCCCCATACGATGTAGAACTGGCAGGCGGAGCTGCGACGCTCGGGGTTGACGCGGTCGCCTTCGCGAGCCATCGCTACCATACCGCGACGATGGAAGAGCGTGGGCAGGCGGAACTCGGCCTCGACGGTGTAGTTGTAGTCGCCAGAGCCCAGTCGCTGGCCGGGCTGTGCATGCTTGCTGTGCAGGTCGCCGGCTTGTATCATGAAGTCCTTGATGACGCGATGGAACAGCAGGGAGTCGTAGACGTGTTCCTGGACGAGGCGCAGGAAGTTGTCGCGATGCTGTGGCGTCTCGTCGAAAAGCGCTATGCGAATGTTGCCCGCTGTGGTTTCCAGCAGCACCTCTGTGGTCGAAGTCTGGCCCTTCGCACCGCATACCATCAGTGTGAAGGCCAGTAGTGAAAGTATTCCCTTCTTCATGTTTCTTGAATTTTTGCTAAATAAATATGGTTACGCCTTTAAGTATTCCTGGATGGCGGCTACGAGGGCGTCGTTTTCTTCTGGACGTTGGGTCGAGACGCGGAAGAAGAATTCAGAAAGTCCGTAGAAATTGGAACAATCGCGAATCAACATGCCATGTTCGTGGATGAGGTAATACTTCAGGGCCGAAGCCTTGATAGCCTCCATTTCGCAGAGCATGAAGTTTGTTTTGGTCTCAAAGACGCGTATGCCCTTGATGTCACGCAGATTGCTGCGGAAACGATTGGTCTCCTCCAAATATTCGTCCAGATTCTGTACTGCGGGCGTTCCGTGTTTCAGCAAGAACTTACCAGCCTCTATGCTCAAGGTGTTCATAGCCCATGGATGACGATGCTGACGCAACAGTTGGATGAGGTTGGGGTGAGCCGTCATATAACCCAGACGCAGACCAGGAACGCCATAGGTCTTGCTGAGCGAATGAAGAATGATGAGATTGGGAACATCCATCATCTCACGGGCCTGCAGCAGCGGCTCTTTTGTATACGACTCGTACGACTGGTCGACAACAAAGGTGTAACGAGGTGAACGGCGCACCACATAGTCCATGAATCCCTTCATCAGCACATTGCCGGAAGGGTTGTTGGGATTGCATACCCAATAGACGCGGTCGCGCGGCAGCTTTGTCATCTCGTCGTTGTTTTCGAAAGAGATGATGTGACCGTGCTGTCGACAGGCATCGGCATACTCGTTAAATGTAGGCTGGGGAATGACAGAGGCGCTGCCATGAAAATGCTGCGCTATGAGGTAGATGGCCTCTGTAGCGCCATTGGTTACCAAGACGGCTTCTGGCGAGATGCCTTCCTTCAGGGCGATGAGGCGTTCCAAACTGCGAGGCTGGGGCTCTGGATAGTTGGAAATCAGGTCAAAAGAGGCCTTCAGGTACGCTTTGAGTGCCGTCAGGTCTGTGTGCTGATAGACATTGCTGCTGAAGTTCATCTTCACCAGATCGTCGTAGCGGTAAATGTCGTCGCCGTGTCCTTCTAACATGTTTAGAGTTTAGAGTTTAGAGTTTAGAGATGAGAGATGAGAGATGAGAGTTTAGAGATGAGAATTATGATTAGCTGGCTGCTGTGACGCGGATGGTCAGGCTGTTGCGATCGAAAGTGATGCCTTCGCGTTCGATAAAACGACTCAAGACACCCTGGGCGGCCAGCTGATGAGGCGTGCCCACATGAAGACCCCCCTCCGTCTCCCCCGAGGGGGAGTGACCTAAAGCCTCCCCTTGGGGAGGTTTGGAGGGGGTCACTCGGGGAGGTTTGGTGGGGGTTTCCATCAGCCAGATGCAGTCTGCCACTTGCAGCGACAGTTCTACATCGTGAGTAGAGAGGAAGATGGTTTTCTGCTCCTGAACCGCCAGTCGGCGTAACAGTTGCATCATCTCCACCTTGCTGGGATAGTCGAGAAAGGCTGTCGGCTCGTCCAGATAGATGATGGGCGTCTGTTGAGCCAGCGCCTTGGCTATCATGACCTTCTGCCGCTCGCCATCGCTCAGCGTCTGTATCATGCGGCCGGCCAGCGACTCGATGCCAACGAGTCGGATGGACTCACGAACCACCTGATGGTCCTCGTCCGTCAGTCGGCCCCAAAAGCCCGTATAGGGTGCACGCCCCATAGCAATCAGTTCCTCTGCCGTCATATTCTTGATGGCCAGCTTTTCTGTCAGCACAACGCCAATCAATCGACTTAAGAGGTGAGAAGGGAGAGATGAGAGGTGAGACGTATGATTACCCTCAGTGTTGAGCAGGACGTCGCCTCCAAGGGGCGGCTGGAAAGCTGAAAGGGTGCGTAACAAGGTAGACTTACCGATACCGTTTTGACCTAACAAGCATGTCAACTCGCCGCTGTTGATGGCAGCGTTTAACCCACTGGCAACCACCTTTTCATTGCCTTTAGTGGTATAGCCAATTGTCAGGTCCTCGAGTATTACGGTTTGCATAAGCTATGTCCTAAGTCTCGTTCTTTACAAATACTGACAATCCGCGCCATCACGTCGTCCATCAGGGGAACGGGGACCAACCGGTAGTTGTCGTAATCGGCACAGAGCACCACCAGATTCAACGCCTTCACCTGAATGCCGTAGTTCTGCTGAAGCATATAGCGATACAGATTCTGCTGAAGGCAATAATGATAGTAAGCCGTATCGGGCACGCTGATGCCGTTGAGCGACATCTTACCGCAAAAGCCCGTCACAATGGGGCGCCCTGCATCATCGACCACCTTACGGCTACGCTTCCAGTCGTAGATGATGAACTGACCATCGTCATCGCGGCAGATCATATCGATGGTTCCGGCGATGTTCAAGTCCACATCATAGACGGGCCACTCCTGACGATAAGGACGGATGTGGTAGTCCCGGACGAAGCGCATGAAATGCTGACGTTCGGGCTCCACACAGACCTCTTCGCTCTCGCCCTCGTAACGGAACACGTAACGGGTTTCGAAGCGTCCGTCACGGAAATAGTTCTCCGTTTGTTCATGCAAGAAGGTACCCACCTCGCTGGCCATGCAGCCGACACGATTCCATTCGCGGAGTGTTTGTTCAGCAGGAATACCATAGCGCTCCTGACGACGAAGGGCAGCACGCTGTTCATCGAACGATTCGAAGAAATAGCCTACGAGACTGCTGACAGGTAACAGCTGGTACTCGCCCCGATAGAGGTAGACATGTCCCTCGGGCAGGAAGTCGATGAATTCATCCTGCTCGTAGAGGCCGGCATCGGTAAAGGCCTCCATCTTCTCAGTCATTGCTTGCGTACGCTCTCTCATTTTTCTTTTGATTCCAGGGGGTTACGCAATCCTTTATATCCTGACAGATAGGCTTTGGCAGAACCAAACGAGAGGAACATGTCGAGACGAACCGGCATGTGGTTCTTGTCGTCGGTGATGTAAAAACGGATGAGTTCGTGATTCTTGCCGTCCTCGCGCTCAATGAACGAAAAGACCAGACAACGATACTTATCGTTATTGTTCTTCATCTTCAGCGTGGTCTTGCCAGTATATTTCAGCCACGAGTTCGTCAGATGCTTGGCATCGCTGATAGGCATGGGAATATTCTCGCCAACCTTCAGCTTGGCAGCATCAAAATTACGAGCTCGTAAAAAGATGCTCATCATGTCGTAGATGCAGTCCTTATACTCGGCCTCCTTCCTGTGCTCCTCGCCGTCAGCGTCGATGCGGTGCATCTTCAGATGACAATTCGACCCTGGATAGCTATACCACAGCTCGTCTACATAGTAGCGATCGCCCTCACGGGCTCCCTTGCGGAAATAGAGAGGTGAAATATCCATATCGGTATAGCACAACAGCGTGTCACGCATGATGAATACGTTGTCCAACTGGTCGTTGCCTCGTGTAATCAAGCTACTGCGAAAGGCCTTCTGCCCTTTGTATCTCGACTGAACAGTAGACATGGAGGCTGTTCCGACCTTCACCCAGACGAATTTCCAGTTGAAGTAGAGGTCGTAACTGAGAAACTCGCCCGACTTAAAAGCGGTATTCTCTATGCCACACTGGGCATGCGCCCCTATGGGGCTAAATAATAGATATAAAATATAAATGATAAAAATCTTCTTCATCGTCGTCTTTCTTTCTTATTTCTTATTTTTTATTTAGGGCGCAGCCCGCTATAATTAGGGCGCAGCCCGCAATTATTTCACTAATTCCTTCTTGATATATTCTATACCCAACTGGCGGGCACGTTCAGCATTACGGTTCGTCAGCTTCTTCTTTTCCTTATCACCTTTTTGCTTGATCAGCGCACCAGGTTTCTGCCGGTTGCGGGGCTTGGCAACCAGGTTCCATTGTTTCGTGATGTCCCACTTGGCCTTACTCTCGATTTCCTCCGAGAAATAATATACCTCTTCTGGCTGCTGGTCAAGGTCGTATTCACCCGTATCCCAGATGTTGTTGCCATTGCGGTCGACAAAAGCACGCGCATAGTACTTATTAGGATCGAGGTAGAAGAAAGCCGCCTCGCCACTGGCACTTGCCCTGACCTGACGCTGGCACTTGTCGTCCTTACCTAACAGCTGGACCACAATGCCTGTATCGCGTACACCACTTAAACGGAATACCAATGAGCCATATTCGTCAAGTGGTTTAGCCTTGAGACCCTTCTTCATAGCCTCGGAGGCCAGACCATAGATATCGACAAATGCCGCCGAGTCAATCTCCAGGCTGTATTCCGTTTCCGGATGCCATTCCGCCAACAATTCAAAGCGTCGCTTGACCCCGTCAAGTTGTCGGAACTCATAAGGAGCACGATACCACAGCGAATCTATCTTGGAATAAAGATGAATTGCCGAAGTGTCGGCCTTCTGTAGCGGGGTCGGTATGGTAAAATAAATCTTGCTCGTGGGCGTCAGTGACGCAGGGACATTGACATTAACATCCAACGGCTTGATAGGGTATATGCTGTCATACGGCTCGTCGCGCTTCTTCTTCTTTTTCTGTTCCTTCTCCCATTCCTCGTATTCCTTCTGCTTCTCCTTCATGCGCTTGGCATACGACGTCTTAGCGATGACTTCCAACGTGTCGGTCTGACTGACGAGTACGCCCATACTGTCGGTCATCAGGTATTCCAAGGAAAGCGACAGCGTATCCTGATTAATCAGTGTGGTGTCGCGCAACCAATAGGTCAGCGTGTCTTGCTTCTGGCTTGCTTCCAATACGAAAGCAGAATCGGCATCAAAGTTAAAGCCCTTGATGACTGGCAGCTGTTCGTTACCATAGCTGAAATAGAGCGTGATGCGGTTTGCCTCCGTACGGTCGGGCTGCTTCAGCAGATAGCGGTCCGTCTGCACTTCCTGAAAGGCCAGCATAACGACGTTGTCTGGATAGAAATGGGTATAAGGCACCTGCAGAATATTGTCGATATGAAGGGTGTCGCGCCAAACGGTATCCTGCCGGATATCGGGTTTTGCATAGGGCTTATGAATCTCGTGCGAAAATGCTATCATCTCGCTCTTCTGCGAGAACCTAAAGTCGTTGTCGGCATCCTGTAAGGCATAGATGCGGTATTCGCCAGGGGCTACGCCTTTGATGACGAAATGTCCCGTTCCGTCAGTACGGGAAATACGCATGAGGGGTTCTTTGCGGAATACGGAATCAGCCAAGTTGTTATAAAGACCGACACTGATGCCTTTCACGGGTTCCAGATTCGATGCGTCGAGCACATAACCAGCCACCTCGAAAGTATCAATCTGTTCGCCAGTCGAGAAGGTGTAGGTATAGTTTCCCATGGGGTTGCCCTCGTTGTTGTCGCTGATGGCGTCGCTGAAATCGATGGTGTAGGTTGTATTGGCTTTCAGCGAGTCCTTCAGTTCCACAATAATTCTCTTACCGGCAGCCTTTATCTCGGGCATCTCTAATTGTGGAGGCGACACGATGACATTCTGCGAAGCATCGGCCAGTTTGATAAACTCGTCAAACAGAATGGTTATCTTCTGAGCCGTCACATTGGTAGCCCGCTCTGCTGGCGTAGAACCTACGACACGAGGAGGGTCGTCGTCGTACCATCCTCCGTCGGGTGAACCCATTCGGGCACAGCCCGAAATGAGGAATGAGAAATGAGAAATGAGAAATGCTGCTAACAGCACTCCTACACAACCTTTCAGGCTCATCCTTGTACGCCTCATAACAGCGTTGGTCCATTTCTCATTTTTCATTTCCATTTCTCATTACTCATTACTCATTTCTCATTTAGCAGCAGTAGCTGCTCCATGTGTTCACGCGAATTGCTCAGTCGGGGCACCTTGTGCTGGCCTCCCAATTTTCCACGCAACTTCAACCAGTCGTTAAAGAGTCCTGTGCGGGCCTCGATGATTTCCAGGTGCTGCAAGGTGATGTCCTTATAACGTTTGGCTTCGTAGTCGCTGTTCAGCTCTTGTAATTTCTTGTCCAGCAGGTCAGAGAACTGGGCCAAATCGTTTGGTGACTTGGAGAATTCTATGAGCCATTGGTGGCGACACTTGGCATTGGCATCCATAAAGACTGGAGCCGCCGTATATTCCAGCACCTCTGCACCCGTCTGCTCGCAGGCATAGGCCAGTCCCTGTTCGGCATTGTCGACGATGAGTTCCTCGCCAAAGGCATTGATAAAACTCTTGGTACGGCCAGAGATGACGAACTTATAAGGATTGGTGGAGGTGAAACGTACGGTGTCGCCAATCATGTATCGCCACAGTCCACATGATGTGGAAATCAGCATGGCATAGTTCTTGTCCTTCTCCACGCCCCATAGGGGAACGATTTTGTGCTCTCCGGTTTCGCCGGAGAGTTCCTGAAACTCATAGAACACCCCATAGTCCAGCATCAGCAGCATGGCCTTGTCCGTCGGGTCGTCCTGAATGCCAAAGAAACCCTCGCTGGCATTATACGTCTCCATATAGTGCATTCGGGGCGTGGTAATCAGCTGTTCGTACTGCTTCCGATAGGGCGTGAAGGCCACGCCGCCATGAAAGAACACCTCCAGGTTCGGCCATACCTCCTCCAGATGTGTCTTACCCGTTATCTCCATCATACAGTTTAGTACGGAGAGCATCCACGACGGTACACCACTGATGTTGGTGACGTTCTTCGTCATGGCTTCGCGGGCTATCCGTTCGCGCTTCACTTCAAAGTCAGAAAGCAAAGCCGTTTTCTTCTTAGGCACACGAATGAAATTCACCAGCGGATTGATGTTTTCTATGAGAATGGCGCTGAGGTCGCCCACCAGCGAGTCTTTCACATTGTAGTTTGGCGCATGGCTACCCCCCAGAATCAGTCCGCGTCCGTCGAACATCCTCGACTGGGGATTGTTGCGCAAATAGAGTGCCACAGAGTCGTAACCTCCAGCATAGTGAATCTTCTGAAGGCCCTCGCTGCTGACGGGGATGAACTTCGACTTGTCGTTCGTCGTTCCGCTCGACTTGGCATACCACCGCACGCGCCCAGGCCAAAGCACATCGGACTCGCCATGACGCATACGGTCTATCTGGCCCTTCAGTTCCTCATAGCTGTTGACGGGATTCATCTTGACGAAGTCGTCGTAGCTTCTCGTCGTGGCAAAACCGTGTTCACGACCGTATTCTGTATCCTTGGCACGGGCTATCAGATGCTGCAACACAGCCCGCTGCAACTCCTCGCCGTGGGTCTGGTGCAACTCGAGTTCTCGCATGCGCGAGGTGAAAATATGTCTTGCTAAACTTGTTATGCTCATTGCGTAGTTGTCTAATACAACGTGCAAAGGTACGATTAAGTGAGGAAAAAACCAAATTTATTTAGGTTTTTTAGAACGTAAGTACCTTCACCAAAGGTGAAAGATAGTCAAAGATAACGTAAATCAAACAAAAAATCGGAAGAATTTACGATTTTTTTACATGCCTCTTCCACGCTGCCAGCCTCCAACAGGCACTGTCGGGCCTCTTCATAGTCCAATCCGAGCATTTCCTGGACCATTCGCGTACCGCGATCCACCAGTTTGGCATTCGTCAGCTGCATATTCACCATGCGATTGCCCTGTACACGCCCCAGACGAATCATCAGCGTAGTGGAAATCATGTTCAGCACCATTTTCTGGGCAGTACCGCTTTTCATGCGACTGGAGCCTGTTACAAACTCTGGGCCCACAATGGTTTCGATGGCATAGTCGGCAGCCTGAGCCAAAGGGGTATTAGGATTGCTGGTGATACAACCCGTCAATAGTCCGTTCTGGCGGGCCTGACGGATGGCACCAACTACATAGGGCGTCGTTCCCGAAGCGGCAATGCCCAACACGGTGTCATTCGTTGTAGGCTCGTGTGCCTGCAGGTCTTTCCATCCTTGTTCCGTAATATCCTCGGCTTTTTCAACAGCTTTCCGTAGGGCCTTGTCACCTCCGGCAATGATACCCATTACCTTGTTGGCGGGAACACCAAAGGTGGGGGGCAACTCGCTGGCATCCAGCACACCCAGTCGGCCGCTGGTTCCTGCACCGATATAGAATAGTCGGCCTCCTTGTTTCATGCGTTCCTCGATGGCTACAACCAGCGCTTCTATCTGGGGAATGACTCGCTGCACAGCCTCTGCCACCCTACAGTCTTCTTCGTTAATATGCTGTAGCAGTTCCGACACCGACATCTGTTCCAGGTGGTCGAAGCGTGATGGCTGTTCGGTGATTTTCTCCTTGATGTTGTTATCGTGGTTGCTCATGATGAAGCATTGTTGATAGGCATTTCTATGACGAAACGGCATCCGTCGCGATAAGTGGTGTCGAGCGTGAGATCGCCGCCAAGACTGATGATGTGGCGCTTGCTCAGCGGCAAACCAAGTCCCAATCCTTCCGTAAGATCGTCAATTTTGGTGAAGGGTTCGAACATCTGTTCGATTTTCTCTTCAGAAATACCTGGTCCTTTGTCCTCGACACAAAAGCGCACCTTGCTGTCCGTATGAGTAATGCGGAGCGACAGATGCTTCTGGTCAGCATATTTGGCAGAATTATAAAGCAGTTCCCGCAGGCTGCGCAACAGATAAAGCTTATTGGTGGTAATGGCGAAGTCGTCGGGGGCGTCACTCTCAAACTGCACATGGACATTGGGGGCGTGCGAGAGCAGATTATTGATACTTTCGCGGGCCACCTCGTTGCACGACACAAGCTCTTGCTTTTGGTTGTTCAACTCTTCAGAGAGTCCACTATCCGAACTGTCGAACAGCATCTGCAACAGACGGGACAGCATATAGCTGTTGTGAAGCATCATGTTCTTTATGCTGGCCATTTCTTCCTGTGCCATACCGTCGCGCAGCACTTGGGCAAAACCCATGATGATGTTCAACGGTGTACGTATCTGGTGCGTTACATTCTGAATAAAGGTTGTCTTTTTCTGGAGAGCCTCCTCTGCCAGTTGTGTTGCTCGTGCCTGCTCCTCATTGCGCTGTTTGGCAACTTCGGTCGTATAGCGTATGCTACCCATATGGAAGTTCAGCGACTCCTGCATGGTGGCAAAACTGTTTTGCAATTGTCCGACGACGTCCTCACGCTGGGTATGCGGGCAGAACACTTCGTATTGTCCGTTGGCGATTTGCCTGGTCAGATTCGATAACTTGGTGACAGGACGAATGGCATGATTCACAGCTCGTCGACAAAGCAGCATAATGGCCACTAATCCAACGGCGATAAGCAGCGCTATGATATATCCCAACTTGTGATAACTCTTCAGGATATCACTCTCCGGACACACCAGCGCCAGACTCCACTCAGTACCAGGCACCGGACGATAGCACACCAGACACGGTTCTCCATCGACCACCACATTCATGTGCCCCTGCTTGCCTGCCGTCATCTCGTGTCCCAACGCAATCTGATCGGCGTTTTCATGGGGGTCGGTATAACTGAATATGGTCCGCTTGAAAACGAGAGCCGGGTTGGGGTGGATGAAATAATGCCCGTCCTTTCCTATCAGCATAAAATAGGCATTGGGATAAGGATGGCTGGCAGAATCGACGGTCTGGGCAAGATTGCGCAGCGAGAGGTCGGTAGAAATGACACCTAACATACGGCCGTCGTCCTTGTATAGTGGTTTACAATACGATGCTATCATTTCGGTGGTGTAGAGCCCTATTTCGTTGAAATCGTCAAAGGGGTCTACCCAACAGGGCTTTCCCAACTTCTTCGGAGTCTTATACCACACTTTTTCGTAATAATCGTACTCCTCCTCACGGACGGTAGTCACCGAATCGACCTCTGCCTGACCATCCGTGTGTATTTTTTCGCGAACGGAATAGGCTGAGAAATAACGGCCATACTCTGGAAACATATCCGGCTCAGCGGTGATGGAACAGCCATTTACGTGACGGTTCAGTCGAACAATACGATCTGTCAATCCCAGCAGCACTTCCGGTTGGAAGTTTTCCTCGGCAATCCACTCGTTGGAATTGGTCGCAGTTTCGATGGTGTTCATATAAGTCCTGATGCGCTGCGTGGCACTATTAAGGACATTGGTAGCATGCTCTGTGGCCTTCTGGCGGATGAAGTTACGTGACTGCCAGAACAAGATACCCAGCGACAAGATGAAAATGGGAATTGCCATCAGCAGGATGCCATGACTCATTTTCAAGGAAAGGCTCTTACGAATTCTACTCATGTGACACCTCCTTTCTCCTGACTTCTGTCTCCTGACTCCTGACTCCTTCCTTATCAGCCGCTTCCAACAGTTGATTCAATACGTCAGTAATGACTTTGCTTTGAGACTTGATGGTATCCACTTCCTGTGCACACTTGTCGCGATATTCCTCTGTACGTTCCTGCGACTCCGATTGGCAGAGCCGCTCCACACAGGCAGCGATGGCCTTGGCGGGCTCCATCATCTGGTTGGTCATATTGTGCAAGAAAGCTATCTTCATGTGATCGGCCTCTTGAGTCTGACCATAAACCTTTCGCAGGCTCTCACCATGCTCCTCCAGGGTTTTCAGCAGTTGTTCCAATTCGCTGACATGGATGGACAAAGACTGCTGCATCTGCTGAAAACATTCCTGCAACTGGCCAATTTCATCCTCTCTCCTCTTTCCACTCACCATTGACCATTGACCACTCTCCACTTTCCACTCTCCACTGGTTATGCGCTGTGCCGATTTTGTCAACATCTGCAGAGGCAGCAATTGGCGGTGAGTAATCAGCCAACAGAGTGCAAAGAACAACAGCAGGCTCACAACGGCAATGCCTAACACGTAATATAGCAATTGGTTGTATTCGCCAAAAATGTCGTTCTCTGGATAAATTACACCCACGCTCCAATCAAGCTTGACGCTAGTGCGTCCTGGTACGTCGGCGCGCAAGAACGGTTTGTAGAACACATAGTTCTCGTGGCCGTCCATCGTGAAACGCTTGTAACCGGTCTCTCCGGCCACCATGGCGTCTGCCACCTCCTTAATGCTGGCATTTTTCCCGCCTTCCGTCTGGGTATAAATGGTCTGGTGCAACAACTTATCTTTGTCGGGGTGTACGATATACGAACCCTTACTGTCAAGCAGCGTGCTGTAACCATTGGGCGACGGCTTCGACGTGAGGATAATCTGTGAAATCAGCGCTATCGACACATGGCTGTCCACCCGGCCGATGCACTGACCTTGCCGATTGTAGATGGGCAGGCTGAAAATGGCTGTTTTCTCACGCGACCATCCAGTCCACACTTTCTCCGCCGGAACCACAGAGTCCGGATGCAGCACGATGTCACAATTCAGAATATATGGGTTACTATCCGCTATGCGCTTGCTGTAGGCCTTCATTTGCTCTGGATCGTCAAGATGAACCAACATATCCCAATAGATGTTACCCACCGACTGCTCTACGCTCAACAGAATGTTGTCGATGTGCTGCACGGTGCTCTCCAACGTCTGCTCAGCGCTCTGTAGGGCCTCTTGTTTCAGTGCCTGGCGCGAGAAATGGAACAACACTGCCAACGATAACGACAAAAGAATCGCTACCGCAAGGACTACTATCAGACTCAGTCTAAAAGATAAGGTCCTGGAAATTTGTTTCGCCCATTTCCACATATTCGCTGCAAAGTTACGATTTAGTAGGCAAATAACCAAATATAAAGCAAATTATTCTAGCTTTTTACCGATATGAGTACAAAAAACAACGATTTCGTTTTGCTGTAAGTAAATCTTTTGCTATCTTTGCCTGCGAAATGAAAAAGATAATCCCGTCAAGTGATGCAACAGCCGCAACTCGACTATTACGACATGGGGCCTGACGTGGTGGCTTTCAGCAGCACCCGACATGGAGGCTGCAGCGAGGGCAATTATGCGACATTCAACATTAACCGCTATTGCGGAGACAGCGACGACAATATCCGCCGAAATCGCGAGGCGTTGTGCCAATTGCTCGACATCAGTGATGACCGGCTCGTCATGCCCCATCAGGTACATCTCACGAAGGTTGCCAAGATTGACGCGACATTCATGGCACATGGCAACACAGAGCGACAAGCCGCACTGGAAGGTGTCGACGCCCTGATGACCGACCTTTCCAACGTGTGCATCGGCGTATCTACCGCTGACTGCATCCCCATCTTGCTCTACGACAGCGCCCATCATGCCCTCTGCGCCATTCATGCTGGCTGGCGGGGCACCGTCCTGCGCATAGTCCAAAAAGCCCTCAAAGCAATGACTGAAACCTACGGCACACAGCCTCAACAACTCATAGCCCAAATTGGTCCCGGCATCCATCTCGACAGCTTTGAGGTGGGCGACGAAGTCTACAAGGCCTTCGCACAAGAAGGATTCGACATGTCGACTATCAGTCGCCGTTACCCCACATCCGATGGATTGGGCGAAAAATGGCACATCGACCTACCTGAGTGTAACCGTCAGCAAATGGTCGTGTCAGGCTTAAATCCACAGAACATTAGGGTTTCGACAGTCTGTACCTTCCTGCAGTCTGGCGACTACTTCTCAGCCCGCCACTTAGGCATCAATTCCGGCCGCATCTTCACCGGCATCATCCACAAACCCAATTACGAACCATAAGGATTATACGACTGTAGATTGCGCCTACGAAAAACTGTTGTTTTATCTAACCATCTGTAACAGTTTGGGCGAGGGCTGGGCGTCGCCTTCTACGGGTAGCAGATACCAGCGCACCGTCCAGCTGAGCTGTTCATGAGGCTTGAGCGTGGTGTAGGCACCCTGAGCCTCCAGTTCGATGAAGGTCTTGCCGCGATTCACATAAACCTGAATTTCGGCTTCGCCGGGAGCAGGCTGTGAGGCCGTTAAGTCATCAAACTTCTTCAACAATAGCAGGCCATTATTGCAATAGGCATACCAGCCCTTGCCGTCGGCATTGATCTTACGATTTTGCGGGGCTTCGTCGGGCTGATACCACAAAGCACCATATTCGGACTTGAAGGGCAAAACTCCGGCAGGCGTCACACCATCAAGGGGGGCATCGAAGAAAATCACTCCGCCATCGTTGGGTACGCGGGTAATCTCCCACGGCGCCACCTGACGCGTCTTGTCACTCTCATTAACAATAGAATAAGTAATAACGAGGGCGTTGTCCTTCTCGTCGACTGTGAACTCCTTACGAATGCGGTATTTCATTTTTTGCGACACTTCACTTGTCATGACAAAACCTCCTCCTGGCAGATCTTCGACCTGATAGGCACCCTTGTCGAACTCCTGTACGGGAGGCCAGTTCCACTCCTTCTGCGGACTGGTCCAGAAGGTGCTGCCGAAGGATTCGGGAGCCGTCTGTTGCGAAATGACTTCCTGACCCTTATACGTCAGCGACATGATTTTAGCGCCCTTCGTGGGATAGATGGTCATGGTGACGTCGCCCACCTTGATTTTCTTACTGTTCTGCTTGGCGCGGAAGTCGTCGAGCTGCTGGAAACAATGCTTGTCGATGATTTCTGCCAGACGGCGGTCGTGGTTGTGACGAATGCTGCATTGGTGGTTGAACTCCATCAGCTCGCCGTTCTCCTTGGTATAAGGATGCCACGTGGGCAGGCCGTCGATATTCGGATTGCCGTTATGTGCAAACTGCGCCCACACGCTGCTCATCGTATCGGCCAGCCGCAGGTCTTCCTCAGTGGGTTGTGGCAGTTCGTTGGCTGAATGGTGGAGCGTGTTGAAGCAGAACTTCAGTTCGTGGCCATGCACGCTGCCTTTGTTCACTGGCGAGCGCCATGTGAACATGTACATGTATAGTTTAGAGTTGAGAGCTGAGAGTTGAGAGTTCTCTCCTTGAGAGTGTGGCGTTGCGAAGAGAGATGAGGAGCGGTGAGCGGTGACGGCATCGGCAGTAATGATAGTTTTCGGACGGAACAGCCAGTCGATGCTCAGCAGGTCCTGTGGCGTATGGTCAGGATAGGCCTCAGCAAAGGCACTGAGATAGCTCTGGGTATCGAAGCCGAAGGTGCGGAACAGTTCGCGACGGGCCTCATCCTGCGTCATGGGCTGATCATAGCGCAGGCGCTGCAACTCGTTGAACGTAGTACCGATGAGGATAGGGATGTTGTCGCTGATGCTGGCAAAACCCGACTGGAAGGGTTGCTGCAACAGCGTCTCGCCATCGGGCGTCGGACCAAAGCCCCACATCATCGGCGTGCCAGGCTTGCGGGTGCCAATGCTGGCGGCCATCGCCCGCTGACCTGCAGCATAGAGCGTATCGTAGGGCACACGGTTAATGTCGTCAATGTGCTTGGCATCGATGTTCAGCTCTTTCAGCACGGCCTGGCCCAGTTCCTCAGTCATTTGCTTGGTGTTCACATTGAGGATGGTACCGCTCATGATGATGGCCTTGTGGAACAGTCCCTTAGCCTGTGGCATGCAGAGCAGCGTGCCCACCTTGCCTCCCCCGCCCGATTCACCGAAGATGGTGACATTCGTGGGATCACCGCCAAACTGACGGATGTTTTTCTGAATCCACTGCAGAGCCTGCACCACGTCGAGCATACCCACATTGCCAGAATACTTGTATTTCTTCGAAACGCCAGAGAGGTCCAGAAAACCAAGGATATTCAGACGGTGGTTGACACTGACCACGATGACATCCTTCTTGGCCAGTTGCATGCCAGGATTCCATGCCGACGTGCCCGAGTCGAAGCCACCACCATGTAGCCAAAGCATCACGGGTTTTAACTTGGGTGATGGGTGATGGGGGTTGGGTGATAAAGAGGTCGTCCACACGTTCAGCACGCAGCACTGCTCCGACATCTCGGCCTCGCTGAGCTTGCGGCCCCATGTATTTTGCATAGCCTGCGGTCCCCAATGGTCGCACAACCGGACCCCATTCCACTTGTCGACAGGTTTTGGCGGCATAAACCGCTCGACCTTTGCATAGGGAATGCCCAGAAAACCTGTGGTCCCTTCCTGATCGATACCCTGTACCAATCCCGACTCGGTGCGAACCACCATCGGGTCTCGTTGTGCCATACCTGCGAGTGGCAGCAGTACGGCGAATGTAATGAATAGTTTCTTTGTCATAGTTTATTAATTAGCTTTAAGTCTTAATACCCATCTTTTCATACATGTTCCGATATGCTTCTGCCTTTTTATCGAATGCTAGCGGATAGGCGCGCGAAGACGACGGAAGGCGATAAAGTACGATTTCATCGGCATCGCAGTTCATTATATTAGGTATCACTACCCAGGAATTAACCTTGGGCATCGTGGGGATATTCAACGTATGGACAATGGTGTCGGTAGCCTTTTCACCCGTTGTAACAATGGCACGCAAGTGAGGCAATTGAACTATGAGCGCACGGATGTTTGTGGGCTCTACTACCTCGAGGAATTTGTCGGATGCATTGTCCTGCAGTCGGCGAATGGCGGTAGAGGTATCGAAGAATGCAAGCCCTTTTTCCTTGCAGAACGCTACGATTTCATCGAGCTTAAAGCGCTTAGCCTCTTCATCAACAAAATACTGACGGTTACTAAAAAATACTTCGCCCTCAATACGCCAATGGTCGTTGATAAAGTTAGGATAGTAGAAGTCAATACACCACCGTTTCCGTTGCGGTGGAAAACTGCCTAAGAACAACACTTTGGCATGCTCAGGCAGGAAAGGAATCAGCGGGTGATACTCAACCTCATCCGTACTTCTGGCTATGTTTGATGTGTTCAGATACGATTTCATGTTCATTCTAAACTCGTTTTCTTGTCACTTAAGACCATGCCCACGAGAATAAGCACAGTACCTATTATAAAATAAATAGTGATAGGCTCTGAGAGTAATAGCCATGCAAAGAGAATGGTGGTGACGGGATTGAAATAGACATAGTTCGTGGCAATGACAGCACCCAGTTTCTTAATGGTCCAGTTCCACGTCAGATAGCACACGAAAGACGCCACACACCCCAAGAACAGCAAATTCCAAAGCAGTGGAGGCTGCTCGAATAACAAGTGTAAGTTCAAGCCAGGACGTACAATAAAAACAGGTATCATGAACACCAGTCCATAAAAGAACACCTTTCGGGTAACGAATATCGTGTCGTAGCGGGTGTTGGCAGGAATCATCAAAAGACTATAAAGTGCCCAACAGAGACAAGCCACAAAGGCCAGCGAGTCGCCTATGGGAGAGAGGTGAAGCACAAAATGGCCATTCAACACCACCACTACCAAGCCCGTTGCCGCCAAGAGTGTACCGATGACCTGCGTGCGGTTCAGGCGCTCAGATTTATAAAACAACCCGATGAGTATCGATGCAAACAGTGGACAGAGACAAACGATTAGCGACGTGTTGGTGGTTGTCGTATAGTTCATTGCTCCGTTCTCAGCCAGAAAATACAAAGATCCGCCTGTAATTCCCAAACCCATCATCAGTACTTCGTCTTTCCAATTGTCGGCCACCCAACGGATGCCTCGACAAAGACAAAATACCAGTAGCAGCACATAAGCAATCATAAAACGAAGTGTAAAAATCTGAGCAGGTGAAAAGCCACCCAGCAACAGCAACTTGGTAAACACAAACGTAGAACCCCAGATGGCAACCACCAGGAATGCCACCATGTGATATAAGATTCGACGCTGTGATGTCGGCTCTGTCCCTTTTTTCTGATTCATGCTGCAAAGATAGTGCAAAATCTTGAAAAAGTTGAGAGTTTAGTGTTGAAAGTTGAGAGAAAATTCGTATCTTTGCCGGCGAAATATTTATCAACTATGAAGAAAACTATCTTTATCTCACTTTTGCTGGCAGCCTCAACGGCTGTCCAAGCAGCAAAACCACGTACTTCCTTAAAGGTATATGACACCCGCCATCAGACCGTCACAGGCTTTGGTGGTGCCTGTTGTGATGGAGCCATGAAGCCATTCGGGACAGATAACGCCTGTGTGAGCAAACTCTATGGTGCCAAGTCAAAGATTGGACTGAACATCTTGCGTATGGAAATCTCGCCAAGTTTCACTGGCGACAACTGGGGCGACTACGATTGGAATGGCTCATTGCCTTCGGCTAAGACCGTCAAAAATCGCGGTGGTATCGTATTTGGCACGCCTTGGTCACCTCCTGGTGAATACAAGACAAATGGTTCGGCTCAGGGAGGCAATGCCGATGACCAGGGAAACATAAGGGCCACACTACGTAGGGACTGCTATGAAAAGTTCTTCCCCTGGCTGAACACCTTCCTGAAGTGGATGAAGGATCATGGCGTTGTCATGGATGCCGTATCCCTGCAGAACGAACCTGACTGGTGGGTCAACTATTCCGGCTGTCTTTACGAGCCTGATAGTTTGGTGAGCCTCGTCAAGAACTATGCCCACATGCTGGACCGTGAAACCTATAACGGTGTTCGCCTCATCAGTGGTGAGCCCTTGGGATTCACCCAAAACTACACTGACCCGCTGATGAAAGATCCGACATGCCGCGAGCAGATTGATATCGTGGCCGGCCACCTTTACGGTCATTTACCTCTTCAGTATATGAAGCCTGCGGGCGTTTTACCCCTCAAGTACGGCAAGGAGTTGTGGATGACGGAGCACTCGACAACAGATAATACTGGTGCACTGCCCACATGGAATGACAACCTGATTTTCGCCCAAGAGCTGAACGAGTGTATGTTGGCTGGTTGTACGGGATATATCTATTGGTATTTGCGTGCACATTGGGCCTTTTGTGGAACTGGCGAGACCAAGTATGGAGCAGGCAACAAAAAAGACGAACTCCTGCCTCGCGCCTTTGTCATGTCCCACTTCTCGAAGAATGTTACTGGTTCCACCCGCTTAGAGACCTCAAAAGACGCAGGTGCAGGACGCGAGAAAGAGGAAATCCTACAGAACGAACAGTTCTCAGCATACATCAAGGGTGACTCCATCATTGTTATGGCTATTAATGCAAGGGAGGATACTCGCGACGTAAAAATAACCCTGCCTTACAATGTGAAGAGCGGTTTTCTGTGGTTGTCGACAGGCAATGAAAGCGACAAGCTTTGTCAGAAATCAGAGCTGGAAGACCTTACCGAGTCCACCAACGAGTATCTTTATGAAATGCCCGCTCAGAGCCTGAATACCTTTATCTTCATGATTGACAATGGTAGCACAGCCATTGAAGAGGTAAAGCAAACACGCTTTGATGGTCCAAAGACCTATTACGACCTTCGCGGCAATCGACTTCAGACTCCTAAGGGCCTCTGCATTGAAAGGTCGGAAGACGGCAGTACCAGAAAAGTCTTGTTTTAACAAGCAGTAAGCACTTTCTTTTGCAATAACAGCATAACAAAAGAGCGGCGCAGAAAAATCTGTGCCGCTCTTTATATAGAATAATGTATGTATTAGTCAGCTTTGAAGCCTTGACTAAAACTAATTTTAGTCAGCCAGTTTTGCCTTGATCATCTCGCGGTTCAGGCGAGCGATGTTAGCGATGGTTTCGTTCTTCGGGCAGACTGCCTCGCAAGCGCGAGTGTTGGTGCAGTTACCAAATCCGAGCTCGTCCATCTTGGCAATCATGTTCTTCACACGACGGGCAGCCTCTACGCGACCCTGTGGAAGCAGAGCGAGCTGAGAAACCTTAGATGATACGAACAACATAGCAGAACCGTTCTTACAAGCTGCTACGCAAGCGCCACAGCCAATGCAAGATGCGCAGTCCATAGCCTCGTCGGCATCCTCCTTAGGAATGAGGATGGCGTTGGCATCCTGAGCCTGACCTGTGCGGATTGTGGTGTAACCACCAGCCTGGATAATCTTATCGAAGGCGTTGCGGTCAACCATACAGTCCTTGATTACAGGGAATGCTGCTGAGCGCCAAGGCTCGACGGTGATGACGTCACCATCGTTGAAACGACGCATGTAGAGCTGACAGGTGGTAGCACCACGCTCAGTCTTACCATGAGGTGTACCGTTGATGTAGAGTGAGCACATACCGCAGATACCCTCGCGGCAGTCATGATCGAATACGAAAGGCTCCTTGCCTTCGTTGATGAGCTCCTCGTTCAGGATGTCAAGCATCTCCAGGAATGAGGTATCATCGGGGATATCGTGCATTTCGTGGGTATCGAAATGTCCCTGGTCCTTGGGGCCATTCTGGCGCCAGAACTTTATTGTAAATGAAATATTCTTTGCCATAATTCCTTAGTTCTTATAGTTACGTGTCTGTACCTTGATAGCCTCGTACTCCAGCGGCTCCTTGATGAGCTCGGGTTCGTTGCCCTTGCCTTTGTACTCCCAGCAACCTACATAGAAGTAGTTCTCATCGTCGCGCTTAGCCTCGCCTTCCTCGGTCTGATACTCCTCGCGGAAGTGACCACCGCAAGACTCATTACGAGAGAGAGCGTCGAAAGCTACGAGCTGACCCATGGTGAAGAAGTCACGCAGGTGGATAGCCTTGTCGAGCTCGATGTTCAGGCCTTCCTTAGTTCCAGGAACGAAGAGGTTAGAGTCGAACTCCTTCTCCAGCTCGTGCATCTTCTTCAGACCAGTCTTTAGGCCCTCAGCGGTGCGACCCATACCAACATACTCCCACATGATGTGGCCGAGCTCCTTGTGGATAGAGTCAACAGAACGCTTACCCTTGATGTTCAGCAGACGGTCGAGCTCTGCGTCAACAGCCTTCTCAGCCTCAGCAAACTCAGGCAGATCGGTAGAAACCTTTGGCCATACAGCCTGGTCAGCCAGATAGTTCTGGATGGTGTAAGGCAGTACGAAATAACCATCGGCCAGACCCTGCATCAGAGCAGAAGCACCCAGACGGTTAGCACCGTGGTCAGAGAAGTTACACTCACCAATAGCGAACAGGCCAGGAATAGAGGTCTGCAGCTCGTAGTCAACCCAGATACCACCCATGGTGTAGTGGATAGCAGGATAGATCATCATTGGCTTGTAATACTTCACACCATTGATCTCGTTAGCAACATCGCCAGGGAATACGTCGGTAATCTCCTCGTACATCTCGAAGAGGTTGCCATAACGCTGCATGATAACATCGATGCCCAGACGGTTGATAGACTCAGAGAAATCAAGGAATACAGCCAGACCAGTGTTGTTTACGCCGAAGCCCTTGTCACAGCGCTCCTTAGCGGCACGAGAGGCAACGTCACGAGGAACGAGGTTACCGAATGCTGGATAACGGCGCTCCAGATAGTAGTCACGATCCTCCTCAGGAATCTCCCAACCCTGCTTGGTACCAGCCTGCAGAGCCTTAGCATCCTCTATCTTCTTTGGCACCCAGATACGACCATCGTTACGCAGTGACTCAGACATCAGCGTCAGCTTAGACTGCTTGTCGCCATGTACGGGGATACAAGTGGGGTGAATCTGTACGTAAGATGGGTTTGCAAAGTAAGCACCCTTACGATAGCACTGTACAGCTGCTGTACAGTTACATCCCATAGCGTTTGTAGAGAGGAAGTAGGTGTTACCGTATCCACCAGTAGCGATGACAACAGCGTTAGCGCTGAAGCGAACCAGCTTACCTGTGCAGAGATCCTTAGCGATGATACCACGAGCGCGGCCATCAACGATAACTACATCTTCCATCTCATAACGGGTATACAGCTTAACCTTTCCGGCATTTACCTGACAGCTCAGTGAGCTATAGGCACCCAGCAACAGCTGCTGACCAGTCTGACCCTTAGCGTAGAATGTACGGCTTACCTGAGCACCACCGAAAGAACGGTTAGCCAGCATACCACCATACTCACGAGCGAAAGGAACACCCTGAGCGACGCACTGGTCGATGATATTGTTTGAAACCTCAGCCAGACGATAAACGTTAGCCTCACGAGCACGATAGTCACCACCCTTTACAGTGTCATAGAACAGACGGTAGATAGAGTCACCATCGTTCTGATAGCACTTAGCGGCGTTGATACCACCCTGAGCAGCGATAGAGTGAGCACGACGAGGAGAATCCTGAATACACAGGTTAATCACATTGAAGCCCATCTCGCCGAGTGAAGCAGCTGCAGAAGCACCAGCCAGACCTGTACCAACTACGATCACATCAAGCTTCAGCTTGTTCTTGGGGTTAACCAAGCGCTGGTGAGCCTTATATTCCTTCCATTTCTCAGGCACTGGACCTGCGGGAATCTTAGAATCAATTACTTTTGCCATAATTCTTTCAAATTTAAACGTTGATAATTAGCAGCAACTGCCACAGAGGCTTGGAGCGCAACCGAACCAGAAAGCCAGAACCACTACGAGGAAGCAGAGCATGAGCAATGTCACGTAGATAAAGCCGATCATCTTCCAGCGGCAGAGCCAAGTCTTACCACTCCAACCGAGCGTCTGCATAGCAGACCAGAATCCGTGAGTCAGATGGAACCAGATGGCTACGAGCCAAATGATGTAAAGCACGCTGAACACAGGATTAGAGAATGTCTCCTTGATCCATCCGAAACCGTCAGTAGGACTGATAGAAGGCATAGCACCAATGAGCTCTGCAAA
>JAEEGH010007634.1_pt1 | contig 25922 bp, 10 predicted proteins | sample 9134181 | NCBI WGS metagenome assembly JAEEGH01 (sample SAMN16246544, study PRJNA631951) | gut metagenome | biome: gut microbiome; feature: rumen; material: DP-attached | host: Bos | place: Iran: Karaj | collected 2018-10
GTACAGGAGGAGTGGTTTGCCGTCACGGCCCATCATCCCGAGGTGTCCGTCATCGCTCTGCAGCTCATGCCCGACCATTTGCACGGTATCCTTTTTGTTGAGCAGTCCATGCAGCAGCACCTCGGTTCCATTGTCAGCGGCTTCAAGGCCAGTACCAATAAGGCGTATCGGCAGTTGGTGCTGGGACAGGAGACTGCGGCAACGCCGCAGCACAGCGAACCTGCCTCTGCGCCCTCAGCTGCGCCAGTCGGCTGTGCTGTGGCGCTGCCGCAGCAGAAACGGGACCGGAGCCACGAGAGCCGCCGGTATGGCCAGTTCTGGTCCTTGGGCTATAACGACCACATCCTGAGCGGCCAGGGCGAGTTGGACTGCTGGCGCCGCTATCTGGCCGACAACCCACGCCGCCTCTTCCTGCGCCGCCAGTTCCCTGACCTGTTTCGCGTCAGCTTCGGCCTCCAGATAGGCCCCTTCACCTGTTCCGCAGTCGGCAATCGCTTCTTGTTAGGCTACCCCCACCGCATGCAGGTTCAATGCTCCACCCACCTCTATGAACCAGACATTCAGCAGGCCATAGTCTGCTATATGGCCGCTGCCCGTGGCGGTGCCGTCTTGGTATCGCCTGCCATCAGCGAGGGCGAGAAACGCACGATGCGGGCAGCCTTCGATGCCGGCCTGCCGCTTATCTTCATATCGGCCAGCGGCCTGACTTCCTTCTCAAAGCCCGGCGGTGCGTTCTTCGATGCCTGTGCCGCTGGCCGGCTGCTCATCCTCTCGCCTTGGGAGCACCAAAACCAGCAGTCGAAGCTTACCCGCCCGATATGCATGCAGATGAATGAACTGGCCCGCCTTATTGCCGAGACACCACCGCAGTCGAGTGAACAGCCAAATTGAAATAACCAACAAACTGAGAATATGAAAAAGAAAGTATTACTGTTAACCGCCCTTGTGGCACCAATGCTAACAATGAGTGCAGCAAAGATTAAGATTGACCGGATTGAGCCTACCGACTGGTTCGTGGGGATGAAAAATCCAACGGTGCAGCTGATGGTCTACGGACAAGGCATCCGCGACGTGCAGGACGTGACCACCGACTATCCCGGTGTCCGTATCGACAGCCTCGTGCGGCTCGATTCGCCCAACTACCTGCTCATCTACATGAACCTGAAGAATGCCCAACCTGGCACGATGACGCTGAAGTTTGACAAGCAGAAAGTGAGCTACCAGCTGAAGCAGCGCGAGATGAGCGGCTATAAGCGCATGGGCTTCACCAACGCCGATGTGCTCTATATGCTGATGCCCGACCGCTTTGCCCAGGGAGCGGGGCATAACCCGCAGGTGAAGGGCATGCGCTCCTACAAGGAGGACCGCACACAGCCCTCACTCCGTCACGGCGGCGACCTGAACGGCATCCGCGAACACTTGGACTACTTCTGCGACCTCGGTGTGACGGCCCTCTGGCTGACGCCCGTCTTAGAGAACGACTCGCCCGACAACGAGAACGGCTTCAGCACCTATCACGGCTACGCCACTACCAACTACTACCGCGTAGACCCCCGTTTCGGCACGAACGACGACTACCGCCGCCTCTGCGACGAGGCCCACGCCAAGGGTCTGAAGGTGGTGATGGATATGATATTCAACCACTCCGGCTTCGAGCATCCGTGGACTGCCGACATGCCTACTAAAGACTGGCTGAACCTACCAGAGTGGCTCAAGGAGTCGCAGGGAACAAGCAATCCCACGGGAACCAACTTCCTGCAGACCAGCTATAAGCTCACACCCGTGAAGGATCCGTATGCCTCGAAGGTGGACCTGAGAGAAACCGTAGAAGGCTGGTTTGTTACTACGATGCCCGACCTGAACCAGCGCAATCCTCACCTGATGACCTACCTGATTCAGAACTCGAAGTGGTGGATAGAGACGGTAGGCATCGACGGCATCCGCATGGACACCTATCCTTACGCCGATGCTGACGGCATGGCCCGCTGGATGAAAGAGCTGGACGAGGAGTATCCCAACTTCAACACGGTAGGCGAAACGTGGGTGACCGAACCGGCCTATACCGCCGCCTGGCAGAAGGATTCGAAGTTGTCGGATACCAATTCTTACCTGAAAACCGTGATGGACTTTTCGTTCTTCGACAAGCTCTCGCAGGCCAAGAACGAGGAGACCGACGCTTGGTGGAACGGTCTGAACCGCTTGTACAACTCTTTCGTCTATGACTATCTGTACCCGAACCCCAGCAGCGTTATGGCTTTCATCGACAACCACGATACCGACCGCTTCCTCGGCAATGGCCGCGACTCGCTGATGCTGAAGCAGGCGCTGGCCCTGCTGCTGACCGTCAACCGCATTCCCCAGCTATACTACGGCACGGAAATACTGATGAACGGCACCAAGGAGGTGACCGACGGTAACGTGCGCAAGGACTTCCCCGGCGGTTTCCCCGGCGACCCGCACAACGCATTCACGAAGGAAGGCCGCACGAAGGCCGAGCAGCAGATGTTCCAGTGGCTGAGCCGCTTGCTGCATTGGCGCCAGAACAACGACATCATCATCCGTGGCACTCAGACGCAGTTCATTCCCTACGAGGGTGTCTACGTCATCGCCCGACAGTATCAGGGCAAAGTGTCCCTCACCGTGCTGAACGGTACGACGAAGCCTGCCGTGATGCAGGTGGCGCGTTATCAGGAGGTCATTGGTTCGGCTACCCGTGTCCGCGACGTGCTTACCGGTCGCTATTACGACCTGTCCTCCGACCTTTCCCTGAAACCGCGCCAGAGTCTGGTGCTCTCATGGTAGGGTAAACTCCCTTTATTTACTAAGGAATCGGACGCTTTGGACGGCTTAGGCTTTTGAATTCTCGAGAGAATTTAAGGGTTTAAGCCGTCCAAACTTTTGGTTTACCCTACTGAAACCTTCGAATTCTCTCGAGAATTGAAAAGGCTGCTGCGGGCTATGTGGCAGTTTGTCCCGTTTTCCGGTTGAGTTTACCCTATCCGGAGCTTACTTTTGGACGGGGTAAGGGTGGGGTTCATAACCGAACAAATGGCGTAAACGTTTGCGGTACTTGGTTGTTAAAATTACACTATGCTTAAATTTTTTTAGTAAAAAATGCTTGAGTTAACGAATTTTTTATTAACTTTGCGCCAAAATCCGAAGTCCTTGTAGCAAATACTATGGGCAGAAGGTTCGAATAACGTTATTTTATATACTACTTTTTATCTAAAACTTAAAGCTTATGAAATTCAAAAAACTACTCGTTTTGAGTGCTTTGTCCCTGATGGGGATGAATGCTTGGGCTGATGTGCCCGATGGTGTGTGGTCGATTCCCGACCCCTCCGCATCGTTAGAGTTTACGGAATTCAATGTGGACGACTCCGGTACACACGTCTATTTCTACAACCCTGCGGCTAAGATGTTCTTCGCCAGTGGTAACGACTGGAACACCCGTGCCTCTATTGCCTCTTTCGGTTATGAGATGTGGTGCGAGCCTTCTACCGAGGCTGATGCTCCCGAAGGTTCGTATGAACTGTGGGACGACTGCCAGCACCCCAACCGTGTGTTAGGCTACAAGAACATGTTTACTGACGATGGCGGCTCAACGTGGGTTGACCATGCCGCCCAGCCTAACTACTCTTGGACGGTGACGAAGGTGGGCGATGCCTATCGTTTCCAGAACGTAGCCCTCGTGGCCGATAAGCCCGAATTCGACGGCAAGTATATGGGTTGGAAGGGTGACTATACCGATACCAAGTTGTACATGCTGGCCGAGGGTGAAGGTGCCATCGACTGGAAGGCAGTGAGCTACGATTCTTATCAGGCATTCATTTCTTCCGACAGTTATGCTGCTTATCAGAACGGCGTTGACTGCTACAGCATAGCCATCAGTCTGAAGGCTGCTTTGGAAGAGGCTGAGGGTCTGGGTGCCAATATTGCTGCCCAGCTGGCTGTCTATAGCAACACGGGCAGTACCAAGGATGAACTGCAAAAGGCTCTCGATGCTATCAAACTCATCAACGATGCCCGTAAGGCTCTGAAGAAGGGTCTGGATGAAGCCAAGGCTGCCGGCTTTGGCGGTACTGCTCCTTTCGACGCAGTGTATGCCAATGGCGATGCTACCGAGGCTGAGCTGAAGAAGGCATTGGAAGACTTGAACGCCGAGCTGGTAGAGTGGGGTAAGGGCCATGCAACGGTAGAGAATCCTGCCGACATGACCGTTAAGATTAAGAACCCGCACTTCGACAATGGCGACTGCACCACTGGTTGGAGCGGCGACGCTTTCGGACGCGGCGGTACGGTCTCTGATGGTGCAGAGCACTATAATAAGAATTACAACACCTACCAGACTATCAAGGGACTCACTCCTGGTGTCTATGCTGTTGGTGTAAATGGTTATTATCGCTCTGGTAACTATGGAGGTACTGCAGAGGGTCACTGGGCAGCCAATGACGAAGCCTCTAAGTTTGCCAAGCTCTACGCAAAGGTAGGTGAAACTACCTTAGAGACACCGATTGCCAATGTAATGAGCGGCGGACAGGCAGAAGCTCAGAACCAGGGTGACATGGCCGTGACCTATCAGGATGCCGAGGGCAACGACGTTACCGTCTATGTACCCAACACTATGGCAACAGGCGATTACTTCATGCACACCCTGAATCAGTATGCCAACAAACTGTATGTAGGTGTTGGTGAGGAAGGTGAGCTTACTATCGGTGTGAAGAAGAGCAGTCAGATTGATGGTGACTGGTCGATGTTCGACGACTTCTCACTTACCTATTACGGTGCTGGTGCTGACGCTGCTCAGCTCTATTTGGACGAGACCATCAAGAACTACAGCGAGAAGACTATCGACGAAGACGTCATCTATACCGAGTCTTACCTGACTGCCTACAACGAGGCTCTGAAGGGTGATTTCCCGACCACTTCTTTCGCAGAACTTGCTGAAGCATTAGGTGCCCTCGACGAGGCTAACAAGGCTATCGACAAGAACATCGCACTTTGGAAGCAGTGGCAGGAAGACTGCGCAGCTGCATTCAACAAGTACGTGCTGGACGACAAGTACGCTGACTTCTCCCCCGAGATTGACGATCTTGCTGACTATTCTGATGCTGACGGTGGTGACTATCAGGATGTTATCGATGCCCACGACTGGACCAACGAGAAACTGGAGGAAGAGATTGCACACATCGCTGCCATGCGTACAGCTTTGGACGAAGCTCTGAAGAACGCTACTCACTACGATGGCGACGACATGACCGACTTCATCAAGAATCCTGGCTTCGACGAGGATAAGGACATCAACTCTAACAAGGCTGAGGGTTGGAATATTGACATCACCAAGTCGGGTGGTAACATCGTTCGCGGACCTCTTGGAGAGGGTAATCAGGCCAAGATGGAAGGTGCTCTGGGTTACAGAAACTTCTGCTTCGAGGCATGGCACGGTTACACATGGGATGTTTGGCAGGAGATTGAGAATCTGCCGAAGGGTATGTACCAGCTCGACGTTCAGGGTTATGTACGTTGCGAAGTCGCCGGCTACACCAGAGGTGACGAACTGACCGACTATCCCTCGCCCGTGTACCTCTATATGAATAGTGCAACGGCACAGTTCCCCAGCGTTTATTCACAGTCTCCTGAAGATATTGGCCAGCAGATGGTTGAAGTAGAAACCTGGTATCAGGAGACCATCAACGACAAGCAGTATCCGAACTCGATGGGTGGTGCGTCGCAGTGCTTCGGTTGGGGCATGTACAAGATGACTGCCTACGGTCTGATTGCCAAGAAGGGCGACAAGTTCCGCATTGGTGTCCGCATGAATGCCGATCAGGACTGGTGGTGTATTTGGGATAACTTCAAACTGTATTATCGTAAGCCGACCGTTGAGGTGGTACAGCCTATCCTTGAGGCTGAGCTTGAGAAGCTTGACCTGACCCGTCCTATGGGTAAGAATATCTTCGACCAGGCTTCGCAGGTGAAGGAAGCTGCAGCTGCTGCCCTTGCTTCTGGCGACGGTGATCAAATGTTCGACGCTCTGGTTGCCGTTTACGACCTGGGCGAGGCTATCAACGCTTCTGTTGCCCTGTTCGCTCAGTTGAACGATGCTAACGAGAGTCTCGGTATGAAGCTCAGTGGCTCTAAGGCTGACGAGGCTACGAAGACCGAGGCTAAGGCTCTGAATAACACTATCAACGACGGTATCGAGAACAAGACCATTGAGGACAGCGAGGTTGAAGGCTTCATGGCTTCTATCAAGGTGTTGAAGACCAAGCTGGGTATTCCTGCTGACTATGCAGAGGCTACCGACGACAACGCTAAGGACTTCACCGGCGTTATCGAGAATCCTGCTTACGACGAGGGTACTGCCGGTTGGGCTGGCACAGGTGCTGCTTGGAGCGGCGACGGTCTCAACGCTGAAATCTTCGGTAAGAACTACGACTACTATCAGGACATCGTGGGTCTGCCCGCAGGTACTTACGAGGTCGACGTTCAGGCCTTCTATCGTGCAGGTGCTGCTGCAACTGATTACGAGACATGGACGGAGAATCCTGATCTGAACAACAACGGTTTCCTGTATGCAGCTTGCATCCTCGGTGGTGACACATTGGTTAGCTCTAAGCCGATTGTACGTCTGGCTGCCGAGGCTGGTTCTGACAACGTCGATGCTGAAGGTTACGTGACCGTGAAACCCGCTTCTGAAGCAGGTGATGATGGTCTGGCAGTTCCTAACAACATGAACACTGCATCTTGGGAGTTCGACGCAGGCAAGTACAACAACAGCGTCATCGTGACGCTGGCTGATGGTGCTACGCTCCGCATCGGTCTGAAGAAGACTACTGAGCTCACCGACAACTGGACCATCTTCGACAACTGGCAGATTAAGTACTTCGGAGCCAACAGCTCGAAGACTGCCGACAGCGATCCTTCTGGCATCAATGCTGCAGTGGCCAATGCTGCCGTGGTTGAGTTCTTCAACCTCAGCGGTGCCCGCATCAGTAAGCCTGGCAAGGGTGTTGCCGTGATGAAGCAGACCTTCCGCGATGGAACTGTGAAGGTTCAGAAGGTAACCGTTAAGTAACGTTGAACATTGAACGTTGAACATTGAACATTGAAGACGATTATATGCAGATAATGCAAGTCTGACAGCCTGAAAAAGGGACTGGGGACGGAAGAAATTCCGTTTCCGGTTCCTTTCTTTAATATATTTGCTTCTAAAACGGCGCGTTTGAAGCAGCGCGTGAGCCTCGAACGAGGCACCCGGAACAGCACCAAGCAAGGTGCTTTCAACCTAAAAAAGAAACGACGTAAACACGATATATCAATAACAATAAAACAACAACCATTATGAAACAAAGACAAATCGTAAGACAAGGACGCAAGGTGGCGTTAGTCGCCTGCGGCTTGCTGATGAGTGCCTGGGCCCTGCAGTCGTGCAAGGATGACGACGTCCTGCTGACGGGGCAGCCTTCGTGGTTAGGCAACTCCATCTACGAGCGTTTGTCGGAAGAAGGCAACTTCAAGTACACGTTGCAGCTCATCGACGACATGGGCCAGCACGAGGTGCTGAGCCACACCGGTTCGAAGACGTTGTTTGCCGCTCCCGACAGTGCTTATGAAATTTGGTTCAGGCAGAACTCCTGGGGTGTGCGCAACTACAACCAGTTGACCAGCGCCCAGAAGAAGCTGCTGCTGAACAACTCGATGATCAACAATGCTTACCTCATCGAGTTGATGTCGAACGGCCGTGCACAGGGCGATGCCGCCACTCCCGAGGAGGGCAGGACGATGCGCCGTGAGACGGCTACGAGTATCTTCGACTCGGTGTTTGTGATGAAGCCCGAAAAGATGCCTAACACGTCGGCTTGGGCTACCTACCGTGAGCGTGGCAAGTCGATTCCCCTGCTGAAGGATGCCACGACACCGCCGATGATTCACTTCCTGCCGGCCTACATGACCTACAACAAGATTACCGACGCCGACCTGTCGGTGCTGACCAACAAGCAGGCCACCAGCACGAAGGAGGCCTGGGTGAACGGCAAGAAGGTGGTGGAGCGCGACATTACCTGTAAGAACGGTTACATCCAGAAGGTGGACGGCGTGATTGAGAGCAATCCCAATATGGCCGAGATTATCCGCACGCATGCCAACATGTCGATGTGGAGCCATCTGCTGGACCGCTACTCGGCTCCTTACTACGATGCCAGTGCTACCCGTGAGTACAACCGTATCTATAATAACGAGGACTCGGTCTTCGTGCTGCGTTACTACAGCAAGCGCTCGGTTGGCGGCAACGAGAACGCCCGCGACCCGCAGGGTAACCCCGTGACGCCCTACCTGAGCTTCGACCCGGGTTGGAACCAGTATATCGACGGCAGCTCGAGCTCCGACCTGCACTATGATGCCGGTGTGATGATGGTTCCCACCAACGAGGCTTTGGAGGCTTGGTGGAACGACCAGGGCCGCGACCTGCGCGACGAGTACAAGGAGTGGGACTCCATTCCTGACAACACGCTGGCCAAGCTCATCAACGTGAACATGCTGAGCACCTTCTCGGAGGCCGTGCCTTCGAAGTTCAACACGGTGTTGAACGATGCCAAGGAGGTACTGGGTATCACCGAGGCTGATATCGACTCGTGCTTCATGGGCTGTAACGGTGTGGTCTACCTGACCAACAAGGTGTTCACGCCCGCCGAGTATTCGTCAGTGGCCTATCCGGCACTGGCTCACGCCTCGACGATGAACATCATCTACTGGGCTATCGACAACCGCAACTACCTGCCTTACCTGCTCTCTATGGACTCGAAGTATGCGCTGCTGATTCCCACCAACGACGCTATGCTTTACTTCATCGACCCGGGTTCCTACGGCAAGACCGCCAACGTGACGGACGAGCTGACGGGCGAGACGAAGGAGGTGGAGTCGCCTGACCTCATTGAGTTCCGCTACGACAAGACGAAGCCCGCTGCATCACGTGTCCAGGCCAGCCGTTATGCTTGTACCATCGATGCCGACGGTAACATCACCAAGGGCGACCGTACCCAGGTGGAAGTTGCTGCCAACGTTATCAATACGATGCTCGACCAGCTGATGGACCAGCTCATCATCGTCATGCCCGAAAAGTCGAAGACCGTTGAGGACTATGTGGCCGAGGGCTACAACTACTTCAAGTCAAGGGGCGGCTCGATGGTTCGCGTCACCAAGAACGCTGCCGGCCAGCTCTGCTACGAAGGCGGATGGCAAATGGAGCACAACCACAAGCTGATACCCAGCACCGAGCGCTATCAGAAGGAGAACGGTGTGTCCTATCAGTTGGACGAAGCGCTGCCTCTCGGTGCCCAGCGTTCGCTCTACATGACGCTCCGTGAGCACAGCGAATATCAGGCCTTCATGAACCTGTTGGAGAACGACTACAGCGACCTGCTGACCCAGAAGCTGAGCAACAAGTACAATCCCGGTAACGCCGCTTTGGACAACAAGAACCTGAAGCTGTTCGATAACTATAACTACACCGTCTACATCCCCACCAACGAGTCCGTCGAGAAGATTCAGGACCTCACCGAGGACGGCCACAGCGGCAAGAACGCCATCCTGCCCTCATGGAGTGAACTGGAGATGGGTGACGAGAACGACGAAGTCATCGACAGCATCTGCAAGGCCGAGGGCTGGTACGATAGCAATCCCAACCGCGCTACCGTGCTAACCAACGTCAAGGCTGCCATCAAGACCATCGTCACCGACTTCATCCGCTACCACGTACACGATAACTCGGTGGCCATCGGTATGGCTCACGACCCGAGTAAGGACAGTAAGTACGAGAGTATGAAGCGCAACTTGGAGACAGGCCGCTTCTATCCGATTACCGTCAAGTACGATACGAAGAACATGACCATTACCGACAATGCCGGCAACGAGCGTCATGTCATTACTACGAACCCCGCACTCTATAACAACGTCGTCCGCGAATACTGGTTCGAGGGCAAGGACCGCACGGCCCGTCTGTTCATGGGCAGTGGCGCCGTCGTTCACCTGATTGACGGACCGCTGGAGTATGAGAAGATGAAACCCTGGCGCGACGTCGTGAAGGAGGCTATTTTTAACTAAGAGAGGAGGAATACTGTATGAGAATACTAAGATCCATCATCATGATACTGGCCCTGATCGCCACAACGACGCTCAGCGCACAGACAATCACGTCGGTTCACGGTACGGTGAGCGACGATATGGGACCGCTGATGGGTGCCACCGTTTGCGAAATGGATGCCAACGGACGTATCATCAACTCGGCCATTACTGACCTGAACGGTAACTTCACCATGAAGATTAAGAACCCTAAGGACAAGATCCGCTTCAGTTACGTCGGTCTGCAGACCGTTACCGTACCTATCAACAAGACCACCTACAACCTGACGATGACGTCGAAGACGCAGATCAAGGAAGTGGTGGTGAAGTCGAAGCGCCGCGCACAGGGTAACGGACTTCCCGTTCCCGAGCGTGAAATCTCGTATGCCTCGCAGAAACTCGACATGAAGGAGCTCGAGGGTCTGGGCATGACCACCATCGACGAAGCCCTACAGGGACGTATCGCCGGTCTTGACATTATCGGTAACTCGGGTGACCTGGGTTCCGGTTCTACCATGCGTCTGCGTGGTGCCGGTTCACTCTCTACACTGACCGACTCCAACCCGCTGATTGTGGTCGACGGTAACATCCGCGAGGTGAACCTCGACAACTTCGATATGGCTGGTGCCAACAACGAGAAGTTCGCTGAACTGCTGAACATCAACCCTGAGGACATCGCCTCCATCAACGTGCTGAAGGACGCTGCCGCAACGGCCGTCTACGGTTCGCAAGGTGGTAACGGTGTTATCGAGCTGACCACCAAGCGTGGTGTCCGTGGTAAGCCCCACGTGACCTACACGCTGAAGCTCACCGCCACCCATCAGCCCAAGGGCTACGACCTGCTGAACGGTGACGACTACACCATGATGCTGAAGGAGGCTTACTTCAACCCCCGTCAGGATGATAACGCTTCGGACCAGACCCGCATCCCCGAAATCAACTATCTGGACGAGACGGGCGGATTCTCCGAGTGGCGTCAGTACCGCGACAACACCGACTGGCGTGACGCCGTCACCCAGACGGGTCTCCGCCAGAACCACTACGTCACCATCTCGGGTGGTGGTGAGAAGGCTTCGTTCCGTGTCGGTGGCGGTTTCGACCATGAGACTGGTACGATGATTCAGCAGAAGCTGAACCGCTTCTCTACCCGTGTGGCTTTGGACTACAACGTCTCTGAGCGCATCCGCGTACAGACCAACTTCGCGCTGACCTACACCAAGAACGACCGTAACTCCGACGGTCTGCTGAATATCGCCCTGAAGAAGATGCCTAACATGAGCATCTACGAGAAGGACCCCATCACGGGTGAGGACACCGACCGCTACTATAATATGATACAGAGTGGTCCCTTTATCGGTTCTGATGTGTTCCGCGACGACCAGCGCAAGTATGTCAACCCTGTGGCTTCGGCTCATCTGGCAAAGAACCAGCAGCGCACCTACGACATGTCGCCGGAATTGGTGCTCAACTACCAGTTGCTGGGCCTTGACGAAGACCACTGGCAGTTGAACTGGCGTGGTTCGGTCTACATGAATATCTACAACCAGTACGATGACTCGTTCTATCCCCAGGAGCTGCGCTCGGTGAACGCCATTGCCAACGTGGGCGATGTGAATACCTCGAATACTGGTTCTTCGAAGAGCGTGTCGTTCAATACGAAGCAGACGCTGACCCTCATTCCCGCCTTCAAGAACAAGGACCACTCGATGATGATGATGGGTCGCTTCGAGCTGACCTCTGGTTCATCGAGCAATCAGGGCACGCCGGGATATGGTCTGCCTTCTACTGGTCAGGTGATTGTCAGCCCCGCCGCAGGTGGTCTGATTGGTAACCTGAGCTCTGGCTACAACCAGTGGCGCTCGATGTACTATACCGTGTCAGCCCACTATGCTTACAAGGAGCGTTACATTGCCGACTTCACCATGCGTATCGACGGTACGACCAAGTTCGGTCCCGGCAACCGCTGGGGTTACTTCCCCTCTGTTTCGCTGAAGTGGATTATGAGTGACGAGCCTTGGATGAAGAGCCTGAAGCCTACGCTCTCCATGCTGGCCTTCCGTCCCAGCTGGGGTCGTGTAGGTAACCAGCCCGGCCAGAACTACCTGTACACTTCGAAGTACGGCTCTACCGCCCGCTATATGGATATGGCAGCCATGAAGCCGCTGAACATCCGTCTGACCGACCTGAAGTGGCAGCTCGTATCGCAGTACAACCTCGGTATTGACGTTGGATTGTTCGACAACCGACTGAACCTCACCATCGAGGCCTATAGCTCGACGACCTCCGACATGTTGATGAGCAACTTCCGCATTCCGTCGAACGCCGGTTTCTTGACTGTTCCCTATCATAATAATGGTAAGATGCGCAACACGGGTTGGGAGTTCCACGTCAACACCAACCGCCTGGTCAAGAAGGGCAAGTTCGTCATGGACCTCAATGCCAACTTCGGTAACAACCGCAACGAGATTCTTGAGATGGACGAGTACATCCTGAACAACCTGAACTCCACCTACGGCTATGCCAACGGTGAGACGCTGCGCCGTGTGCAGCTCCACAACCCGTTCGGTGCCATCTACGGCTTCAAGTACCATGGTGTCTACCAGTACAACTACAACACCTTCAAGAACGAGGTGGCCGGCATGACCAAGGATCAGATCATCGAATACTACCGCACCGAATACGTGGCCAAGAACAAGACCGTGCCTGTGGCAGTCAACGAGAATGGCGACGTCATCGTCGACGGTAACGACGTGCCCCTCCGTATGCGTTACGACTACCGCATCGACGGTACCGGTCACGACCAGAACTTCCCCGGCTTCAACGGTGGTGATGCCATCTACGAGGATATCAACCACGATGGTCAGATCAATGCGCTCGATATAACCTACTTGGGCTCGTCACTGCCTAAGCTGACTGGTGGTTTCGGCTTTACGTTCAGCTATGCTGACTGGCGCCTGTCAACCCAGTTCACTTACCGTGTCGGCAACAAGATTATCAACCTGGCCCGCCTCCATTCCGAATCCATGACTGGCAACGACAACCAGAGCCAGGCCGTGAACTACCGCTGGCGTAAGGAGGGTGACGTCACGACAATTCCTCGTGCCATGTTCGGTTCGACCAGTAACTACAACACGCTCATCAGCGACCGCTTCGTTGAGGATGGTACCTACCTCCGTATGAGCTACGCCCAGCTGTCGTACTCCATCAAGAAGAAGTACCTCACCTGGATTGGCCTGAACCGCATCTCGTTCTACGCCAGTATTAACAACCCGTTCGTGCTGACCAAGTACACGGGTGTTGACCCTGATATTGTCAATGCCGGCTACGACCCCGCCATCGACAATGCGCAGACTCCGCGTTCACGTTCTTACACGCTTGGTATAACTGTTGACTTCTAAAGGAGATACAAGATTATGAAAAGAAAGATATATAATATAAATAAGGTGGGACTTATGGGACTCATGGGACTCATGGGACTCACGCTGACCGGCTGCTCCGACTTCCTGGAAATCAAGCCGCAGACGGAAATCATCCTCGAGGACTTCTGGAACGAAAAGGCCGACGTCGAGAATGTGGTCACTGGCTGCTACTCTGCCCTGTTGGAGGCCGATGTCAGAAACCGCATGATGGTCTGGGGCGAAGTCCGCAGCGATAACGTTATGTCGGGACAGAATATCAACAACAATGTTGACCTCTACAATGTACTCAAGGAGAACATCACCGCCATGAACGGCTTCACGAAGTGGGATGCCTTCTACGATGTCATCAACCGCTGCAACACGGTCATCAAGTATGCCCCCGGCGTGGCAGAGATTGACCCCGGCTACACGGAGGGCGACCTGAAGGCCAACATCGCTGAGGTGTCGGCACTGCGCGACCTGTGCTACTTCTACCTCATCCGTACCTTCCGTGACGTACCTTACAGCACGGAGGCCTTTACGGACGACGACCAGGTGATGGACCTTCCCGCCACTCCTTTCGCCACGGTGCTCGAATACCTGATTGCCGACCTGGAGAAAGTGAAGGACGATGCCGTCACCCGCTATCCTGAGACCAAGCCCCGCTACCAGACGGGACGCATCACGAAGGATGTCATCCATGCCATGCTCTGCGAGATGTATCTCTGGAAGAAGGACTACGACAATTGCATCCGCTATGCCGACCTCGTGATTGCCTCGAAGAAGGAAGTGGAAGAGGAGAACCGCAAGAAGAACAACCGTCAGATGGGCAGCGCCTCTAACCTGGCCCAACTGCAGGCCCGCCTCAACGGCTTCCCCCTTGTCAACGACCGCCTCTCGGGTACCCAGTTCGGCGATTACTATGAGGAAATCTTCGTTGATGGTGCCAGCAAGGAGACCATCTTCGAGCTGATGTATGAGGACCGTCCCGAGTCTTCGGGTAGAGTCAACAACTCGGCTATCAGTTCCTACTATGGCAACTCTACCAACAAGAAAGGCCTGCTGGCTCCCAGCACCTACATCACCGACGATATAGCTGCCACCTCGGGCCGTAACGTCTTCGAGGATACGAACAAGAAGATTGACAGTCGTCTGTACTTGAACTGTAGTGCCGATGACGGGGTCATCACTAAGTTTGCCGTCGATAATGTGAGCATCATTTCCTCTTCTGCCGATCCCAAGGTCTCTTACTCTTGGTTTCCGCAGAACAATAATGGCAGTAAGTGGATTATCTATCGTCTGCCCGACATCATGCTGCTGAAGGCTGAGGCACTCTGCCAGCAGATGGTCGAGGGTAACGACTCCATCGCACTTGCTACCAATAAGCCCAAGCTCGATGCTGCCTTTACGCTGGTGAACGCCATCAACAAGCGTGCCATCTGCAAGGCTACACTGGCCGATGCCGACACTCTGAAGCCTGCTAACTACACGACGAAGCACCTGATGGAGGAGCTGGTCATCCGTGAGCGTCAGCGCGAGTTGATGTACGAAGGCAAGCGCTGGTACGACTTGGTGCGCTACTCCCTGCGTGAGAACAGCACTGCCCGCATCATGGAGGCTGCTACCAACCGTGACGACGTGAACAAGCAGTTCGTACAGAGCTTCTTCAAGAAGATGGATGCTATCTTCTGGCCCTACAACCTTGAGGAAATGAAGGTCAACCAGAACCTGATACCCAATCCTGCTTTCAGCAGCGGCGAGAGTACCAGTATGGAGAAGACGACTAAGCAATAGTATTGAACATTAAAGTATGAAGACTATGAATATCAAGAATAAGATAAGAGTAACATTGATGGCCATGGCAGCTTTCCTGGCCACCGGCTCATTGACCAGTTGCTCTGACGAACCCGACAGCGAGTACTTCTACACGTTTACGGGTGAGATGATGAGCGACTACCTGAAGAATCGCCCCCAATACAGTATGTTCAAGACTATCTGTGAGCGGGCGGACCTGATGGACCTGCTGGCTACCTACGGACAGTACACCTGCTTCCTGCCTAATGACAGTGCAGTGAACGTCTATCTGCATGAGCGTGGCCTGTCGAGCGTCGACGGACTGTCGGATGCCGACTGCGACACCATCGCCCGTACCCATCTGGTTGCCAATATGTATTCCACCTACGAGATGAACCAGGACCGTCTGGCTACAGCCAACATGCTGGGCCGCTACCTGGCTACGTCGGTGGACTCCATCACTGCCGAGATTGTCATCGAAGGTCTGGCACACGTGTACTATGACCTGAAGGATGACTCCGTGGAGAACGGTATCGTGCATCCCATTGACATGGTCATTGAGAAGTCGAACAGCTATGTGGCCGACATCCTGCGCGACAATCCCCTCATCAGCATCTTCTATCAAGGACTGGTAGCTACCAACGTCCGTGAGCAGATTCTGCCGGTGGAGGATCCGAACTACAACTTCAAGTCGCATAAGAAGTATTACTACAAGTCGCACACCTGGAGTGAGGTGGGCTGGGCTCCCTCAACCAGAAAGTACGGCTTCACCGGATTCATCGAGCCTGACTCCGTCTATCAGGCCAAGTTCCAGGAGTATGGCATCTCGACCGCCAACGGTACGCTGCGTGCCCTCTACGACCTGGCCTGCAAGATTTACGACCCCGTCTATCCGGAGGACGTGAATGCTCCCGGTCACAGCTTCGATAACCTGACCGACAGCGTCAACCCGCTGAAGCGCTTCATCCAGTATCACTTCATGACCCGCTACGTGCCGGGCACCAGCGACCTGACGGCCCTGGTCTGCAAGGAGACGAAGGAAGCCTTCGGTTTCGATACGAAGCTTATTAACCCGATTGACTGGTATCAGACGCTGCTGCCTCACACGATGATCAAGGTTGAGCAGCTCACCATGAACAAGGACGAGCGTGGCAACGATTGTCGTGGTAAAGATGCTGCCTACGTGAACCGCCACTTCATCAACCGCCGCTATGCTGCACCTGAATACAATTTCCGTGGTGCGCTGGTGGACAATACGGTGGAGAAGGAACCTAACCACGATGCCCTGAACGGTCACTACTTCTACGTGGACGATCTGGTGGTATTCAGCTACGAAGTGCAGAACATTGTCCAAAACCAGCGTATCCGTATGGACTTCTCGACCGTGTTCCCCGAAATCATGACCAATGACATGCGTTTGAAGGGTAACTACACGGTGGACGACCCCAACGGTACACCCGACGACTCCAACGAGCCTAAGAACGGTAAGAACTACTACTTCCCGCTGGGCTATCTGGATGGTGTGACCTTCAACCCCAGCTGCTACCTCGTGATGCGCCGCCCGCATTGTAACTTCTGGTCTTGGCAGGGTGACGAGTGGAACCTCTTCGGTGACTACGACATGACGTTCCGTATTCCTCCCGTGCCCTACAGTGGTGAGTGGCAGCTGCGCTTAGGCTACTGTGCTATCGAGACCCGTGGCGTGATGCAGGCCTACTATGGCGACGATCCCAAAAACATGATACCGCAGGGTATCCCTGTTGACATGACGAAGTACCTGAACTCCGAGTTCTATATGGGTGACCGTTATGTGATTGACGAGTCCTTGGGTGACTATAAGAAGAAGACCGACGAAGAGAAGGCCGAGGAGCAGAAGCTGCTGAAGAACCTGGGCGTATATCGCGACGGCCGCAGTATGTACCACTTCGCAGGCAGCGGAGCCAAGTATTACTTCCTGGGTAACGAGCGTACCCACCGTAAGATTCTCTATCAGGGCTATATCGATGCCACGCAGGATCACTTCGTTCGCTTCCGTGTGGCTTCCGACGGTAAGCAGGGTAATAACAATGAGTTCATGCTCGACTTCTTCGAGATGGTTCCCAAGAGCGTCTATGGCGTCGACAGTGACGGCCAGATGGAGGACGATCTGTAAACATTGAACATTGATCATTGAACATTGAACATTGAAAGTTATGATGACAAAAATAAAAAACATAGTAAGTGCCGGTTTGATGTGCTGCGGCATTGCCGCAGCCCTCACGGCCTGCACCGATACGTGGGACGACCACTATGAAGGCTTAGGCGGTACGAATGGCGTGCATGAGGGTACCTTGTGGCAGGCCATCAAGACCAACCCCGAATTAAGCAACTTTGCCAAGGTGGTCGAGGCTTGCGACTTCGCCAAGTCACTGGACGGTAGCCAGGTGTTCACCGTCTTCGCTCCCACCAACGATAAGTTCTCCGAAGCTCAGGCCCAGGCTTATATAGCCGAATACCAGAAGCAGGTGGCCGACTCCGTGTTGGAGGAGGACAACACCGTGCTGAAGGAGTTCATCCAGAACCACGTAGCACTCTACAACTACTCGGTATCGTCGCTGAGCAACGACTCCATCGTGCTGATGAACGGTAAGTACGCCTTGCTGACGAACGATGCCATCGGTGGTGTCAAGATGAAGTCGAAGAACCAGCTGTATGGCAATGGTGTGCTTTACACGCTGGAGGACAAGGTTAACTATCTGTCCAACGTCTTCGAGTACATACGCAAGGATGCCGACCTCGACAGCTTGCGCAGCTTCCTCTACAACAGTCACTATTACTACAAGGAGTTCATGCCTTCGCTCAGTGTGCCGGGCAGTATCGTCGATGGTAAGACCCAGTATCTGGACTCAGTGTTCACACAGCGCAATGAGCTTTACAGCTACCTCGGTCTTATCAATTCCGAGGATAGTACCTACTGGATGGTGGCCCCCACCAACCAGGTGTGGCAGAAACTGGTGGAGGAATACGAACCTTACTTCAACTATCCAGAGGGCGTGGAAGACCGCGACTCGATGGTCTATACCAACACTCGCATGGCCATTGTCAGTGGAACGACCTTCAGCCGCACCTTCAATCCCGATGCCTCGCTCAACGACTCCGTCCTGACTCAGAACAGTATCAAGAACTACACCAGCCGTAAGGCAGAGTTCGGAATGCCGTTTGAGTACTACATCTTCAGGAAGGCCCAGGAGCCTGAGGGATACCTTGACCAGAACGAGGCCGACATCGTCGACTGTAGTAACGGTCAGGTGCGCAAGGATTCCAAGTGGGACATCGACAAGCAGATGACCTTCTTCCAGTACCGCGTCATCGAGGCCGAGGCCCGCAACAGCATCAAGGAACTGAGCAAGGTGAAGGACTCGCATGGTGACTCCATTGCTACGGTTTCGACAACCATGAGCTATGTCACCTCCGACAACCGTAACTTCTACGACCGTGTATGGAGCAACTCCTTCGTGGAGTTCAAGCCGGAAGTAGCCACGGTGAACCACTCCGTGACGTTCTACATTGCCGACGTGCTCTCCAACATCGGCTATGACATCTATCTCGTATCGGCTCCTGCTCTGGCCAGCGACAGTAACGCCACCAGCGCCCAGCGTATTCCGACGCTGATCCGCTGCACGCTCAACTGTCCGGGACAGGGTACTGTGAACCTGCCTGTGACTGAAGGCGGCAAGGCTTCCAACCTGACGACCAAGGCCGACTCCATTGACTACCTGCTGCTGGCCGAAGACTTCAAGTTCGACTACTGCACGGTGGGCGTCGAGGACGAGAACCTGCAGGTGACGCTCAAGGTTGAGACCCGCGCCAGTGCTACCCAGTATCGTAACCAGACTTATTCGCGAACCATGCGCATCGACTGTATCCTGCTCGTGCCTCACGGCTCGCTGCTGCTGCCCGAAGCCCTGCCGGCTGACGACGACATCTCCGTCTCTGACCAGGGTTATCCCGGTGTGCTGATGTATCCGCACGGACAGTCTGCCAAGAGTAAACGATGGTATATGCTACGTTAATGTTTCACATCACTAAATACAGAAAGTTTATGAAACGATATATCTTATTTGGAATTACGCTGCTGATGGCCTTCCCGTTGAGCGTTCTCGCTCAGGACGATGAGACTGAGGACGACGAGGTAATGGTCAAGCCAAAGCGCACGATAACAATAAAGAAGTACGAGACGCGCACTGTCACGGGTAAGGTCATCAATGCCACTACCCAGCAGCCGTTGGCCGGTGTCATGGTGCGTGCCGCCGAAATCGACGGCTACAGTGTGCTGACCGAGGACGACGGTACCTACTCGCTGAAGTTGCCCGTCTTCGCTACGGCCATCTATGTATCATCGCCCGACTTCAATCCCGTTCAGGTGGGACTGCTCACTGGCACCGCCCAGAAGGAGGTCAGCCTCTATCCTACGTCGTTCACACCTGAGTACCAGCAGAAGACCAACGTCCGCGGCGACCGCTCGGCCAATGACTTCCAGTACACCAACGCCATCAATATTAAGGACGAGGTGCAGAAGCAGCTGGGTGGCCAGGTCTACACCATCAGCCGCAACGGTACGCCCGGTGTGGGTAGTGTGATGTACATACAGGGTCTGAACTCGCTCAATGTCAATGCCCAGCCGCTTATCGTCATCGACGACGTGATAGTGGACCAGCAGTACGGACGTACCCTGCTGCACGACGGCTTCTACAACGACATCCTGACGAGCCTGAACCCCGCCGACATCGAGAAGGTGACCGTCATCCGCAACGGTACGGCCCTCTACGGTGCCAAGGGTGCCAATGGTGTCATCCTGGTGCAGACTCGCCGCAACAAGTCGATGGCCACCCGCATTACGGCCAACGTATCGGCTGGCGTGGTGTTTGAGCCTAAGTACATCTCCGTCATGAATGCCGACCAATACCGCAGCTATGCATCGGAGTTGCTGAAGACCACCAACACTACCATCCGCACGTTCAAGTTCCTGAAGGAAGACAAGGACTATTACTACTACGACCAGTACCACCAGAATACGGACTGGAAGGACTTTGTCTACCATACAGCCATGACTCAGAACTACGGTATCAACGTCGAGGGTGGTGACGCCGTGGCCAACTACAACCTGTCGGTAGGTTACACGGCAGCACAGAGCTCGCTGAAGTTCAACGATATGGATCGTCTGAACGTCCGCTTTAATACGGACATCTCGCTGACGCAAGCCCTGTCGGTACGCTTCGACGCTTCGTTCTCGAACCAGACCCGCGACATCCGCAACGACGGTGCACCTTCTGGTTACGATGAGGGTACGCCTACGTCGCCCGCTTTCCTGGCCTACGTGAAGAGCCCCTTCATGAGTGCTTACAGCTACGGTCACGACGAGTCGGGTAGGGGACGTTTCTCCGACAGCCACTTCGACATCGACGAGGAGTCCTATCTGGACGAGGCCCTGGCCAACTACAACAACTATAACTGGCAGCTGGGCAACCCCGCCGCCATCAATGAGTACGCTGAGGCCGAGAACAAGAACCGCTTTGAGAACTCCATGCTGAACCTGACGATTACGCCGAAGTTTGAAATCAACCAGCATCTCTTCGTGAGCGAGCACTTCAGCTACAACCTCATCAACACCAACGAGATGTTCTACATCCCCATCAACGGTACTCCTCAGTATTATGTGGCAAGCCTGGGTGACAGGTTCATCGACAACGAGGTCCGTTCGTTGGCTTCGAAGCAGAACTCCGTACAGAGCGATACCCGTATCGACTGGAACAACCGCTTCGGTGCTCACTTCCTGCACGTCTTCGGTGGTGCCCGCATCAACTGGGAGAGCTACACGCAGAATACCCAGGTGGGCTACAACACCGGTAGTGACAAGACCCCGTTCATGAGCGGTAGCTTGGCACACAAGAGTGCAACGGGTATCAGCGAGGACTGGAACTCACTCTCTTGGTACTTGCAGGGTGAGTACAACTACAAGAGCCGCTACTTCCTGCAGGCCAACCTGACTATTGACGGTTCGTCGCGCTTCGGTGAGGATGCCGGTGACTTCAAGCTGCTCAAGGCTCCCTGGGCCGTATTCCCCGGTGTGCAGGCTGCTTGGGTCATCAGCAATGAGCCTTGGATGTCGGGTGTCAAGGGTATCGACTACCTGCGCCTCTCGGCCGGATTCGACGTGAGCGGTAACGATGATATCGACTTCTATGCTTCACGCAGTTACTTCCGCGCTTCGCAGTTCCTGCAGACCGTGTCGAGTCTTGCGTTCGAGGGTATCGGTAACAATGAGATACAGTGGGAGACCACCCGCCGCTTCAACGTCGGACTGGAGACCAACCTCATCAACAACCGCTTGGGCGTTAGCGTCAACTACTTCCGTTCCAAGACCAGCAACCTGCTGACCTATCAGACCCTGGGCTACCTCTCTGGATTGGCTCAGAACTGGTCGAACGGCGGTAAGCTGAGCAACGAGGGTTTTGACGTGAGCTTCACGGCCAAACTCCTTGCCCTGAAGGACTTCCAGTGGCAGATTGGTGCCAGCGCTGGTCACTACAAGAACAAGATTGACGAACTGCCCGACAATGCACAGTACATGGACACCGAAATCTACGGTGGTACCATTCGCACGCAGGTAGGCCAGGCTGCCAACCTGTTCTATGGCTACAAGACTCTGGGCGTGTTCCAGACCAGTGAGGAAGCCGCCGCTGCCGGCAATCCCGGCGAAAACGGCCTTTACTTCTTGGCTGAAAACGGTGTCGACAAGAACTACTTCGCTGCCGGTGACATGCACTTTGCCGACCTTAACGGCGACGGTATGATTACGGAAGCTGACCGCACCATCATCGGCGACCCCAATCCCGACATCTATGGTAACATCAGCACGTCGTTCACCTACAAGCGCCTGAATCTCGATGTCCGCTTCAACTACTCGTTGGGCAACGATGTCTACAACTACATGCGCTCACAGTTGGAAGGCGGCAGCCGCTTCATGAACCAGACCACGGCCATGCTGCGCCGCTGGCAGGTAGAAGGTCAGTCTACCGACATTCCACGCATCTCCTTCCAGGACGAGATGGGCAACTCACGCTTCAGCGACCGCTGGATCGAGGACGGTTCCTATCTGCGCCTGAAGACGGTGACGCTGTCTTACAACTTGCCGCTGAAGTCGGAGTACCTCCAGGGACTGCAGTTCTGGGTGCAGGGCAACAACCTGTTCACCTTCACCAAGTACCTGGGCAGCGATCCTGAATTCTCCATGACGTCCAGTGTCATCGGCCAGGGTATCGACCTCGGCCGTGTAGGCATGAGCCGTTCTATCGTAGCCGGTGTTAAAATTAACCTCTAATCCCCGTATGAATATGAAACGTATATATATTTTCATCAGCATCATTTTAGGCTTGGGATCTATGACGTCCTGCGACGATTTCTTCAAGCAGGAGTCCGCCGACGTACTATATGCCGACCAGGAGCATCTGAACAATGCCGTTGATACCGTCTATTCTGTGACAGGTATTCTCGGCAAGCTGCAGGCTGTGGCCGACCGCACCATCCTCCTTGGCGAGGTACGCGGCGACCTCGTGTCCCTGACCACCGTTGCCAGCAACGACCTGCGCGAACTGGCAAGCTTCAGTGTGAGTGACGACAACATGTACAATGCACCCAGTGATTACTACGCTGTCATCAACAACTGCAACTACTTCATTGCTCATGCCGACACGGCACTCAAGAGCAACCGCAATGAGAACATCTTCATGAAGGAGTATTGCGCCGTCAAGGCCATCCGTGCATGGACTTACCTGCAGTTGGTGCTCAACTACGGACAGGTGCCCTTCTACACGGAGCCGATGCTCAGCAAGGAGGAATCCGATGCCGCAGAGAGCTCTCCCAAGGTTGACCTGCAGACCATCTGCACCTACTTCATCAACGACCTGGCCACACTCCCTGAGCGTTACAACACGGAGTATCCCGGCTATGGCAAGATCCGTGGTCTGGAATCGCGTCTGTTCTTCTTCCCGCTCAATCTCATGCGTGGCGAACTCTATCTGTGGCGTGCATCCGTTACGGGTAACAAGGAAGACTACCGTCAGGCAGCTCTCCACTATTACGCCTACATCAACGAGCGCAACGGCATGAACTCGGCCTATCCTATGGACATCTCGTTCTACATGTGGTCTCCTGGTACGTCGACGTGGCTCTCTACCTATTCGTCTAACTGGGGCACCCATTATGGTGACGCCAGCGAGTATTTTGATGAGCTGTCGGAGCTGATTACCCTGATTCCGGGTGACTCCATCCGTGCCGAGGGTAACTACAGCGAACTGCGTAACCTCTTCTCTTCACGCGAGGAGAACGACTACAAGGTGAGCATCAATCCGTCGCAGCGCATGGTCAACATCTCGGAAGCGCAGGCCAACTGCGTGCTGTCTAACAACGGTTCCAGCTGCATCTACGCTCCCGCCGGCCTGACGCGCCACATGTCGGGCGACCTACGTCTGTCTGATGTCTGGGATGAAGGCTACCACCGCGATGCCATCACCAACGAGCGCATCGAGACCCAGTACATCATGAAACACTACACCTCGCGCAACGTCCACATCTATCGCCGCATGATGGTCTATCTGCGTATGGCCGAGGCTCTCAACATGGCTGGCTATCCCCGCATGGCCTTCCAGATTCTGGCTGAGGGACTGAGCAATCAAGCCATCCAGGAAAACGTCATCCCCTACTACAACATGGATGAAGGTAACAAGAGCGACTCGCTCTTCCTGGCACGCTTCGACTTCCCCGACACCCGCTATGGCGTAGCAACGGCCGAGGACATCGTCACCACGCCCAGCCGTACCCATACCCAGATAGGTATCCATACCCGTGGATCTGGCTGGACACCCATGAACGAGTACTACCGTTTGCCCGATGTGCCCGACTCAGTACGCACAGCCGCTGTTGAGGCTGCTCTGATGCCCGTACAGCAGGCATTCGTCGACAGTCTGATTCTCAACGAGAGCGCACTCGAGTTTGCTTTCGAGGGTACCCGCTACTATGATATCATGCGCTACGCCATGCGTCAGGCTAATCCAGGACTGGCTATGGCCAACATCATCGGCGCTCGTCTTGGCGAGGAGAACCGCACCTCGATGGCCGCCATCATGGCCAAGCTCACTGACCAGCGCAACTGGTACATAAACTGGAAGGGCAAGATCGGTTTCTGATCACAGTAGTCATCCATTAAATCAATGAGGGTGCGCCATCAACACGGCGCACCCTCATTTTTGCTCATGCAATTTTCATCTCTCGTCTGTCACCCCCATTCCGCCACCCTCTGAGTTTCCCTAGGGTAAACCCGGACTTTCCCTAGGGTAAACCCCCAGTTTCAGTAGGGTAAACTCCGAGTGACACCCAGGTGAATTCTCCATAATACACTCATGGAAATGTTTGAAAAATACCTTCACCGTCACTTCTTAAAATATATGTATTGAAAACCAATTACTTACATTTTAGAATACTATCACTATGCTATCACTTACTGTCACTTTGCTCTCACGTCACCAAATACCCCAACTTACCCTCAAAAACAAGTTACTTTTCCATCAAAAGTATATGGTTTGTTCCCCAAAACTCACCAGCTTTTTGACTAAAAGTGACAGATAATGACAATAAAATAATAATATTATCACTTATAATATGCTAATAATCAATATATTGTTATAGAAAGTGATAGAGTGATGGTGCTTTTAAAACTTTTTTTGAGAAGATTATAGTGAAATTTGTGTCATATATGATGGCAATTGGCACCCCGATGCTGATAATCTGGGGGCGTCCTCAGTAAAGGAGTAGCAATCCGGCGAAGGCTGAATAGCAGATCATGCGGATGGGGTTGATTTTGAGGTAGCCGGTGCCGAAGGCGGTGGCGGCGAAGAGGGCACAGCTGATGATGAACTGCCACGTGTTCTCCGTCGGCGTGGAGAAGTTCTCGCGGTTGCAAAGTAGCAGGGTGGCGGCACCCAAGAGCCCCACCACGGCGGGGCGCAATCCGGCGAATACCGACTGCACGGGACGTGTCTTCATGTACTTGATGAAGAGTTTGCTAATCAGAATCATCAGAATGAGCGATGGCAGCACCAGTGCGATGGTGGCAGTTGCCGAGCCGAGTATGGCCATGAAGTTGCCATAGCCCGCATTGTGGATGGCGGTATAACCGCAGTAGGTAGCGGAGTTGATGCCGATAGGGCCGGGCGTCATCTGCGAGATGGCGACAATATCGGTGAACTCTGCCGTCGACAGCCAGTGGGCTCGCTCCACCGTCTCGTGCTGTATCAGCGACAGCATGCCATAACCGCCGCCGAAACCGAACAGGCCAATCTTAAAGAAGGTGATGAAGAGGTCGAGGAATATCATATACCCACCCCCTTCCCCATTCCCGAGCATGGCTCGCCTACCCGTAGCCTTTCCCGAACGGGAGGGGCGGTAAGATACTTTTGGTCCTCCCTATTATTTCTTTGTTGCATCATGATTGTTTATTGTAGTTTTGTTTTCAGTCTTCCCAGACTCCCCTCCCGTTCGGGAGGGGTTGGGGGTGGGTATCAGGTAACCAGCAAC
>JAEEGH010007635.1_pt1 | contig 25920 bp, 20 predicted proteins | sample 9134181 | NCBI WGS metagenome assembly JAEEGH01 (sample SAMN16246544, study PRJNA631951) | gut metagenome | biome: gut microbiome; feature: rumen; material: DP-attached | host: Bos | place: Iran: Karaj | collected 2018-10
GAGCGTCGATTTACCCTCGCCGTTGCGCCCCACAAATGCCACCTTCTCACCACGACGGATGGTCAGGTTGACATGGGCGATGACCTCGTGGTCGTAAGCCTTGCGCAGATCTTCGACAATGAGTGGGAAGTCACCACTGCGCTGACAAGGCGGGAACTTGAGGTGGAGGGCGCTATTGTCCACGTCATCGACCTCAATGGGAATGATACGATTGAGCTGTTTGATGCGCTCCTGCACCTGTACGGCCTTCGTCGGTTTGTAGCGGAAGCGCTCGATGAACTCCTTGAGGTCGGCGATTTCCTTCTGCTGGTTCTCGTAAGCCCGCAGCTGTTGCTCGCGTCGCTCGGCACGGAGTCGGACATATTCGTCGTACTTGACTTTATAATCCCAAATGCGTCCGCAGGAAATCTCGAGCGTGCGTGTTGTAACATTATTAATGAACGCGCGATCGTGAGACACCAGTATCACGGCACCGGCACGCTGCTGGAGGTATTGCTCCAACCATTGAATACTCTCGATGTCGAGGTGGTTGGTGGGCTCGTCAAGCAACAGCACATCAGGCTGGCGTAGCAGGAGTTTGGCCAGTTCGATGCGCATTCGCCAGCCACCGCTCAGCTCACGCGTGGGACGGTCGAAGTCGGTGCGTTCAAAGCCCAAGCCGATGAGCGTCCGCTCGACCTCGGCATGGAAGTTGAGGCCGCCCATCATCTGGAAATGTTCCTCTGCGTGGGTGTAGCGTTCAACCAGCGCCATGTAGTCATCGCTCTCGTAATCTGTGCGCTCGGCCATCTCGGCTCCCATACGATCGATGTCGGCCTGCAGGTCGCGGATATGGTCGAACGCCAACAGCGCCTCGTCCATGACAGTGCGTTCGTCGGCCAGCTCCATCACCTGAGGAAGATAGGCAATGGTGGTGCCGCGTGGAGCGGCAACATGGCCTTCGGTAGGCATCTGTTGACTGGCGATGATTTTGAGCAACGTAGATTTTCCGGCACCGTTTTTACCCGTCAGGGCGATGCGGTCGCGGTCGTTGACGACGAAGCTCACATCGGTGAACAGCGGTCGTGCACTGAATTCTACGGAAAGGTGCTCAACAGAGATCATGAATAGTGTATAATGAATAATGTATAACGGACAATGGATGATTAGACGAAGGCTTGCCGTGCTTTCTTGAGGAGGTCAGAGGCGAAGATGAAATCGGTGAGCGCCTGATTGTCGGAGGTCGCCACCTGCGTCTTTTCGCCGGTCCATTCTTGTTCTCCGTCCTTGATGAAGATAATGCTGTCGCCGATGCCCATGACTGAATTCATGTCGTGGGTGTTGATGATGGTTGTCATGTTGTACTCCTGGGTGATGGAGTGCAACAGATCGTCAATGACAAGCGATGTCTTTGGGTCGAGACCAGAGTTGGGCTCGTCGCAAAACAGGTACTTGGGGTTGAGCGCAATAGCACGGGCGATGGCCACACGCTTCTGCATACCACCAGAGATCTCGCCGGGGAACTTGTCGTCGGCACCGCCGAGATTTACGCGGTCCAGGCACTCCTTTGCCCGGTGGATTCGCTCTCGCAGATTCATCGATGAGAACATGTCGAGCGGGAACATTACATTCTCTAAAACTGTCATTGAGTCGAAGAGAGCTGCGCTCTGGAATATCATTCCCATCTCGCGGCGCATCATCACTTTCTCGTGTTTGGAAAGACTTACAAAGTTGCGGCCGTCGTACAGAATTTCGCCCGATGTGGGTTCGAATAATCCGACAAGATTTTTCATCAGTACGGTTTTGCCCGAACCGCTTCGTCCGATGATGAGGTTGGTCTTGCCGTCCTCGAATACCGTATTGATATCTTTCAGGACTTCTTTATCGTCAAAACTCTTATGTAGGTGCTTAACTTCGATCATGATAGTAGTTGGGTTAAGAAAACATCTGAAAACAGGATGAGTACGCTCGAGGTTACAACAGCATCGGTAGATGCCTTGCCCACGTTGACGCTACCGCCCTCGACGGTGTAGCCGCAGAAGGCCGGTACGCTCGAGATGATGAATGCAAAGAACTGGCTCTTTATGATACTCATCCATACAAACCAGGGAATGAAGGCGTGCTGCAGCCCCTGAGTAAGGTCGTCGGGTGCGATGATGTGACCCAGGTAGGCAGTGCCGTAGGCGCCGATGATACCTGTGGCTGATGAGAATATAACCAGGAATGGCATGATGGTGAGCATGCCGATGATCTTTGGCAGGATGAGATAGCACGCTGAGTTGATACCCATGATCTCAAGAGCGTCAATCTGTTGGGTTACACGCATAGTGCCGAGCTCTGATGCGATGTTTGATCCGACCTTTCCGGCCAGGATAAGACACATGATAGAACTGGAGAACTCGAGCAGCAGGATCTCGCGGGTGGTGTATCCAGCCACCCATCGCGGCATCCACGGACTCTGAATGTTAAGTTTCATCTGGATACAGATAACTGCTCCGATGAAAAACGAGATGATAAGTACGATGCCGATGGAGTTGATGCCAAGCTGCGTCATCTCGGTGACGTACTGCTTAAGGAACATCCTCATGCGTTCGGGGCGCGAAAACACGCGGCCCATAAGCATCAGATAACGACCAAAGGTGGTCAGCCATTTATTTATTAACATTGCTAATAACTAATAATTCGACTGCAAAAGTACGAAAAATAAGGCACGGATTACGCAGATTAACACAGATTAATAATAAAATTCGTGAAAAATCCGTATAATCCGTGTAATCGGTGGCAAAAAATAACTACCTTTGCACCCGATTATGGAAGAAGAGCGTATAGTACTACGAACAGAGGGCCTCGTGAAGCGCTATGGTAAGCGTACGGTGGTCAACGATGTAAGCTTCGACGTGAAGCAGGGTGAGATTGTGGGATTGCTGGGACCAAACGGTGCCGGTAAGACTACGTCGTTCTATATGACTACTGGACTGATTGTGCCCAATGGCGGACATATCTATCTGGGCGAAGAGGATGTTACCAAATTCCCGGTGTACAAACGTGCCCGTGCCGGAATCGGATATCTGGCTCAGGAGGCCAGCGTGTTCCGCAAGATGAGTGTGGAGGATAATATCCTCTCGGTGCTGGAGATGACCGGTAAGCCCCGCGACTATCAGTTGAATAAGCTTGAGGAGCTTATACGTGAGTTCCGACTGGAGAAGGTGCGCAAGAACCTTGGTGACCGACTGTCGGGTGGTGAGCGCCGTAGAACGGAGATTGCTCGTTGTCTGGCCATCGAACCAAAGTTCATCATGCTCGACGAGCCGTTCGCAGGAGTCGACCCTATCGCTGTGGAGGATATTCAGCAGATAGTGTATAAGTTGAAGTACTTGAACATCGGAATTCTGATAACCGACCACAACGTAGATGAGACGCTGGCCATCACCGATCGTGCCTATCTGTTGTTCGAGGGTAGGATACTGTTCCAAGGCACGCCTGAGGAACTGGCGGCCAACAAAGTGGTGCGCGAAAAATACCTTACCGAATCGTTCGAGTTGAGGAAGAAGAATTTCCAACTGATAGAGATGGAGAGAAATGCTAAAGAGCAAGCACAAAATAGTTAAAAATTGAAAAAACGGCGTTGGTTACGCCGTTTTTTTGTACTTTTGCACCCCAATATTTGAATATATATTATAAATAAGTACATAAGAAGATGAAAATTTCGTTTGAATGCGCCGACAAGATCAATGGTCTGCTTACTATGACCGTTGAGAAGGCAGATTATCAGGATGCAGTAGAGAAGCAGCTGAAGAATTATCGTAAAAAGGCACAGGTTCCCGGATTCCGTCCAGGTATGGTTCCAATGGGAATGATCAAGAAGCAGTATGGCACAGCAGTAAAGGTTGACGAGGTTAACAAGCTGCTGGGCGAGAAGTTGTATGAGTATGTTCGCGAGAACAAGATTCAGATGCTGGGTGAGCCCCTCCCAAATCAGGAGAAGCAGGTTCCTCAGGACTTTGAGAAGGACGACGATCTGACTTTCGTATTCGACATCGCAGTAGCTCCTGAGTTCAAGGCTGAGCTCACTGGCCGTGATAAGATCGACTACTACACAATCAAGGTTGACGATAAGATGCTCGACGACCAGGTACAGATGTACCAGTCGCAGGCAGGTGAGTTCGTTAAGGCTGAGGTATTCAGCGGTAACGACACTATCACTGGTGACCTCCGCGAGCTCGACGAGAACGGAAATACTAAGGAAGGCGGTATCGTAACCGAGGGCGGTATGGTAATGCCTGCATATATCAAGGCTGACGACCAGAAGAAGCTCTTCGATGGTGCTAAGGCTGGTGATATCATCACATTCAACCCAAAGAAGGCTTATCCCGACAACGATGCTGAGGTAGCTGCCCTGCTTAAGGTTAAGAAGGAGGATGTAGCTAATCTGACTTCAGACTTCAGCTACCAGATCACTGAGATCCGCCACTTCCAGCCTGCTGAGGTTAACCAGGCTCTCTTCGACCGTGTATTCGGTGAGGGTACTGTTAAGGACGAGAAGGCATTCCGCGAGAAGATCGCTGAGAGCATCGCTCCACAGCTGCAGCAGAACAGCGACTACAAGTTCATGCTCGATGTTCGTGCTCACATGGAGAAGAAGGTTGGTAAGCTCGAGTTCCCAGAGGCTCTGCTGAAGCGCGTTATGCTGCAGAACAACCAGGATAAGGGTGCTGACTACGTAGAGAAGAACTTCGAGGGTAGCATCAAGGAGCTGGCATGGCACCTGATCAAGGAGCAGATCGTAGCTGCTAATAATATTAAGGTAGAGGAGGCTGACCTGAAGGCTGTTGCCAAGGAGGCTATCCGTGCTCAGTTTGCACAGTACGGCATGAGCAATGTTCCCGATGATGTACTGGAGAACTATGCTAACGAGCAGCTTAAGAAGCGCGAAAATGTTGACAACTTCGTTGACCGCGCTGTTGACATGAAGCTTACCGAAGTCCTCAAAAATGTGGTTAAATTGAATCAAAAAGAGGTCACATTTGAGGAGTTTAATAAGCTTATGCAGCAAAAATAAGCTTTTTTAGGAAAAAATAACCCCTAAAATACGAGGGTTATCGACTTTTTGTATTATCTTTGTGTCCCAAACGCAAGATGAGGAAGGTCGATAACCTTTTCTCTATATAAAAAGAAAGGAAAGAAAATGAATAATGACTTCAGGAAATTTGCTACACAGCATTTAGGAATGAACGGTCTGGTGCTCGACGACGTGATGAAGGCCCAGAATCAGTATTTGAACCCGTATATCCTTGAGGAGCGTCAGTTGAACGTTACTCAGATGGATGTTTTCTCACGTTTGATGATGGACCGTATCATTTTCCTTGGTACGCAGATCGACGACTATACCGCCAATACACTGCAGGCTCAGTTGCTGTTCCTCGATTCAACCGACCCTGGTAAGGATATCTCGATATACATCAACTCGCCTGGCGGAAGTGTTACTGCTGGACTTGGTATCTATGACACCATGCAGTTTATCACTAGCGATGTGGCTACTATCTGCACAGGTATGGCTGCATCGATGGGAGCAGTGCTGCTCGTAGCCGGTGCCGAAGGAAAGCGTTCGGCTCTCCCACACAGCCGCGTGATGATTCACCAGCCTCTGGGTGGTGTACAGGGTCAGGCTTCGGATATCGAGATTGAGGCCAAGGAGATTCTGAAGTTCAAGAAGGAGTTGTATACTATCATATCAGAGCATTCGCACACACCTTATGATAAGGTATATGCAGACTCTGACCGTAACTACTGGATGACAGCAGAAGAGGCTAAGGCCTACGGTATGATTGATGAGGTGCTCACTAGAAAGAAGTAAAAAGAGTGAGAATCTGAAAAAGTGAAAAGGATTTAGATGAAGAACGTTTGTAGTTTTTGTGGTAGAAGTGAAAATGAGGTAAGGCTGATGATTAACGGTCTGAACGGCATGATCTGTGATGACTGTGCACGTCAGGCTTACCAGATTGTACAGGATAATTTAAAGGATAAACCAAAGAAAACCGCCAAGAATACTAAGAAACTTGCTGCTCTGAAGGTGCCAAAGCCAAAGGAGATTAAGGAATATCTGGATCAGTATGTGATTGGACAGGATGATGCTAAGCGTTATCTGTCGGTGGCTGTGTATAACCACTATAAGCGACTGAACCAGCCCGTAGACGATGATGGCGTAGAGATTGAGAAGAGTAATATCATAATGGTGGGTAGCACCGGAACGGGTAAGACCCTGTTGGCACGCACCATAGCTAAGTTACTCGACGTGCCCTTCACTATCGTCGATGCAACGGTGTTTACCGAGGCAGGATATGTGGGCGAGGATGTGGAGAGCATCCTGAGCCGACTGCTGCAGGTGGCCGACTTTAATGTCGAGGCTGCACAGCGCGGAATCGTATTTATCGACGAGATAGATAAGATTGCCCGTAAGAGCGACAACCCATCAATCACTCGCGATGTGAGTGGTGAGGGTGTGCAGCAGGGATTGTTGAAATTGTTAGAGGGTACCATCGTGAATGTTCCACCTAAGGGCGGACGTAAGCATCCTGACCAGGACTATATCCACGTGGATACTCGTAACATACTATTTATCTGCGGTGGTGCCTTTGACGGCATTGAGCGCAAGATAGCCCAGCGCATGAATACTCATGTGGTGGGTTATAACTCAGTGACAAACGTCAGAAAGATTGATAAGAACGATCTGATGCAGTACATCGTTCCCCAGGACCTGAAGTCATTTGGACTTATTCCTGAGATTATTGGTCGTCTGCCAGTGCTCACTCACCTTAATCCGCTGGATCGTGAGGCACTGGAGAAGATTCTGACAGAGCCGAAGAACTCTATCATCCGTCAGTACAAGAAACTCTTTGAGATGGACGGTGTGGAGCTTACCTTCGACAAGGAAGCACTTGAGACTCTGGTTGACAAGGCTGTGGAGTACAAACTTGGTGCCCGCGGACTCCGCTCTATCGTTGAGAGTGTGATGATGGACGCTATGTACGACATGCCTACTAAGAAGGTTAAGACTTTCAATGTGACAGCCGACTACGTGAAGGCGCAGTTGGAAAAGTCATATCTTCAGAGATTAGAAGCCTAACTAACTAATAATATATGAGTGGAAAAGTAAATCTCACAGCAGCCCTGAAGAAGTACTTTGGATTCGACACATTCAAAGGAGATCAGGAGCGTATCATCCAGAATCTGATGGATGGTAAGGACACCTTTGTGCTTATGCCAACCGGTGGTGGTAAGTCGTTGTGCTATCAGTTGCCCTCGCTACTGATGGAGGGTACGGCCATTGTGATATCGCCACTGATTGCGCTGATGAAGAACCAGGTGGATGTCATTACCAGCATGAGCGAGACGGAGGGTACTGCACACTACCTGAACTCATCACTTAACAAGGCTGCTACTGACCAAGTGAAATCAGACGTAATGGCTGGTCGCACAAAACTGCTATATGTGGCACCCGAATCGCTGACCAAAGAGGATAATGTGGAGTTCCTGAAGTCAGTAAAGATTTCGTTCTATGCCATCGACGAGGCACACTGTATCTCAGAGTGGGGACATGACTTCCGTCCTGAGTACCGTCGTATTCGTCCTATAGTAGATGAGATAGGTAATGCGCCTATCATTGCGCTGACGGCTACAGCTACAGATAAGGTACGCACGGATATCAAGAAGAACCTGGGCATCGTGGATGCCGCTGAGTTCAAGAGTTCGTTCAACCGTCCGAACCTGTACTACGAGGTACGTCCCAAGACAAAGGATGTAGACAAGGATATCATCAAGTTTATCAAGAAGCACCCCGGCAAGAGCGGCATCATCTACTGCCTGTCGCGTAAGAAGGTGGAGGAGTTGGCTGAGATACTGCGTGTAAACGGTATCAAGGCAGCCGCATACCATGCAGGACTCGATAGCAACACACGTTCGAACACTCAGGATGAGTTCCTGATGGAGAACATCGACGTGATTGTGGCTACCATCGCGTTCGGTATGGGTATCGACAAGCCCGATGTGCGATTTGTGATACACTACGATATCCCAAAGTCGCTCGAGGGATATTACCAGGAGACCGGACGTGCCGGCCGTGATGGCGGTGAGGGTATCTGTCTGGCATTCTATTCGTACAAGGACCTGCAGAAACTTGATAAGTTTATGGAAGGTAAGCCAGTGGCTGAACAGGACATCGGTCGCCAGTTGCTGGTTGAGACTGCTGCCTATGCCGAGAGTAGCGTTTGCCGCAGAAAGATGCTGCTGCACTACTTTGGCGAGAACTACGAGAAGGATAACTGTGGCAACTGCGACAACTGTCTGCACCCGAAGACTAAGATTGAGGCTCAGGAGCAGTTGGTTATCGTGCTCAAGTCTATCCAGGCTATCAAGGAGAACTTCCGTTCAGACTATGTCATCGACTTTATCACCGGCAAGGAGACCGAGGAGATACTGGCCCACCGTCACGAGAAACAGGAGTTGTTTGGTGCCGGTGCTGATGATGACGAGAAGATATGGAACCCGGTTATCCGTCAGGCACTGATTGCAGGCTACCTTAAGAAAGAGGTAGAGAACTACGGACTGCTGAAGTTGACTTCGGCCGGAAAGAAGTTCCTTAAGGCACCTACATCGTTTATGATTGTGAAGGATGCCGAGTTTAACGACGACTACGAGGCTGGCGATACCGAGGGAGGCGTAAGCTCTCTCGACCCCGTGCTCACCTCGATGCTGCGCGACTTGCGAAAGAAGGTGTCGAAGCAGCTGGGTCGTCCGCCATACGTCATCTTCCAGGATGTGTCGATCGACCAGATGGCAACCGACTATCCTATCACTCTCGAGGAGTTGAAGTGTATCCAGGGAGTAGGCGAGGGTAAGGTAAAGCAGCCCTATGCCAAGGAGTTTGTGGACCTGATAAAGACCTACTGCGAGGAGAACGAGATTGAGCGCAATGTTGACATGCGCGTGCGTACCGTAGCTAAGAAGTCGATGCTGAAGGTAAAGATTATCCAGGCTATCGACCGTCAGATAGCGCTCGACGATATCGCTGATGCACAGGGTATCGAGTTCGAGGAGCTGCTCGACGAGGTTGAGGCTATCGTATACAGCGGTACAAAACTCGATATCGACTACTTCCTCGAAGAGGTTATGGACGAAGATCATATTGATGATATCTACGATTACTTTGCGGAGTCAGAGACCGACAGACTGAGTGTTGCCGAAGAGGAGCTCGGTGAGGACTATTCGGAGGATGAAATCCGCCTGGTACGTATCAAGTTTATTTCAGAAATGGCCAACTAAAGGTATAAAAATAGTAAAGGTTAAAAAACAAAAGATATAATTATGGCTTCATTTATTACAGACAAGATTGTGATGGACGGCCTGACATTCGACGACGTCCTGTTGATTCCAGCTTATTCAGAAGTGCTGCCGAAGACGGTAGAGTTGAAAACACGCTTTTCGCGCCATATCGAACTGAATGTTCCTTTCGTGACAGCAGCTATGGATACTGTTACCGAGAGTCAGATGGCTATTGCCATCGCCCGCGAGGGTGGTATCGGTGTTATTCATAAGAATATGTCGATCGACAACCAGGCCCGTGAGGTTGCTATCGTAAAGCGTGCCGAGAACGGTATGATCTACGATCCTATCACCATTCCCCTGGGCAGCACCGTAGCTCAGGCTCTCGACATCATGTCGGAGTATCATATCGGTGGTATCCCCGTAGTCGACGACGACCGTCGTCTGGTAGGTATCGTTACCAACCGCGACCTTCGTTTCGAGCGTCGCCTGGATCGTCCCGTTGAGGAGATCATGTCGAAGGAGAACCTCGTAACCACACATCAGCAGACCGATCTTACTGCTGCTGCACAGATTCTGCAGGAGAACAAGATCGAGAAACTGCCTGTAGTAGATAAGGACAACCGTCTTATAGGTCTTATCACATATAAGGACATCACCAAGGCCAAGGATAAGCCTATGGCCTGCAAGGATGAGAAGGGACGTCTGCGTGTAGCCGCCGGTGTAGGTGTGACTGTTGATACACTCGACCGTATGCAGGCTCTGGTTAATGCCGGTGTTGATGCTATCGTTATCGATACAGCTCATGGTCATTCCAGAAGCGTAATCGAGAAGCTTCGTGAAGCCAAGGCTTCGTTCCCCAATATCGACATCGTAGTAGGTAACATCGCTACAGGTGCAGCCGCTAAGATGCTTGTTGAAAATGGTGCCGATGCCGTTAAGGTAGGTATCGGTCCGGGTAGTATCTGTACCACACGTGTGGTTGCCGGTGTAGGTGTTCCACAGCTCAGCGCCGTTTACGATGTTTACAGCGCACTGAAGGGTACCGATGTACCTCTGATTGCCGATGGTGGTCTGCGTTACTCAGGCGATATCGTTAAGGCACTTGCTGCCGGTGGTAGCAGTGTAATGATCGGATCGCTCGTTGCTGGTACCGAGGAGAGTCCTGGCGACACCATCATCTACAATGGTCGTAAGTTTAAGAGCTACCGTGGTATGGGCTCGCTCGAGGCTATGGAGCATGGTTCTAAGGACCGCTACTTCCAGGCCGACACCAAGGAGGTTAAGAAGCTCGTTCCAGAGGGAATTGCCGGACGTGTACCTTACAAGGGAACCGTTCAGGAGGTTATCTACCAGATGGTAGGTGGTCTGCGCTCTGGTATGGGATACTGTGGCGCCCCAACTATCGAGAAACTTCACGATGCTAAGTTCACCCGCATCACCAATGCTGGTGTTAACGAGTCTCACCCACACGATATCACTATCACAAGCGAGGCTCCAAACTACAGTCGTCCTAACGATTAATAATGAGAAAGTTCACCATAGCCCTTTCCTTGTTTGCTGCGATAACCTCGCAGCAAACATTGGCACAGTCATCCGATCCGACAGTGATGACTATCAACGGTGTCGCCGTGCCACGTTCTGAGTTTGAGTACTCTTTCAACAAGAACAACGGCGAAGGGGTGATTGATAAATTGTCGGTTGATGAGTATGTCCCCTTGTTTGTTAACTACAAACTGAAGGTGGCAGCTGCTCTCGATGCTAAACTCGATACACTCTCGTCGTTCCGTCAGGAATACCAGATGTATCGCGACCAACAGGTACGTCCCACAATGGTTACCGATGCCGATGTGCTGGCCGAAGCACGTCAGATGTACGATCGTACTAAGGCAATGATCGGCACCAAGGGCTTGATACGTCCTGCACATATCCTGCTCCGACTGTCTACTAAGGCAACAGCTCAGCAGCAGGAACAGATCAAACAGCGCATGGATTCTGTATATCGTGCACTGCAGGGTGGGGCCGACTTTGCTGAGATGGCAAAGAAGGTCTCTGAGGATAAAGGTTCTGCCGCTCGTGGTGGCGAACTGCCATGGATAGCCCCATCGCAGACACTCAAGGAATTTGAGGATGTGGCATATGCGCTTGCTCCCGGTCAGATGAGTAAACCGTTCCTTAGTCCTGTGGGTTATCACGTGATACTGATGAAGGATCGTAAGCAGCTCGAACCGTTCGACTCGCTTAAGGCTACCATCGTAGAATCGATAGAGCGTCGCGGTATCCGCAATGATATCGCTGATATGAAGTTACGCCGCAAGGTTACCGAGTCGGCTGGCAAACTGAATGCCGACCAGGTAATGCAGCAGCAGGCAGATTCGTTGGCAGCCGCTAATCCTGAGATGAAGTACCTTTTCAAGGAGTATCATGACGGACTGCTTCTTTACGAAATCAGTACCCGAGAGGTGTGGGATAAGGCTTCGTCAGACGAGGCTGCACTTAAGGCATGGTTTGATACCCACAAGAAGAACTACGCGTGGAAAGAGCCACGCTATAAGGGTATGGCCTATCACGTAAAGACCAAGCAGGACGTAAAGGCTGTGAAGAACTGCGTGAAGAAACTTCCCTTTGACCAGTGGGCTGAGGCTCTCCGCACCACATTCAATCCAGACTCTATCATACGCATACGCGTAGAGAAAGGTATATTCAAACCCGGCGACAATGCTACTATCGACAAGATGGTATTCAAACAGGCAACTCAGGCCGATGTTAATCCTGATTACCCGATCGATGCTGTATTCGGCAAGAAGGTAAAGCGTCCTGATGACTACAACGACGTGCGTCCGCAGGTGGTTGAGGACCTTCAGGACTATCTTGAACAGGAGTGGGTAGCCGACTTGCGCCGTCGCTATCAGGTAGAAGTAAACAAAGAAGTATTGAAAACTGTAAATAAACATCTATGAGTATTATAAAGAAAGTTATGACCCTTGCGCTTCTCGCCCTGCCACTGGTGGCTATGGCCGAGAAGAAGGATTCTATCGGTACCGTTATCGATGAGGTGGTATGGGTTGTCGGCGACGACGCCATCCTGCGTTCAGATGTTGAGAACATGCGTATGCAGGCTGCCATGGAGGGAGTGAAGTGGAGTGGAAACCCCGACTGCACCATCCCTGAGCAGATCGCTGTTCAGAAGTTGTTCAAGCATCAGGCTCAGATTGATAGTATCGAGGTGACCGATGCCGATGTAGCGCAGGAGGTTGAACAGCAGATAGCCTACTGGCTCGAGATGGTCGACGGTTCGCGCGAGCGTCTTGAGGAGTACAAGCATCAGAACCTGACACAGATCCGTGCCGATCTGCGCGAGGAGATGAAGGATCGCCAGATGGTGCAGAAGATGCGCCAGAAGCTTGTCGAGGATATCACTGTTACACCTGCCGAGGTGCGTCGCTATTTCAGCGCAATGCCTCAGGATAGTCTGCCATTCGTTCCCACCGAGGTTGAGGTACAGATAGTACAGCTCACTCCGAAGATTGAGATAGAGGAGATTAACCGTGTGAAGGAGGAGTTGCGTAACTATACCGAGCGTATTAACAAGGGTGAGACCCGATTCCAGACTCTGGCACAGCTTTATTCTGAAGACCCAGGTTCTGCCCGTCGTGGTGGAGAACTCGGACTGATGGGCCGTGGCACACTCGATCCTGCTTTCGCTCAGGTGGCCTTCAACCTCACCGATCCTAAGAAGGTTTCTAAGATCGTTGAATCTGAGTTCGGTTACCATATCATCCAGCTTGTCGAGAAGCGTGGTGACAAGGTAAACGTTCGTCATATTCTCCGCAAGCCAGTAGTGTCTGACGAGGCTGTCACAAAGACTATCAATCGTCTCGACTCTATCGCTGGTGATCTGCGTGCCGAGAAGTTCTCGTTCGAGGATGCTGCATCGCTCATCTCGGATGATAAGGACACACGTAATGCCAAAGGTCTGCTTTCTACAGATATGATGAAGACTGGTAAGACTTCGTCGAAGTTCCGCATGCAGGACCTGCCAGCAGAGATTGCCAAGGCTGTTGACACACTGAAGGTTGGCGAGATATCTAGAGCATTCCAGATGATCAACCAGCGTGGTAAGACCGTATGTGTAATCGCTAAGCTCAAGAACCGTATCGATGGTCATCGTGCCACCGTCACCGAGGACTTCCAGATTCTTAAGGACGTTGTAATCAACAAGCGTCGTGAGGAACGCATCCACCAGTGGGTTGTCGACAAGATAAAGTCTACCTACACCCGTCTTAGCGACGATTTCAAGGATTGCAAGTTCGAATTCGAAGGTTGGAGAAAATAAGAGTGAATTGGTAAAAAGGTGAAAAACAGAAAGTATTTTGTTACCCTATTGCTGTTGACCCTCACTCTGGGCATGGTGTCTGCTTTTGCACAGAAGCAGCAACAGCGTCGTCGTCCTGCCGCACGTAAGACTGCCAAGACTCAGGATTCGCGTGTGTATCTGGTGCATGCCGATGTGCTGCACTTCGATCAGACCAAGAATGCCGATGCTACCATACTCAACGGTAAGGTACACTTCACTCATCAGGGAGCCCGACTGTATTGCGACAGTGCCTATTTCTATGAGGCCAGCAACTCGTTCGAGGCTTTCGGACACGTAAAGATGTACCAGGGCGACACCCTTTCACTACTCAGCGACTACGCCTATTACGATGGTAACGAGCAGATGGCTCGTGCCCGTTATAACGTAGTGCTGAAACACAAGAAGACTACTCTCTATACCGATAGTCTCGACTTCGACCGTCTGTACGACAATGCCTACTTCTTCGAGGGCGGAAAGATGATCGACGGCAAGACCACGCTTACCTCCGACTGGGGTGAGTACAATACCAAGACCAAGATGTCGGTGTTCAACTACGACGTCAAGATGAAGAGCCCAAAGTTCTTCCTCACTACCGACACCTTGTATTATGACACGCGTCTGTCGATGGCGCATATCGTTGGCCCTTCAAACATCACCTCGGGTGATAGTCATATCTACTCAGAGTTAGGATATTACGACACCAAGAACGAGCGTGCCCGACTGATGGACCGTTCGGTGCTCTCTAACAATGGTAAGATGATGGTTGGCGACAGCGTGTACTATGATAGCAAGGGAGGTTTCAGTCAAGCCTTCCGCAATGTGGTTTATGTCGACTCGGTAAACAAGAACAAGCTTACCGGCAACTACGGCGAATACTGGGAGAATACTGGTTATGCGATGTGTACCGACAGTGCCGTGGCTATCGACTACTCGCAGGGCGATTCGCTGTTTATCCACGCCGACACCCTGAAGATGGTCACATATAACATCGAGACCGACTCGGTGTATCGTAAGATATTCGGTTTCCATCACGTGCGCGCGTACCGTACTGATGTACAGGCCGTGTGCGACTCGCTTATCTATAACTCGCTCGATTCGTGTCTTACGCTCTATCACGATCCTATCGTGTGGAACAAAAACCAGCAGCTGCTGGGCGACCGTATAGAAGTGTTTATGAAGGATTCGCTCATCGACCACGCCCACGTTATCGACAACTGTTTCTCAATACAACAGCTCCGTAGCGATACCACAAAGTATAATCAGGTGTCGTCGAAGGAGATGTTTGCCTTCTTTGTAGATGGTAATATCCACGAGACACGTGCCAAGGGTAATGTGCTGATAGGTTATTTCTTCGAAGAGGGCGACAGTATACCTATTATATATAACTACCAGGAAACATCCGAACTCCGCATGTATCTCAAGGATCGTAAACTCCAGAAGGTGTGGACTCCAAAGAGTAGTGGTACCATGTATCCACTCAACCAGATACCTGCCGACCGCAAGTATCTGCCAGGATTTGCCTGGTATAACTACGTGCGACCAACTGATCGCTACGATATTTTTAACTGGCGCGAAAAGAAATGAGCGATATAATCCATCTTCTCCCCGACAGCGTAGCCAACCAGATAGCAGCTGGTGAGGTTATACAGCGTCCGGCTTCGGTTATCAAGGAGCTGGTCGAGAATTCTGTAGATGCCGGTGCCACCACCATCCATGTGATTGTGGTTGATGCCGGACGAACCTCTATCCAGGTTATCGACGATGGTAAAGGAATGAGCGAGACCGATGCCCGACTGGCATTCGAACGTCATGCTACATCCAAGATTTCACAGGCTGGCGATCTGTTTGCCCTTCGCACTATGGGTTTCCGTGGCGAGGCACTCGCATCGATAGCAGCTGTTGCTCAGGTAGAGTTGCAGACTCGTACTGCCGAGGATGAGATAGGTACAAAGATTACGCTTGCTGGTTCGCGTGTCACCGGCCAGGAACCCGTGTCATGCCCTGTTGGCAGCAACTTCAAGATAGATAACCTCTTCTTTAATGTTCCTGCCCGTCGCAAGTTCCTTAAGACCAATGCCACCGAACTTAATAATATACTCACTGCCTTCGAGCGTATCGTGCTGGTTTACCCCAACATCCACTTTACCTTGCATCATAATGGGGTAGAGATGTTGAACCTGCGTGCCGGTAGCACACGTCAGCGCATAGCCGATGTGTTTGGCAAGCAGTATAGTCAGGACCTTCTGCCCGTAGAGGTACAGACGGCTATGTGTAAGGTTTCCGGATTCGTTGGCAAACCCGAATCTGCCCGTAAGAAGAGTGGTTGCGACTATTTCTTCGTCAATGGACGATTCATGAAGCACGCCTACTTCCACAAGGCTGTGATGAAGGCCTACGACCGTCTGGTACCCGAAGGTATGGCTGTGCCGTATTTCCTGTTTATCGAGGTCGACCCGGGTGAGATAGATGTTAACATCCATCCTACAAAGACTGAGATAAAGTTTGAGAATGAACAGGCCATCTGGCAGATTCTCTCAGCCGCTGTGCGCGATGGCATCGGCAAGTTCTGCGAGGTGCCTTCGATCGATTTCGATACCCAGGGTCAGCCTGATATTCCTGTTTTTGATAATACACACGACAGCAGCTACTCAGCTGCTCCCCGTGTAAACTATAATCCCGACTACAATCCTTTCAAGCAGAGTCATGCCTCCGTCAACCAGTGGGAGTCTCTATATGAGGGACTGGAACAGGGCGCTACTCGTGAGGAACCTGTACAGCAGCAGTCTTTCTTCGACGACGATAATATCATCGAACCACAGTCGGCTACAGATATTCTCTCCGAGAAGTCGCCTGCTCACTACCAGTATAAGGGAAAGTATCTTATGACTGCAGTAAAGTCAGGACTGATGATTATCGACCAGCATCGTGCTAGCGTGCGTGTGCTCTACGATCGCTACATTAGTCAGCAGGGTGGGCACGCCCTTAGTACTCAGACATTGCTTTTCCCCGAGACTGTGCAGTTCTCACCGTCTGAGGCTGTTACCATGCAACAGCTGTTGCCCGAGTTGGCCTCGTTAGGTTTCGATCTCAGCGACCTGGGTGGCAATACCTATGCAGTAAATGGCGTACCAGCCGGTATCGATGGCATCAATCCCCAATCATTGCTCCGTGAGATGGTTTCTTCTGCCGGTACATCCGACTCGTTATCGTCTATTCATTCAGCCCTGGCTGTTAAGTTGGCCCAGAGTGCTGCCATACCTTATGGGCAGATTCTGAATAATGACGAGATGGAGAGCATTATCAACGAACTTTTCTCATGCTCAAATGTAAATTATACACCCGACGGAAAAGCCATACTTTGCATCCTTCCACAGGGCGATATTGAGCATTTATTGGGCTGAATTGTGAATAGAGGTTAAATTTTGGTAGTTTTTTGGTAAAACGTGCGGCGGTCTCAAAAAATCTTCTTACCTTTGCACCCGCTTACAAGAAATGAGGGCGTTTAGCTCAGCTGGTTTAGAGCATCTGCCTTACAAGCAGAGGGTCGGCGGTTCGAATCCGTCAACGCCCACAAAAGTTAGGATGCGAGTTGATCGCATCCTTTTTTTATTCAGACGTAACTACAACATGAAGAAGGTAAAAAATAGCGAATTGCTGCTTTCCTACATACGCGAAGGCCGCACGATGACACAGAGAGAAAAGCTCTGGCTCATCGTTAGTTTGAGTATACCTTCTATTCTTGCTCAGATATCAGCCACCGTCATGTTTTTCATCGATGCCTCGATGGTTGGTCATCTTGGTGCCAAAGCATCGGCTTCAATAGGATTGGTCGAGACTACCGGTTGGCTACTTGGTGGACTGGCCTCGGCCGCTAATATGGGATTCTCCGTTCAGGTGGCGCATTTCATCGGCGCCAATGATTTCGAGGCTGCTCGTCGCGTGCTTCGACAGTCGTTAGTGTGCTGTATGGTATGGGCACTCCTGATATCATTAGTGTCGGTAGGCATCAGTCCCTTCCTGCCTTACTGGATGGGCGGCACAGCCGAGATAGCCCGTGATGCATCGCTTTATTTCGCTATTTTCGGTGCCTGTGGTATCTTCTTCCAGATGGAGGGATTGGCCGGATCGATGCTTAAGTGCTCTGGCAACATGAAGATCCCCTCCATACTTAATATAGGTATGTGTGTGATGGATGTAGTGTTCAACTACTTCTTCATCTATATTCTCGAGCTGGGTGTGATGGGTGCAGCCATGGGTACGGGCGCAGCCATGCTGGTCACGGCCAGTCTTATGATGTATTTCCTACTCGTACGGTCAAAGATGCTCTCGCTCGTTGGTCGTCCTGGCTCGTTCCGTCCCAAGAGCGATACCGTCGGCAATGCCTTTAAGATAGGAGCTCCTATGGGTCTGCAACATTTGCTGATGGGATCGGCTCAGATGGTAAGCACGCTTATCGTGGCTCCTTTGGGCACGATAGCTATTGCTGCGCACTCTCTGGCTATCACTGTCGAGAGTCTTTGTTATATGCCCGGCTTTGGTATTGCTGAGGCTGCCACCACACTGGTGGGGCAGGGTATAGGTGCCGGTCAGAAACAGCTCACCCGTTCGTTTGCCCACATGTCTGTAGGTCTTGGTATTTGTGTTATGACCTTTATGGGTATTATGATGTGGATTTTTGCTCCAGAGCTTATGTCGATAATGTCGCCGGTCGACGAGGTTATCACGCTCGGTGCACAGGTATTGCGTATCGAGGCATGGGCTGAGCCGATGTTTGCGGCAGCCATCGTTACCAATGGTATCTTCGTGGGTGCTGGCGATACTATTATTCCCGCCATTATGAGTCTGGGTAGTATGTGGGCTGTTCGTCTTACTTTGGCTGCATCACTGGCGCCAAAGTGGGGACTACGTGGTGTGTGGACAGCCATGGCTGTCGAACTCACCTTCCGTGGCATCATCTTCCTTGTTCGCCTGTTCCGTGGCAGTTGGTCAGAAAAGCTTAAGCTTAACAAGTAATTTATCCTTTTCTTTCGATTATACGCAAAAAAAAGCCGCTCAAGGGTCATCAACGACTCCTGTGCGGCACCAACAATCTATGAATAACTAAAAACCTTTTTCTGAGAAAAAACGGAGTGTCACCACTGCGTCTTTGTTATCCTTACTAACAAATCTTTTTCTAACACCTTAGAAATACCTATCTCCAATTTAACTAACTAATAAACCTAAAACCAAATTCTAACTAACTATTAACTCTAACTAAAACCTAAATCAATCAATCTTATATACCTTAACTAATACCTCTGTATTGTTTCTATGCTTCTTATTGAAGATCAACTTCTTGTCTTTTGACGTTGCAAAGGTACGACGATTTTCGCAACCAGCAAAGAAATAATACTCACTTTCCTTGAAAAAGTGCGTTTCTTTTGATATACATCAACTGATTGTGTGCGAGCACAGCAATTTTGTGCACGTAGACAGTGTAATTTTACACTTTTTATCAATTAGAGCTAGCTTTTGATTATATTGATGTATTCTTCGTAGGGGATATAGCGTCCTCCCATGGTTTTAAGGTGGGGAGTCTCTAACTGACAGTCGATAAGTTTGCCGCCTAGTTTATCAAACATCTTGGCCAGGTAGATAAGGGCTAGCTTTGATGCACTGGGTACCAGAGAGAACATGCTCTCGCCAAAAAACGATGAGCCGAGGTTCACTCCATATAGTCCACCAACCAGATCATCGCCCTCCCATACTTCTATACTGGCAGCAAATCCTTGTCTGTGCATTTCGGTGTATGCCTCTATCATCTGTGGACCTAGCCATGCGCCTTCGTCCTTGTTTCGTTTCTGGGCTGTGGCGCAACCGCGTATCACACCCTCAAAATCCTTATTTACAGTTATATGATACTCCCCCTTATTTATAAGTTGACGCATGGAGTGACTTACGTGTATCTCGCCGGGGAAGATGACGAAGCGCAGCAAGGGACAGTACCACAGGGGCTCGTCTTGATGCCTAAACGAGAACCAGGGGAAGAAACCGTTGGAGTAGGCCAGCAACAGGCGGTCTATTGACAGATCGCCGCCCACTGCTACCAGTCCGTCCTCCTCGCCCAGGTGTGGATCGGGGAACCACAGGTCGTCATCCAATTGATAAACTGCCATCGCGCGTACCTATTATAATAGAACCACCTTGTTTCAGACTGCCGAAGAGTATCTCGCGCATCAGCATCGGTTTCAGGCGCTGTGCTATCACACGGTCCATCTCGCGGGCGCCATACTCGCGGGTGAATCCCTCGTCGAGCAAAAGGTTGAACGCCTCGTCGCTCAGTGTCATCTCTACTTGCTTTGCAGTCAACTTCTCCTGCAGCTCGCCCAGCTTCTTTTTCAGGATAAGTGTTGCCATGTTGCGATCCATATCGTTGAACACCACTGTACCAGTCAGTCGGTTGATGAACTCAGGCTTGAACGTCTTCTTGACTTGCTTAAGCATAGCCTCTCCGCGCGATACGTTGCCTGTGAATCCGATATTGGCCTGCCCCGCAAACTGCGCTCCGGCATTCGAGGTCATGATGAGTATCACATTGCGGAAGTCGGCCTTGCGCCCCTTGTTGTCTGTCAGTCGGGCATAGTCCATCACCTGGAGTAGGATGTTGTAAATGTCCTGGTGCGCTTTCTCTATCTCGTCGAGCAACAGCACGCAGTTGGGAGTCTTGCGGATGGCGTCTGTCAACAGACCGCCATCTTCGTAACCCACGTAACCTGCAGGCGAGCCAATCAACTTGGCCACGGTATGCTTTTCGGTATATTCGCTCATGTCGAATCGTAGCAGTTGTATGCCCAGTTCGCTGGCCAGTACACGTGCCACCTCGGTCTTTCCCACACCGGTAGGGCCTACAAACAGCAGCGATGCCAGTGGCTTGTTGTCGTCAAGCAGTCCGGCCTTCGACATCTGTACCGATTCCACAACCTGTCGGATGGCCTCGTCCTGACCGTATATCTTCGATAACAGGCGTGGTGCCAGTGTTTCCAATCGTGCGGTGTCCTCGTCGTCATCGATTGCCATCGCATCCACCTTGCAGGTCTTAGCCAGAACCTCCGAGATGTCAGCCTTCTTAACTCTTACATCTTCCTTGTTACTTTTTACTTCGAACGAGGCTCCGGCCTCGTCTATCAGGTCGATAGCCTTGTCGGGCAGGAATCGGTCGTTCACAAACTTATAACTGGCGTCCACGGCATAGTCTAGAGCGGCCTCGTCGTAAGTCACACCGTGGTAACTCTCGTATTGCTCGCGCAGTTGGCGCAGTATGTGCTTGGTCTCCTCGGGTGTAGGCTCGGGGATGTCTATCTGTTGGAATCGGCGTACCAGTCCCTTCGAACGAGAGAAGTGACGGTTGTATTCCTCGTAGGTGGTCGAGCCGATAAAACGTATGCTGCCGCTCTCCAGGTATGGTTTCAGCATGTTCGAAGCATCCATCGAACCCTCGCCGGTGGCTCCGGCACCTACCAGTGTGTGAATCTCGTCGATATACACGATGTTCTTGTTACTCTCCTCCTGTATGCCGTCCATTATCTGTTTGATGCGGTTTTCGAAATCGCCGCGGAACTGTGTTCCTGCCAGCAATGTACCGATGTCGAGCTGGTATATCTTGCTACCCTTCAGTCGCTCGGGCACATTACCTTCCTCTATCATACGTGCCAGTCCCCACACCAGTGCAGTCTTGCCCACGCCAGGCTCGCCCACGTGCAGCGGGTTGTTTTTGTCGCGGCGACACAGCACCTGTATCGTTCTGGCTAACTCCTCCTCGCGACCAATCAGCGGGTTGTGATTGCCGTACAGGTCGTTCATGCACGTCACAAGTCGGCGCCAGGCTGCATTCTGTGGTCCAGCACCCGTTTCCTGATCCAGTCGGTCGTCAAACTCGTATGCGCTTATCAGTTCGCTCATAAAGTTGGTCTCGTTGAATCCCAATGCCCCTTTCAGAAGATAGCTGGCCCACGAATCGGGCAGATGCAGCAGTCCCATCACCAGATGCGGTATGTCGAGAGCCCGGGCGCTGCTGTTGATAACCTGTCCGCAGGCAAACTCTATCAGTTGTCCCATCTGTGTCGATGCCTCCGGGGCATAATCCTTGTCTTCGGGCACCTGCTCCACCTCATCCAGTTTCTCTTCCAGTCGCTGTCCCAGCACCTGTATCTCAGAGTAGTTGCCAAACACACGCTCAAAGTTGAAGTCGTCGGTTAGTACCAGCAACAGGTGTTCGGGCATCACAAACTCATGTCGGTATTCCTTGCAGCAGTCCATCGTAAGTTTCAGTACTTTGGCTGCACGTTCGGTCTGTTTTATCTCTGGCATAGCTTTATTCTTTAGCGGGTTCAACAGTTAGTCGTAGGGGGAATCCCTCTTCGCGAGCCATAGTGGTAGCCTTGCGCACCTTCGATGTGGCTACGTCGTAGCTATACACACCCACCACAGCCTTGTCGCTATGGTGTACCTTCAGCATCAGCGCCTCCGCCTCGGCCTCACTCTTAAAAAACACTTGTGTAAGTATCTTCACCACAAATTCCATTGTAGTGAAGTCGTCGTTGTATATCGTTACCTTATATCTACGCGGCTCGCGCAGGTCAGTACGCTGCCGCTCTTTCGTTGCCGATTGTTCTTTTGCCATATCACATTACTAATTTCGTATGCAAAAATAGGTGATTATTTCGAAATAACGAAACATTCCCCCGATTTTTTGCCGTGCAGGCATCATAATGATATAAAAAGCCCCAGGCCTGTAGTCGGCTTGGGGCTCGTTCCGCAGCTTGTCTTTTTCTCGTTCCATGGTTTCTCGCTGCGGCGGGTATTGTCAAAAGGATAATTGATTATTAGGTTCACATTAAATTTTTAAAGAAAGGAATGATATGTTTAAAATATCCGAGTGCAAAGGTAAGGCAAAAAAGTCACTCCTGCAATAGCAAAGACAAATGGTCGGACGGTTTAAGACAAATCGTCGGATAAAATAGACAATCTGTCGGACAAAACGACAGATCGTCGGACAAATTATGCTAATTTTTATTAATTACATCAAGAAAATGATAGTAAAAAACACAATAAAACTACATTTTGTTTTTAGGTTTTCAAAATAATGCTTACCTTTGCACCCGCAAACTATTTCTGATGAGATTATTTAGGTATATATATATAATAGGTGTAATAATCACTCTTACCATGATCACAGCTTGTGGTGGTAAGGGCAGTGAAAAACATAGCAAGATACCATCTGGGCTTGTACGTTCACATGGCGACAGTATAGCACTGGCTGCCAGGTTTTCAGGCGATTTCCAGCATTTTCTTGCCGTTACCGATAGTCTGGCCGAAATAGGCGAACTCTCGCCCATACGTGCCGATGGCTATCGTGGTGTAGCCTATTTCCAGATGGGACAGGCGGATAAGTGCATAGAGTACTTCCGTCGCGTCGTTGCTATCGAGAATCCTCCTGCCGAGGATTTCTGGGAGTATATCCACGCTGGTACCAACCTTGTTATCATGCTTACTACCGATCGCGACTACGATAATGCTATGCGTACTGCCCTGCGCCTTATCGACAAGCTTAAGAATGTGGATAGTCCTGATTGTCCTAGCGAGTTGCAGACACTCTACCTGTGTCTGGGCGACACGCAGATGATGCTTGAGCGCCATGATGAGGCTGCTAAAAGCTATGCCGAGGCCTATAAGTGGGTATTGCAAACGCCCAACGATTCTACCAACCGCGGTATAGCAGCCAGCATAGAAACCCTCGAGAATATCGCTGTTTCCCATCTCCATCACAAACTCGATGGGGCAGGTGTGTGGGTAGACCGTATGGACTCGCTGGTCACTATCTATGAGAAGCAGCCCAAGCCTATTGAGAAAGAGGTTAAGACGCTTCGTGCCCTGGTTTATCTCCACCGTGCCGAGGTGTGCCAGATGCGCGGCCAGGTGGCCGAGGCCTACCGCAATTATGAACCCTATTCTAATACCGACTTCGGACAGAGTATCGAAGGCCGCATCAATGGTTGCGAATACCTGGTTGCAGCCCGTCGCTATCACGAGGCTTCAGATAACTATATGTATCTTGACCAGTTTATCAAGGACTGGGGCTACGACTACGACCTTGAGACCATTGGCCGTAACCTTCTGCCTAAGATGCGTGCCAACTACCATGCCGGCCGTCGCGACTCGGCTCTCCGTGTAGCCATGCAGATTTCCGAAGTCTACGATTCTGCCCTTGTTCGCCAGAAACGTAGCGAGTCGGCTGAACTTGCCACCATTTACGATACACAAGGCAAGGAGCGTCAGATAGCCGAGCAGCAAGCCAAGAACCGTTTTGTTTCAGCTCTCAGTCTGGCCTTAGGCGCAGTAGTTATGCTCGTTTTGGCCTTTGCACTCTATGTATTCCTGCAGTGGCGCATCACCCAGCGTCGCAACCGCATCATGGCTCGCCAGATGACTGAGGTAGTAGAGTATAAAGAGAAATATAGAGCCCTGAAGCAGGCCCAACAGGAGAATCAGGCGCGTCAGACTCTAGCGGCTCATCGTGCTGAAGAACCTGCAAAACCAGCAGAACCTCGGGCAGAGACTGCTGAACCTAATAATGCAGCCGAACCTAGTAAAGATGCCGAACCAATTGCTGCCTCACCTACAGATGCCGAGCCAAACAATGTGGGTGCAAGCATCAGTATATCCGATGGTACCGCTATCACCGACGAGCAGCTATTCCTCTTCCTCCGCGATCTGATAGAGAACGAGCAGCTGTTCCTGCAGTCCGATTTCGGCCGTCAGACGCTTATCGAACGTACCGGACTCTCTAAGGATCGCATCGGTGCAGCCTTTGCGCAGGGTAGCGACAGCGCATCTCTGCCTGCCTACGTCCGCGAGTTGCGTCTCGACTATGCCGTACGTCTGATGAACGATAAGCCCGAGCTTACTGTCGAGCAGGTTAGTATGGCCAGCGGATTCACCAGTGCCGACACTTTTACACGTAATTTCCGTGCCAAGTTTGGTATGACGCCAACTACCTATAAACAGACGCAAAACGACGCGTAATCGTCCGACATCTTGTCTTTTTGCCCGACGATTCGTCGTTTTTTCCGACCATTTGTCTGAAACCGTCCGACCATTTGTCTGTACTCTTGTGAGTACGGACTTTTTGTTGTACTTTTGCCGACGAAATCAAACGCGAATGAAAATTTGAAAAAATTATGGAAACAACTCTGATGATTTTGGTGGTCTTCACTTTATTGGTGCTTGCCATCGTAGTACAGTTGCTGGCGCTCGACGAAGCCCATACAACCCATACTAGCAGAAAGATAAATTAAAGTATAATTTTTAATTTGTTGAGGATATGGAGGTAGTTCTGATGATTTTGTTGTTCTTTGCAATAGTAGTGTTTGCTATTGTGTTAAGAATGTTGATGCTCGACATAACTCACAATGACAATTAATGCTATAGTTAAGATGAAAAAGTTTTTTTTGATGGTTGTAGCTGCCATGATGGCTACAGTGAGCGTAAATGCTCAGGACGAGACAAAACATGAGATCGGTGTGTTCTATGGTATAGATTCAGCATCCGACATTGTATCTTCCATCTCTAGCGCCTTTGCTGTTGCTGCTGGCGACCAGAGCTCATTCTTTGGCCCAATCGGTGTAGAGTACTATTACCACGTTTCGCCAGTTGTTGGTGTAGGTGGTGTAGCTGCATTTGCCGGATGTAAGGCCATCGACAAGAAAACCAATACTAAGGATCTGAATGAGAAGTTCATCACCGTCATGCCATCAGTCAAGTTCAACTGGCTGCGCAAGAAGAGTTTCGGCATGTATTCAGCCCTCTCTGCCGGTGTGATGTTCGCTTCAGTATCTGTCGAGGGCGAGGCAAAGGCAGCCGATCCTAACGCCAAGGACGAAACCGTCACCACATTCATGTTCCAGGCCACAGCCCTTGGTCTTGAGTTCGGTGGAAAAGTTCGTGGATTTGTTGAGGCAGGATTGGGCGAGAAGGGCTTGCTTTGCGCCGGTCTGCGCTATAGATTTTGATGCTCAAAGAAAAATAATCTAATATACTATTATTGAATTTTTCTCCCACACGTGGAAAATATTTCTCCCACGTGTGGGAGATGTCTTTTGCGTATTATTCGGCTGGTTTTCGGGCATAATAATTGTTAAAACAATGATAAATATCGGTTTTTTATGTAAATTTGCAATTAGAATACGACTAATTATGAAAAAGAGAATATTGATGGCAATGATGCTGTG
>JAEEGH010007642.1_pt1 | contig 25901 bp, 21 predicted proteins | sample 9134181 | NCBI WGS metagenome assembly JAEEGH01 (sample SAMN16246544, study PRJNA631951) | gut metagenome | biome: gut microbiome; feature: rumen; material: DP-attached | host: Bos | place: Iran: Karaj | collected 2018-10
GGAGTGAACTTGTGTGCACCGTGTGATGTACCGATAGAGATAGCGAGAGAGTCGCAACCAGTACGTGTAGCGAAGTCGATAACCTCCTCAGGCTTTGTATAGTGTGACTCAGCGGCAACAACCTCATCCTCAACACCAGCGAGTACGCCGAGCTCAGCCTCTACAGTTACGTCGAACTGGTGAGCATACTCTACAACCTTCTTAGCCAATGCTACGTTCTCCTCGTATGGCAGTGAAGAACCGTCAATCATGACAGAAGAGAAACCGTTGTCAATACAATCTTTACAGAGCTCGAAAGTATCACCGTGGTCAAGGTGAAGCACAATCTCAGGATTCTCACATCCCAGCTCCTTTGCATACTCTACTGCACCCTTAGCAAGGTTGCGCAGAATGGTACCGTTGGCATAGTTGCGCGCACCTTTAGACACCTGCATAATAACTGGAGACTTTGTCTCTACTGCAGCCTGAACGATAGCCTGCATCTGCTCCATAGTGTTAAAGTTGAAAGCCGGAATGGCATAGCCACCAGCAACGGCACGCTTGAACATCTCACGAGTGTTCACCAAGCCAAGGTCTTTGTAATTTACCATAGTTCTTTTTTTGTGTTTTATATTGTGTTAATCAGTTATAATCCGGTGGGCAAAGGTATCGCTTTATTTCTTAACAGACAAATAAATCAGGTAAAATGTCAAAAGTTGGGAGATAATAGTTTTTTTTTGCAAACTGCGGTTTGCATTTGCAGAATATAGGTTTGCGGTGGTGTCTGTATAGCTCCCACAAGATGAATATTAAATTTGGCAGTATAGATTTTTATTAGTAACTTTGCCTCCTAAAATAAGACATTTTGGATTACAGATATCTTAATGACATAAAATATCCGGCGGATTTACGTCGGCTTGGAGTTGACGCTCTCCCCACGGTCTGCGCCGAGTTGCGCGATGACATTGTCAAGGAGTTGTCGGTTAACCCCGGACACCTGGCTTCCAGTCTTGGTGTCACGGAGCTTACCGTGGCATTACATTATGTATATAACACTCCCGAGGACCTTATAGTATGGGATGTAGGCCACCAGGCTTACGGCCATAAGATATTGACTGGCAGACGCGAGAGCTTCTCTACAAACAGGAAGTTGGGCGGGCTCCATCCGTTCCCTACGCCTGCAGAGAGTGAATATGACACCTTTACCTGCGGACACGCCTCAAACAGTATATCGGCGGCGCTGGGTATGGCTGTGGCAGAGGCCTTGCGTGGTAAGCGCGATGGTGGTGATGCTCCCCATGTCGTGGCTGTGATAGGCGACGGCTCAATGAGTGGTGGACTGGCTTTTGAGGGACTCAACAATGTGTCTTCCTCTCCCAATGACCTCCTCATCATTCTGAATGACAACAACATGTCCATCGACCGCAGTGTGGGTGGAATGAAACAATACCTTCTGAAGCTCAACACTACCGAGAGCTATAACCGTTGGCGTGACCGTGTGGCGCAGTGGATGCGCGGCCACGGTTTGCTCAATGAGAACCGTCGCAGAAAGACCATAAGGTTTAGCAATGCTGTGAAGTCAGCCCTGTCTCCTCAGGCTAATATCTTTGAGGGCATGGATATACGCTATTTCGGTCCGGTTGACGGTCATGACGTGAAGGAACTGGTGCGTGTGCTCCGACAGTTGAAGAACATGCGTGGTCCTAAGCTCCTGCATATACATACAGTGAAGGGTAAGGGCTATAAGCCGGCAGAGAAAGCCGCCACTATATGGCATGCACCGGGAAAGTTTGACCCGGAGACGGGAGAGCGTAAGACCGACTCCACAGACGGGCTGCCGCCAAAGTACCAGGATGTGTTCGGCGAGACATTGGTAGAGCTGGCTAAGGTCAACGACAAGATTGTAGGTGTGACGCCTGCCATGCCTACAGGGTGCAGCATGAACAAGCTGATGCGTGAGATGCCAGAGCGTGCTTTCGATGTGGGAATAGCCGAGGGCCATGCCGTCACCTTCTCAGGTGGTATGGCAAAAGAGGGACTCATACCGTTTTGTAATATATACAGCGCCTTTGCACAGCGTGCATACGACAATATAATACATGATGTCGCCATAGCGCGCCATAATGTGGTGTTCTGCCTTGACCGCGCCGGTATAGTAGGCGAGGATGGAGCCACTCACCACGGTGCGTTTGACCTGGCGGCGCTGCGCCCCGTACCTCATCTCACCATCTGTGCGCCGATGAACGAGCATGAGTTGCGTTGTATGATGTACACTGCACAGCTGCCTGATATGGGACCGTTCGTTATACGCTATCCGCGTGGACGAGGCGTATTGCCTGACTGGCGTTGCCCGCTCTCGGAACTGCCGGTAGGCAAGGGCCGCCGCTTGCGTGAAGGAAACGATGTGGCGGTGCTTTCTATAGGACATATAGGCAATAATGTCGTTAAGGCAATAGAAGAGGCGCAAGGCGTCTCGGTGGCTCACTATGATATGCGTTTCCTCTGTCCTATAGATACAGAGATACTTGATGAGGTGGGCAGCCGCTTCAGTCATGTCATAACAGTGGAGGACGGTGTGCGCAATGGAGGCTTGGGCTCGGCAGTGCTTGAGTATTTCGCCGACCATGGCATGACACCCCGTGTCACTCGTCTCGGACTCCCCTCTGATGAGTTCGTGGAGCATGGCACTGTGGCACAGTTGCAACATATAGTAGGAATAGACGTGGAGGGTATAAGGAAAAGCATAGAGCAATGCGCCCATAACAGTTAATGTTGGACCTGTTAAATACTTTGCTATATTTACGGGTTTAAGAAAACAGACAGTATAAATAACGAAGCCTTCCAGCTTCCTCGCACAGAGGGTAGGAGAGGGCACTTAAACGACCAGATATGAAGATAATAATTGCCGGTGCGTATGCCATAGGTAACTATCTGGCATCACTGCTAAACCGTACTAACGAGGACATAACGATAATCGATGACAACGAGGAGGCTCTTGACAATCTGAACTCCGACCTTGACGTGCTTACCATGAATGCTTCACCAGTAAGCATCAATGCACTGAGGGAGATAGGTACATCGCGGGCAGACCTCTTCATCGCCGTTACGCTCAACCAGGATGTGAACATCACATCATGTGCGTTGGCAAAGTCGCTCGGCGCCAGGCATACCGTAGCTCGTGTAGAGGAATACGAGTATGCTAAGCCACAGAATAAGGATGTGTTGCAGCGCATGGGGGTTGACTCTGTCATTTACCCCGAACTGTTGGCGGCGCAGGATATTATCAATGGACTGAAGATGTCTTGGGTGCGCCAGCGCTGGGACGTGCATGACGGTGCCTTGGTGATGCTCGGCATCAAACTGCGTGAGAAGTGCCAGATACTCAATCGCCCGCTGAAAGAGCTGATAGGTCCGGAAGACCCTTATCATATCGTGGCTGTCAAGCGTGGCAATGAGACGATAATACCGGGAGGCGACGACACCTTGCAGCTGTATGACCTGGCATATTTCATGACCACCCCGCAGTCAATACCTTACGTACGCCACATAGTAGGCAAGGAGCATTATGCCGACGTAAAGAACGTGATGATAATGGGTGGCGGCAAGACATCCGTACGTACGGCACACACCATGCCTGACTACATGAAATATAAAATCATAGAGAGTGACCCTGCACGCTGCGAACGTCTCAATGACCTGCTGCCCCGCACTGCCAACTATATAATAAACGGAGATGCACGCGACACCTCACTGCTCATAGAGGAAGGCATACGAAGCACACAGGCCTTCGTGGCACTGACCGGCAGCAGCGAGGCTAACATACTTGCCTGTCTGACGGCAAAGCGCTATGGAGTGAGAAAGACGGTGGCTGTGGTGGAGAACATAGACTACGTTGACATGGCGGAGAGCCTCGACATAGGTACCATCATCAACAAGAAGGCCATTGCGGCATCGCGTATCTACGAGACTCTGCTTGAGGGTAAGGCTAACAACGTGCGCTTCCTTATGCAGGCAAAGGCCGACGTGGCTGAGTTTACTGCCATGCCTGGCTCACGCATCACGAAGAAGAAGATATATGAATTGGGATTGCCTAAGGGTGTAACCTTCGGCGGCCTGGTAAGAAACGGCGAGGGAATACTTATATCAGGAGGCACCCAAGTTCAGGAGGGTGACATCGTAGTGGTATTCTGTCATAATGCCGACATGAAACGTATAGAGAAACTCTTTTATTAAAACATGACAAAGGAGAGAGGCTGATGAAAGTAGAATGACGATATATGATAAACCTGAAGCTTATATATAAGATATTAGGCTCATTGCTGTTTCTGGAGTCTATGTTCATGCTGTTGTGCCTTTGCATCGCATTCTGGTACAATGAGGATGACACATTCTCTTTCCTCATATCAATATTGGTGACACAGCTGTTTGCATATATATTAAGGTATATGGGATACAAGGCTGACAACACCATGAGCAGGAAGGACTCCTTCCTCGTCGTCACACTGACATGGAGCGTGTATAGCCTGTTCGGCACATTGCCGTTCATCATCGGCGGCTACATTCCCAACTTCACAAATGCCTACTTCGAGACTATGTCGGGCTTTACGACTACAGGTGCCACGATACTTGACGACGTGGAACATCTGCCACACGGCATACTGTTCTGGCGCACCTTCTCGCAGTGGATAGGCGGTCTGGGCATCGTATTCTTCACCATTGCCATACTGCCATCAATGGTGGGCGGCTCAGTAAAGGTGTTCTCTGCAGAAGCCACTGGTCCTATAAAGACGAAACTGCATCCACGACTGTCAACGTCGGCAAAGAGTATCTGGGTGATATTCCTTGCACTGACCATTGCCTGCACACTGACTTTCAAACTACTCGGCATGGGATGGTTCGACAGCGTAAACTATTCCATGACGACCATTGCCACTGGTGGCTTTGCTACACACAATGACAGTATAGAGTTTTTCAACTCACCTGCCATGGAGTATTTCTCCACCCTGTTCTGCTTCCTGTCTGGCATTAACTTCATACTGCTTTATCGTTTGTTCCTGAAAGGTGAAGTGAAGAGCCTTTTCTCAAACAGTGAGGTGAAGCTGTATTGCCTGCTCACGTTCATATTCACCGCCTTCATCATGATACTGCTGATGCACAGCCTCAGCTACGACATAGAGAAAGCGTTCCGATGCGCCGTATATCAGGTGGTATCGTTCATCACCACCACCGGACTATTCAACGATGATGCCGCCAAATGGCCACACGTGACATGGGTGGTGCTTGCCGTATGTATGTTCACAGGAGCATGTGCAGGCAGCACAAGCGGCGGATTCAAGTGCGTGCGCTGCTCCATGCTGCTCAAGATAGTACAGAACGAATTCAAGCAGATACTGCACCCGAAGGCCGTACTGCCACTGCGCTTCGGCGACATGAACGTACCTATGCAGCGCAGGGTGACACTGCTGGCATTCCTTACTGCATACGGATTGCTGTGCCTTATATGCGCATTCACAATGATTGCTGCAGGCATTGACAATACCAACGCTATCACCATAACACTGTCAACACTGAGCAACGTGGGACCTACACTCGGTACTGAGATTGGTCCTACCATGTCATGGAACGAGCTGCCTGACTTTGCAAAATGGATGTGCTCACTGCTAATGCTGATGGGCAGACTTGAGATTTTCTCAGTATTGATAATCTTCACCCCGACATTCTGGAAAGACAGATAGTGGCTGGTATGTCCGTGCTATACAAAATGTCCACACATCATATCATAAGGCTGCTTTGCCTGCTCACGATACTGAGTGCCGGCACATGTCGTGCTGAGGATTATCACGTTCCGTTTACGTTCGTGGAGTATAACTGCGAGAATCTGTTTGACTGCGTACATGACTCCCTGAAGAATGATCATGAGTTCATGCCTGACGCAGAGCGCCACTGGACCTTCAGCAGGTATTGGAAGAAGCTTAACAACATAGGCAGGGTAATACAGCAATGCGGAGAAAACATGAGGGAGCCTGCCGACAAGCTACGTACGTCAAATGCCTACGCATATCACCTGCCGGACTTAGTGGTACTGTGCGAGGTGGAGAATGACAGTACCATGCTCATGCTCACACATGCAAGCATGCTGAAAGGAGCAGGCTACAGGTATGTCATGACAAACAGTCCGGACCATCGCGGCATTGACGTGGCACTACTCTACAACCCTCTCACCTTCCGACTTACGGAGCACCACTCCATACGCATATCACCACCGGAGAAGGGCATGATGCCCACACGCGACCTACTATACGCGAAGGGAGCAGCACGCTCTGGCGACACACTGCACATCATTGCCGTACATGCACCGAGCAGAAGCGGTGGTCAGGTAGCATCAGAGCCTTACCGCCTGGCTGTGGCACAGCGCATCATACAGACCGTAGATTCCATACGCAGTGAGGCACCGCAGGCATGCATTATAATAGCCGGTGATTTCAACGACTATTCACGTGACAAGTCGCTAAGGCTGATAGGCAACGATTCCCTTTACGAAGTATCGGAATCTGCAGTAGGCTTCAACCACAGCATTACCGACGTTACCGGTACGTATAAATATGGCGGGGAATGGAACAGCCTTGACCACATATTCCTCTCCAGACAACTAAACGACAGAGTAAAGAACTGCTACATCCTTGACAATGAATGGATGTTGGAGAAAGACAGTCAGGGAGGCTACAAGCCATTCCGCACTTTTCGCGGTCCCTTATACAACAAGGGCGTCAGCGACCACCTGCCACTCGTTTTACATTTAGAGTTATGACAAAAGCCGTTTTACCTTCTGAGTTTTCAGAATATACCCACAAGCTCCTTGGCGACAGCCTTTGGGAGCGTTACCTCAACGCTTTCAATGAGATTACGCCAGTGAGCATAAGGCTCAACCCTTACAAGAGCCCTGCCGCCATCACACAGGATGACGACGGGGGTAACTCGCCGCTGCGCCTTATCGCTGCCGACGAGCCCGGTTGCACGCCAATACCATGGTGCAACAATGCATACTACCTCGACAAGCGTCCTAACTTCACTTTGGATCCGTTGCTTCATGCCGGTGCCTATTACGTTCAGGAGGCTTCGTCGATGTTCCTCGACGAGGTGCTGAGGCAGGCCATGCCAACAGGTGGCGACACTGACGGCGGCATGTTCCTTGACCTCTGTGCTGCACCAGGCGGCAAATCGTCACTTATACGTGCCGCCATACCAGACGACATGATGCTGTTCTCTAACGAGCCAGACAAACGCAGGGCTAACATACTGATGGAGAACATGCAGAAGCAGGGACATCCCAACGTGATAGTGACGAATAACTATCCACGCGACTATAAGAAAGCCGGACTGATGTTTGACGCCATACTTACCGACGTACCTTGCTCCGGAGAAGGCATGTTCCGTAAGGACGAGGCCACCATAGGGGAATGGAGCCCGCAAAACGTGATGAAGTGTCAGGAACTGCAGCGCTCTATCGTTGCCGACATCTGGGACTGTCTCAAGACTGGCGGTTTGCTTATCTACAGTACTTGCACATTCAACCTCAGGGAGGATGAAGAAAACGTGCGCTGGATTATGGAGGAACTGGGCGCTGACATCGTACCTATAGCCACTAAGGAGGAATGGAACATCTGCGGTTCGCTGCTAAAGGGATGGGATGTTCCCGTATATCGTTTCATCCCTGGTACCACGAAGGGTGAAGGCCTCTTCATGGCAGTGCTTAGGAAGTCCTCTCCCACCCCTTCTTCAAAAGGCAGTAACTCCATTGAGAAAGCAATGAAGTTCCTGCGTATCTTGTCTGACGGCAATCCGCAGCCGACAATAAAAGGCAAGAGCACCATACCAGCCCATGCCGAGGCTATGCTCACCACCTTGCCAAAAGACAAATATCCCACGGCAGAACTGTCGCTTGACGATGCACTGCACTACCTTCACCATGAGGCTATAACACTGCCGCCTGACGTTCCGCGGGGCTTCGTCATTGTCACCTACAAATCCCTTCCGTTGGGATTCGTAAAGAATATCGGCAACCGTGCCAACAACCTCTATCCGCAGGAATGGAGGATAAGGAATATGTGACCCACCCCGCCCATCAATGGTCTTTACACCCCCTTCACTTCGTTTCTCCCCCGTCTTGCGGGGGAGGGCAACCCTGTGAGGGAGGGAGATTGGGCGAAGAGTTAAGAGTTCTTGCCCTGGCAAGCGTCACTGCGTGCCGAGCGAAGAGTTAAGAATTAAGAATTAAGAGTTCTCTCTGCAAGTGAGGGAGTAATTATGAATTATGAATTATGAATTATTAAATTCTCGTCGTATAGCCGTATTACTCAGTGGCGGAGTCGATAGTTCCGTCGTTGTGCATGAACTATGCACGCACGGAATAACTCCCGACTGCTTCTATATCAAAATAGGACCTGAGGAGCAGGAGGAATGGGACTGCACATCGGAGGAAGACCTCGAAATGGCTACCATGGTGGCACGACGCTACAACCTGCGCCTTGAGGTGATTGACTGCCATAAGGAGTATTGGGAACAGGTGACACGCTACACCATGGAGAAGGTGAAGGCTGGTTTCACACCTAACCCAGACGTAATGTGCAACCGCCTGATTAAATTCGGTGCCTTCCACGAGAAGCGCGGTCATGAATACGACTATATCGCTACTGGTCACTATGCCCAGACTGAGATTGACGAACAGGGCAGGAAATGGCTCGTCACTTCACCTGACCCTGTAAAGGACCAGACGGACTTTCTGGCGCAGATATATGACTGGCAACTGCGCAAGGCTATATTCCCAATAGGACACTACCATAAGAACGAGGTGAGGGAGATAGCCGAGCGAGAAAACCTTGTAAATGCAAAACGCAAGGACTCGCAGGGCATCTGCTTCCTTGGCAAGATAAACTACAACGAGTATCTGCGCCGCTATCTCGGCGAGAAGCCCGGACTGGTTATCGACATCGAGACCGGCAAGAAAATCGGTATGCACAAGGGACTGTGGTTTCACACCATAGGACAGCGCCACGGACTGGGATTCGGCGGCGGACCATGGTTTGCCGTGAAGAAGAATATAAAGAAGAACATATTACTTGTTTCACACGGCTACGATCCTAAGTCTGCATATAAACAGACATTCAAGGTCCACGACATGCACTGGCTCACATGCGAGATGCTTGCAGACGGTGCTACGCAACCACTCGACATTACATTCAAGATACGTCATACCGCCGACCACATGAGTGCCGTTATGCAGTCTGATGGTGACGGAGTGTTCACTATCCATTCCGAGAAACCCATTCACGGTGTAGCGCCAGGGCAGTTCTGTGTAATTTACGACGCACAGCACCACCGTTGCTACGGCTCTGCAGAAATAACAATATAACCGACGGAAATGATAACAAGTAAACCCACTGATATTCAGCAATAATGCCGATTATCAGTGGGTTTAAATATTCGCACTGTGATTCCACGATGATGAAGTCACAGGGAATCCATGTAATCTGTGATAGAAGAAAAGCCCGAATGGTATTACTTCTGCAGACGTACGCCGATCTTCATGCCATCCATACTCTTCATGAGCGATACGACGGTAGAGAGCTGTGACACGTTGGCGCCAATGTTCTGCATGAAGATCTTGAGCTTCGTGGCATCCATGACAACTACCAGCGAACCATTGTCGAGCTGCGGTGTTACCTTGCTTGGATTCTTCCTGCCCTTGAACTTCAACGTAACATCGCCATTACTGTCGATGGTGTATGTGCCACTGGTGACTTTCTTACCCTTACGGTTCACGGTAAATGTCTTATCCTCATTGAAGGTGACAGACATATTGCCTTTCGTGATGCCCACCTTTGTGAGGTAAGACTGAAGTTTCGTCTCAACAGACTTCATTGCGAGACTGCTTGCGGCATTCTTCAGTGCATTGTCGCTGGTAAACATAACGGCTGGCTCCTGGTAGGTCCATGTACCGAGAATCTGCGTTGAGGTAGGTATCAGCTTGCTGCTGATGATACCTGTGAGTGCACTCAGCGTGCTGTTGCCACTTGTGGCACTCGTAACTTTGTCGAGCAATCCGCTCAACTGTGCATTGGCTGCACCGAAAGACATCATGGTGCATACAATGACTGCAATGATTTTCTTCATAGTAATATAGTTTTAAAAAGTTATATCAATTTCTTTGCACAGCAACTGCCAAGCTCTTCGCCAAACATACGCCAATGCTTGCCTATGCAAGGATGCTATGCTCTAAGCTTTTCAACGTAGTTGGTCAGCCATACAAACTCCTCATGCGTAAGTTGTTCTGGTCGCTTCATGAAAAATTTCTCGTCGCTCCTAAAATCTGGCACCAACTGCTTGAGACTAACCCTCAGCATCTTCCTGCGCTGGTTGAATACGGTCTTCACTATCTGGCGGAACAACTGCCAATCGCATCCCAGGTCCTTACGGTCATTGCGCGTCATGCGTATCACAGCCGACTTCACCTTTGGCGGTGGATTGAACACATCCTCATCGACGGTGAACAGGTACTCCGTATCGTACCATGCCTGTATCAATACCGAAAGGATGCCATAGGTCTTGTTGCCAGGCTCGGCAGCTATCCTCAAAGCCACTTCGCGCTGTATCATTCCGGTGCAACACGGTATGAGTTCTTTGTTGTCGAGCATCTTGAAGAATATCTGCGACGAGATATCGTACGGATAATTGCCCGTCAGCACGAACTGCCTGCCACCGAACACCTCATTGAGATCCATGCGCAGGAAGTCGTCGCCAATGATGCCGCCACGAAGTCGTGGAAAAGCCTCCTGAAGATACGCCACCGACTCCTTGTCTATCTCTACGCACTTAAACTCCCTGTCCTTAGGGTACAGATACTGCGTCATGACTCCCATACCCGGACCTATCTCGAGCACTGGAATGTCAGGACATGCATCTACGGTGTCGGCTATGCGACGGGCTATGCCAAGGTCGGTAAGGAAATGCTGTCCAAGGTTTTTCTTTGGGCGTACTTGCTTCATTCAGATATTATTATACTTTATTATATTCTACTTTAACTTAACTTGTTTTTCAAACACAGCATACGAAACCTATATACCTTATTATATATACTCAACTTTCGCAAGCAATGAGGAATGAATGGATGAGTGATAAAAACAATCCTTATATTATTCCACGATTTTTCTGCAAAGTTACAAAATAATTTCAACATTTGACATTTAATTGAGTTTTTTTTTGTACCTTTGTCCACAATTTAACCATTTTCACAGATGAACAAGCGATACATACGTAAAACAATAAACATCGGACTGCCGTTACTCTTCGGCGGAGCCATACTCTATTGGATGTATCGCGACTTTGACATCGAGAGCATACGCGACGTATTGCTGCATAAGATGAACTGGTGGTGGATGTTGGCATCATTTCCTTTCGGCATATTAGCACAGGCCTTCCGCGCATGGAGGTGGAAGCAAACCCTTGCGCCGCTTTATGAGCATCCGCGAACGAAGACATGCATGAACGCCATATTCCTATCGTATGCAGCATCACTCGTAGTGCCTCGCATTGGAGAGTTCACACGTTGCGGGGTATTGGCAAAGAAAGACGGCGTTAACTTCGCCAAGGCACTGGGCACCGTGGTAACGGAGCGTGCGGTGGATTCACTTATAATACTCATCATCACCGCCCTCGTGCTGTTGCTTCAGATGCCGGTATTCCTGTCGTTTTTCTCGAAGACAGGAACACGCATAGATGACCTTACGGCACTTCTTGGCATGTTCTCCACCACCGGCTATATTGTAGTGGCGATATGTGCCGTAATGACTTTAATGTGCTTCTATATATTCAGAAAGAAACTGGCCTTTTATGACAAGATGAAGACAACGGTGCAGGGCATTCTCGACGGAGTGATGTCGCTCAGGAACGTAAGCAACGTGCCGCTGTTTTTGTTCTACAGTCTTGCCATCTGGGGAGCTTACTTCCTACACTACTACCTTACGTTCTTCTGCTTCGAAGGCACGTCGCACCTCGGACTGATGTGCGCCCTCGTGACATTCATAGTGGGCAGCATCGCCGTACTTGTTCCTACCCCAAACGGTGCAGGCTCTTGGCACTTTGCCGTCAAGACAATGCTGATACTCTACGGTGTGGCAGACAACGAAGCGCTCTACTTCGTACTGATAGTACACACCATACAGACACTGCTCGTTGCAGCATTGGGCATATATGCCTCCGTTTGTCTGTCGCTTTATCCCAACAAAAACAAAGAACTTTAACAGATTTTAGACGTGTCTTACCACTTTTAGCAGAAAAAATTTGGTCGTTTGGGAAATAATATGTAATTTTGCTCACAGTAAGACATTAACATAATCAAGTAAAACCAACAAAAAATAATTGCTAATGAAAGCCTATAATATTATAACGAAAGCACTCGGATTGCTTATAGCACTGACTATGCAAACCGCCTTGTTCGCACAGGAGAACAATGCGAACAATGCTATTGGCAGAAAGCAGGTAATATACAACGACTCACACGAAGTTGCATGTATCATCGAGGAAAACGGTGTGGTATATGACGGCTACACACGTCGCATAGGCACGTTTGATGCCGACGGAACCATACGTGACGGCTACAACCAGGTAAGAGGAAAGCTTGGAAGCAGTAACACCATATTCGACCAAAACGGTAGAATAGTAGGACGTATCATGGACAGTGGCACCATAATAAACGGACTGAACCGAATGGTGGGAACTATAAATTCCAAGGGCAAGGTGCAGGATGCATCTAAACGAACCATGGGCTATGCTAAAGACGTGGATCAGCGCATAGTTGCCATCTACTTCTTCTCTGACTTCCTACACAGATAACAAGGTAAGATATATGCCAAAGTGGGGAACCATCAGAGTTCGCCCACGCATACAAAGAGAGACTTCACCTGAAACACACAATGGTTTTCAGTGAAGTCTCTCTTTGCTTTTCCTAAACACTAACCTTACTTTCCATATAAGCAGACACAGACGACAAGGTGCACATTTGGCACTTTCTCGTTTTTTTAGTTCTGAAAAACTTTGTCTGTTTGAAAATTTATTTGTAATTTTGTGGCGCAAAAAAGTATTTTCCATGAGCAATGACATTACCATAATAAGAGCAGGACTGGGAACACTATCTTTTCTCATAAAGAAAGAGGACGGCACCAATGCCTTTCACCCCTACAATGTGAAGGGAGAAATGTCGCTTGCCGCCAACCTGCGCACAGCCTTCAAGGAACAGTCATACCTTAAGAACGAGACAGAGGGACAGACTGACGACAACGAAGGCCGATGCGCAAAGCTGATGGTGGCGTCACCCGTAGTGCTGATACCAGCGACCGACTATAACAACACACCAGACTTCAACGCAGAGGCAATGTACTCTGGCGTAATAAGCGGAAGAAAGGGTGAGGAGAAAATCACGTGCGAGGTGCCGGAACTCGACGCCGTAGCCATATTCTCAGTCAACAGCGACTTGCTGATGGTGGTAAGAGACAACTTTGCCAACGTGGAGGTGCAAAACGTAATACAGCCCGTATGGCGACATCTCTACAGCAGATACTACCAGTCAGGACAGCGACGCAAACTGTTCGCATATTTCCACGACAAGACCGTGGACGTATGTCAGTTTGAGCAACACCGTGTGCGTTTTGCCAACTCATTCGACGCTACACATGCCCACGATGCACTTTACTACATCCTCTTCGTATGGAAGCAGCTGGGCATGAACCAGCAAGAGGACGACTTGTTCGTAATAGGCGACATGCCACACGAAGAATGGCTGCGAGGCAGACTGGGAGCATACCTGTCAAGGGTACACGATATAAACCCTAATGCCGACCTCAACCGCTCACCGTTAGCACAGATAGAAGGAATGCCGTTTGACTTAATGCTATGAGAATAATAACAGGAATATACAAGGGCAGACACTTTGAAGTGCCACGTTCGTTCAAGGCACGCCCTACAACAGACTTTGCCAAGGAGAACATCTTCAACGTCATGATGGGATACATAGACTTTGAAGGTGCAGAGGCCCTTGACCTCTTCGCCGGCACCGGCAGCATAACACTGGAGCTACTGTCAAGAGGATGCGACAACGTAATAAGTGTGGAACTTGACAGGGACCACTCAAACTTCATACGTCAATGCGTGGCAAAACTGGGTGTCAGCAATCATACGCTGATAAGGAACGACGCCTTCAAGTTCATGAAGATCTGCAAGAAGCAGTTCGATTTCATCTTTGCCGATCCACCATACGCGCTCACTACACTTACCGAGATACCAGACAAGGCACTGCCACTGCTGAAGAATGACGGAATATTAGTACTTGAGCATGGCAAGCAAAACGATTTTTCAAGCCATCCATCCTTCGTTGAGCACAGGAGCTATGGCAGCGTGAACTTCAGCATATTCAGGAAGAACTGAAGATAATACCCTGTCAATCCGCCCTGCTATATTTTCAGGATATACATCAAAACCATAAAGGTAAGTAATTAACAGCATCTCATCTTAAGGATGATAGACCAACATACCATAGAAAGAATCAAGGATGCCGCCGACATCGTCGATGTGGTTTCAGAGTTCGTATCACTAAAGAAAGTGGGTGCGAACTATCGTGGTTTGTGCCCATTCCACAATGACCACACACCGTCTTTCTATGTATCGCCGTCACGTCGCACCTGCCACTGCTTCGTATGTGGAGAGGGCGGCGACAGCGTTGGTTTCATCATGAAGCATGAGCAGCTGACATATCCCGATGCACTGCGATGGCTGGCAGCGCGCTACCACATAGAAATCAAGGAGCGCGAACTTACCGACGAGCAGAAGAAAGAACAGACCGAGAGAGAGTCTATGTTCATCGTCAACCAATGGGCGGCAGACTACTTCTCCGACATACTGCGCAATGACATCGACGGCAGGGCTATCGGCATGCAGTATTTCCGCCAACGCGGCATACGCGACGACATCATCGAGAAGTTCAAACTCGGTTTCTGCCTTTCAGACCGCAGTGCTATGTCAAAGGCTGCCATAGCAAAGGGCTACAAGGCGGAGTATCTCATCAAGACAGGACTATGCTACAGCAAAGACAACAACGGTGAACTCGTTGACAGGTTTGCCGGTCGTGTAATGTTCCCGTGGATTGGCATCAGCGGAAAGGTAGTAGCATTCGGCGGCCGCGTGCTTGACTCTCGTACCAAGGGCGTTAGCCAAAAATATGTCAATTCGCCAGACTCCGACATCTACCACAAGGACCATGAGCTCTACGGCATCTATCAAGCTAAGAAGGCCATAGCCAAGGATAACCTTGTATATATGGTTGAGGGATACACCGACGTGATATCCATGCACCAATGCGGCATCGAGAACGTAGTGGCAAACTCCGGCACGGCATTGTCAGAGCATCAGATTCACATACTTCACCGCTTCACCCCAAACATCGTACTGCTCTACGATGGTGACGCTGCCGGCATAAAGGCAGCCATGCGAGGCACCGACATGCTGCTGAAGGAGGGTATGAACGTAAAGGTGATGCTGTTGCCCGACGGTGACGACCCCGATTCCTTCGCAAAGAAACATACGGCAGAGGAGTTTCGCAATTATATCAAGGAGCATCAGACAGACTTCATCGCTTTCAAGACGAAGGTGCTGCTTGATGGTGTCAGCGACCCACGTGAACGCTCCGAAGCAATATCATCCATCATCAAGAGCATCAGCGTAATCGGTGATCCTATCGTCAGGGCGGCATACATTCAGGACTGCTCCGCACGACTTGGTTTCAATGAGCAGACGCTGACAGCCAAGATGAACGAGGAGATAAGGAACTACCGCGACGAGCAACGTAAGGAAGAACAGCGTAAGGCAAGGGCTGAGAACTATCAGGAAATACCACAGCCAAGACCGTTGCCTAAGGATGACGGCGACTCACAATTGCCACCTCCGATAAATCCTGACGACCTGCCTCCTGAGGCATTCTCATCGCCGCCATCAGGCGAGCCTGCACGAAGCACCACCCCACAAAGACCTGCAGTGCAGCCCTCTCCCACTCCACGACGCGTCACACAACCGAAAGAGAGCATCCCCGACCTTATCATGAAGACTATCATAACCAAGGGCGAGCTGATACTATACGACAACTTAGAGCAGGAGGGGGGGGGCACCATCTCCTTGACAGTGGCGCAATTTATACAATATGACCTTGCGATCGACAGCCTTTCATTCTCTATCCCAATGTATAACAGGATATTGGAAGAAGCGGCACAACACTCCACAGATGAAGGTTTCGTCGCAGAGAAATATTTCACCATGCACCCGGACTACGACATATCGTCGTTTGCCATACGCATCACCACCTCACAGGTGATGGTATCTGAGAGCCTGAAGCATGAAATGACCATTGAGCAGTTACGCGACAACATCACCCACCTGTTGTACGATTTCCGTAACGAGTACATCGAGACACGCATGTCGCAACTACGCTCCGAACTGAAGTCTGCCACAACAGACGAGCAGCGTATGAAGGCGTTGCTGGAAGAAATGACGCAAGTACAGAAGGTACGTACCGCCATAGCCAAGAAGACAGGCAAAAGCATAGTATCAGTAAGACCGTAGGGTTTTTCCCTTGACCACATAGGGAAATACCCTACGTTTTTCTTGAAAAACATCGTACTTTTGCATCAGAAAGATTAATTAACCACCTAAAAAGCAAAAGTCATGAAAAAGATATTATTCACACTCATAGCAATGTTCGCCATAATGGCAGACGCTAACGCAATGTCTTTCGCTCAAGCACGCGAGCAGGCACTGTTCCTTACCGACAAGATGGCTTACGAGCTCAACCTCAGCGAAGAGCAGTATGAGGCTGCATACGAGATAAACCTCGACTACCTCATGAACGTAAACACAGTAAACGATGTATATGCCGACTACTGGAGGCAGCGCAACCTTGACCTGCAGTACATCCTCTACGACTGGCAGTATTCTGCATATTGCGCAGCAAGCTACTTCTACCGTCCAATATATTGGAGCTCAGGCTACTGGCACTTCGGCATCTATGCCTACTACCCACATCGCAGCCACTTCTACTTCTCACGCCCTGCATGCTACAGTGTATATCGCGGAGGCCATTCATGGCGCACCAACGGCGGACGCTCATGGTACGTAAACAGGACGAGCCACTTCCGCCCTGCCGTTCACAGACAGCACTATGTAGGAATGCGCGATTCTTACAGGGGAGACAACAGAAGCGGCAGACACACAGAGTCACGCAGCGACAATCGCTATAGCGACAACCGCTACAACCGCAACTATCATAATGACAACAATTATGCAAGCCATCGCGGCAACCGCAACTATAGCAACAGCAGCAGCAACAACCGCTATAGCGACAACAATGCACGATACAGAGCCATCAATCAAGAGCGCAGAAATATAGAAAATCGCAGAAGCAGCACCCGTACTACGGTTGGCAACAACTCATCAAACAGCAATCGCTCTTACAATAGCGGCAACTCCTTCAACAGCAGCAATTCACGCAGAAGCACCTTCAGCGGAAACACCTCACGCAGTACAGGCAGCGCATTCAGCGGAGCTACTCGCAGTGCAGGCAGCACACGTAGCGCAGGTTCATTCAGCGGAGGCACACGCAGTGCAGGCAGTGCACATGGCAGCAGCTCTGTACACAGCCACGGAGGAGGTCGCAGATAAATATGCACACCTACTTAACACATGTACGAAATTGATTCAGACATAAGCATCAAGGTGGGATAAGCCGATTACATCAGGCTGTCCTACCTTTTTATTTGTCGATTTCATATATTTTAAATTGAAAAGTTTGCAAGATTTGAAAAAATATCGTACTTTTGCAGATGCAACACTAATAATAAAAACAAGCAAAATGAATTCCATAAATGAAATTACGGTCAAAGACCGCAAGGGTAACGCCGTACCACTCAAAGGTTATGCTAACGAAGTGGTGCTTATAGTAAACACAGCCACAAAGAGTCCTTTAACACCTCAGTACACTGAGCTTGAGGCCATCTATGAGAAATACCATGCACAGGGATTCGCCGTACTTGACTTCCCAAGCAACCAACCTACGAAGTCATGCCCAGGCACCGACGATGCAATACATCAGTTCTGCAAAGACACATACAACACTGAGTTCCCTCGCTTCAAGAAGGTAAAGGTCAACGGCAACGATGCCGACCCTCTCTACAAATACCTTACAGAGAAATTCCCTGGCGAGATAACAGAAGACTTCACCAAGTTTCTCATCAACAAGATAGGAAAGGTCGTAGCACGTTTCGATGCACAGACTCCTATGTCTGAGATTGAAGAGAAGATACTTAGCTTGATCAACAACTAATTATGCAACACACTAAATGCTTAATCATTGGTAGCGGTCCGGCAGGTTACACCGCAGCCATCTACGCAGGCAGGGCAAACCTGTCTCCGGTAGAGTACATAGGTCCCCAGATGGGCGGGCAACTCACACAGACCACTGAGGTGGAGAACTTCCCTGGCTACCCTCAGGGAGTGGATGCCAACCAGATGATGATGGAGATACGCGAGCAGGCAGAACGCTTCGGTGCCGACATACGCGACGGAGTAATCACAAAGGCTGACTTCTCCAAGCGTCCATATATCCTCACCACAGAGGACGGCACGGAGATAAGTGCCGACAGCGTCATCATCGCCACTGGAGCAAAGGCGAAATACCTCGGACTACCTGATGAGCAGAAATACAGTGGGCAGGGTGTCAGCGCATGTGCCACATGCGACGGCTTCTTCTACCGTAAGAAGGTCACTGCCGTAGTAGGCGGCGGCGACACCGCTTGCGAGGATGCGCTCTATCTTTCCGGCCTGTGCCAGAAGGTATATCTCGTAGTACGCAAGAACTATCTGCGTGCATCCGAGATTATGCAACAGCGCGTCAAGTCTGCAGAGAACATCGAACTTCTCTTTGAGCATAACGTAACCGGGCTTTACGGCAACAACGGTGTAGAAGGCATGCACGTGGTCAAGCGCAAAGGCGAAGCCGACGAGGAGAACTACGACGTCGCTATCGACGGACTGTTCCTTGCCATAGGCCATAAGCCTGTCACCGACATCTTCAAAGACCAGGTGGCACTCGACGAGCAAGGCTACATCAAGACCGTAGGCACTACACAGCAGGTGGCTGCCATCGACGGTACGCCACTGCCAGGCGTATTCGCTGCCGGAGACGTATGCGACCCTACATACCGTCAGGCCATCGTAGCTGCCGGTACAGGATGCAAGGCCGCACTCGACGCAGAGAGATACCTGCAGACATCAAGTCTGTAACCATACGCATAACACACTCCCGAATCTCGAACCATTATACATACTTCGAGATTCGGGATTTCTTATGGTGGGTTCTAATAATTCCCACTGTCAGATTTTTGAATTTGTTTCGAGGGCAAAATGTTAACTGATAAGTGAGCATAGCGGGCTATGTGACCGCAGAAATTAACAGTTTGCACCGAAAGAAAACAAAAAGATGACATAATGATATTCACATAATTGATTAATTTAACTCGTGGGAATTTTTAGAACCCACCTTATACTATAACAAACCAAAATTATTCTATAACTGAAAATTCAGGACATCGAAAGCCTGGAATTTATTAAAAACTTAAAACAAACAGACAAAATGTTAAGACATTTAATCGTATCACTAACACTTATCCCCGTTACAGGTCTGTGCTCGTATGCACAGGAGGTAAACGACAGCAACACACCTCTGCACCTTATGCAGCCACAGTACGACACCCCTTATGGCATACCGCAGGAGGGCAATGTCAGCCAAACCGTAAAGCGTGTCGTCAGCTATCTTGACGGCGCCATGCCATGCGACGTGAATGACAACAAACTGCCACAGGGCAGCTTCCGCCTCACCAGCTACGAGGCAGGAGTGCTTTACTCTGCATGCCTCAACTCCGACGACGAGGCTACAAGACAGTTTGCCGTAAACCGCATGCGCACCATCGCCACACAGAGCGTAAAGGAGGCAAAGATTATGGCAACCAACAAGCAGCACGATGCACAGATGCGCATGGTGCTCTATCCCGGAGCCCTTGACGACTGCGGTGCCATGGTGGCAGCATACTGCCGTGCCTACATTAGCGCCGACATCAAGGAGCGTAAGAGCTACGAACCGGTAATAGAACGCTACATCGACTTCGTGCTCAACAAGCAATATCGCATGAACGACGGCACCTTCGCACGCAAGCGCCCACACTTCAACACCGTATGGCTCGACGACATGTACATGGGAGTTCCTGCCATGGCATGGTATGCACGCTATCTTAAGGAGAAGGGCGAGACCACACGCAGTCAGGAAATTGCAGCCAAGGCACTGGAACAGATACGACTCTTCAAGGACAAGATGTGGGTACCCGAGAAGAAACTCTTCCGCCACGGATGGGTAGAGGGCATGAGTTCACACCCTTGCTATCACTGGGGCAGAGCCAACGGCTGGGCCATACTCACAATGTGCGAAGTGCTCGATGCCACAGAGGGCATCGTCTCTGACGCAGACATCGCTCCAGTAAAGGAACTGCTGCGCCAGCATGCAGAAGGACTGTGCGCCCTGCAAGACAAGACCGGCTTCTGGCATCAGTTGCTCGACCGCCAAGATACATATCTCGAGACATCATGCACCGCCATATACACCTACTGCCTGGCACATGCCATCAACAAAGGTTGGCTTGATGCCCTGACATACGGAGCCAACACCCTGCTCGCATGGAACGCCTGCCAAACCAAGGTCAACGCACAAGGTCAGGTGGAAGGCACCTGCGTAGGCACCGGCATGGGCTTCGAACCAGCCTTCTATGCCTATCGTCCCGTACACAAGATGGCGGCACATGGCTACGGACCAATGATATGGGCTGGCAACGAGATCGTGAAGATGCTTCACCACACACATCCTAAGATGAACGATTCTGCCATCCACTTCTACCCTACGGAGCAGAAGACCAACGAGCCTATCTTCTACGAAAACACCGACGCAGAGGTATTGTGGTAAAATAACAGCACCCTCCTTAGTGATGATGAAAAAACAAATCACTTTTATAACAAATAGGGCATAAATGTAAAATTTATGCCCTATTATTTTGTCAATTCAAAAAAAATCACTACCTTTGCAAACGATTTAAGAAATCAGGTATGCCCAGATGGCGGAATTGGTAGACGCGTTGGTCTCAAACACCAATACTTCACGGTGTACGGGTTCGAGTCCCGTTCTGGGCACCAATAAGATTTTCAAGATTCCTTGCAAGCATTCGTTTGCAAGGATTTTTTGTATTTACCAATCTTTTTTCTGAATGAAACAAAATTTGGTTTATAAATATTTTAAACTTATCTCATTTTATTCCCTTTTATTAATTTTATCCCACAATTTGCACTCTGCCAGTGCACTTTTTGTTAAAAATTGCACTCAACGAGTGCGTTTTTTGCAAAAAGTTGCACTCGTTTGGTGCATTTTTTGTAACTTTGCAACATAAAATCATTTCAACACACATAATTTATGGAACATCTGATAGCTAATTACAGAAAACTGCTGGACGAGACTCCTACAGACTTTCACCGGTATATCTACGACAAAGTGAACTGGGCTAACCGCCTTGTAGGCATCGTTGGTCCGCGCGGCGTAGGCAAGACTACTCTTTTACTGCAATATATCAAGGAGAATATGAATACTGACGACACACTATATGTGACGGCAGAGGATTTCTATTTCTCCAGACACAGACTGACAGAACTTGCTGATGAGTTCACAAAGATGGGCGGCAAGCATCTCTTCGTGGACGAGATACATAAGCATGAGGATTGGTCAAGGGAACTGAAACTGATATATGACTATCATAAGGAGCTGCAAGTGGTGTTCACTGGTTCGTCTGTACTCGACATTACAAAAGGCGCCACATCCGACCTGTCACGCCGCGCCATAATCTATAACATGCAGGGGTTGTCATGGCGAGAGTATCTCAGCATGTTCCACAATATTGAGATACCACAGTATCCGCTTGATGACATATTGCAAAACAAGATTTCCCTGCCTAAGGATTTCAGACCGCTTGTCTTCTTCCGCAAGTATCTGAGAAAAGGATATTACCCTTTCGCAGGAGAAGATGATTATGATAAGCGACTCTTTGCCGTAATCACAAAAACCCTGGAGGTTGACATTCCACAATATGCAAACCTTAGTGTTTCCATATCAAGGAAACTCAGACACTTGCTTGCAGTAATAGCAGAAAGTGTACCGTTCAAGCCAAACATGACATCCATAGCACAAGTACTCGGTATCAGCCGCAATAACGTTGCCGACTATCTGTTGCTCATGGAAGAGGCTGGCATGATAGGACAACTGCGAGACTCTACCAGTGGCATACGCGGTCTTGGCAAGGTGAACAAGGTTTATCTCGACAATCCAAACCTTATCTACACCCTTGTGCCAGAGAAGGCAGAAATAGGCAATGTGCGTGAGACATTTTTCTATAACCAGATGCGGGTAAACAACGAAGTGATATGCTCCCCTGTATCTGATTTCCTTATCAACGGTCACACCTTTGAGGTTGGCGGAAAGGGAAAAGGTAAGAAACAAATAGCCGATTTGCCCGACAGTTATATAGTGAAAGATGATATTGAATACGGCTATGGCAACGTGATACCGTTATGGGCATTTGGTTTAAACTATTAGGTTCTCGTGGCTTCTGCAAACATTCATGCAGAACAAAGGCACAGGGATATTATACTATCTGTAGGAACATGTTAGAAACGAATTATCATGATTAATATTTTGAAACGAATTATCCTAATTGGTTTTAATTAACACCATTATTATTGAAATTATGATACATCATGGTAATTCGTTTCTAAAATACAGATAGAATAAAACTCAAATTCTTTTGAAACGAATTATTCTAATTGGTCTTAATGAAAATCATTATTATTGAAATTATGATACATTATGGTAATTCGTTTCTAAAAAAAAAGTTCGTGCATACGAAATGTAGATTTTGTCCTATCTTATCGAGTGTCTTAAGTCGAAATAGAGGGCTGTTTTTCAAAAAAGTTTAGGGTTGGTCGGTTTTACGGGCATTCTCAGCGAGTTGTAACTTACTGATTTTCAATAGAGGCTTTAGAAACCACGATGTAATATGATAGCTTTTGCAACATAAAAGCTATCATATTACGTTGTAAAAGATGCCTGATTACAGTGTAAAAGATATCATATTACAACGTAAAAGCTATGCTTTAACGATGCAAACTGCCAAGTAGTGTCTCGTAACAGCAGTTTTTACCCATACTCCCTACCCTACTTCACTCTATTTTGAGTTTTTTCCTGAACTTTTTTTCGAGCATCAGAAATCAAAAATGTCCTATGTCGGGAGGTTTCTTTTTACAACTGATGGGGTGGATATAGGATAAAACTTGGAAAACATGTAAAAGTCAGTTTCTCCACTGATGACACGTACAAATATAAGGATAAAACCTGGAGAATACATAAAATACAGGGGCGGCTGTTCTTATTCATCTTACCCCTACTATCAAATTGAAAGTTTTAGGGAGGTTATTGTGATAATTTATATTATAATCAATATAAATTCTTAACATTATGTAAGTATATCGAAATGCAAATAATCATATTGTTACTTTTTCTTTTATTTTCTTTCATTTTGTAATACCTTTGCACTCTGAAAGTAACAAAATGATATAAACACAACATGAAAGTAAAGAGACGTTGGATTATCTTAATGACTGCAATGACTCTGATAGCCATTGCCGGTGTTTTTGTAGGCGACCCCACATTTGAGTGTGACTGGTCGGTGATTTCAGCTGCCGATGTGGCTTGGCTCATAACGGCAACGATCTTTGTGCTGATGATGACTCCCGGACTGTCATTCTTCTATGGCGGCATGGTGGGGGCAAAGAATGTTATCAGCACCATGCTACAATCGTTTATTGCCATGGGACTGATTTCCGTACTATGGGTAGTGATTGGTTTCTCACTCTGCTTTGGCGATGACATCGGCGGCATAATCGGCAACCCACTGACATTCCCTATGTTCCACAACGTAGGAGGCGCCGTTTACATCACTCCCGCGGGTAATATATTAGGTGGAGCATCCATCCCGCTGGCCCTCTATGCCCTGTTCCAGATGAAGTTTGCCATCATCACCCCATCACTGATTACGGGATCGTTTGCCGAACGCGTGCGCTTCTCGGCATACATGTTCTTCATGATGTTTTTCTTCTTCCTGATTTACTGTCCGCTTGCCCACATGACATGGCACCCGGAGGGACTGTTCTGCCGTTGGGGAGTCATAGACTTTGCCGGTGGTATCGTGGTACACGCCTCCAGTGGTGTTGCCGCTCTTGCCGGCGCCATCTACTTAGGCAGGCGTAAGGCTGAGACTCGCAGAAGCGAACCTGCCAACATTCCTTTCGTGTTGCTGGGAGCGGCACTGCTGTGGCTGGGCTGGTTCGGTTTCAATGCCGGTTCGTCGCTTCACGCCGACGGACAGGCTGTGAAGGCTTTCCTGAATACCAATACCGCATCAGCCACTGCCATGATGACGTGGATATTCTTTGACTGCCTTCGTGGTCGCAAGCCATCTGCCATGGGTGCTGCAGTAGGATGCGTAGTGGGATTGGTGGCCATCACCCCGTCAGCAGGTTTCGTCACGGTGGGACAGAGCATCTTCATTGCCTTCGTCATCACGCTGATCTGTAACATTGCCGTATATTGGCGTTCACGCATCAGCATAGATGATGCCCTCGACGTATTCCCTACTCACGGCACAGGCGGTATATTCGGCACCGTACTGACCGGCATCTTCATTCAGGAAGGCCTGATAGCCGGCACATGGGATGGATTCGTGATATTCCTCTATCACCTGCTTGCCATCGTCATCGTCTTTGTCTATACCTTCATCATGAGTTGGATTGGCTACACCTTGATAGACAAGCTGATACCTATGCGCGTCTCCGTATATAGCGAGAAGGTAGGCCTCGACTACAGCCAGCACGACGAGCACTACGGCCTTGCCCATGTAGGCGAACGGGAAATCGCGGAATATGAAGAGCATATCCGTGAAAAAGAAAACAAGAATGAATAGTTGCAACTATAGAAAAAAGGATTGAATATGAAAGAGACGTTGAACATTGCACTTGTAGCACATGACTCAAGAAAAAATGAGTTGTTAGACTGGGTTAGATTCAATGCTGACTTGTTGTCGAAGCACCATCTTTACGCAACAGGAACCACCGGCAGGCTCATCGGCGAACTTGCATTTGGCTCAGAGGAGGAACCTGCACTTCCATTCAAGGACAAGGTGACACGACTGCTGAGCGGTCCGCTGGGAGGTGACCAGCAGATTGGCGCCATGCTGGCAGAGGGCAAGATAGACATGCTGATATTCTTCTGTGACAACCTTGCCGTACAGGGGCATCAGAACGATGTTTCTGCACTGAGCAGACTGGCGTCATTATATAACATCGCCTTTGCAACGAACCGTACCACGGCTGACATGTTGCTCACTTCTACTCTGCTCGGCGATGAGTCGTACACTCGCATATATCCCGAGTGTATTCAGAATTATGCCAACAGAAAGCTATAATGTTCCATATATGATTATGACAAGGAGGTCATGCCAGAGATGGTATGGCCTCCTTTTATAATAACTGCACCTACAATTGCTATATCAGCCTTTCTTGCGTTAAAACTTCCAAAATTGCTTTGCTATTTCAGCATTATTTCATACTTTTGTACCATAATATTTTTTCCGTAGTTTTAAGAAAACATTTAAATGTTTGAATCACTCAGCGTCCTTCAGTGGACGGTA
>JAEEGH010007643.1_pt1 | contig 25899 bp, 21 predicted proteins | sample 9134181 | NCBI WGS metagenome assembly JAEEGH01 (sample SAMN16246544, study PRJNA631951) | gut metagenome | biome: gut microbiome; feature: rumen; material: DP-attached | host: Bos | place: Iran: Karaj | collected 2018-10
CTAACTAACTCTAACTAACAATGAAACGAATCTTTTATTACCTTAACTAATTATTCTATTGAAGATTATCTTTTTGTCTTTTGACGATGCAAAGGTACGGCGATTTTTGCAATCCGCAATGGATTACTACCTATTTTTGCATAAAAACCGCATTTCTTTTGATATATATCAACTGATTGTGTGCGAACACACCTAAATTGTGTGCGAAAACGGCCTAAAAAGCCGCTGCGACCTTATTCGTCAATTCCACAAACTCAGGAATGGATAATTGTTCAGGTCTTCGCGTCATCATCGGATCGTCAAAAAAGCCAGCGGGAGCAGGATGGGCTGCATCGAAAATCTGGCGCAGGGAGACACGAAGCATCTTCCGACGCTGATTGAAAGTGGCCTTGACCACGCGACGGAACAATTGTTCATCACAACCAAGGTCAGTGACAGCATTGCGTGTCATACGGATAACAGCACTCTGTACCTTGGGAGGGGGATTGAAAACAGACGGTTCAACCGTAAAAAGATACTCGACATTATACCAAGCCTGAATCAGAACAGAGAGAATGCCATACTGTTTATTACCCGGCTGCGAGGCCATACGGACAGCCACCTCATGCTGGATCATACCCGTACAACAAGGAATCAGGTCTTTGTTATCAAGCATCTTAAAGAAAATCTGCGAGGAGATATCGTAGGGGTAATTGCCTGTCAGAATGAACTGCTGACCTTCGAACACCTCATGCAGATCCATACGAAGGAAGTCGCCACCTATTATATTATTAATAAGGCGGGGAAAGTTCTCTCGGAGATAAGCCACACTCTCCCTATCAATCTCCACAACCTTCAACGGACGGGGTTTCTCTACCAGATACTGCGTCATCACACCCATACCAGGACCCACCTCCAATACTGGCAGACCTGCATACGGCTCATCCACAGTGTCAGCAATCCGCTTGGCGATACTCAAGTCAGTCAGAAAATGCTGACCAAGATTCTTTTTCGGTCTTACTTGCTTCATTTGGGTGCAAAGATACGAAAAAAAGTGAATAGTGAATAGTGAATAGTAAAAAATTTACTACCGCTCGAATAATTTTCAATTTTCAATTTTCAATTCTCAATTAAAATATGTACCTTTGCACCAATGGAACAGAAAAGCATACTCGGAACCATCGTCAAAATCGTCCTGCCTTTCCTGCTTGGCGGAGCGATTCTGTGGTGGATGTACCGTGGTGAAGACCTCTCGACAATCGACCACGTGGTGAGGGAAGAGATGAACTGGACCTGGATGCTGTTGTCATTTCCCTTCGGCATCCTGGCACAGATGTTCCGTAGCTGGCGATGGAAACAGACACTCGATCCCATCGAAGACCTATCACCAAGTACCAGCAAACAACCTGCCAACGGCCAGAAGATCCGAGCCCGCAATGCCACCTGCATACATGCCGTATTCATCTCTTATGCTGCCAGTCTGGTAATTCCCCGCATTGGTGAATTCTCACGCTGTGCTATTCTGAAACGCTACGATGGAGTATCGTTCAGCAAGGCTTTGGGTACGGTAGTGACAGAACGGGCCGTCGACACCCTGATCGTCATGCTCTATTCTGGCATCATCCTGTTGATAGAAATGAGTGTCTTCGGCACTTTCTTCAAAAAGACGGGCACCTCACTTGACCGTATCCTCGAGAGTTTCTCGCTGACGGGTTGGCTCGTCACCGCCATTTGCGGCATTGCCGTCCTGATTCTGTTGCATCTGCTGCTGAAGAACTTCTCTATATATAATAAGGTGAAGATGACACTGAGTGGTATCTGGGAGGGCGTGCTCTCGTTGAAGGGAGTCAAAAACCTACCACTTTACTTGTTCTTCTCCATCGGTATCTGGGTGATGTACTTCCTGCATTACTACCTGACGTTCTTCTGTTTCGACTTCACGGAGCATTTAGGCATCGGCTGTGCACTGGTATCGTTTGTGGTGGCCAACTTCGCCGTCATCGTACCCACTCCCAACGGAGCAGGACCTTGGCATTTCGCCATCAAAACCATGCTGATTCTCTATGGCGTAGCCGACGAACAAGCGTTGTGGTTCGTACTCATCGTACATACCATACAGACGCTCTTGGTGATTGCCCTCGGCATCTATGCCTGGGCTGTCCTCTCATTCACGAAACGTATAACCCCTAAAACGACATAACTATGAGTGAAATTAAGAATCTAAATCCAGTGTGCATCTGGAAAAACTTTTATGCACTGACACAAGTTCCACGTCCAAGTGGACATCTCGAGAAAGTACAACAGTTCCTGCTCGACTTTGCCAAACAGGCAGGCGTGGAGGCTTTTAAGGATCCTGCCGACAACATCGTGATGCGTAAGCCCGCCTCTCCAGGCATGGAAAAGAAGAAGGGCGTCATCCTACAGGCCCACATGGATATGGTGCCTCAGAAGACACCCGAGAGCACCCATAATTTCGAGACGGATCCCATCCAACCTTGGATCGACGGTGAGTGGGTGAAGGCCAAGGGTACGACCCTCGGTGCAGACAACGGTTTGGGCGTCGCTGCCATTTTGGCCATCATGGAGGACAAGAGTCTGAAACATGGTCCAATTGAGGCCCTGATTACCGCAGATGAAGAGACTGGTATGTTTGGTGCCAATGCCCTGCCCGCAGGCGAACTGAACGGCGATATCCTCATGAACCTCGACTCAGAACACTGGGGAAAGTTTGTCATCGGCTCTGCTGGTGGTATCGATGTGACCGCAACCCTCGATTATAAAGAGGTAGAAACGGATACCGACGATGCGGCTGTAAAGGTAACGGTAAAAGGTCTGCGTGGCGGACACTCGGGATTGGAAATCCACGAAGGTCGTGGTAATGCCAACAAACTGCTGGTACGTCTCGTTCGCGAGGCTATCGAAGAGTGCGAGGCCCGCTTGGCATCTTGGCAGGGTGGCAATATGCGTAACGCCATCCCCTTCAAGGCGGAAGCTGTACTTACCTTACCGAAGGAGAACGTAGAGGCCTTAAAGGAACTCGCTCAGGATTGGCTCGAGGACTTCACCGATGAATACAAAGGCATCGAGAGCGGTATTGAGGTAATCTGTGAAGACGTAGAAACACCGAAGATGGAGGTACCCGTTGAGATTCAGGACAACCTCATCAATGCCATCTATGGCTGTCACGATGGTGTCATCCGTATGATTCCCTCCTACCCCAACGTCGTAGAGACCTCTTCCAACCTCGCCATCATCAACATCGGTGAAGGTAAGGCTTCGTTGAAGATTCTCGCCCGCAGTAGCCGTGAAGACATGAAGGACTATATCGTGAAGACCCTCGAAAGCTGTTTCAACATGGCTGGTATGAAAGTTGAGACAGCCGGTTCGTATGGTGGCTGGGACCCCAACCCCGAGTCTCCCATCCTGCACCTGCTGCTGAAAGAGTACAAGGAACTTTTCAATGCCGATGGTATCATCCAAGTAGACCACGCGGGTCTGGAGTGCTCCATCATTCTGGGTAAGTATCCTCACCTCGATGTGGTCAGCTTCGGTCCTACGATGAAATCGCCTCACACCACGACTGAGCGCGCCCTCATCGCTACCGTAGAGCCCTTCTGGCAACTGCTCAAGAAAGCCCTTGAGGATATTCCTGAGAAATAAATTTGAAAAAAATCCGCAGTTTGCTTGTAACTGCGGATTTTTTTTCTTACCTTTGCAGGCGATAAATTTAAACATTAACATAATTATGGACGATTACCCGGCGGAAAATTACAATTCGTAAAGGCGGGGGACAAGTGGCAAAGCTGCTAATCCCTTTGCCGCTAAAACCATTTCAAACGAAAAAAGGATTAGCACAATGAAGACTTTCTGGAACACCCAAGGCGGACTGGCCCAACTTACAGAGTGGCAGCCCAATTGCTGGATACAGGTGACATGCCCCACCGAAGAAGACCAGCGCGAACTCGAAGAGAAGTTCAATATCCCCGACTACTTTATGTCGGACATCAGCGATACCGACGAGCGTGCCCGTTACGAGTACGACGACGGTTGGATGCTCATCATCCTCCGTATCCCTTATGTCAAAGAGATACGGTCGAGGACACCATATACGACCGTGCCCCTCGGTATCATCCACAAGCGCGATGTCACCATCACTGTCTGTTTCTACGAGACGAACATGATGATCGACTTTGTCTCGTTCCAGCAGAAACGAGGCGAGGGTTTCACCGATTATGTCGACATGATTTTCCGTCTGTTCCTCAGCAGCGCCGTTTGGTATCTGAAACGTCTGAAGCAAATCTCGATGCTCGTCGACAAGGCCAAGCGCAACCTCGACAAGGAAGTAAACAATGAGAGTCTGATTGGCCTGAGCCGTCTTCAGGACTCGCTCACTTATTTTCAGACCTCCATCCGAGGCAACGAGACACTGCTTTCAAAACTGAAGTTTAAACTCCAGATTGACGAATTGGATGCCGACCTGATCGAGGACGTCAACATTGAGATGACACAGGCCCGCGAGACCACACTCATCTATTCCAACATTCTGGAATCAACGATGGATACCTACCAAAGTATCATCAACAACAATATGAATACCGTGATGCGTACGCTGACCTCCGTCACCATCATCATGATGATTCCGACCCTCATCACCTCAATGTTTGGTATGAATCTTGTCAACGGCATGGAGGAGAAACCCTGGGGATTTATCATCGCCATCGTCCTCTCCATCTGCGTATCAGGCATCTGTTGGTGGGTCTTCAGGCACAAACGACTGGTGTAAGAGGTATAAATAATGTTAATTGTTAGGCTAAACCGAAAATTATTTTTAACTTTGAGCCCTGATTCGCCTCTACACGGGCGTTTTCAACATAAATAGCGTTTGAACAATTCTAGTCACTAACTAAAAAGTTAAATGATGGACTCTCAAGACAACATCCTCGAACAGGAGGTAAAAGAAGAAGCAATCCAGGAAACAACTGTTCCTGAAGTAGAAACCCCAGAAGTGGCTCCCGTCGCAGAAGAAGAGGCACCCACTGCTGAAGAAGTGGTACCTGTCGCTGAAGAAGAGGCTCCTACTGCAAATCCGGAGCAACCCCGTAAGGTCTACGAGACCAAAAAGGAGGTGCTCGATCGCATCAAGGAGATTGCCCATGGTGACGAAAATCCTCAGAAAGAGGAGATCGATTACCTGAAGACCTCTTTCTACAAGCTGCACATCGCAGAGCGCGAAGCCAATTTGAAGGCCTATATTGACGGTGGCGGCGATCCGGAGGCTTATCAGATTACACCTGACGAGGACGAGGAAGTGTTTAAGGCAGAAATGGGCATCATCAAGGAGAAGCGTGCCAAGCTCTTCAAGGAACAGGAAGCAGAGAAGCAGGTGAACCTGGAGAAGAAACTTGCCATCATCGAAAAGATCAAGAGCATGATCACCTCACCCGAGGAAGCCAACAAAGCCTATCAGGAGTTCAAGGCTCTTCAGACAGAATGGCGTGAAATCAAGAATGTCCCAGCTGAGAAGGCCAATGAATTGTGGCGCAACTACCAGCTTTATGTAGAGCAGTTCTATGACCTGCTCAAGCTGAACAGCGAAGCTCGCGAATACGACTTCAAGAAGAATTTCGGATTGAAGACAAAACTCTGCGAAGCTGCAGAGAAATTGGCCGACGAGCCAGATGTAATCAGTGCTTTCCACCAACTTCAGAAGTTGCATGCCGAATACCGTGAGATCGGTCCTGTGGCAAAGGAACAGCGTGAAGAAATCTGGAATCGTTTCAAGGCTGCCTCAACAATCATCAACAAGCGTCATCAGCAACATTTCGAAGGTGTACGCGCTAAGGAAGAGGAGAATCTGGCCCGTAAGACGGAGCTCTGCGAGAAAGTAGAAGCTATTGCTGCTCAGGAGAATAAGGGCAGCGGTGACTGGGAGAAACATACCAAAGAGATCATCGACATACAAGCCGAATGGAAGACCATCGGTTTTGCGCCACAGAAGATGAACGTCAAGATTTTCGAGCGTTTCCGCGCTGCCTGTGACGACTTCTTCGGCAGGAAGGCTACCTATTTCAAGACTCTGAAGGATACTTTCAAAGATAATGCCGAAAAGAAACGCGCCCTGATTGAGAAGGCCAAGGCCCTTCAAGACTCTACGGATTGGAAAGCCACGGGCGACAAACTCATTGCTCTCCAGAAAGAATGGAAAACCATCGGTATGGTACCCAAGAAGTTGGGCGACCAACTTTGGGAAGAATTCCTTGGTGCCTGCAACAAGTTCTTCGATGCCCGCAATGCGGCTGGTGCCGGACAGCGTGGCGAAGAGCGTGAGAATCTGGAAAAGAAACGTGAGGTGATCGAAAAGCTGAAAGCTGCTGCAGAAGAGGCAGGCGAAAACATTCAGGAAACCGTTCAGAAACTTGTCGAGGAATATCAGGCTATCGGTCATGTTCCCTTTAAGGAGAAGGATAAACTCTACGAAGAATACCACGCAGTGCTCGACAAGCTCTATAAGGAGCTGAATGTCAGTGTGGCTAAGCGTCGTTTGAACAACTTCAAGCAGAGTCTGAAGCAGGTAGCAGAACGCGGCGAGAATGCCCTCGACAACGAGCGCGCCCGTCTGTTCCGCCAGTACGAGGCCATCAAACAGGAGGTGCAGACCTACGAGAACAACCTCGGTTTCCTCAATGCCTCATCGAAGAAGGGCAATAGTCTCATCGACGAAATGAACCGTAAAGTTCAGAAGTTGAAAGACGATATGAATCTTATCCGAGAGAAAATCAAGGCTATCGACGCTGAGAACAAGGAATAAAAAGAAATCCCGCCGTTTGGCGGGATTTTTTGATTCTTTTGAAAATTTTTTCCGAAAAATTTTGGTAATTCCGAAAAAAGTAGTACCTTTGCACCCGCAAATTAAAAAAATGCAAGGATTCATTGGGGTATGGTGTAATGGTAACACTGCAGATTCTGGTCCTGCCTTTCCTGGTTCGAGTCCGGGTACCCCAACTGAAAGAAAGAGATTTCCACGGTGGAAATCTCTTTCTTTTTGCCCAAAATCAAAAATAATTCTAATTTATTTTGCATTTCGCCCAATTTGCAGTATCTTTGCATCTAAATACATATTATATAATTAATGGAACAAACAAAACAGCTCGTTAAAACCATTACAGAAGGAATCCAAGAGAAAAAAGGCTCCGACATCGTCGTGGCCGACTTGTCAAAAATTGAGGGCACCATCTGCAAATATTTCATCATCTGTCAAGGCAGCTCTCCAACACAGGTAGAGGCCATTGCTGAGTCTGTGGGTGATTTCGCCCGCGAACGACTTAAGGAAAAACCCACCCATGTTGTCGGACTTGAAAACGCCCAATGGGTGGCCATGGACTATACCGATGTGCTGGTTCACATCTTCCTACCCGATGTACGAGAATATTACGACCTCGAACATCTGTGGGACGACGCCAAACTGACCTACATCCCAAACCTCGATTAAGAAAACATCATGGACAATAAAAAGATACCCAACAACAGCGGTGATCCAAAGATGAACATGCCGCGGTTTAATATGAACTGGATCTATGCCATTGCTATTGTGGCCTTGGCTTTACTATATCTTTCCAGCGGAGGTCCCTCGAATAGTAGTGTAGCCAAACAGGCCACCTACTCTGAGTTCAAGGCGATGGTGAATCGCGGCTATGCCTCGAAGATTATCGTCAACAAGGGCCAAGGTACCCTACGAATGTATGTCAAGCCGGAACATATCCGCGACGTTTTCCATCAGGGTACCCAACAGACAGGCAATGAGCCTTATATTGAAGTAGAGTTCGGTTCTGTCGATCAAGTTGAAAGTTTCATCGAAGAGGCCAAGACCGCCAAGGTCTTCACCGGTCAGTACAGCTATGAGAACCGTCGCGACAACGAGATGTTCAACATGCTGCTATATAATGTATTACCCTTTGTCTTCATCATCGGCCTGATGATGTTCTTCATGCGAAGGATGGGCGGTGGTGTTGGTGGCAATAGTGTTTTCAGCGTCGGAAAGTCGAAAGCCAAGATGTACGAGAAAGGTGGTGAATTAGGCATTACCTTCAAGGATGTTGCTGGCCAGGCTGGTGCTAAGCAGGAGATACAAGAGATTGTGGAATTTCTGAAAAACCCACAGAAATATACCGACTTAGGAGGAAAGATTCCCAAGGGTGCCCTGCTCGTAGGTCCTCCGGGAACAGGTAAGACCTTGCTTGCCAAGGCGGTGGCCGGTGAGGCCGGCGTTCCCTTCTTCTCAATGTCGGGTTCCGATTTCGTAGAGATGTTCGTGGGTGTGGGTGCCAGCCGAGTCCGCGACCTCTTCCAACAGGCTAAGGCAAAGTCGCCTTGCATCATTTTCATCGACGAGATTGATGCCGTGGGCCGTGCCCGTAGTCGTAATCCTGCAATGGGTGGCAACGACGAACGTGAGAACACGCTGAATGCCCTACTCACGGAAATGGACGGTTTTGGTACCAATAGTGGTGTCATTATTCTGGCCGCCACTAACCGTGCCGATATGCTTGACTCTGCCCTGCTCCGTGCCGGCCGCTTCGATCGTCAGATTCACGTAGACCTGCCCGACCTGAACGAACGTAAGGAGGTATTTATGGTACATCTGAAGCCACTGAAGATTGACGAAACTGTCGATATCGACTTCCTCGCCCGTCAGACACCAGGTTTCTCGGGCGCTGACATCGCCAATGTCTGCAATGAAGCAGCCTTGATAGCAGCCCGTCATAACAGCGAGAAGGTGGGCAAGCAGGACTTCCTCGATGCCGTTGACCGTATCATCGGCGGATTGGAGAAAAAGACCAAGGTGATGACCGAAAAGGAGAAGCGCAGCATCGCCATCCACGAAGCCGGTCATGCGACCATCTCCTGGTTCACGGAGTTTGCTAACCCACTTGTTAAGGTATCCATTGTACCCCGTGGTCAAGCCCTTGGTGCTGCCTGGTATCTGCCTGAGGAGCGCGTACTACAGACTAAAGATGCCATGCTCGATGAGATGTGCTCGCTGCTAGGAGGCCGCGCTGCAGAGGAATTGTTTATCGGTACCATTTCCACAGGTGCCATGAACGATTTGGAACGTACCACCAAACAGGCTTACGGCATGATTGCCTATGCTGGTATGAGCGAGAAACTGCCGAATATATGCTATTATAGCAATCAGGAATACCAGTTCCAGCGGCCCTATTCAGAGACCACGGCCAAGATTATGGACGACGAGGTACTACGTATGATCAATGAGCAATACGAACGAGCCAAGCGCATCCTGACCGAACATAAGGAAGGTCATGCCCAACTGGCTCAATTGCTTGTCGACCGCGAGGTCATCTTCGCTGAGGATGTCGAAAAAATCTTCGGCAAACGTCCTTGGACGAGCCGTGCTGAGGAACTTCTTGAAGCCCAGATGAAAGCTGATGCCGAGCGCATGGCGGAAGAACGTGCCAAAGAATTAGAGGCAAAGGCTGAGAAGGAAGCCGAAAAGGAGGCTCCCTCAGAATCATCAGAGTAGTCAGAGATTTCAGAGTAATCAGAGATACCCATCATGAAGAATTTTATCATCAGAACCATTACAGGTGTGCTGTTTGTGGCAGCGATTATTACCTGTTTCCTCCGTGCAGAGGCTATGATCCTGTTGTTTGCCTTGGTAACGGGACTGACCATTTGGGAATTTACCGGTTTAGTCAATGAAAGGGAACATGTCACCATCAACAGGATGATCTGTACAGTGGCAGGTGTCTACTTCTTCTTCGCGATGGCAGGTTACAACAGCGGACTCACTCCCGCCAGTGTCTTCATCCCCTATCTCGTTTCCATCATCTATCTGCTGATTGCAGAGCTCTATCTGATACACGATGACCCCATCAGCAATTGGGCCTATACGATGATGAGCCAGCTTTACATCGCCCTGCCTTTCTCCTTGCTCAATGTACTGGCATTCCGTTCTGTGGGTTATGATATTACCTATACCTACCTTATCCCACTGAGTGTATTTGTCTTTCTGTGGATGAACGATACGGGAGCCTATCTATGTGGTTCACTTTTGGGAAAACACAAACTTTTCCCCCGCATCTCACCAGGAAAAAGTTGGGAAGGCAGTATTGGTGGCGGTATCCTCGTGATGGCCATCGCTATACTGATATGGTATCTGACAGAACTCTATGGTGTTAACGAACTCAGCCTCAATGCCTTTGAGTGGGCGGGACTGGGACTGACAGTCGTCATTTTCGGCACATGGGGTGATTTGATAGAATCGCTCTTCAAGCGTACTTTAGGTATTAAGGACAGTGGAACAATTCTCCCCGGTCATGGAGGCATGCTCGACCGTTTCGATTCCTCACTGCTAGCGATTCCCGCAGCTGTTGTATATTTATATACGCTCACTCTCATCTAACAGAAAGCCCTCCGTTTTTGGGGGAGGGCTTCTAGCTATTTCGTCTGATAAAGAACATTGAGTGTCGGCGTATAGGTATTCTTCAACGTCACCGTAATAAAGCCGCCTTCGGTCTCAAACTTCGCAACCTTATGGTCATCGCCCAGAACAGGACAGTTTGGCCATGCATCGAGTTCCTTCTCTAGGTTGTCACGGAGTTGCTGCCAGAGGTTGCGGGTGCTGTCATTGGTCGACAACTCATAGGTTTCTTGAATCATCTTCAGGGTGTCGTTCTGCTGAGCCAGCACAAGATGGTACAACTCACCCGGGTTCCGCATCACCACATTCGTCAGATCTGAGTCAGAACGGGCAGAGTCAAGAGCAAAGCCACGGTTCATCAGAGAATCGTAGAATGCCTTGAAAGGCATACCCATCGACAAGCCGCGATAATTCAGATACTGTGGTTCACTACTACACGCACATAGTGCCAAAAAAGCCACGAGGGCCACTAAAATCTTCTTCATAATCATACTAGTTTGATAATTCTGCTGCAAAGATAAGTTTTTTTTTTGAAGTTTCCAAAAAAAACCTTACCTTTGCACCCATGTTTACAGGAAGCCTCCTACTTTTTGCCCTTTTGATGGCCCCTGACGACGTTGATTCAATCCGTACGGAACGTATCGACGAAGTTATCGTCACATCAAATTCTGCCCGTCAACGCCTACAAAGTGTACAGGCAGGTGCCGAGCAACTCCAGTTAAAGGAGTTGACCACTGCCCCGCAATTGTTCGGTGAGACCGACATCATGCGGAGCATACAACTATTGCCGGGCATCAAGGCTGAGAGTGATGCGTCGAGCAGTTTCCAAGTACGAGGAGGTACCTCTGCTCAGAACATGGTACTGTTCGACAATTGCCCGGTCTATAATGTCGGTCATTTGGCAGGACTTTTTTCCGCTTTTAACAACGACGCATTAGCAGGTGCCACACTCTATAAGGGGCTGTTACCTGCCCAATATGGCGGTGCTTCATCGGCCGTACTCGATATCAGCGGACGAACAGGCGACAAACAACAATGGCATGGCGGGGCAACTATCGGTTTGCTATCAGCAAAAGGAACTTTCGAGGGGCCGATCATCAAAGATAAATTATCATTTCTCGTAACTGCCCGCCGCACCTATCTCGATGCCTTCCTAAAACTCAGTGATGACTTCAAGGACAATACGCTTTATTTCTATGATGTCAATACAAAAATCGATTGGACGATAACGCCACGCGACCAGCTTTTCCTGAGTTTCTTCACTGGCTATGACCGCACTGCCTTACAAGACATGATTGACATCCGCTGGCGGAATCTGACAGGTAGTCTGAAATGGCTCCATCACTTCAATGGCGGCTCCAATTCCCAAACGACCCTGCTTTACAGCAGTTATGAGAACGACAATGGTGTCGATTTCATGAAGCTCAACCTCTGGTACAAAGGTCATATTCGTCAGGCCAGTTTCCGTCAGGATTTCAATCTCTCCTTTGGTTCACACGAGTTGAAGGCAGGCTTTCAATCCTCACTACTCAACGTCAAATCAGCAGAATGGCAGGTGCTTAGCACCTACGAGAAAGAGCAACGCCGTGCCTGGGAAAATGCCATCTGGCTCAATGCAACCCTCAAGCCCTTCGAGCGGCTGACAGCCACTGCCGGACTACGTCTAAGCACCTTCTCACCGTTAGGAGGGTCACTCTACTACGACCTCACCCCCGAGGGCGAGATTGACTGGTACTATAACTATAATAAGAACCAGGTTGTCAAAACCCATATGGTCTGGGAACCTCGCGTGAGCCTCAATTTCTCCCTCACGCCGACACTCAATGCCAAAGTGGCCTATGCGAGAACGTCACAGAACATCCATGCACTACGTAACCAAAGTACCTCCACACCCTTTGACCGTTATACCATTAGCAGCAACATCGTAGAACCGGAGATTGCAGACCAGATCAGTGCAGGTTTCTTTTTCGCTACCCCCGACGAAACCTATGACTTCTCTGTCGAGGGCTACTACCGCAAGATTACCAATATCCTGGATTATCGTGATGGAAAGACCTTCCGTAGTGAGATTGAGATTGAGCGTCTTATCCTGCCTGGTGACGGTAAGGCATACGGTGTGGAATTCCTAGCCCGAAAGAACAATGGTCGCTTTACGGGATGGCTGGGCTATACACTGTCATGGTCAAAAGCCAAGATTGAGGGCATCAATGGCGGCCGTTGGTATGATGCCAACAACGACCGTCGTCACGATATCAACTTAGTGGCGATGTATCGACTCTCACCACGATGGAGCCTCAGCGCAGCATGGGTCTTCAACAGTGGTCAGGCTTTTACTGCCCCAAGCGGTAAATACCAGATCATCGACAACTGGATTTACTATTATGCTGAGCGCAACGGTTACCGTGCCCCCGACTACCACCGTCTTGATGTCAGTGCTGTCTGGTCGAAGAAATACCGTCGCACCACCCATGAGTGGGTCTTCGGCATCTACAACCTCTACAATCGCTACAACCCGTTCCTCATCAACTTCGAGGACAGTGAACAAGGCGCAGGCACCCGTGCGGTGCAGTATTCGCTTTTCGGTATTGTACCGTCAGTATCGTTCAACATCAACTTCTGACCGCTCATGAAAAAATATATTCCATTTTTCATCTGTCTGAATATCATGCTTCTGTCTTCCTGCAAGAAAGACATCGACATTGACTATCACCAGGTTCCCTCGCACTATGTGGTCGAGGCCTCTGTCAGCAATACGAACATGGAAGCACGCATCAGCCGGACGCAGAATATGGATGACAACAGCACCCAAAGCAACATCAGTAATGCCGTTGTCGTCATTACTGGTGATGATGGTAGCAGCAACCGACTCAGCTATTTGTCTAACGGCCGCTATATCTCCAGAAGCAAGGGTGTACCGGGCGTCACTTATACCATCACGGTCGATGTCGACGGAGAACATTTCACGTCTACTTCGACCATGCAGAAGAAACCCACAATCAATTCATTCCGGGTGATTCGCAAGAAGATTGCCACAGAATGGTTCCAAATTGGCGAGCTGAACTTCCAAGATTTGCCCAACGAAGACAACTGGTATTTCATGCACATCTATCGCAACGACTTGGGTTACCGCTGGGCGGTGCTGAACGACCGCAACGACCCGGACAAGGAAAGACAACAACTCTTTAACTTCTTCCGTGAGGGCGATGGTGGCAGTGACGTGCTTCGTGACGGTGACAATCTGAGAATTGAACTATACAGTATCGACCAACGGGCTTATGACTACCTTTTCTCCATGCAGATGATGGAAAACACAGGCACCAACCCGATACCTAATTTCACGGGTGGGTGCCTGGGCTATTTCTCTGCACACTGGCTGGTGGCAATACCTTTTGTCTACCATGCAGCCAACGTAGAAGAAGAGGATTAGAATCCAAACAGATCCGGTGGCGTCGTCGGTGTCGAACTAAGCTTTATCCGCACCGTAAAAGGAACATCCATATCAGTATTCTTATACTCTATTTTGATGCTCATGTCATCAAACGACAATACACGTGCCTGAATCTTCTGTGTCTGGCTGCCGTTGGCATATTCCAAACGGAGATTGTCATTATCGCACTTATAGGTACCGGCATAAATTGTATCACCGTAGATGTCATAAGCACAGAACGAGCCGTTTCTTACCATACCATTATAAGTACCATTGCCATCAAACTTGAAATAATGATAGATAAAATCCTCAGGCGACACATTCACATCACCGATGATTTCCACATCACCATCCTCCCAACCTCGATACCACGTACCGACAATCTGTTCCGCCAATCGGCTTCCATCATCGTCACCACTACCACAACAGACGAACAATGGCAAAAGCAACAATAAGAAAAACTTATTTGACATTACCTACCTTCACCAGATACTCTGCAATCTGTACGGCATTCAAAGCAGCGCCCTTACGGATCTGGTCACCAGAGAGCCAGAAGGTAAGACCGTTCTCATCGCTGATATCCTTACGGATACGACCAACATAAACATCATCCTTTCCAGCTGTCTCTAAAGGCATCGGATAGGTTAATGTCGCAGGATCATCCTTCAGCGTACAACCAGGTGCAGCGGCAATCGCCTTCTGCGCCTCCTCGACACTAATGGGACGCTCGGTCTCAATCCAGACAGACTCGGAGTGAGAACGCAAAGAGCTCACACGGACACACATGGCCGAGCACTTCGCGTCGGTATGCATAATCTTACGTGTCTCGTTGTACATCTTCATCTCCTCCTTTGTGTAGCCATTAGGCTGGAACACATCGATCTGGGGAATCACATTATATGCCAATTGATGGGCGAACTTCTTCACGGTCTTCACCTCACCCTCTTCAACCATCTCCTTGTACTGCTGCTGGAGTTCAGCCATAGCGGCTGCACCAGCACCAGAGGCACTCTGATAACTAGCCACGTGAATACGCTTGATATGAGATAGTTTCTCCAGCGGCTGGAGCACCACCACCATCATGATGGTCGTACAATTCGGGTTAGCGATGATGCCACGAGGACGATTCAAAGCATCCTCAGCATTGCATTCAGGCACCACCAGGGGCACATCGTCGTCCATGCGGAAAGCCGAAGAATTATCAATCATCACAGCACCGTATTTCGTAATTGTCTCAGCGAATTCCTTCGATGTACCTGCACCAGCAGAGGTGAAAGCGATGTCCACATCCTTAAAGTCATCGTTGTGCTGCAATAGCTTCACTTCGATTTCCTTACCCTTAAACGTGTATTTCTTACCTGCACTGCGCTCTGAGCCAAACAATACCAGTTCGTCCATCGGGAAATCTCTCTCTGCGAGAATGCGCAGGAATTCCTGTCCTACAGCGCCACTCGCACCAACAATTGCTACTTTCATCTTGTTTAATTATTATTATGGTTACAATTTGGCTGCAAAGTTACTATTTTTTTTGTTCTTATGAAAGAACTTTCCGAAAAAAACACTAACTTTGCACATGAAATGAGACTAGTGGCAGCATATTTTCCAATAACTGACCCCACGATGATTTTCTTCGTCGTGCTGATGATTATTCTGTTTGCCCCTATCATTATGAGCAAGCTGCGCATTCCGCACATCATCGGTATGGTACTGGCGGGTGTCGTCATCGGTAAATATGGCCTGAACATTTTGGAACGAGACATCTCTTTCGAAATCTTTGGAAGCGTCGGACTATACTATATCATGTTCCTTGCCGGTCTCGAGATGGACTTGGAAAGTGTCAAGCGCAAATCCAGACAGTTTTTGTTTTTTGGTCTGCTCACCTGTTTCGTGCCCCTGATCCTAACCTATATCATGTCGCGAACCATATTGGGCTATAGCCATCCCGCCTCATTCCTCTTAGGCTGCATTATGGCTTCCAACACCCTTATAGCTTATCCCATTGTAAGCCGATATGGTCTGCAGAAACATCCTTCCGTCCAATTATCCGTCGGCTCGTCGATGATTTCGCTTTTCATGGCTCTGGTGATGATTGCAGCCCTCTCTACCCTCTTCACCGCAAGCCGAGACACCAATGGTGATTCCTCCATTGTGCTTCATTTTTTCTCTTTCCTCATATCTTTATGCGTCTTCATTGCTGGATCTGTCTGGCTTATTCCTCGCCTGGCACGCTATTTCCTACGCCGCTATTCCGATGCGGTCATGCAGTATATCTTCGTCTTGGCAGTGATGTTCTTATCGGCTGCGCTCTCCGTAGCCATCGGCCTGGAGGGCATCTTCGGGGCCTTCCTCTCCGGACTGATTCTCAACAGATACATCCCCAAGGTCTCACCCTTGATGAATCGCATCGAGTTTATAGGTAATGCGATCTTCATACCATATTTCCTTATTGGTGTCGGTATGCTGATTAATGTGCGTACCGTCTTCACATCCCTTGATGTGCTGTGGGTCGTTTGTCTCATTGCCTTCTTTGGCACCTTCGGAAAAGCCTTAGCTGCGTATATCTCCAGCCTGATTTTCCGATTGGCTCAGCGCGATGGTAATATGATGTTCGGTATGACCTCTGCCCACGCAGCCGGTGCCATCGCCATGATCATGGTAGGCATGCGCTTGGAGGTTTCACCAGGCGTCTATCTCGTCAACAGCGATATGTTGAACGGTGTCGTGATGATGATTCTCGTCACCTGTATCATTTCTACCATGATGACGGAGCATGCCTCCCAGCAGATTGTGCTCACCCAGAGCCGCGATGCCATTTCTTATCCTGGTTCAGTAACGAGCACCAACACCCCGGATGACGATGAAAAAATCCTCATATGTGTCAAATACCAAGAGATTGCCCCACAACTGCTATCAATAGCCCTGCTTATGCGCAACCAACGGTTGAACAGGGGACTTGTGGCCTTGAATGTGGTCTACGATGATGAAAAATCCGTCCAACACCGCGAAAAGGGACTCCGTCTGTTGGAACAGTTACAACAACAGGCATCTGCAGCCGAGGTACAGATGCAGACGCAGGTACGACTGGCCTCCAACATTGCCAATGGCATCAAGCACGCCTTCCGCGAGTTCAGCAGTTCCGAGATCATTATGGGCATGCATGTCCATACAGAGCGCAATCCCAAGTTCTGGGGTGATTTCATCCAGAGTCTCTATAATGGTCTGAACCGACAGATTATCCTTATCCGCTTTGTACAACCCCTCAACACCCTGCGCCGTATCCAGGTGGCCGTGCCTTCACGGGCAGAGTTTGAACCAGGCTTCCAGCGCTGGTTAGAACGTCTGAGCCGTTTTGCGGGCCAACTTGACTGTCGCATCCAGTTCCATGGCCGTGAAGAGTCACTCGTACTGATAGCCGAATATATCAACAACCGCCATCCCAATGTTCGCGCAGAATATACCCCCATGGGGCACTGGAACGAACTGCCACAATTGGCTGCCGCTATTCAGGAAGACCACATGTTTATTGTCGTCACCGCCCGTAAAGGAACCATCTCTTATAAGAATGCCCTGGAGCGGTTACCCGACGAGTTACAAAAGTATTTCTCTGGCAAGAACCTCATGATTATCTTCCCCGATCAGTATGGCGACCCGAAGGATGATCACATGAGCTTCACCGAGGCCCAGCACCACGAAGAGACATCGCTCTATACGACCATCTCGCAGTGGATACACAAGAAAAAGAATTGATTATGCTGAAATTAGGAGACTATCATACGTTACGAATCAAAAAACGTACAGACTACGGGCTGTATCTGGACGGGGGAGATGAAGGCAATATTCTCCTGCCCAATCGGTATGTGACCAAAGACATGCATATCGGTGATGAGATAGAGGTGTTTATCTATCTGGATCAAGACGAGCGAACCATTGCTACCACAGAACATCCTATTGCCAAGGTCGGAGAGTTTGCGTGGATGGAATGTGCATGGACCAATGAATACGGCGCTTTCCTGAACTGGGGCCTGATGAAAGACCTGTTCTGTCCCTTCCGTGAACAAAAGCAGCGTATGGAGCGAGGCAAGAAATATTATGTTTACGTGATGGAGGATGAGAAGACTCATCGCCTGATGGCCACAGCTAAGGTAGAACGTTATCAAAAGAAAACGGGCCATGAACTGGCCCTGGATTTCTCGGAAGAATTACTGCGCTACCTCTACGAACACGATGGTCATTGTGACCTTGGCGACAAATCGCCAGCTGAAGAAATCGCTGCCCGCTTCGGAGTCTCAAAGAAAGTCTTCAAACAGGCCGTTGGCGACCTATACAAGCGACAGATTATCACCATCAGTGACGATAGTCTCCACCTCGTTCACTGATTCAGCCTCTTTGCTCGATTCTCCGACAACAACGCCATCTTTCAGATGAATCGTCCTGTCCGTCAACTGCGCCAGACTCTCATCATGCGTCACAATGACAAAAGTTTGCCCGAATTTATCTCTCAGATCAAAGAAAAGTTGATGGAGTTCCTGTTTATTCTTGGAATCCAAGGAGCCTGAAGGTTCGTCTGCCAAAATCACTGCCGGGTTATTAATCAGCGCACGGGCCACGGCCACACGCTGTTTCTCACCACCGGAAAGTTCGTTGGGTTTATGTGAAGCGCGATCACTCAATCCCATAAACTCAAGTAATTCCTTCGCCCGCTTCCTGGCCTCCTTCTGCGAAATGCCAGCGATATAGGCGGGAATCATGATATTCTCTAAGGCTGTAAATTCTGGCAGCAGCTGGTGAAACTGAAAGACAAAGCCTAAATGCTGATTGCGGAAATCACTTAGTTTCTTAGCTGATAATTGGTTGGTATCAACACCATCCACCACCACACGACCCGTATTTGGTCTGTCCAACGTACCAATAATCTGTAACAGCGTTGTCTTTCCTGCTCCAGAGGGTCCGACAATACTCACCACCTCGCCTTTATCGATATGGAGGTCGATGCCCTTCAGCACTTCCAACGCACCAAAACTCTTATGGATATTCTCTATTGTTATCATATTGAAGGCAAAGGTACGACAATTCTACAAAATGCCCAAATTTTACGTAAAAAACTTTGTGCTTTAGACAAAAAGCAGTAACTTTGCTGCCGTTAAATAAAGAAAAGAAGATGAAGAAACTCGTTTTTCCATTGGCACTCCTGCTACTGACAGCCTGTGCCAACAAAGGACAAAATTCTAAAGAGGCTGCCAAAGCAGAAACTGCAGCAGACACACTGAAAAAGGAAGAACCAAAGCAGTTCTATGCACAAATGGAATTCCCAGATGGCATAATCTACGACTTCGGTAACTATTATGAGAGAGAGGTCAAGACGCATGATTTCGTAGTGCGCAATCCCGGTAAGGAACCCCTGATTATCAGCAATGTGGAAACTAGTTGCAGCTGCATCACAGCGACGGCGCCCAAGAAGCCAATACTTGAAGGACAGACAGATGTCATCCACGTAAGTTATGATGGCAACGGCTTTACAGAAGGTTTCTGGGGAAAACACATCAGAGTACATGCCAATATCGAAGAACATTACATAGACCTCGTACTACAAGGTTCCTATTATAAAAACAAGTAATGCAAAATAAAAGCCTCCGAACGATTGTCCGGAGGCTCTTATTATGCAATAAGCAATGCTTATTCAGCAATACAGATTGTTACACGGTTAAGATCGTTCTCAGCGAACGGCTGTACGCGTGAACCCTTAGAATCATAAGAAATGCGGCTCTCAGCCACACCATACTTTTCCTTGAGGGCCTTCACAACGGCATCAGCACGACCAGCGGCCAGACGGTCGTTGATCTTATCGTTACCAGTACCAGCGTCAGCATAACCAGTCACCTGAACCTTAGCATTGGGATACTTAGCCAGATAATCGGCTACGTCCTTCACCTTCTGCTCCTCAGTGTCACGGATGATGGTCTTGTTGATTACGAAGAAGATATCACGACGAAGCGGCTCAATCTTCACTTCCTCTACAACAGGAGCGGGCTCAACAACGGGAGCGGGCTCAGGCGCAACAACAGGCTCTGGCTCGGGCTCTGGTGCGGGAGGAGGAGGCAGGATCTTGTTATAGGTCTTGCCCAGGTTGATCTTCAGACCGATCAGTGCATTGAAATACCAGTCGGGATGATCAGCCTTCTTTGAGTTGTACTTGTCACCCAGGATGTTGGCATTACCCTCGAGGGTCAGCGCAACAGCATCGCTCAGACGGAAAGCAGCCTCAAGACCAGCACGGCCAAAAGGACTAACCTTAGTACCATCCCAGAGATACTCCAGGTTGTACTTACTCAGTGACTCATTCTTAATCTTAGATGCGATGGTATTCACCTCATCGTTGTCGAAAGCAATGTTAGCGCCACCACCGATGAAGGCAGTCAGATTGAACACACGATTGGGGTTCCAACCGCAGAACAAGTTGCTCAGGTTCAACATCAGGTCGATGCCAGGAGCAACATACTTGAACTTGTAGTCAGCAGGAAGCACGTCAGCTACCCAACCACCCTTAGACTGCCAGGCATTAGCCTGCAGGCGAGCACCAAACACTGGGCTGAACTGATAGCCAAGACCCAGCTGTACATTCGGAGAGATCAGATCCTTGAACTTGGCCTCACCCAGTGTGTACTGGGCACCACCTTCAAGGTTCAGGAACATGTGCTTCTTGAACTCGTACTTCGTACCGTCAGCAGCCTCATAGGTTGCTTGGGCCATAGCTGAAGAACTCAGCATCAGCAGAGCACCAGCCAGGATTGTCTTCATTCTTTTCATATTTCCTTAATTTTAATTATTATTCCTCGGAATCCTTATCAAACTCAGCACCTTCGTATTCCACATGAGTATCGTTTTCACGATCGGTAAGATTATCCTTTGCTGTCAAGAACCACTGACCCTGATGTCTGACAGGACGCAAGAAGAAAGCGGTCTGATTAGGCTTTGGATCATTCTCATCTTTCTCAAACAAAGTGATATTCACTTTCACTTCATTATTACGATCCGACTTGAACATCATGTAGTCTACATCATACTTCACACCTTTCACCAGATTCAGAGCAATGGCCTGACGGCGCTTCTGCACGGGTTCCAGGGGAACGAGCTCTTCACCCTTCAGAATGCTTAGCATATCAATCGCAGCTGGAATATCGTCTTTCTCCATATAAGCAAAGAACTCCTTAACTAGGTTCAGCACCTCGGTGGAATCCTGATGCGAGAAAGTATATTCCGGCTTCAGATTGGCAGATGCTTTCTTCTTATCGCTGCAGGCAGCGAAAGCAGTCAGCATCAAAAGGATGGCGAGGAATAAACTAATTCTTTTCATCTTTTATTGAATCCTTTCTTTGAAGAAGGGGGAGCATCCCTGCTCTGGGAAGCTCCCCCTTGGGTTATTCAGCTTCTAATTGTGATTAGAATCTTAACGATTAGTGGGTACCCTTAACAGTGATGATAGCCCATACAGTCTGTGTGTAGTCCTTATCCAGAACCTTACCAGCTGCGTCACCGAGTCTGTCATCGTAAGCGATGTTACCCCAGTTGTACTTAACAGCGATAGGAACGTAGATGTGGAACAGCTGTGTATCGGATGCATCGTTGTTGTACCACAGGCTACCGAATACGGTGTTACCAGATGTGCTAGGAGTACCAGTGTAATTAGAGTGGCTCCAAGCGTGATCAACATCGAACGGAACAATCGAACCATCTGCATTAAGCAGTGTGATAGTCTTGTACTTCACAGACTTACCGTTTGCATCAGTACCATCGTACTCACGATTACTTGTCATTGAAGGCAGAGCCTTAACTAGATCAGTATTATCCTTATTGGTAATCCAACTGTAATCGGTGTTGTACATCTTAGCATTGTTAGCCTCACGTACTGCAGGCAGCTTAGCGTGGTCGGTACGAATCTCATCGTAGCGAACTGCGAGCTCCTGGATACCGTAGTACTCGTAAGGTATACCAACGTTCTGAGCCGTCATCTTACCAGGACCAGCATAAACAGTCTTATAAGCCGGGAAGTCCATACCGAACTCAGTGTTGCGAGCCTTAACATCGGTATTTGCACCGTAAGATACGAGAGGATAGGTGTTCCAGTCAACGATCTCAATGAGGTCGCGGAGAGCGATAGTATTGTCAGCAAGTACCATATCTGACCACTCAACCTTCTTACCAACTACGTTAATCGGACGGTGGAAGCGCAGGTTGAAGTGCTGCTTAGAAATCAGAGGATCGTAGCACTCATGTGCAACATTAATCTTCAGATAAGCAGTGAAGGCCTCGTTGATGTTCTGCTCGAAGAATGTAGCTGACTTCAGGTTGTTCAAACCATCACCGTCACCCTTCTTGAAGCGAGGATCACCCCATGCATTGTAAGCACCAGAGAGGTTGATCAGGTCAGTTGCTGCAGGATAGAGAGCTGCATTGGTCTCAAGACCGTGATAGAAGATCTTATTCTTATTCACAACAGTCTTGTTGAAGGTATCAGTACCGTCGATGTAGCAAACCTCCTCAGGACCATAAGCCTTACCATTCTTCTTGATAGCAACGATAGCGTCAGTACCAGGTGCTGCGTTATTAGCATGGCTGCGAATTGCCAGTGTCCAAGTGGTACCAGAAGCACCCTTCACATCCCAAGATACGGGATTACCAGCCTTATCGCGAGCGCAATCAATAGTAGAGTTCTTCGTGAGCTTATCAACAGAACCGTCTGAAGGATAGATGAACTCGAAGGTTACAATCGGAGCGAACTTACCGAGAGCCCAGTCATCATTATTCATACCATCCGTACCGTCAGCAGCATCAGACTTAGCAGCAAATGCTCCGAACTTGTCAGCAGCAGCCAGAGAAACCATGTTCTCAGGATCCATCCAGTGGTCAGTCAACTTCTGGTTCAGATCAGTTACCTCGAGGAAGCGATAAGCAACGTTAGAAGGCTTGAACGGATTCAAACGAGTATCGAACTCCTTATGATACGGGAACTTAGCATCAGTCTCACCATTCTTCACGCTATTGAACTGGAACCAGTGTGACCAGTCCTTCTTATCAACCAATCCATACTCGAAGTGTACCTTCTTAGCAGGAACAGTCAGCGTAACCCAAACGCTTGTACCAGTAGTCTTGCTGATGAAGCGGACAACAGTAGACAGAGAATCCTGACTTGTACCCTGGTTGTCATAGTTGACACCGAGAACTGCCATCATCTTGTTATACTTATCCTTATCCATGTTACCAGCCTGCTCCCTCTTCAAAGCAGTAGCAACATAAGTCTTACGAGAAGTATCATATGCAGTACCATCACCCTGGAAGAAGTTCCAGATCAGAACGTTGGTCTGAGCATCCCACTCGTGACCAGCTGTGGTGTTATCATGCGGTGTGTACCAAACCTCACCGAAGTGGTTGTTAACATTGGTCCAAGATGCTACTGAGTCATCATCGCACTCTACCTTGTCACCATCGATAGCGGGAACGAAGCCCTTGTCAGTCTTGACATAACGCTTAGCCTGCCATGTCTTGGTATAGAGTGTACCAGGATTATCGGTATTAGCAGCATCATACTGTGTCGGGTTCTGGAACGGCATGAACTTATAGTCGCCATAAACATCGAGCTTATACTCCTTCTCGAACTCCTTCTTGGTGTAACCATGATCACCCAGCTTAGCCAGGATCATGTTCTCAACCTGTGACCAAGTAATCTTAGCCTCGTCTCCGCAGTTCATGTAAACCTCATTCAAAGGAATAGTCACTTCCTTGTCGTTCAGTGTCAGAACATCGTCAACGATACGGAGCTTGATGTAACCATAACGGATAGTGTAGCCAGCGTTGTCAATCAACTCTACGCGAACCAGCGGCTCACGGTCGATAGCCTCACGGGTAGCGGGCTGATCCGCGATGGTCTTACCCTCAGAGGTAACAGAACGGGGAACGAAGAGAGAGTTGATAGGATTACCCTCCAGGTCAACATACTTCTTAGAAGCGTGCTGAGTGAGGTGAGCGGTCTCAGAAGTAACCTCCTTACCGAGTGTATAGTTAATCAGAGTGAACTTATAAGTCAGACCGAGCTTCTTGAAGAGCTCACCACCATCCTTCACCTTATCAGACCAGGTATCGAGTGTCTCATCAAACTTGCTCTGACCATACTGAGCAAATGTGATATAATTGTAGTGGGTTCTTACGAAGTCAAGCAGGTCAATCTCACCATTGTATGCAACGGGATGAGTAGCAGGCATAGGAATAGCACCATAATACTCCTGAACATTGAAGTTAGTATTAGTCTCAGTAGCATCACCTCTTGCCTTGGTGGGATCCTGATAGCCTACAGTTTCATAAAGATGGTTCTTACGAATCTCATGCTGACCAGCAGGCTTCGTGAAGGTTTTCTTGTCAAGAGCTTCATTAGGATTGATATCAGCCAGAGCAACGATATCATAGATACCCGGAACAACGACTGCATAGTCAGAGTTTACAGAGTAAGCCTCCCACTTTTCGTCCTTAGCAGGAACATCGATCTGGAGAGATACGAACGGCAGCTTGCCATTATAAACATAATCGTCCTTTCCATTCCAAGCATCAATATCATCCCAACCATTAGTGGTTGTCTTTCCAATTGTAACTGGCCATCTGCCCCAAGAAGACTTGGCAGCTTTCCAAAGACCTTCCCAATTGCCAGTCTGAGTCTCTGTCCAAGCGTTGAAGTATCTCAGAACCTGCTCGTAATTAACTGTGAACGGAACAGTCAGGATACCGTTATTCAGTTTATTAAAGTTCTTCTCATCCTTGCTGTCGAAAATTGCAGACTTTGCTTTAGGATCGATAGAAGGATCAGCATCACCACGGGTATTGACATTAGCTGCATGATCATAGAAACCGATAGCAGCACCCTCAAGGTCAGCTACGCTTGGATTGATATGATACTTAGCCTCTGCACCGTAAGCAGTTGTGCTGAAATAAACCTTAGCCAGATCAGCAGCAGCCAGAACATTAGCTTCAGCATGATAAGCAGGAGCAGCCTCCTCGACATAGATACCAAGCTCACGATTCTTAACAACCTTCTTGTCCTTGTCACCCCATGCCATGGTCTTCTCAACCCAAACATCGATGTCCTTCAGACCAGCTGCATCCTGTACAACCTGATAAGTGAACTTATAATCCTTATCTTCTACATAAGTCTCCTGATGCCAGAGGAACGGAGCCTCAATACCCTCAATACCTTCCCAATAGAAATCGGGCTTCAGTACGATAGAGGTAAGCTTCTTGTTAACGAAGATCTCAATAGCGCTCAGATTTGGAGTAACTTTCTTCTCGATAGAATCGTTCAGAGACTGGAACCTCTTCTCCAGAGAATCAGCAATAGCCTTGCTAATCTCGTCCTTACCCATCAGCTCCTTCTCAAGAAGATCCTTGATCTTATCACCCTTCAGGAGGTCTTCAAGATCCTTTACGCTTCCTGACAACTTCTCGAGATCCTTCTCGGTCAGATAGCCCTTAAGAGCGTCCTTAATCTTCTCGTCGAACACCTTTGTAGCCTCGCCCTGGATGTCAAGAGTAGTCAAAGCAGCCTGAATCAGCTCCTTCACCTTATCCTCCTTAATGACACCATCGATCTTGCCATCGATAGCCTTCAGCTTACCCTCAATCTCCTCAAGGGCAGAAGCGTCAGCCTTACCAGCGAGAGCAGCCTCAAGCTCGGCAAGTTTAGCAATCTGAGTCTCGAGCACAGCCACGCGTGCAGCGAGGTCAGTCAGTTCTGATGCCTCAGCCTTGCTAGCGACTGCAGAAGCATCAGCCTTAGCGGCGATGTCCTTCTTCAGCTGATCGAGCTGAGAAGTAACGGTTGCCAACTGTGCTGTAAGTTCAGACTTAGCACCAGAGATGTCAGCACCCAGTGCAGTTCTCAGAGCTGCAATGTCCTGAGCATTCTTCTGAATGTCGTCGTCGTAATCCTTACAAGACACGAACATACTTACAGAAGCAATAAGGAATGCTCCCATAAGCAGTTTACTGAAAATCTTTCTTTTCATACGATTAATAA
>JAEEGH010007645.1_pt1 | contig 25888 bp, 24 predicted proteins | sample 9134181 | NCBI WGS metagenome assembly JAEEGH01 (sample SAMN16246544, study PRJNA631951) | gut metagenome | biome: gut microbiome; feature: rumen; material: DP-attached | host: Bos | place: Iran: Karaj | collected 2018-10
CATATTTCCACCGGCGGCGGCGCTTCCCTGGAATATCTGGAAGGCAAAGTGTTGCCGGGTGTGGAGGCGCTGGATGAGGTGCGGCGCCCTTTTGTGGCCGGTAACTGGAAGATGTACAAGACCGTTGGCGAAGCGGTCGAACTGGCCCAGGGTCTGGTTACCGAAACGAACGGTACTGTCAATGAAGTCGTGATTTTCCCGCCTTTTACGGCGTTGGAAAGTGTAGCGGAAGCCATTGACGGTAAATCGGTGGGCTATGGCGCGCAGGATTTGTGCTGGGAAGACGAAGGAGCCTTTACCGGCGCTGTGTCCGGCGCCCAAATCGCGGATATTGGCTGTGAATACGTGTTGGTAGGCCACAGCGAACGGCGCGAAATTTTCAAAGAGGACAACGAAATCATTGCAAAGAAAATGAAAGCTGCGTACCGCAACCAGCTGAAACCGGTTCTGTGTGTCGGCGAAACAGAAGCGGAACGAAAGCAGGGCGCCACTAACGCCAAAATTGAAGGACAGCTGAAGAGTGCGCTGGCAGGGATTTTGGCAGAACAGGCGAAACTGTTGACCGTTGCCTATGAACCCATCTGGGCTATCGGCACCGGCAATACTGCAACAGCACAGGATGCACAGGAAGTCTGCCTGTTTATCCGCAACCAGTTGAATGAAATCGTTGGCGAAGAAGTTGCAAGGCATATCCGTATCCTTTATGGCGGCAGTGTGAAAGATACCAATGCGGCCCAGTTCTGCATCAACGGCATTGACGGCGTACTGGTGGGCGGCGCCAGCCTGAAAGCGGAAAGCTTTGCGAAGATTGTCCGCAGTTTTTAATCTATGAACTTTGAAGGAGAACAAATGGCAAAAAAGCCGCTAATGTTAATGATTTTGGACGGCTGGGGCATCGCCCCGGCCGGTCCGTTCAATGCAGCTACAGCAGCCCGCACCCCTCATCTGGACAGTTACTTTGCGAATTATCCTAACACAAAGCTGGAAGCCAGCGGGGAAGATGTGGGGCTGCCTGCAGGTCAGATTGGAAATTCGGAAGTAGGGCATCTGAACATCGGGTCGGGCCGGATTATTTATCAGGATCTCTCCCTGATTTCCCATGCCATCAAAGAAGGCAGTTTCTTTAAAAACCAGGTGTTGCTGGATGCGCTGCGGCATGCAAAAGAAAAGGACAGTTCCCTGCACCTTATGGGCCTGTTCAGCGATGGTGGCGTTCACAGCCACATCGATCATCTGAAAGCGCTGCTGGAGATGGCAAAGACGGCAGGACTGCAAAAAGTCTATGTACATGCGTTTCTGGACGGCCGGGACGTGCCACCCCAAAGCGCCATTCCTTATGTGCAGGATCTGGAAGCTTTTATGAAGGCACAAGGCGTTGGCTGTTTTGCAACGGTCAGCGGCCGCTATTATGCTATGGACCGGGACAAACGCTGGGAACGTCTGGAAAAAGCCTATCGTAACATGGTACTGCGGGACGGTGCAGTTTTTGCTTCTGCTGCAGAAGGCATTCAGGCTTCTTATGAAGCGGGTGTGAACGATGAGTTCGTAGTGCCGTTCTGTGTAGCGCAGAAAAATGAAGAGGCTGATGCGGGAGGGAAATCTGCTGCCTGCATCCGCAAGGATGATAGCGTGATTTTCTACAATTTCCGTCCGGACCGGGCTCGGGAAATTACCCGTGCGCTGCATGATGAAGAGTTCCCGTATTTTGAACGGTTTGCGGAAGCCAGGCCGGTGCATATGGTCGGCATGACCCAGTACGATGCTACCATCGACATTCCTACCGCGTATCCACCCGAGCATTATGAAGATACGCTGGGCGAGGTACTGGCGAAGAATGGGCTGCAGCAGCTGCGTATTGCGGAAACGGAGAAATACGCTCATGTAACCTTCTTCTTTAACGGCGGCGTGGAAGAACCCAATGCCGGGGAAGACCGTATCTTGATACCGTCGCCTAAAGTCGCGACCTACGACCTGCAACCGGAGATGAGCGCGCCTCTGGTAACGGAAGCGTTGCTTAAAGCACTGGACGAAGATAAATATGATGTAGTGATCCTGAACTTTGCCAATCCGGATATGGTAGGGCATACCGGTATTATGGAAGCGGCGGTAAAGGCCATGGAAACCGTAGATGCCTGCGCTGGAAAAATTATTGAAAAGATTCAGGCGCTGGGTGGTGTGATTTGCATTACAGCAGATCACGGAAACCTGGAAAAGATGCAGAACGAAGACGGAACACCCTGTACGGCTCACACGACAAACAAAGTCCCGTTTATTGTCATCAGTAAAGAGAAAGTTAAACTGCATGAAGGTCGGCTGGCTGACATTGCGCCTACACTGCTGCAGTTTTTGAAGATTCAGCAGCCGAAATCCATGACAGGAAAGAGCTTAATTGATTAATATTTAAAGAGAAAGGTTAAGGTGGTAATCATGTCTATTATTACGCAAGTCTATGCACGGGAAATTCTGGATTCCCGCGGCAATCCTACTGTTGAAGTAGAAGTAATCCTGGAAGACGGCACTATGGGCCGCGCCGCGGTTCCCTCCGGCGCTTCCACCGGTGTGCATGAAGCGGTAGAATTACGGGATGGCGACAAGAAGCGTTATGTTGGCAAAGGCGTTATGAAGGCGGTGGAAAACGTAAACGACATCATTGCCGAAGCGCTGATTGGTCTTGATGCCACTCGCCAGATTGAAATCGATGAGTTGCTGATTCGTTTAGACGAGACTCCCAACAAAGCAAAGTTAGGCGCCAATGCAATTCTGGGCGTATCCATGGCAGTAGCCAAAGCGGCGGCCAACTATGTGGGCCTGCCTCTGTACCAGTATCTGGGCGGCACCAATGCACATGAGCTGCCTGTTCCCATGATGAACATCCTTAATGGCGGTTCCCATGCGGACAACAACGTTGATATCCAGGAGTTCATGATCATGCCGGTAGGGGCAAAGAGTTTCAGCGAATGCCTGCGCATGAACGTGGAAATTTACCACGCCCTGAAAGGTATCCTGAAGGCCAAAGGTCTGAGCACCGGTCTGGGTGACGAAGGCGGCTTTGCTCCGAATCTGGAATCCAATGCGGAAGCGCTGGATGTAATTATGGAAGCGATTGCCAAAGCCGGCTACAAAGCTGGTAAAGACATTATGCTGGCCATGGACGTAGCTGCCAGCGAATTCTACAAAGACGGCAAGTATCATATGCTGGCGGAAGGCGCTCCCAAGAGCAGCACCCAGATGGTAAACTACCTGGCAGATCTGGTTGCGAAATATCCCATTATTTCCATTGAAGACGGCCTTGCTGAAGACGACTGGAAAGGCTGGGCTGCCCTTACCAAGAAGCTGGGCGGCAAAGTTCAGCTGGTAGGCGACGACCTGTTCGTTACCAATGCGGCACGCCTGCAGATGGGCATCGACAAAGGTGTGGCCAATGCTATCCTGATCAAAGTGAACCAGATTGGTACTCTCACCGAAACCTTCCGGGCTGTGGAACTGGCAAAACGTCACGGCTATACTGCCATCGTTTCTCACCGCAGCGGTGAAACAGAAGACGTCACCATGTCTGATATCGCGGTTGCGCTGAACGCCGGCCAGATTAAATCCGGCGCGCCGGCCCGTACCGACCGTGTGGCTAAATACAATCAGCTGCTGCGCATTGAAGAAGACCTTGGTCCGGCAGCAACCTACGGCGGCATGGAAGTGTTCTACAATCTGAACAAATAAGCTGCAAACAGATAAGAATAGTCGTTTTACAAATTAAGAAACGGTAAATATCATTTACTGAATGAAACAAATGGGGGAACTGTGTTAAAACAGTTCCCCTGTTTTTTTAAAGATTGTAACACAGCGGCTTTTTCGTTTCAGGTGGGATTATACAGGGAATTTTAGCAGTGAATTAGCCTCCGACAAAATTCTGTGAAAAAAATTAACATTTATTATTGCCACGTTGATAAAGGTATGGTAAAATACTGTGGTACTAACACAGGATATACAATCATATAATTATAGAAAAAAGGAGGTAAGTAAATGCTGGTAACTGTCTTGATGGTAGTGGACTTTATCGTCTGTGTTGCCCTGATTGCGGCTGTATTGATGCAGACCGGCAGAGGCGCAGGACTGTCCAGTTCCTTCGGTGGCGGTGATGGTACCTTCTTTGGCAAGGGAAATGATTTGGATACTATTTTGTCTAAGGCGACGATTGCGCTGGGGACCGCATTTGGTGTCATCACGTTAGCTCTTGCCAAGCTCAATGCATGATCCCGCGCTTTGTGAGAAGGAAAGGCGTTTGCGGGCTGCCTGCTGAGGCGGATTGCATAAATGAGGCTGCGCATAAAAGAGGCGCGATATAGTATCATAGGCTTGTGAGCGAAGGCTCACGAAAATATGTTAATAAAGGGCTCGGTCCTTTAAAATTTTTAAATTATATTTTATTTTTGTCGAAAGGGGATAACATCTTGAGTAGTTATATCATGTTTTCCATTGGCGCCGGTATCCTTGCGCTTCTGATCGCTGCCATGCTGAGCAGCTCCATCATGAGGGCGGAAGCCGGTAACGCTCTGATGCAGGAAATTTCCGGGCACATTCACGAGGGTGCCATGGCGTTCCTGTACCGTGAATACAAAGCGCTGGCTGTATTCATTCTGGTTGTTGCAATTATCATCGGTATTTTCCTGGCTCCTATGACGGCGGTCTGCTTTGTCGCAGGCGCCATCTTCTCCATTCTTGCCGGTTACTGCGGCATGAATGTTGCCACCAAAGCAAACGTACGTACCACGGCGGCTGCTGAACATGGCATGCCCCAGGCGCTGCAGATTGCTTTCTCCGGCGGTTCCGTTATGGGTCTGGGCGTGGTTGGCCTGGGCATCACCGGCGTAGCGCTGGCTTTTGCCCTGTTTGGTGAAAACGGCGCCAACATGGACATCGTAACCGGTTTCGGTCTGGGCGCAAGCTCTATTGCCCTGTTCGCCCGTGTAGGCGGCGGCATTTACACCAAAGCTGCCGACGTAGGCGCTGACCTGGTAGGTAAGGTTGAAGCCGGTATTCCGGAAGACGACCCCCGTAACCCCGCTACCATCGCCGATAACGTAGGCGATAACGTAGGCGACGTAGCCGGTATGGGCGCTGACCTGTTTGAATCTTATGTAGGCGCTATCATCTCCGCGCTGACCCTGGGCGCTGTTGCGTTCAAAGGCGGTGAAGGCGTAGCCTATCCGTTCCTGCTGGCTCTGTCCGGCATTATCTCTTCCATCATCGGTATCCTGTATGTTCGTCACAGCAAATCCACCAATCCGCAGGGCGCTCTGAATACCGGTACCTACATCGCCGGTATCCTGACCATCGGCGCTGCTGCTTACCTGTCCAACTCCCTGTTCGGCAACATGAACGCCTTCTGGGCGATTGCTGCCGGCCAGGTTGTAGGTCTGCTGATCGGTAAGATCACTGAAGTTTACACCTCTGCTGATTACAGCTCCGTAAAGAGAATCGCTGACCAGGCGGAAACCGGTCATGCGACCGTAATCATCGCAGGTCTGGCAGTTGGTATGTACTCCACCTTCCTGCCCATCGTGTTCATCTGCATCGCGGTATTCATTGCGTTCTTTGTAATGGGCGGCATGGCTAATCCGGCGCTGGGCATTTACGGTATCGCCCTGTCCGCAGTCGGCATGTTGGCCACCACCGGCATCACCGTAGCGGTTGACGCATACGGTCCTATCTCTGATAACGCAGGCGGTATCGCGGAAATGGCTGAACTGCCCGCAAGCGTCCGTGAAATCACCGATACCCTGGACTCCGTCGGCAACACCACCGCTGCTATCGGCAAAGGCTTTGCCATCGGTTCCGCCGCGCTTACCGCACTGGCTCTGTTCTCCGCGTACTCTCAGGTTGTGAAGCTGAAAGCCATCGACCTGTTAGATCCGGTCGTTCTGATCGGCGTATTCATCGGCGCCACCCTGCCGTTCGTATTTGGCGCTATGACCATGGAATCCGTTGGTGAAGCTGCCAACGAAATGGTAGTGGAAGTTCGCCGTCAGTTCCATGAGATCCCCGGTCTGCTGGAAGGCAAGGCCCGCGGTGATTATCGCCGCTGCGTAGATATCTCTACTGCTGCCGCACTGAACAAGATGATTGCCCCCGGCGTCATCGCTATTGCGTTCCCGCTTCTGGTAGGCATGCTGTTAGGGCCTGCCGCTCTGGGCGGAATGATCGGCGGCGCGCTGGCTGCCGGCGTACTGCTGGCTATTATGATGGCCAATGCGGGCGGCGCCTGGGATAACGCGAAGAAGTACATTGAATCCGGCGTACACGGCGGCAAAGGTTCCGATCCGCACAAAGCGGCGGTTACCGGCGACACCGTAGGCGATCCGTTCAAAGATACTTCCGGACCGGCTATGAACATCCTGCTGAAGCTGATGACCATCGTTTCCCTGGTATTTGCTCCGGTGCTGGCTGCCCACGGCGGCATCCTGCTGGGAATGTTCAAATAATGAGTCGATGACCGACAATTGAATTTTATAACAGCACAAAACAGGACTGTTTCGGCAGTCCTGTTTTTGTTTTGGTTAGTAATGTTTTTGTGTTATAATATAAAAGCAGATTTTCCACACATTTCACACGGAGGCGACCATGAACGTACAGGTACACCGGAACGCCGGCGCGTTTTTTCTGCAGGGAAGCAGGGACACAGGTGTATTGCTGATTCATGGTTATACCGGTGCCCCAGCGGAAATGCGTATGTTAGGGAATTTTTTGCAGGAAGAAGGCGGCTATACGGTGCTGGGCGTCTGTCTGACGGGGCACTGCGCTACGGTAGAAGCACTGGAGCAGACCACATGGCCTGACTGGTATGAAGCGGTAGAAGAAGGTGTGAAAGAATTGCACAGACACTGCCGCCATATCTATATAGCAGGGCAGTCCATGGGTGGTCTGCTGGCCATTAAAGCCGCGGCGGAGTTTTCAGCAAAGATTCCTTTTGAACCATTGTCAATGCAGGGAAACGGGGAAACTGCCATAGAAAAAGCTACTAATGATTATTCCGTGGAAAAGCTGATACTGCTGGCAACGCCAGTGTTTTTGCAGGATTGGCGTGTACCTTTTGTAAAACTGCTGCGTTATTTCATTCCACGCCTCCATACAGGACAACACAGTTACAATGTGCCGGAAGAATATATGCAGGGCTACACGGAGATGCCGACAAAGCCGGTGCCCAGCCTGCTGGAACTGATAGAGCTTTGCAAAGCAGACTACCTGGGAAAAATAAACATACCTACCCTAATCGTGCAGGGTAATGCGGATCATACGGTAAAACCTCATAGCGCGACATACATTTACGAACAGTTAAAACAGGTTCCGGAAAAGCAGAAAGAAATCTTCTGGCTGCCGGAAGCAAGGCATGTGGTAACGCTGGACGACGCGCGGGAAACGGTATATGAAAAGTGTCTGGAATTCTTTGAAAAGCAGTATTGAGACAGGGAGGCTGTACCGATGTTTTTTGATTTAATTGCTCCTACGCCGCTGATACCCGGAACCCGGATTTATGTAGACTGGGCAGAAATAGAAGAGGCATTTCTGATAGTAGCACTGCTTACCGTGCTGATAGAAGTTCCTGTATTTTATTTTTGCGGTTACCGCAAGCCAAAAGAACTGGCAGGGTTTGCTATTGTTAATATAATCAGCAACCTGTTGCTGAATGAATTTCTGGAACTGGATCCGTTCGACTGGTATTGGGTAGCCGTTGTTTTGGGCGAAATCACAGTAATACTCCTGGAATTTTGCCTGTGCTGTTATTTCATTCAGGGTGACAGGAGAAAACTGTTCAAGACGCTTGTGCTGGCGAATGTGTGCAGTGTAGTGCTGGGCGAATTATTTTTTTGGTTTTATTATTAATCAATGATTCTTCAAGTTTCTGAGCGTGAGCCTCTTTCACAGTGTGATTTGATGCAACAGTTTATACTATAAACTTTTAATCATAAAAAAAGATACGTAAAGGAGGATTTAACATGAAAAGATTTTTAACATTATTTATGACAGCGCTTATGATGGTTTTGTTTGCTTTACCGGCAGGCGCTGCAAGCCGCGCGGAATTAGATGCTGCGCTACGGGACAAGCTGGATATCTTCTTCAGTAATTTTGCGGAAGCGCATGTGGGGAGTTTTGTGGTGAACAACGAGATTCCCGTGGACACTTTTGTCAATTTCGGTGTGGAGCACAACCTGATTAACCGTCATTATGATCTGGTGAATGTGAACGAGGGATACAGCGGTGTAAAAAAGGAAGCGGTAGAGGCTGCCGTTTATAAATACTTCGGACGTCGGATTAACGCTGTTTCTACCGACCGGTATAAGCTGACGAACAATTTGTACATTGTGCCAAAAGCCGGCGGGGAAGCCGTCCGGTTTGCGCAGGTGGCGGATTGGAACGAAAACGGGGATGGCGTGGGGACAGGCATTGCCAACATTTACACTGCGTCTTCAGGTTTTGCCGGAAATATTCATGGCACGGCAGAGCAGTGGAGGAAAGAGGATCCGAAAGATGTGCCTGAGCTCATTGGCCGCTATATGTTTACCGTGACCCGTTCGCCTGCTGATGCGGACCGTTATGTGCTGGTAGACTGGCTGGGACAGTAACGGGGCCCGGCAATAGCTGTACCGCTGTTAGCGGCGGAATTATTATCCACCACAACAAAAAAACGAATCGTCTGAAAAAACAGGAAGCCTTCGCTGCCATGACGGACAGCGAAGGCTTTGCTTATCTTGCGGCTGGAACCGGGACACGAATAAACAGTGAATAACAAGCCTGCGTTATGAATTATGAAGAAAACCTGATAATTATTCTTTCACGCTCTGCAGCGCATTCATAATTGCTTCGCGTTTTGTTTCGTTGTACACCTTTTCCTCATTACCGTGTTCGATCTGACGGAAGTATACGTTGCGCATGTTGTTGGTTCGGGCGATGCTCTTCAGCTGTACATAACGGTCCTTCGGGTCGGTGCTGGTGAAATACAGAAACTTTTTGCTGATTACTTCCAGAGGCCTGAGGTTGTGTGCGGTGAAGATCAGCTGGCCAAGGCCTTTATCCGCAAAAATTTCCAGCAACTCGCCCCAGATATATTCAAAGATTCCTGCGTCAAACTCATCAATGGCAAGCGTGAAGGAAGGGTCGTTATAAGCAGCAGTCAAAAGGCTCAACATGGAAATCAGGCGGCGGATTCCGTCTGATTCATCCCGCAGAGGCAGTTCCGTACCGTTACGCCTGGCAATCACTTCTGCCATCTGGCCTACAGAACCGTCTTTCATGACCTGCTGGGCGATGGAACGCAATTCGATGGACAGGCCGGGAACCAGCTGTTCAATAACCGTGTTCACCTTGGTAATATAATGGGAAACGGTTACAAACACATTCTGGGGCATAGCAGTGGGGCGGTCTGTCTGGATGGGGAAGGAGCCTGCCGGCGTGTGCAGCAACAGTGCCAGGTTCAGTCGGATCAGGCCGGAGGAGCGGGTATTGACCACAAATAAATAATTCAATCCGTAAAAATTCAGTTCCAGGATCACTTGCAGGTATTCAGAGTAATCCGCGCATTCCTTCAGGTATTCCAGCGTTTCCGGCATGAAGATGAAAGACTGGGAACGTTTGCTGGCCAGACGCCTGTTAACCTCCAGATCCAATGCTTTCCGATTGTTCTTGTCCGGGCCGATCATAAATTTGTGGCGCGATTTAGGTCCGAAAGGACGCTCATCGCCGGTCGTGTCGATAACCGGGTTCATGCGTTGATCGCTTCCATGGAAAGGACCGGACATGCTGAGGACTTCATCAAAAACACGCACTCTGTATTTGGAATAAGGCACCGCGGCAAAATCCTGCACTGCGTCCATCCGCTCTTCTGCATCATCTGTAATCTTGATTTGATCCAGACAGAACTCGTACATGGCCTTGCGTATGCGCCCGTCTTCATACTGCAGCTCAAACAGGAATGTGAGCTTTGCGAATTTTGCATTCTTGTTAATGCATTCGGAAAACAGATTCTGCACTTTGCTGCCCCGCAACAGCTGCTTTAAAATATACAACGCCTCAATAAGCGCTGTCTTACCGGAGCCGTTCTGTCCATACAAGCCCAGGATATCAGCGTTCTGGCCGTAAGATACGGGATACTTGCCGCAATAAAAATCAATTTCACCGTATTCCACGTTTTTGAAATTTTCCAGAATAATTTTAGTAATACGAACCACAGGTAACTGCGCGCTGTGCTCATCCGTGAATAAAAAGTCTTGTCGGCCGGACAGCATTTGCAATGAAACTTTCATGACGACCCTTCCTTAATAAAATTTAAAAAGCAAATAAAATATTTTAAAATAATTATTGAATCCGTATAATGATTTAACGATGCAGGTTTATATTAATATTATAAAACATTTTATAAAAAAGCTCAATGTTTCTTTAAGAGGATTACTCTGACAAGCCTCCCTTGACTAACTATGAACAGAAAGCTATAATCTTTTGTGTAATCTTGTATAAATAATACGATAAAATATAATACGCAAAAACAAAACACCGCTTCTGCCCTTACCGGTGGGAGCGGTGATGAATATTTTACTGGAGGATTTATGAGTTTAACTGAAGTTGCAGAGGATAATCATACGGAAGGGCAAACTGATAGAGCTCCTAATAAGCTTACCTTCCGCATTGTGGATTCGCCCATGGGGATAGGCAAGAGTTCGTCTCTGATGATGTACATCTCCTATAATCCTGCCTATAAAGAGGATGAGTTTGTAGACAGTTTAAAGCACACCGGTCTGTTCAACGATTTGGAACACAAACGCTTCATTATTTTTGTTTCTACAGTGAAAGAACGGGATGAACGCTTTTTGTGCAGACTGAATGCAAAGCGCCCGGAGCAGCCGCCCTTTCACCAAAGCATTCTGGAACTGATCCGCAAAGGGGAAAATATTGTTACCACCCAGTCCCTTTGGGGCTTTTTTAATGAGGATACGATCAAGGCGTTCCGCCAGAGCCCGTATCCCTATACCGCGTATTTTGATGAAATACCGCCCTTGTTCCGTGAAGTTGTGGGGGCCAGGCAAAAGAAAGACAGCTTCGGCGCTGTCGACCGTTTCGGCAAGTCTGATGTGTTGCTGATGCAAAAAGATAAAATCATCGTCCGTAAGGGGGAACGGCTGGAGTACAATATTAACTCGGATTACAACAGGCAGAGCTCTGATTACAAAGTATTTGACGCGATAAAAAACCTGAGCCGCAGCTGTGACCTCTATCCTTATGGGGACAAGCAGGGGCAGTTTACTTCTATTATTGCCTTTATGAAACGGGAACTGTTCGCCTGCTTCAAAGAGTGCTGGTTCTTTTCCTATCTGACAAAAGACAGCATGATTTCCCAGTATTGTGCCATGAATCACATTGCCATGGAGTATTACCATGTTGAAAAGGGTTTCATCCAACGCAATCCGGACGGAAAATATATGGAGTACTATCCCCGGGGAATCGAACGGCTGGTGATCCTGGAAGACGAACGCTTCAATCTGGATGAAAGTTTGTCCAAAGAATGGTATAAAGCGGCGCGGAACGGAAAGAATGCGGATGGACTGAAAAAACTGCAGAGCTGTTTCCGCAGAGCCTACACTTTTATGAAAGAAAAAGGTGTGCGCAGCAATACATTCCTGTTTACTACCTTTACGGCCTACCAGAACCTGCTGGCCGGGGACGGCCGCCATTATCCGACATTAAAACGCTTTCTGCCCTGCAATGCCAAAGCTACGAATGACTACAGCAACTGCACCGGCGTGGCGTATCTGTGCAATCGCATTTTTGATGTAAACTGCACCAATTTTCTTGCCCAGCGGGCAAAAGAAACGAACAACCCGCAGCTTAAATTTAATAATGATAATTATGCCCTGTCTGAGTTGTTGCAGTTTATCTGGCGATCCAATGTGCGGGTGGCGGATTCGGACAAGCCGGTTTATGTGTGGGTTCCCAACAGGAGGATGCGGAAGCTGCTGCGGGATTTCCAGGCAAAAGCGCTGGCGCAGCGGACTATGGAGATGCGGGAAGATGAGATTGTACCAGAAGAGCAGGAATGACGGCGGTGAGAATGCGCGGGAAACGTAAAACCTCCACTCTCTGACAGTTTGCCAGTTGTATGTAACGGCTTCGCCTGTATGGACATATAAACTGTCAATCCTTAAAAACTTGAGAGTAGAGGGAACCAAAACTCAGTATCCGTGCGGGTTTACGTTCTAAAGTTGGTCGTAATTACGACCAGGTGGCGGAAAAATGGGAAATTGTAGCAAAATATGTGGTAAAATATAAATATCAGGATGATTCTGAAAACCCGGATGATAAAATGAAAGACGGAAAGGAGCCGCTATGCTTTTCAAACTGGATATAACGACAAAAAAACATACCGAGATGCAGGATATCACCCGGCTGATACAGAAAGCTGTCACAGACAGCGGTGTGAAAGAAGGACTCTGCACCGTGTTCATCCCGCACACGACTGCTGCGGTCACTATCAACGAGAATGCAGATCCTGATGTAGTGAAAGATTTTACGAAAGAAATCAATAAAATCGTTCCCTGGGAAGACGGTTATCTTCATATGGAAGGAAATTCTGCGGCTCATTTGAAATCAAGTATGATTGGTTTTTCGGAACAGATTATCATAGAGAACGGCAGGCTTGTCCTGGGAACCTGGCAGGGTATTTATTTCTGCGAGTTTGACGGGCCGAGGCATCGGAAAGTTTACGTTAAGATTATGAATTAATTTGGAGGCCTTATGAGACAGGATTTTACCATTGCCGGACCGTTTGGCAAGTTAAGTGGCGTGATCAATTTGTGTGAGGAAGAGTTGGGGCGGCGTCATGTACTCGTGATGGCCCACGGGTTCCGGGGTTCCATGGAAGGCGCCGGACGGGCTGCCGCGCTGGCAGATGAACTCGGGGAAAGTATTTGCAGCGTGGTCCGTTTCAATTTCAGCTGGTGCACCATGCTGAGCAACCAGGTGGCGGAACTGAAAACGGTTCTGGATTATGTCAGGGAAAGACTGCAACCGGAAAAAGTGTTTCTGTTAGGCCGCAGTTTCGGAGGTGCTACCTGCATCATTACAGCGTGTGAGAACGAAGTGTACCGTCCCTGTGGCATGGTTTTGTGGTCTGCCCCCAACAGCCTGAAGCAGACCTTTATACAGGTGCTGGGAGAAGATGCGTTTCAGGCCGCATTGCAAGGCAAGACGATCGTGTTGGACGATGAACGCGGTCACGATGAAATTCCTCCGGTCTTTGTTACCGATTTGCTGCAATATGATATTGCGGCTTTGTTAAAACGCTGGCAGCAGGGTCCGCTTTTGATCATCCACGGGGAGAAAGACACTACGGTAACACCGGGTCAGGCAAAAGAAAATTTCGAAATCGCCGGGGGTAAAAAGAAGTTGTGTTACATGGAGGGGGACAATCACCACCTGGATCTGCACTTTAAAGAAGCCGGTGAACTGGTAAAAAAGTGGATGAAAGAAAATAGTTAAAAAAGCAAAAAATAAACTCGGCAATATTTATTGACGTAAAAATGAAATCGGACTGACGTCACAAAACAAAACACTAAAAGAGTAAAAAAATGAACTGGAAGGGATGTTATGGAAATGCTGCAAGTTAAGAAATCGGTGCTGCCGGAAGAACTGCTGTTAAACGAAACGGAAAAAAAGTTGCTGGAAGAAGAAGGTAAGAGATACGGCCAGCCGCTGGAAGAAATTTCGAAAGATATTAAGTATGACATGTGTTTTGCCTGCGGGGAGAAAAATCCCATTGGGCTGCATTTACATTTTTTCTGGATTCCTAACGGAGTGCTGGCCTTTTTTACGCCCAGACAGGAACACCAGAGTTACGACGGACGTATGCACGGCGGTCTGATTACCGTTTTGCTGGATGAGATCATGGGTAATTACCTGTTCCGGAAAGAAGGCGTGCCTGCCTATACGGCCCGCATCGACCTGCGTTTCCGTACGCCGGTTAAGATTGGTGATACCATCCGTTGCGAAGGGCACGAAGTAAAACGCAAAGGACGGCTGGTAATTATGGAAGGCGTCATCACCAACCCGGACGGAACCGTCGCGGCGGAGGCTACCAGTACGATGATGATGGGAAAATAAACAAAGATGGGGCGTGAATGACCTCGTTTCATTTTTTTGTTGGTGCTTTGTCACAAAGAAAACAAAAGAACAGTTGAAAATATAAAAAATGCAACTAAAGGATTGTTGATTATGTCTACACTCTCACTGAAAGATAAAATCATGGCGTTCATGCAGCGGGAAAGTTACGCGCCCATGACGGCGGAGGAGATGATCTTCGCCATTCCCGTCAAGGAAGAACCCATGCATGAATTCTGGGATGCTATCATGGAACTGGAAAAAGACGGTTACGTGGTAAAGACCCGTTTTGAAACCTACGGACTGCCGGAAAAGATGGGGCTGGTGGCCGGACGGTTCCAGTTAAGCAGCAAAGGGTTCGGTTTCCTTATTCCCGACAACAAAGGAACGAAGCCGGACGTGTTCATTCCGCCCCGTAAGCTCCACGGCGCCATGAACAATGACCGGGTCATGGCCCGTATTGACAGTCATGCGCCGGGCCGCCGGCCCGAAGGGGAAATCATCCGTATTATTCAGCGGGCCAACACCAGGGTGGTGGGTGTGTTCAAACGCACCATGGATTTTGCGTTTGTGATTCCTGACGACAAACGGATCGGCAGCGACATTTACATTCTTCGCAGGAATTTTGGCGGCGCGGCCAACAATCAGAAAGTGGTTGTGGAAATTACGGACTGGCCTACGGAAGAACATAATGCGGAACGCCGCAGCGCGGAAGGCCGTGTGGTGGAAGTGCTGGGTTCTGTAGGAGACCCGGGACTGGAAATTTTATCCATCATCAAGCAGCACGACCTGCCTCTGGATTTTCCGGAAAATGTGAAACGGGCAGCAGCCCGTGTCCCGGAAGAACTTCGGGAAAAAGACTGGCAGGGCAGGGAGGACCGACGGGACTACCCTGTCGTGACGGTGGACAGCGAAGACGCCAAAGATCTGGATGACGCAGTGTATGTACGGCGTCTGGATAACGGGCGTTACCTGCTGGGTGTTTACATCGCTGATGTCAGCTATTATGTGAAAGCGAAAACTCTGCTGGATCAGGAAGCGCAGGAGCGGGGAACCAGCGTGTATCTGGTGGACCGGGTCCTGCCCATGCTGCCCCAGCGGTTAAGCAACGGCATCTGCAGCCTGAACGAAGATGTTGACCGCCTTGTTATGAGCTGCGAAATGGAAATCGAAGCGGAGATGGGACGGGTCGCGAAATACAGAATCTTCCCGGCGGTGATCCACTCCCATCACCGTCTCAGCTATAACCTGGTGCGTTCCATTCTGGAAGAGGGAGACAAAAAGGCCAGGGAAGATTACGCGGACATCGTTCCCATGCTGGAAGAGATGCGGGAACTCTGCCGCATTTTGCAAAAAAAGAGAGCCCGGCGCGGCGCCATTGAGTTTGACCTGCCGGAGCAGAAAGTCATATTGGATGAAGCAGGCAAGCCGCTGGAAATTAAACAGCGTATTCACGGACTGCCGGAATCTATCATTGAAGAGTTTATGCTGGCGGCCAACGAAACGGTGGCGCGGCATCTGTCCATGCTGCAGTGGCCCTGCGTGTACCGGGTCCATGAGTCACCGGCGGAAGACAAGATGGAAGGGCTGGCCAAACTGCTGCAAAGTTTCAATGTGAAGCTGCGCATTCCAAAAAACGGGGAAGTGCGTCCCAAAGATGTGCAGGCGGCGCTGGCGGAAATGAAAGAGCGGCCTGAGGAACGGCTGGTGAACACGGTGGCACTGCGTTGCATGCGGCAGGCCGTGTACCAGACGGAAAATATCGGACACTTCGGGCTGGCCGCAGAATACTATTGCCATTTCACGTCGCCCATCCGCCGTTACCCGGACTTGCTGGTGCACCGTATTTTGCACGCCTGGCTGAAAGATCCGGACCTGACGAAGCATCTGGCTGAACTTTCGGAAGACAGTCTGGAAAGTATGGCGGAGCATTCTTCCGTACAGGAACGCAACGCAGCGGAAGCAGAACGGGAGACAGTGGATTTAAAGAAAGCCGAATACATGCTGGACCACATCGGGGAAACCTATGAAGGCGTGATCTCCGGCGTGACTTCCTTCGGTATGTTTGTGGAACTGCCTAACGGAGTGGAAGGACTTGTCCATATGTCCAGCCTTACGGACGATTATTATGAATTTATTGAAGACCGTTACTGCCTGACGGGAACCCACACCGGCAACACTTACCGGTTGGGTGACACGGTGGAGATTGAAGTGCTGCAGGTGAACATGGAAGAACGCAGCATCGATTTCATCATGGCCGGGGAAAATGACGCCATGCGTGATTATATTAAGACGCAGCTGGGCGACGCCGGGGAACACGGAAGAACGCAGCGCGGGGGTAACGCCCGGCGCAGTGGCGGCAGAATGAAAAAGTCCGGCAGTAGTGCAGGACAAAGGGCAGAAGGTTCGGGTAAAACCTATAAATCCGGACACAGCAGCGTGGCCGTTTTACTGGAAGAAATCCGTCAGGACGCGGCCCAGGCTACCGGCGGCGGACACAGGAAAAACAAACGGCGTCACGGCAGCCACGAGCAAGTCAACGGTGTGACACGTCCTTATGCCAAGCGGGGCAAGGGCGGTATCGGCGGTAATAAATACGCGGGCATGAATAATAAGAAAAAACGGAGACGGAGATAAAGGAATTTTTGCGTTTTTGGTGAATATTATTTAGTAAAGTAAATAATGCAGCCAGAAAAATACGTCGCATTATTTCACATATATCCTTTTCGTATTTTTTCAGGAGTTACTATGGCGGAAACAAAAATCAAAATCATTACGGAAAACCGGAAAGCCCGCCACGATTACAATATCGTGGAAGCGATGGAAGCCGGCATGGAGTTGGTGGGCACTGAGGTAAAATCGTTGCGGGCAGGCAAGGTCAATTTAAAAGACAGTTTTGTACGGATTACCAAAAAAGGGGAACTGGTTGTGATGAACATGCACATCAGTCCTTACGATTTTGGCAATTACAATAACCACGATCCGTTACGTACCAGGCGTCTGCTGATGCATCGCAGGGAAATCGATCGGTTGCTGGGTAAAGTTAAGGAAAAAGGTTATTCCCTTATTCCCCTGAAGCTGTATTTCAAGCGTGGCTTCGTGAAAATGGAATTGGCGCTTTGTACCGGCAAGAAGATTTACGACAAACGTCGCGATATGGCAGACCGGGACGCGAAGCGTGAGATGCAGCGGGTGCTGAAGGAACGGAATAAACTGTAGTTGGGATACAATCAGGACTGGTTTAATATTGAGACGAAGACCAAGTGAAGTAGAAGAACATCAAATCGGTGAAATTGAATATCTGCTGCAGTATAAACGAATCCGTCGTATGTACCTCCGGTTAAGACCTCAGGAGGCAAAGGTGTTTGTGACAGCGCCCTATCATACGCCCCTGTCTGAGGTGGAACAGTTTGTTTCCCGGAACCGGGAGTGGATCCGGCGGCAGCAGCAAAAGCAGGAGCAGATGATACCGAAACCGGTTCATTATTATGTGACCGGGGAGCAGGTATATGTCTGGGGAAAAGCCTATGAATTGCTGGTGCTGACTGACCAGGAGATGGTTCGCCAGTTGTGTGGGGAAGAAGCCGCAGAAGCGTTGCAAAAGCATGGCATGGCTGCGGTAAAAATTGAAAACACGAAATTATTGTTAGCCTGTCCCGTGGATTTTGATGCATCAAGACGGGAACAATGCCTAGACTTGTGGCTGAAGCGCCAGATGGAAGCTTTTTTGCCTGCCGTCTTTCAGGGCTGCGGGTCCCTGGTGGGCAAGCGGGAGTCCAGCTGGTATGTGCGTAAGATGAAAACCCGCTGGGGAACCTGTAATATTAAAACGGGGCGTATCTGTATCAATTTAAACCTCGGTCATCTGCCGCCGGAATATCTGAGCTACATCGTGACGCATGAACTGACCCATCTGTGGGAGAAAGGGCACGGTGAACCGTTCAGGGCGCGGATGGACCTGTACTATCCCAAATGGCGGGAGCGTCGTCAGGAAATCGGGAAACTGGCGTATATGTTGTAAGGAAACATGAATTAGTCTTAGTTTTCTAAATACTGGCTCTGGAAGTATCGGCAGCAGGAACCGGAATCCGGCTTGTAAATAATCCAAACTATGCATTTTCCAACGTCTGTTTCTATGATATAATACACATAAATGATGAGTTGGTTACTTATCTTTGTATTTTTGTGTTTTTTACCGGTAGTAATGCAGAAAGGAGCATGAACATGAAAAAATTTGTGTGCAACGTGTGCGGTTATGTATATGACCCTGCGGAAGGCGATCCGGATAACGGCGTAGCGGCAGGTACTGCATGGGAAGATGTTCCGGAGGAATGGGTCTGCCCTTTATGCTCTGCCCCCAAAGAAGATTTTTCGGAAGAATAAATGATTTATGATTACGCAAAGCAGAGGTGACGTGTAACATGAAGATGAAAAAGGTTCTGTTAGGCGCATTGCTTTTGACGTTCCTGTGTTCATGTGTGCCCGGAAAGGCGGTTAATGCTATGGAAAGCAAGAAAGTAGTTCTTAACCCGCTGCCGAAATCTTCGGCAGAAATCAAACCTGCAAATACGCCGCAACAGACTGCTGCCTATGCCATTGCCGCATTGGTCCGGTATACGGAGAATGCAGAGGCGGGAATTGCCATGTTGGATGTACTGAGAGGGCCCCGTCCTTTGAATAATTTTAACAAGCAGTTTCTACGGGATCAGCTACGGGGTAAGGAATATACGGCAAAGTCCTATTTTGACGGGGCGAACCCCGACAACAATTACACGCCGTCCATGCCTTATACGCTCACAGTTTCCGAAACTCCGTACAGTTATCAAAATAAAGATTACGCTCAGTTGTGGGTAAGGAGCGGTGGTGCAGATAATCCCAGGCCGATTACCATGCGGTTGAAACCGTCAACCGGCGAGTGGTATCTGTGGGAGTATGAAGGGTTATTGGCGGGAATCCGTATTCCGGTAAAAGATGATCCCTGGAAATAAAGACATATTAGTTTTTTGAAAAAGGCTTGGTTTAAGGGAAAATAAAACAAATCAGGGTTGCGGCACATTGCTGCAGCCCTGTTTCCTTAACTTCACAGATTTTTTGTATTTATTTTCATGTAATTGCAAAGGCATTGTGGTATAATCAATAAATAATAATACTCTGGTTGTGGGTTTATGCTGTTTTGTTTTTGCTGAACGGCTGGAAGGAGGATTTTCTGTATGAAAAAGTTACTGTTGATGTTGTGCATGTTTTTGACTATATGCGCTTCGGCTTTTGCTGACGATGCAGACAAGTCAGATGTTGCAACGGATTACCAGGCAGTTTTGGGCGGAGGGAACGCCGTTGTGGAATTGACGGATCATACCGTGATGGCTGCGGTAGCGAATTTAAAAGTGTATCCGAAGCTGAACGGGGTCATCCTGCCTTCCGGCCTGAAAAACTATTTTGTAATCCGTACGGGCAAAGAGCAGGCTTTTCTGATTATGCCCCACTATAAGAAGACACGTATAACCGTCAGGAAAGGGGCAACCGGTAAGAAAGAAGGAACATTAAAGGGCGAAATGGAAGGCCGTTCTTTGGTGTTGTTCTGTAACAAGGGTGATGCGATGATTGACATGCTGGTCCGCAGCGGCTACGGTATCCAGCTGATAAACTTTGTGCCGGAAGCAGAAGAAATGCAGGAAAACGGACAACCGGGCGGAATGATAATCCCGGAACGCAGACAACGCTTCCTGAAAGATGTTACAGGTCGGATTCGTCATGACGGAGAAATAATCAAGGTGGAATAATATTCTAAAAGCTCTTTGTTAAGTTTTAGATAGTTGCACAAGCGAATTGGTCTGTCGCTGTCTTTTTGATGTACTGTCGAAATGAGGTGAAGGAGATAATGCCGACTGTTGCAGAGCAAAATTTAACCCTGTTGACGGACTTTTACGAGCTGACAATGGGGAACGGGTATTTTTTGAACGGGTTTTATAAAAAGCAATCTTATTTTGATGTGTTTTACCGCAGCGTTCCGGATAATGGTGGCTTTGCTATTGCCTGCGGGCTGACGGATATCATTGAATATGTTAAGAATCTGCATTTCAGTGAAGCGGATATTGAGTTTTTACGCAGCAAGGGAATCTTTGATGAAAAGTTTCTGAAATATCTTCGCAGGTTTAAGTTTACAGGGGATATTTATGCTGTGCCGGAGGGTACGCCGGTATTTCCCCAAGAACCGATTATTACGGTGAAAGCCCCGGCGGCGGAAGCGCAGCTGATGGAGACTTTCATCCTGCTGTGTATCAATCATCAGTCCTGCATTGCTACGAAAGCGAATCGCATAGTGCGTGCGGCGGCAGGACGACCCGTGATGGAGTTCGGTTCCCGCAGGGCCCAGGGCGTATCCGGCGCAGTGATCGGAGCCCGGGCTGCTTATATCGGCGGTTGCGTGGCTACGGCCTGCACACTGACGGACGAACTGTACGGCGTTCCGGCAGCGGGTACCATGGCCCACTCCTGGGTGCAGATGTTCGATACGGAATACGAAGCCTTTAAGTTCTATGCGGAAACATATCCTAACAATGCGGTGCTGCTGGTGGATACCTATAACACATTAAAGAGCGGCATCCCCAATGCGATTAAAGTATTTAAAGAATATCTGGCAACAGGCAGAAAGTTTGGAAACTTCGGCATCCGTCTGGACTCCGGCGATCTTGCTTACTTAACAAAAAAAGCCCGCGTCATGCTGGATGAAGCGGGACTGGCCGATGCAAAGATTGTAGTTTCCAATTCCCTGGACGAATACCTGATCCGGGATTTACTGCAGCAGGGAGCGAAGATTGATTCCTTCGGCGTAGGCGAACGACTCATCACCAGCAAGAGCAGTCCGGTATTCGGCGGTGTGTACAAGCTTGTGGCGGTAGAAAAAGAAGACGGGACCATCGTTCCCAAAATAAAAATTTCCGAGAACACCGCCAAAATCACTAACCCGGGATTTAAAAAGGTGTACCGTTTCTATGATAAGAAAACAGGCAAGGCCATTGCGGATGAAATCTGTATGCGTGATGAGGTGGTCTCCGAAGCATTGCCTCATACTATCTTTGACCCGGAAGCTACATGGAAGCAGAGGATACTGAAAGATTTTACCATCCGGGAACTGCAGGTGCCTGTTTTCAAAAAAGGCAAGCTGGTGTATAAACAACCAGGCCTGAAAGAGCTCCAGGAATATTGTGCCAAAGAAGTGGCCGGCTTGTGGGACGAAGTGAAACGGTTTGAAAACCCCCATAAATATAACGTGGACTTGTCCAAGAAATTATGGACGCTTAAGCACGACATGCTGGCGCAGTCAGGGAAGAAAGAAATATGATTTTGTGACTGCTTGATGTTACAATAAAAACATAAAAAGAGTGCTAACGATGAACGGTTGGCCTAAGTTGATAGTTACTTAAAGAAGTAACCGCTGCCTTTGACTTGGGGCGGTTACTTTTTTTACACGGAAGTTTCCTTAATAAAAGAACAAGCGCACAGGGATTGAGCAAAACATCGGGAGTGTTTGCGTCATTCCATAAGACGAAATGCGCCGCGGCGGCGAGACTGTCTGAGGGCGAAGCCCGAGTTTCGAAGCCACAGGCACATAAGTCCATGGAATAGTATACACGTACGGTTTTGCGAAACCCTGTGCGCTTGCTTTTTTATTAAATTGTACGCTTCTTACAGCATCTTCAGCAATAATTCTGTCGTCTGCGGCAGATCAGGAACATTGGCTTCTTCCAGTTTGCCATTGTCTACCGCCTCTGCCAGAAGCGGATCCACCGGCAGCTTGTCCTGGCAGATAACGCCATGAGCTGCGGCGGTTTCTGCCAGTCTGCTTTTGCCGAAGAGAGGATGCTCCTTACCACAGTCCGGGCATTTGAAATAGCTGAAGTTTTCCACGATGGACAAAACGGGAATATCCATCATCTTGGCCATGTTACAGGCTTTTTCAACAATCATGCCTACCAGTTCCTGGGGAGAAGCGACGACAATGATGCCATCCACGGGCATGGTCTGGAAAACGGTAAGAGGAACGTCTCCGGTTCCCGGGGGCATATCCACTAACATAAAATCAATATCGCCGTAAATCACATCTGTCCAGAACTGCTGGATGGCTCCGGCGATGATGGGGCCCCGCCACACGACGGGATCCGTTTCATTCTGCAGTAACAGATTGATGGACATAACCTTGATACCCATGCGGGTCTCCATGGGGAACACGCCCCGGTCTGTCATAAGAGCCTGTCCGCGGAGACCAAACGTTTTGGGAATGGACGGTCCTGTTACGTCCGCGTCCAGTATCGCCACCTGTTTGCCTGCCCGCCGCAGCGCCATGGCCAGCAGGGAAGTGACCATGGATTTGCCCACGCCGCCTTTGCCGCTGACAACGCCGATGACTTTTTTAATATGACTTTCTTTATGGGCCGGTTTTTTGAAGGATGCCGGGTCCTGCCGTTCACTGCAGCTGGCTGAGCAGCTGCCACAGTCATGATTACAATTTGCCATAATGATTCGTCTCCTGAAAATAATTTACTAAGTCAGACAGAGTTAAACATTGTTGAGCCGCGTTTTGTATTTTTATATCTGACTCCGTTTCTATTTCGTTACAATTTTGATAAACAGCAATGCCAATACCACAATGATCAGCGGTTTAACAATTTTGTTGGCCCTGGTCAATACCATGCCTGCTCCGATATACGCGCCGATAAAATTGCACACGGCGCCTGCCAGGCCCAGCTGATAATCCACATTGCCGCTGAGGATGAAAGTAATCAGCGCCGCAATGTTGGAAGTCAGGTTGGCGGCTTTCGTCAGTCCTGCCGCGTTGCGCACATCTATCAAGGCCCAGCCGGTGAGCGCAAGCAGTAAAAAAGTTCCGGCGCCGGGACCGTAAAACCCATCATAGCCACCGATGAAAAACGCAATGACAGCAATCCGCAGGGGCGTTCTGTTATCTGTCTTATCCACATAGGAATTAGGGTCTTCGCTTAACCCTTTGTTGCGCATAACATAAAAAGCGGCAATGGGTAAAACGATAATCAGCAACTTGTTGAAGATTTCATCGCTGATAAGCAGTGTCAGACGCGATCCGATAGACGAACCGGTAAACGCGCAGACAATGCAGATCAGGGCCGGGCGCAGTTTGATAAAACCGTTAAGGGCAAGACGCGCGGTAGAAATGCTGGTACCGATGGCCGAACTGAATTTATTGGTGCCCAGTGCCAGATGGGGAGGCAGCCCCGCCAGCAGATAGGCTGGCAGGGTGATAAGACCGCCGCCTCCGGCGATGGAATCCACAAAGCCGCCCAAAAACAGCAGTGGGCAGATAATCAGGTATTGTGTATAAGAATCCATCACAACATTCCTTACTTATTATTCCGGCGGGGCAGGCTGCTGATGACTTCACCGCCGGCCCAGACTACCGCTTTTTCCGCCAGTACTTCCGTGGCGTCTACAAAGCAGCCCTGCAGTTTGTACATCTGTACAGCAACCGGCACTTCCGTGCAGCCCAGAATGAAAGCTTCCACGCCCCGTTGTTCCATGGCACGCAGCACGTTTTGGGCCGGTGCAGCGTCATAGTTATAGTTTGTAGCTTTCACACCGTCGTAAATCATTTCGTGGATGATTTCCTGTTCTGCTTCTTCCGGGTGGAGCAAAGTCATACCCAGCTTTTCAAATTCCGTTTTATAAATGCCGGAGGCACAGGTGCCTGCCGAGGCCAGAAGACCCAGGGTACGGTAGCCTTCTTTCGCGCAGAACTTTGCTGTTTCCTCTATCATGTTGATGAAAGGTGTTTTCACCTGCTTCTGTACTTCCGGCAGGAAGTAATGGGCTGTGTTGCAGCCGATGATGATCACGTCTGCTCCCATGGCGGTGAGACGTTCCGCTGATTTCACCATCTCCGGAACCGGACTCGGCCCTTTGCCGAAAATACATTCGGAACGGTCCGGAATATTGGTGTTGTTGTCAATGACCGAGTGGATGTGTTCCTGGTCTTTGATGGCTTTCGTCGCCACGATGACCTTTTGCATCAGATCTACAGTTGCCATGGGGCCCATGCCCCCCATAATGCCGATGGTTTTCATTCGTATCCCCATTCTGCCGCTGCATTTGCGGCGTAAGTAATTGCTTGTTTAATGAACATTGTGTACTAAAAATTATACCACATAATTCACGGAAGAGGTAAAAAATCTGCAGAATCAGAAAAATCTCATCTAACATAATAATACTGACACAACTGTAATGTTATAGTTGTGATATAATTAAAATTGGAAAACCGGAGAAAAGATATCCCGTCCTTTCAGAATTCTGACACACATTTTTTATATAATTTATCAAGGAGGTAATGAATATGGCAAAAACAATTATCGCTACAACCAAAGCACCGGGGGCAATCGGACCCTATTCCCAGGGAATTAAAGCCAATGGTTTCGTGTTTGCGTCCGGTCAGCTTGGCCTGATTCCGGAGACAGGAGAATTTGCGGAAGGCGGTGTGGCAGGACAGACACGCCAGTCCCTGACGAATGTAAAGCATGTGCTGGAAGCAGCCGGCTCCGGTCTGGAAAAAGTTGTGAAGGTCACCGTTTTTCTGAAAGACATGAAGGATTTCGCTGCGATGAATGCAGTGTATTCCGAATTTTTCACAGAGAAATTCCCGGCCCGTTCCGCGGTTCAGGTGGCGGCCCTTCCCAAAGACGGACTAGTAGAGGTTGAAGTAATTGCGGAAGCGTGACGGGGGCTTTTATGAAACAAAAATTCATTGCTTTGCTGCTTGTGATGGCGGCACTGTTTACCGTTTTCTGCAACGATTCGTCCGCAGCGGAGCGGGACAGTATCTCTGTTAACGGGCACGCCAGTGCGGAAATCCCACCGGATATGGCGACACTGTATGGAAATCTGGAAAAACGGGCGGCCGTCGCAGAGGCAGCGAGGGAAAGCCTGGCGAAGGATATGGCGTCATTCAGGCATATGTTGCTGGGGCAGATGATTGCCGGGCAGGATGTCCAGACCGTCCGTTATACGCTGCAGCCGGAATACAACTATGAAAAGAATAAACGCAGGCTTGCCGGTTATGTTGCCCGGGCGGATTACAAAGTGAAAATCAAAGATCTGGAAAAGCTGGGTGCAGTGATTGATAAATCCATCGGCTGTAACTTTACCGTTGACAGAGTGGAATTTGGGTTAAACAACCGATCCCTGTTTGAGAACAGCCTGCTGGAGGAAGCAGTGGCCAACGCCAGAAGCAAGGCTGCCGTGGTTGCCCGGGCGGGCGGGCGTACCCTGGGTCGCCTGATACATGCGGGCTTCAGCACATCAGGCAACGTGACACATACCATGAACCGCAACATGATGATGGCAAAAGCAGCCAGCCTGGATGCTGTGGAAGCTGCTCCCACCGAAATGGATCCGGGCGTCATCACAGTGAATGCGAATGTAGATCTTGAGTTTGCACTGGAATAATATTTAATCATGGTATCTTTAAAAATTCACACTTCGTTTGATTGATTTTGTAACTGACTTGTGCTATAATCCGTTATGCACGGAATCTGCGGAAAAGGTGCTGCTTTAGCACCCTGTTCTGACAGCGCGGCGTACCGGGTTGCAATCCGGCGCCCGGCTGTTACTCTTTCCTGCCATGGGCAGGGGCCTTTAACCGGGGGTGTAAAGGCTTCGACGGGTATAGGTGGTGTACGATAAGCGAGCCGTGGTTCCATCAGCACGTTAAACGGTGGACGTTTAAATT